>ERZ1034984.582-NODE-582-length-40220-cov-24.415088_pt1 | contig 40220 bp, 31 predicted proteins | sample MGYA00520589_ERZ1034984 | MGnify/ENA primary metagenome ERZ1034984 (study PRJEB33766, sample SAMN09781790) | gut metagenome | biome: gut microbiome | host: Homo sapiens | place: Madagascar | study: EMG produced TPA metagenomics assembly of the PRJNA485056 data... | reverse complement strand
TTCCCTCACATTCGTTCGCGGCGCTGACCGCGCTTATTGTGCGCCGCGTAAATGGCAAATTGGCCTTAGTTCTTTGCCGACCGACCAAAGCTTGCTTATGCCAGATGCCACACGCCCCCCCGGAGGGGCATTGGCGTGCGCACCCGGCAGCGACACCTTGCCGCTTACGCCCCGGAACTTGGAACCAGCCGATGTTCAATTACTGTTTTTCGGATGTCCTCCCCCTGATAACGCCGGAAAATCAATTCAACGGTTTCATGCACCATCTGTTCCACACTGAGTTCCAGCCAGAGGCAGGGGCCGGGAAAGAGCCGCGGAAACTCCCGGTTGCGATGGATGGCGACCAGCCGGTAATCGCGGACCGGATCGACTCCGCACTTCACCATGGCGGTCATCACGCCGGGCAGCAGGCTGTCGGGATAGATCAGCAGCCCGTCCGGCTGTTCCGGCAGGGCCCGGACCTCCATAAACTCCCGGTAGGCCAGCGTATCGTACTGATCCGGCGGAAAATCGATCAAATGATCGAATGTGAGATTGTGGATCAGCGAAATTCCCGTTTCGGCGAAGCGCGGCTCGACCATGCTGCGGATCCACGGCAGTCCGTGGTTGCCGGGCTGGTTGCGGATGAATTCCGGGTCCAGCGAGGTGATCGCCGCGACCCGGCGGCATCCCGCCTGCCGGAAAGCGCGGGCCAGAGGTTTCAGGAACCGCCCGTAATTGATCTCCACATGCGGCACCGCGGGATTGGTGGAGAGTCCGACCGCCGGAATCGGCAGCTTGATCAGCTCGGCGATGTTTTCCTTGCACAGGTCGACGAAGGCGACCGCCTGGACGGCTCCGCTCCGGGCGAGCCGGCGCAGTTCCTGCAGGCCATTGCCGCCGGCGTTGTCCACCACGATGCGGCAATGGAGTCCGCGCCGGATCAGCTCCGTTTCGAGCATCCGCAAATAGAGACGGCGGAAAGGGAAGATGCCGCCGTGGGCGAAGTCGGGCAGGTAGATCGCAACCCCGGTCAACTGCCGCCGCTTTTCCCGGACGAAAGTGCCGATCCGCGGTTCGCGCACGATCAGCCCCTCCTCAACCAGCAGCGTCAACGCCCGCTGCACATTGGGCGGCGTGGTGCGGAACTGCTCGGCGATCGTCTGGGAGGAGGGCAGCGGGGCGCCCGGCAGATATCTGCCGGTCTGGATTCCTTCCCGGAAATGGTGCGTGATCTCTTCCCGAATGCTCATGGAGGCCGGTCTTTTTTTACATTTTATGTTAATAATGATACTAGTATTATACCAAACTCGAAACGCTTTGTCAATAGGGAAAAAGAATTTTTGGAAAGAAAAATGAAAAATGTCCGGTTTGAATCTCTCCGATGGCGGGGGAAAGGGAAGCGGCCGGCTTCCTGCAGGCGGACATGATTTATCCGTGTGCAGGATGGGGAAAAAGAGGCGGCGGGCGCGACGGCTGCCGCCCCTCCGTAACAGAAGTCATCTTCCGCCGGAAAACAGGATTACCGTTCGTCGTCTTTGAGGCGGGCGGCCGGTTCGTCGGGGAGGTCGACCACCTCGGCGTCGATCACCGCTTCACTGGCCGGGACCTCCGGCTCGGGATCGGGAGGCGGGGCAGGGCGCTTCCGGCTCTGGAAATTCCCCCACTGGAATTTCGCGACCTTCACGCCGAAAAAGCTTTGCAGGATCATCAGCACGATTCCGACTGCGATCAGAACCGGAATCAATACGATCACGATTCCGAGGGCGACCAGGCCGAGGATGGCATAGACGATCAGTTTGACCGGGTTGTTCATGGATGGAATACTCCTTCACGGTTGACGCGGAGCGCCTCGTACAGCACGATGCTGGCCGCGTTGGCGAGGTTGAGACTGCGGTGGAACCGGCCGTTCATCGGAATCCGGTAAAGCCGGGAACGGTAACGGTCGTAAAATTCCGGCGGCAGCCCGCTCGACTCCCGGCCGAACACCAGGTAGTCGCCGGGACGGTATTGCGCATCCCAGAAGCAGGTCTCTCCTTTTGTGGAGATGAACAGGAGATTCGCTTCGGGATTCTTTTTCAGAAACTCCTCCCAGTTCTCATAGATGGTGAGGTCAAGGTGCGGCCAGTAGTCCATGCCGGCGCGTTTCACATATTTATCCTCCAGTGAAAAACCGAGCGGCCTGACCAGGTGGAGCCGGGTTTCGGTGGAGACGCAGAGGCGGCCGATCGTACCGGTATTCTGCGGGATTTCCGGCGCGACGAGCACGATGTTAAAGGGCTGCATCTTCCAGCGCCTCCTGCCGCCGCATCCGGGCGACGAACATCGAATCGCAATCGCCGTCGTAGCTGAAAACCTGCAGCGTGCCGCCGGTCGGTTCGCCGGTGAGCGGATTCGGGAAATCCTCAAGCGTGTATCCGGGATGGGCCGCGAGGAAACGCTCCAGCACACCGCCGTTTTCCTCCGGGAACAGTGAACAGGTCGCGTAGATCAGTACGCCGCCCGGTTTCACCGCCGGAGCCGCCGCGGTCAGGACTTCGAACTGGACCCGGGTGATGTCGGCCAGTTCCTCCGCCTTCAGCGTCCAGCGTCCGTCCGGGTTGCGCCGCCATACGCCGGAACAGCTGCACGGCGCATCGACCAGCACGCCGTCGAATCTGGCGGCCTGTTTCCCCTGATAGGGCTTGCCGTCCCATTCGCGGGTCCGGATGTTCGGAAAGCCCGCCCGCCGGGCGCGGGTGCGCAGGTCGTCGAGCTTATAGCTGCGGATGTCGGTGGCGACCACCGTGCCGGTGCGGTTCATCAGCGCGGCGAGCTGCAGCGTCTTGCCGCCGGCTCCGGCACAGGCGTCCAGCCACCGTTCGCCGGGCCTGGGGGCGGCGGCGAGGCCGATGCACTGGCTGGCGAGGTCCTGCACTTCAAAGAGACCGTTGCGGAACGCGTCCAGCGTGAAAAGGTTGACCCGCCCGGTCACGGCAACTGCGTCGGCGATTTTGCCGTGGCGGCTGACGGCCAGTCCCGCCGCGGAGAGGTCGGCGACCAGATGGTCGGTTTCGGCGGTCTGCATCCTGAGCCACATCGGCGGCCGGGCCGCGAGATCGGCCAGAAAACGTTCACGGTCCAACCCTTCGGGCAGGTGCGTTGCGATCCACTGCGGCAGCAGGTCGCCGTCGGCAAAAACGGCATCGACGCCGAAGATTTTCCCGAGCGCCCCGGCGCGGGCGAGCAGTTGATTCCGGGCTTCCCGGTCCGGTTTCGGCCACGGGAAGCCGAGCTCTCTGGCGATCGCGTCGGCGGCGGGCAGATTCCGGTAATCGAGGTAAAGCGCGGCGAAGAGCAGCGCGTCGAGTTCGAGGCGGGCCAGTCGGATTTCACCGCGTTCGATTTCGGCGAGCCGTTCGGCGGGCAGGAATTTGCGCAGCAATCCCCAGTAGCGGAGCATCGCGTAGACCGCTTCGCCGATGAACTGGCGGTCGCGGGAGCCGCACTGCCGGTTTTCGCGCAGCCACGCGGAGAGCACGCGGTCGGCCGGTTTCCCGGAGCCGAACACCGCCTGCAGGACGGTACGCGCCGCGAGGTTGGCGGATTTCAGCTGCGACCGGAATTTATTGAGATTGAGTTCCAAAATAATCTGTTCCTTTGAAGTTGCTGTGTACATTCAATATAACATAACTCCAAAGGGACGTTTTTTACAGTGCCGCAAGCGGAAATCTTGCCGGAAATCTCCGCTCTTTCGCAACGTGTCGGGAGAGGAATCTGAAATGCGGGCATGTGAGATTGAATTTTCCTGAAAAAATCGGACTTTCTCGTGTTCAGTGATAATAAAACGCCGCTCCGACGCGTTGCCATGGTGTAGTTGATGGCTTTTTTCCGTTATTCTACTGTTTTTTTTATGATGTTGACTTGAAAAAAAGGGTGAAAAACGCTAATTTCCATAATTTGTACGTACAGATCATTGATACAGGCAGGGGGATGGTTCTGAAATGAAGAAGGTGATCGGGTGGCTGGTGATTCTGGCGGCTGTGGCCGGAATCGGATGGCTGGTCTGGCAGCGGATCGAAGAACAGAATTCGGAGAACACCGGCAAGGCGAAAAAGAAAGCCGCGGCCATCGCCGTGGAAGCCGTATTGCCCGAAACAAAGGACATGCGCGATGTGAAGACGTTCACCGGCACTCTGAAGCCGTGGTCCAGCTTTGAGGTCGCCCCGAAGGTCAGCGGCAGGCTGGAGGAGCTGAATTTCGATATCGGCGACCCGGTTCCGGGCGGCGCGGTGATCGCGCGGATCGAGGATACGGAGTACAAACAGGTGGTGGACCAGACCGCGGCGGATCTCGACGTCGCCAGGGCGGAACTCTCCGAAGCGCGCGTGATGCTCGATCTGCGCCGCCGCGAATACGAGCGCCAGAAGATTCTGACCGAAAAGAATGTCGGCACCGCCGCCCAGTATGAATCCGCCGAAACCGCCTATCAGGCCCAGGCCGCCGCTTATGCGAAAAGCGAGGCTGAAGTCAAGCGGCGGCAGGCGATTCTCGACAACGCCCGGCTCAAGCTGAACGACTGCACCGTCACCGCCGACTGGGGCGGCGAAGATGTGCACCGTTATGTCGCCTCCCGCGAAGTGGATGAAGGCACGCTGATGGCGGCCAACCAGGCGCTGCTCACGGTCGCGGAGCTGGACCGGCTCTATGCGGTGATCTATGCGATTGAGCGCGACTACCCGTCGCTGAAAATCGGACAGGTCGCCCGGCTCTCCACCGACGCCTATCCGGGCGAGGTGTTCGAGGGGAAAATTTCACGGATCGCGCAGGTGTTGCAGGACAACACCCGGCAGGCCGCTGTGCAGATCGAGGTGCCGAATAAGGACCTGCGTCTGAAGCCGGGCATGTATGTGCGTGTGCAGATGGAATTCGCGTTCCATCCCGGCGCGCAGGTGGTGCCGCGCAACGCGGTCATAAAGCGGAACGACAAGACGGGAGTGTTCAAGCTTTCCGCCAGAGACGGTAAAGCGGTGTTCGTGCCGGTGGAAACCGGAATCGCAACCCGCGCCTTTACTGAAATTCTTTCCCCGAAGCTGAATTTCCCGGTGATCACACTCGGCAACCATCTGCTGACCGACGGCGTGGATATCCGGATTCCGGCGGACTTCCAGATCCGCAAACCGGATGATGCGGAGGCCGGGGAACAGGAGACGGCACGGTTATGAACATCCCGGAGTTTTCGGTAAAACGCCCGATCTTCATTTCGATGATCTCCTGCATCGTGCTGATTCTGGGCGGCGTGGCGCTGAGTTACCTGCCGGTCGACCTGATGCCGGACATCACCTATCCGGGCGTAACCATCATCACCACCTACGAGGACGCCAGCCCGGAGGAGGTCGAGGAGCTGATTTCCAAGCGGATCGAACGTTCGCTCTCCGCCGTCTCCGGGGTGAAGGAGATCACCTCCACCTCCGGCGAAGGTTCCAGCAACGTGACCGTCTCCTTCAACTGGGGGACCGACCTCGAATCGGCGGTGGCCGACGTGCGTGACCGCCTCGACCGGGTGGTGCCGAGCCTGCCGGATGACGCGGACCGGCCGATCCTGTACAAATTCGACTCCGCGAGTTCCCCGATCCTGCGCATCGGCGTGGCGACGAACATCGACCTGATGGATGCGCGACAACTGGTCGAGGACCAGATTCAGTACCGGCTGGAACGGATCAACGGCGTGGCTTCGGCGGAGATCAACGGCGGGCTGGTGCGCGAGATTCAGGTGCTGTTCGACGTGGACAAGGCGCGCAAGCTGGATACGTCGCTGGAGAACGTGCTCGCCAAGCTCAAGGAGGCCAATGTGACCACGCCGGCCGGAAACCTGCGCGAGGACCGGCTCGAAATCCGTGTGCGGACCCCCGGCATCTTCACCGACATCGACCAGATCCGCAATACCGTGATCGCGACCGGAAAGAACGGCGAACTGATCAAAGTCGGCGACGTCGCCGAAGTGGTCGACACCCATGAAAAACTGACCCGGTATGTGCGGGTGAACGGCAAGCCGGGCATCATGATGCAGGTTTACAAGCAGTCCGGCTCCAACACCGTGCAGGTGGCCAACGGCGTTTTGAAGGAAATGGAAAGGGTCAACGAGGAATTCGGTTCGCAGGTGCAGCTTCAGGCGATCATCAATACGGCGGATTTCATCGAACGCGCGATCAGCGGTGTGGCGGATTCCGCTTTTTCCGGCGGGTTGCTGGCGGTGGTGGTGCTGCTGTTTTTTTTGCGCAACATCGGCAGTACGATCGTGATTTCGATCAGCATCCCGATGTCGATCATCGCGACCTTCGCGCTGGTCTACTTCTGCGGCTACACCCTGAATCTGATGACGCTCGGCGGCCTTGCGCTCGGCGTCGGCATGCTGGTGGACAATTCGATCGTGGTGCTGGAAAACATCACCCGGCTGCGCGACGAGGGCATGCATCCGCACGAGGCGGCGGTGAAGGGGACCAGCGAAGTGGTGGCCGCGCTGACCGCCAGCACGCTGACCACGCTGGCGGTGTTCCTGCCGCTGCTCTTCATGGAGGGGATGGCCGGCGTGATGTTCAAGCAGTTTTCGGCGGTGGTCTCCTTTTCGCTGGGCTGCTCGCTGTTCACCGCGATCACGCTGGTGCCGATGATGGCGTCGCGGCTGCTGCGCCCGGTGGCGCCGCCGGCCGGCAAGCCGTCGCTGTGGCACCGGATCATGGAGATCCCGGAGTATTTCCTGCGGTGGCTGGTCGGCTGTTATTCCGATGCGCTGGATGCGGTGATCCGGTTCCGCTGGCTGTTCATCGGGATTTCGGTGGCGCTGGTCGGCGCGTCGCTGCTGCTGATTCCGCTGATCGGCACCGAACTGATGCCCAAGGCGGACGAAGGCGAGGTGCGCGTCTTTCTGGAAATGGAGGTCGGCACCAGCCCCGAAGCCGTGAACGATGTGGTGATCATGACCGAAAACATCATCCGCGAGGTATGCGGCAAAGATATGCGCGGCTGGGTGACCTTCGCGGGCAGTTCGAGCTGGCGCAGTTCGGGCGGACACAAGGCGAACTACAACATCCGGCTGGTGCCGAGAACGCAGCGCAGGCGTTCCGACCAGCAGATCACCGCCGAGCTTGACCGGCGGCTGAAGGTGATTCCGGGCGCGGTCTGCCGGGTGCGGGCAGGGCAGGGGATCTTCTCGCGGATGATGGGGGCCGGTTCCGGCGAAGGGGTTGCGGTGGAGCTGCGCGGTTTTGATTTCGATACCGCCGCCGCGCTGGCGGCGAGGGTCAGCGATGCGATGGCCTCCGTGCCGGGCATCACCGACGTGAAGCTCTCCCGTGACCTCGGCGTGCCGGAGGACCGGCTGGTGATCGACCGCGACAAGGCCAACGACCTTGGTGTGCCGGTCAAGGAGATTGCGGATGCGCTGCGCACCATTCTCGCCGGTTCCGAAGCGGGCGAGTTCCGTGAAAACGGCGACGAATACACGATTCTGGTGAAGGTCAAGGATGCGGATCTGCTGGGCCTCGACCAGATTCTCGACCTCTCCATGCGCAACAGCAAAGGGGAACTCGTGGTGCTGCGCAACCTGATCAATTACGAACGGGTCAAGGGACCGGTCAACATCGAACGCAAGAATCAGGAACGCGTGCTGACCGTCGGCGGCAATATCCAGGACCGCGATCTTGGTTCGGTCGTGCAGGATATTCAGGCGAAATTGGAAAATATTCCGATGCCGCCGGGGTTCACGCTGCTGTTTTCCGGCGATTACGAAGACCAGCAGGAGTCGTTTCGCGAGCTGATGTTCGCATTTTCGCTGGCGCTGGCGCTGGTGTACATGGTGATGGCCTGCCAGTTTGAATCGCTGCGCGATCCGCTGGTGGTGATGTTCAGCGTGCCGCTGGCGACGATCGGCGTGGTGCTGGCGCTCTTCCTGACCCGGACGACGTTCAACTTGCAGTCCTTTATCGGCGTGATCATGCTCGCGGGCATCGTGGTGAACAACGCGATTCTGCTGGTGGATACCGCGAACCTGTTGCGCAACGAGGAGGGGATGCCGCTGGAAAAAGCGGTCAGGGAAGCGGGTAAACGGCGGTTGCGGCCGATCCTGATGACCACGCTGACCACGGTGCTCGGCCTCTTCCCGCTGGCGCTCGGGCTGGGGGACGGCGGCGAGACGCAGGCGCCGATGGCGCGCGCGGTGATCGGCGGCCTGACCAGCTCGACGGTGATTACATTGTTCTTCGTTCCGGCGGTCTATCTGGTGGCGGAAACTCTCTGCTCCAAAAAGAAAACGCAAACCGGGGAAGAACGGAGCTGACCGCCGGCGCGCCGGCATGATGCGGCATGGACGGGAATTTTCTCCTGCTTCGCGGGGAGGGGGGCCGTACTTTTGATATTTGATTCGGACGATGTATATTACTACGGAACCGCAATTGCGTGAATTCTGGAGGTGAAAATGAAAGTTCTGCTGGTCAACGGGAGCCCTCACAGGGAGGGCTGTACTTTTACGGCGCTTTCGGAGGTGGCCGGAGCGCTGAAGAACAACGGCGTCGAATCGGAGATTTTCTGGATCGGCAACCGGGCCGTACAGGGCTGCATCAGCTGCTGGAAATGCCGGGAGACCGGAAACGGCTGCGTGTTCAAAGAGAGACTCTACACCGACTTTGTGACGAAAATGAAAGAGAGCGACGGACTGGTGATCGGCGCTCCGGTCTATTACGCCGGACCTCCGGGAAGTTTGTGCGCGATTCTCGACCGGGTGTTCTTTTCCGCGACGGAATGTTTTCTGCATAAGCCGGCGGCGTGTGCGGTGAACTGCCGGCGCGGCGGAGCGAGCGCCGCGTTCGACCGCTTGAACAAATACTTCACGATCTGCCAGATGCCGGTGGTGTCGTCGCAGTATTGGAATTCGACGCACGGCTTTACGCCGGACGAGGTTCGCCGGGATCTGGAGGGATTGCAGACGATGCGGACGCTCGGCAACAATATGGCCCATCTGCTGAAGTCCCTGTCGCAGGGCGGAGTCCCGCTGCCGCAGCAGGAGCCGCGGGTCAGCACGAATTTCATCTCATAAGGAGCGCCGGGAGCAACCGTGCTCCCGGTTGAAAAAAAAGCGTCCGGACGGGCAAAGCCTCCGGACGCGATGCTGTTCAGGCCTGATTTAGAACTTATTCAGGGATAAACTCTAAATCAGGTGTCCCATGCGTTCTTTCTTGGTGCGCAAATAGAATTCGTTTTCAGCGCACGGCTCGATCACCAGCGGAACCCGTTCCGCGAGCTTCAGGCCGTAGCCGGAAAGGCCGACCAGCTTCTTGGGGTTGTTGGTCAGCAGCCGGACCGATTTCACCCCGAGGTCGAGCAGGATCTGCACGCCGATCCCGTATTCGCGCAGGTCGGGGGCGAAGCCGAGTTTCACATTCGCGTCGACCGTGTCGCACCCTTCATCCTGAAGCTGGTAGGCGTGGATCTTGTTGAAGATGCCGATGCCGCGTCCCTCCTGGCGCAGATAGACCAGCACGCCGGAGCCGTTTTCGACGATCTGGCGCATCGCGGCGTGGAGCTGGTCGCCGCAGTCGCAGCGGCAGCTGCCGAATACGTCGCCGGTCAGGCATTCGCTGTGCACGCGCACGAGCACATTCTCCTTGTCTTTCACGTCGCCGTAAACGAGGGCGATATGCTCGAAGGAGTCCACCTTGGTCCGGTACGGGGTGATCCGGAATTCTCCGAACACGGTGGGCAGCCGGGCGCTGGCGCCGCGGATGATCAGCTGCTCATGGCGGCGGCGGTAGGCGATCAGGTCGGCCACCGTTCCCCATTTCAGGCCGTGCTTTTTGCGGAATTCATCCAGCTGCGGCAGCCGGGCCATCGTGCCGTCGTCGCTCATGATTTCGCAGATCACGCCGGCCGGAGTGAGTCCGGCGAGGCGGGCGAGGTCGACCGCCGCTTCGGTGTGTCCCGCCCGGCGCAGCACGCCGCCCGGCCGCGCGATCAGCGGGAACAAATGCCCCGGCGACACGAAGTCGGCGGGCGAGGTCGCCGGGTCGATCAGCGCCTTGACCGTCGCCGCCCGGTCGAAAGCCGAAATGCCGGTGGTGGTGCCGCGCTTGGCGTCGACGCTCTGGGTGAAGGCGGTGCCGAAGGGATCGGTCAGCGAGGCGGGCGTGGAGAGGTTGAGTTCGGAGGCGCGTTCCGCCGACAGCGGCGCGCAGATCAGCCCGCGCCCGTAGGTCGCCATGAAAGTGATCGCTTCCGGGGTCACGTGGGCGGCGGGCAGCACGAGGTCTCCCTCGTTTTCACGGTGCTCATCGTCGGTGATGATCACCATTTTGCCCTGCCGCAGGTCGGCGACCAGATCCTCTACCGGATCGAAAACAAATTCGCTCATCGTATCAATTCCTGTTGTATATGAACTGTTCAAATATTGATTTCACGGGAAATCGGCGTGATCGCGTTGGCGCGGCCGGTGCGGTAGTCGTAGCCGATCACCGCGCCGTCGAGCCGGATCGGGCCGTTTTCGACCACCGGCAGCCGATTCGGCAGTCCGGTGGTGAATTTGTACAGCACCGCCCCGACCTCGCGGCCGAGCACACTGGTGGAGGCTCCGACCATCCCGGCGTCGGTCAGGTAGGCGGTTCCGCCGGGGAGTACCCGGCTGTCGGCGGTCTGCACGTGGGTGTGCGTGCCGATCACGGCGGTGACCCGCCCGTCGAGGAAGTACCCCATCGCCAGCTTTTCGCTGGTCGCCTCGGCGTGGAAATCGACCAGAATGGTGCTCACGCTTTTCGGCAGCTCCTCGTTGAGAATCCGGTCTGCGGTTTCAAAGGGGCAGTAGGCGGAGTCGCGCATGAACACCTTGCCGAGCAGACTGATCACCGCCACTTCGCCGCCGCCGGGGTTGGGAAAGACGCCCCAGCCGCGTCCCGGCTGTTTCACGGAGAAGTTGGCGGGACGGATCATCTGGCGGAAAGCGCCGATTTCGGCGTCGAAGCCCTTCTGGTCCCAGGTGTGGTCGCCGCTGGTCACCACGTCGGCGACGGCGAGCAGGTCGCGGACGCATCCGGAAGTCAGGCCGGAGCCCGCCGCCGAGTTTTCGCCGTTGACCACCACAAACTGACAGTTGAATTCCCGACGCAGTTCCGGCACGAGCTGTTTGACCGCTTCGCGGCCTCCCTTGCCGACGACGTCGCCGATAAAAAGCATATTCATGAATTCGGGATTCCTCTTCGTTGCTGCGATTGCATTCTCTATAACATATCGCCGGATCGGGAATTATTCCAGTCCTTCAGCCGTTCCGGTGTTTTTTCATCTGCAAAAAACGGGTCATCAGCAGTACGCACAAGAATGAGAACGGGCTGGCGAACATCGCGGCGCGCAGTCCGAACCGGTCCGCCGCGACGCCGACGAGCAGCAGCAGCAGTCCGGCGATGCCCCAGGTGCCGCCGACCACCAGCCCCATGCGCGTACCGAGCGCGGGTCCGCCGGGAGCGGTGCGCGCCAATACCACCAGCTGCGGAAAGCCGGCTCCGACCAGCACTCCCGCCAGCGGGATCAGCGCCGCCGCCCAGCCGGACGGGGCGGCGCAGAGGTAGAGGATCAGCAGCGGCACCCCGGCGAGGATTTCGAGCTGGATGCACCGGATGGTTTCAAACTTTTTGATCAGGAAGCTGGTGCCGAGCGCGCCGAGCCCCGCGCCCGCGCCGAACAGCATTGCGCTGAGGCCGCCGAAACCGAGCGAAAAGCCGAAGAGATTCAGATAGGTCGGCAGCAGTCCCTGAATGATCACGCAGCCGGTGTTGATCAACGTCGCGACCACGAAGAGCTCCCAGAAGGTCAGCGTGGAGTGCGGGATGGCCGCCGCCTTGCCGCGCGCCGCCTGCGGCCGGTCCTTGGCGAGCCGGACCCGCGCCCTGGAGACGCCGACGAGCAGGAGAGCCACCGGAATCAGCATCAGGTAGAGGCCGTGGAAACCGAAGCATTCCAGCAGCACGCCGCCCAGCAACGGACCGGTTGCGTAGCCGAGGAAGCCGGAGAGCATGAAAATGGAGGTGGCGACCGCCGGCGTCACGGTGCCCGGATCGATCGCGCAGACGCCGCGCAGCCCCTCGGGATGGACCAGCGCCACGCCGACGCCGAGCACCAGCACGATCAGCGTCAGGAGCCACATCGCTCCCGGTCCGGCCGGCACCAGTCCGACCAGGCAGATCGCGCAGCCGAGCACCAGCCCGACCTGAACCAGCAGCGGCCTGGTCGCGGTTTTGCGGAGTGTTCCGGCCCAGAGCTGCACACCGTTGGAACTGAAGGCGCAGAGGGTCAGCAGCAGCGTGCCGGTGCCGATGGAAAGGGTGTATTTTTCCAGCAGGCGCGGCAGGAATCCCGGCAGCATACCGGAGAGCATATCGACGGTGAAGTGGATCGCGGTCAGCATGGAGAGCTGCCAGATCGCAAGGGTTCGGCGGTTCATGGTGGTTCGGACTTTCCTGTTGTGATTTCATTAATATATCCCGCCGCCGCGCGAGTATCAAGAAATCCGAAGAAAAATGTCCGGTTTTCCGCTTTTGCCTCTTGACAACCGCTTCTTTCTTTGGTATAATATAGATGTAGCACAAAATGTGCTATTGCAATATCGAAAGGAATCAGGCGTGGGAAACAAACCGCAATACCTGAAAACGGCGGAATTGCTGGCGGAGCGGATTTCGTATGGCGACTATCTGCTGACTGAAATTCCGTCCTCCCGGAAACTGGCGGAGGAGTTCGGCGTCAGCCATATCGTGGCGCGCAAGGCGGTTGAAAAGCTGCTGGCCGACGGCCTGTGCCGCCGGATGGAAAACGGCCGGATCGCCGTATGCGCCCGCCGGGAAGCGGCGGGACCGGCGCCGGAGCCGACGGTCGCAATGCTGTTTCCAGCCTTTGCCAGCAACTATTTCCAGCGTTGCCGGGTGCAGCTGGAGCGGGCGACGGAGCGGCGGCGCGGCCTGTTTCGCCCGGTGAATTTCGTCCATTGGAATGAGCCGGTGATCCGGGAGACGCTGAACAATTTCGACGGAGTGTTCCTGTTCGGCAGCGCCGAAGAACTTGACCCCGCCGCGCGAGAATTGTTCCGAAGCCGGAAACACGGACTGGCCACGGTGGATTTCGACCTGACCGGGCTGGGGATTCCCCGGCTGGCGATGTTCGACGCGAGCTGTGTGCGCCCGCTGCTGGAACATCTGAAGTTGCTCGGTTTCAACCGGATCGATTGTATCAACACGCAGCCGTGCGATGTGGAGACCACCCGCCGGATCGGGGCGTGGCTGAATGGGATGCGCGAATTGGATTACACCGGCATATTGCACAACGAGCCGGTCCGCGCCTACGAGGACCCGGCGCAGAGCGCGTATGAACTGATGCGTGCCCGCCTGACCGGTGAATTTACGGCGCAGGCGGTATTCTGCACCAATGAAAACATTGCCTATGGCGTGGCGCGCGCCCTGCTGGATGCGGGGAAACTGCCCGGACGCGACATCGGGCTGGTCGCGGTCGGCGACGGCGGGAACGCCCGTTTTTTCGCCCCGTCGATCACCTGTGTTGAAATGCCGGACATGGCGCGGGAACTGGATCAGCTGCTTGACTGGATGTTCGATCCCGGCAAAACGGCGTGGACGGATGAGCCTGCGTTGTTGCCGCGGCAGGTGCCGCTGTTTATCGGAGAATCCACCGTATGGAAAAGAAAATAGAAGGAGACGGCTTATGAAAAATAAATTTACATTGATCGAGTTATTGGTGAATATTACTTGTAAAATATGCAATCAGTCCCTGTATGCCGCTCTGCGTAAAAGAGAGGCGGCAAGGTGCCGCTGCCAAGTAACGGGATGTGCGTCGTCACTTCGTTCCTCCTACTTATCCCGCTGGGGAGCTCTGCTCCCCCGGCCCCTCGTTTCCTCATCTATTCCCGCTCTGCGCAAAAGAGAGGGGTTCGGGGGAGAGAAAGCGGCGACTTGCGCCGTGTCTCTCCCCGTACCAACTAATCCGAACATCTCTCTCATTCTTCGCAACCTCTTACGCCTCCGTCAACGCTCGGCGAGCGGCAAGTCGGAGCAAAAACGTGAAGTTGCCTTTCCGCAAAAAAGCGGGAAGACAACTTCACGTTATTGCGGATCTTCCTTCCCCGCCGACCGACCGCGGCCCCGCCTGTTGACCGTCCCGTACCCGGCACCGGCATCTTGCCGGTCGTGGTCCAGCGGCGAAAGCGCTGGTCGCTCCGGCAGGAGCGAAATCCTCCGTCGGAGACTATCCCGCTGCAGTTTTACGCTGATTGAGTTGCTCGTGGTGATTGCTATTATCGCGATCCTTGCAAGTATGCTGCTGCCGGCGCTGAATAAGGCGCGGGAGAGCGCCCGGGCGTCGAGCTGCCAGAGCAACCTGCGGCAGATCGGGCAGGCGGAGCAGATGTACGCCGGGAACAACGACGATTTCCTGACGCCGCTGAACCTCGGCGCCACCTGGGGCGTGAACAATGATAACAACTGGTGGACCAATCTGCTGGTCAATGGCGGGTACCTGCCGCCGCCGAAGGTGTGGCACTGGGAGCCGAGCGGGGTGGTGAAGGACGGCGTATTACGCTGTCCGAGCGTGAACGACAACGAGATTTCCGCTTCGGGCGGCTATGCGCTGTTCGAAAATGTCGCGGCCGATAAGCATCCGAACCGGGCCTCTTATGGTTGTGCGCCCAAATTGGGGCGGGTGAGAAATGCGTCGGGGCTGATCCAGATCGCCGACAGTTACCACTATCAGTATAAAAACACCAGCATCGGCTTCCTGTGTCCGAAGTGCACCGAGTGGACTTTTTCGTCGACCGCCCAGATTCCGCCGCGCCACCGGGGAGGCGGCAATGCGGTGTTTCTCGACGGCCATGTGGCGGGACATCCTTATTTGTACTGGAAGGGAAATTCCGACGATGTATTCGGTCATGAAGTCAAACGGTAAGAGGATCGTGATGAACTATTGGTTGCTTATCCCGGCGGTCTGTGGGATCACGCTCAACGCCGCCGTGGATTTTACCGGGCCGGGATTTCCGCCGCTGTCGCTCAACCGGGCGGGAGAAGCGGCGACGGTGCCGGTGCGGCAGACGGTGACGGTGGCGGATTTCCGGGACGGTTTCCCGGATATCGTGCTGAACAAGGCCGGGGAACGGGGACAGAAATTGGCCCATGCCGTGGAGCGCGGCGCGCTGCTGGTGGAGTGGCGGCGCGCGAATGCGGGATACTGGGAGTGGAGTTGCCGAAAGCCGGTCCCGCTGCCGGAATTTACTTCGGCCCGGTTTGAAGTGAAGCTGACCGCCGGGAGTCCGGAGCCGCCGGAATGGTTCAACCTGCGGCTGGCGGATGCGACCGGCGAGGTGTTCCAGTACGCGAAGCGGACCGACTGGGACCGGGACGGCGTCTGCAATCTGGTGTTCGAGTTGGAGCGTTCGCAAAAGCCGGTGCTGAGCTGGGGCGGCAATGGCGACGGCAGGCTGGATTTCCCGGTGAAATTCCTCGGGGCCAGCGGTGATTTCAAGGCGGGGGAGGGGGACGGAAAGCTGTGGATCGATTCGATACGGGGGGAATTCGTGTCTTCGGTGCCGTTGAGCCGGGCGGTCGCGGTCACGCTGAAGGGAACTGAGCCGTTCCACCTGATTCCGCCGGAGGGGCAGGGACCGGTTCTGTCGTTTCATAACCGTTCCGTTTCCGCGGTCCGGCTGAATGCGGAACTGACGCTGCGGGATTTCGACGGCATGGCGGTGCGAAAGCGGTTCCCACTGGTGTTGGCCGCCGGAGAAACCCGGCCGTTCGTCTGGCCGGAAAAGCTTGGCCGCCGGGGCATCCGCTATCTGGAATGCCGGTTCTCCGATCCGGAAAATCCCGGTGATCTTTCGGTGTGGAACAGTTCGTTTGCGGTGATGGAGCCTGCCGGACCGACAGCCGGGGCGGGTCGGGGATTCATTTTCGGCGTCTGCAGCCATCCGAATTGGACCCGGGACCGTGAGGTTCACCGCCGCGAAGCCGAGGCGGCGGCGCTGGTTGGAGCCGGAGTGGTGCGGATCGATTTTGAGTGGTGGCAGATCGAGCCGGAGAAGGGGAAGCGCGATTACACACTGTACGATGAACTGGTTGAAACATTCGCGCAACGGGGCGTCGAATTAGAGGCGATCCTCGGCAAGCCGCCGAAATGGGCGGTCGTGAAAGGCAATCTGCCGGAGTACGGCGCGTGGCGTTCGTTCGTGCGGGATGCGTTCCGGCGCTACCGGGGAAAAATCCGCCTGTGGGAGGTCTGGAACGAACCGGACCTTGCCGGGTTTGCGTCCTTCGATGTTCCCGAGTATGTGGAGCTGATGAGAATCGTGCGCGAGGAGGCTGACCGGGAAATTCCCAGAGCGGCGGTTCTTTCCGGCGGCTTTGCGACGATGGCGGCGCACGGCTCGAAAAAACGGGAGGATTTTCAGGAGGAGACCCTGAAGCGCGGCCGCGGGCTTTTCGATCTGCACGCCTACCATGAGCACGGCACTTTTCCGCAATACCGGCAACTGGTGGACGGCCTGTTCCTGCCGATGCGGAAGCGGGCCGGAGTCGCCGTGCCGTGGTATGCCAATGAGACCGCGATCACTTCGGCCGGCGTCGGCGAACGGGAGCAGGCGGTCACGCTTGCCAAGAAGCTGGTGTTCGCGTGGAGCCGGGGAGCAGTCGGCTACAACTGGTACAATCTGCGCAACAAAGGCGACGATCCGCGCGACGGAGAGCACAATTACGGGATGATGACCTCCGACTTCCGGCCCAAGGCGGTCTATGTGGCGTTCAACACGCTGGCAGGCCTGCTGCGGGATCACGGGTTCGTGCGGCAGATTCCGGTGGCGGACGGCGGGATGCTGTTTGAATTCCGCAACAGGACCGAACGTGTATTGTGCGGCTGGAACGAGGAGTTCCGCAGCGCCGGCAAGCGGTTGCTGGTCGACTCGGACGCCGTTCGGGCCGAGTTGATCGACCTGATGGGCAACGCGGTTCCGGCGGAACGGCTCGGCGACCGGCTGCTGCTTCCGCTCGAACGGACTCCGGCTTTCCTGCGGCTGGCCGGTGCGGACCGGGTTGAGGTTGCCGGAGGCGTGATGCGGATTATTCCGCCGCCGGTCGCCGTGCCGGGACGGACGCTGCCGCTGGAAATCGAACTGATTTCGCCGGCTTCCCGGCCGATCGAGGCGGAGTTGACCTTGCTGCTTCCCGCCGGATTGCAGGCGGAAAGCGATCGGGCAGAGCTGACGCTGAAGCCGGGTGAGAAGTGCGTCTGGAAAACGCAACTGTCGGTCGGAGGCGATTTCCTGCCGAAGCTCGGGGAAACGGAGACGGTTGCGGTCGAATGCCGGATTCCGGAGCTTGGATATCGGGATCGTCTCGAACAGCCGGTCATCGGGGCGTTGCCGCTGCCGGTCCGCTTCGATTTGAACCGGAAAAATCAGACGGTATCGCTCTTCGACGCCGACCCGACGAAAACCGCGCTGGTCTGGAGCGGTCCCGGGGATCTGAGCGCTGAAGTCCGGCTGGATGCGTCGGACCGGGAACTGCTGTTGCGGGTGGACGTGACCGACGACCGGCACTGTCAGCCCTTTTGGGGGAGCGACATGTGGCAGGGGGACGGGGTGCAATTCGCGCTGGCGGTTCCGGGGCAGCAGGGGTTATGGGAGCTGGGGCTTTCGCTGTCCGACTCCGGCGGGAGTGAATGCTTCGCATGGAGTGTGCCGAATGGTTTCGACCGGACCGCTGCCGCTGCCGCGATGCGGCTGGAAGCGGAACGGCGCGGGACAGTTACGCATTACCGGGCGGCGATTCCGCTGGCCGCGCTCGGTCTCGACCGGACGAAGCTGCGTGAGGGCATCCGGTTCAATCTGCTGGTCAACGACAATGACGGCGAAGCGCGCAAGGGATGGATTGCCGCTGCTCCGGGGATTGGTTCGGGGAAGGATGCCGGAAAATATCCGGTGGTGGTCGGGCCGTGAATTCACGGCTCCGGCCGGGGACATGTTGCATTTCTGAATCCGGGTGCTATATTGAAATCGGAGGAGAAATATGCAGAATCTTTACATCGGAACCAAACCCAGAAAAACCGGCATGATGCCCGGTTCGCTGGTTTTCACCGGCAAGCGTAAAATGAAGAACGTTTCGCTGGAGGCTTTCTGCTACAACCAGGAGGAAGTCCGGCGGATTCCGTTGCGGAGCGCGGATGAGATTCCGGGACTGCTGCAGGAGGACTGCCGGCTCTGGCTGAACATCAACGGACTGCACGATTCCGAACTGATCAGGCGGATCGGCGAAATATTCGGGATCAACCCGCTTTTTCTCGAAGATATCCTCAATACCGGCCAGCGTCCCAAAGCCGAGCTCGGAGAGGATTATATGTTCTACGTCCTGAAGATGATCCGGCTCGCCCCCAAAGAGGACCACCTGAACATCGAACAGCTCAGCATGATCCACGGCCGGAATTATCTGCTCACGTTTCAGGAGGTTGAAGGGGATCTGTTCGATGCGGTCCGGCAGCGGCTCATGAAGAACATCGGGCGGCTCCGCAGGGCCGGGACGGATTATCTGGCTTACGCCCTGATGGATACGGTCGTCGACCACTATATCGTGATCCTGGACCATCTGCGCGACCTTCTGGAGCCGCTGGATACCGAAGCGCTCGACTCGAATGAGCGGCGCGATCTGCCGTCCAGCGTCCGCAGCGGCAAGAATCAGCTGATCCTGCTGCGGCGTTTCATTTCGCCTCTGCGCGAGGTTCTCGATACGCTGCAGCGCGACGGCGACGATCTCTGGGATGAGTCGCTGACTCCTTATCTGAACGATTTGCGGGACCATCTGCGCAGTGTGATGGATACGATCGAATCCTACCGGGAGAATCTTTCCGGCGTGCTGGAGCTTCATCTGGCCGTATTGAGCCAGAAGATGAATGATGTGATGCGCACTTTGACCGTGATCGCGACGATTTTCATTCCGCTGACGTTCGCCGCCGGAATCTACGGCATGAACTTTGAATTCATGCCGGAGCTGAAAATGCGGTGGGGATACTACGGTTTCTGGGGCTTCTGCGCGGCCGCGGCACTGCTGATGCTGGCCGCGTTCCGGTGGAAGAAATGGCTCTGATTTGATTTTTTCCTGATTCCGGCGTATATTGATAGCACATGTACCATTTTTTGAGGAGGATTCGCAGAATCCATATCTGTAATCACGCAATGGAGGTGTCTTTATGAAAACAATCGGAATTTTGGGAATTGTCGCGGCAGTCCTGACGGCGGGAGCCGCTGAAGTTCAGGTTTCCGAGCTGACCGGCAATGCCAAGGCAAGCGAATTCAAGCTGTATGGGAAAAACCGCGTTGTCAGGGCGGGATTCCCGGTAACCGCATTGCCGGCCGATCTGGCGGGTGAAACGCTGGTTTCGGCTCCGCGCGGTTCGGCCACCCAGCCGGGAGCCGCTTATTCGGTTTCGGTCGACGGGCCGGCCAAGGTCTATTTGCTGGTGCAGGATCGCGGCAAGACCACCGTTCCGGAAGGCTGGACCAAGGTTCCCGCGACCGTATGCTGGGCGAACAACTATACGGATTCCGTCTATGTGAAGGAACTGGACGCGCCGGGCAAGGTGGAAGTGCCCGCTCATGACGGCAAACAGGGGAACAACTTCGGCGTTCCCAACGCCCTCGTGATCACGGCGAAAGAGAAGGAAACGGTATCTTCCCCCGCGACGGAAAGCCGCATGCTGCCGAAGAACCGGATGCGGTGCGTCGGGGGCAGCTTCGTGTTCGTCGAGTTTCCGGAGTTCCTGAAGGATCTGCCGCTGATTTCCGTTCCGCGCGGAGTTTCAAACCAGCCCGGCACCGGCTACTCCTTCACATTGAAGAAGCCGGCGAAACTCTATTTGCTGGTTCAGGATCGCGGCACGCCTTCCATCCCGGAAGGGTGGACCAAAGAGGAAGGCAAGGCGGTGTGGAGCGTCGGCGCCGCGAAACATAAAGACTCGATCTATTCCCGGGAGTTTCCCGCCGGAACCGTTGAAATTCCGGCCCATGACGGCAGGCAGGGGAATTCCTACGGCATTCCCAGCGCGGTGGTGATTCAGTATAAATAACCGTCCGAACGATCCGGCGGCCGTTCCCTGCATGGGGATGGCCGTTTTTACTTTATTTACGAAAGTGGAGGAGTACGATGAAACGAATCGTGACCATTCAGGATATTTCCTGCGTCGGCAAGTGTTCGCTGACGGTGGCGCTGCCGGTCATTTCCGCGATGGGCGTGGAGTGCGCGGTGCTGCCGACGGCGGTGCTTTCCACCCATACGATGTTCCGGGGCTTCACGTTCCGCGATCTCACCTGCGATATCGAGCCGGTCGCCGCGCATTGGAAACGGGAAAAGATCGGTTTCGACGCGATCTACACCGGCTATCTCGGCTCATTCGAGCAGTTGAAGCTGGTGTCGGAATTCATCGACGGCTTCAGGACTCCGGAGAATCTGGTTTTCATCGATCCGGTGATGGCCGACAACGGCAAGCTCTATCCGGGATTTACGCCGCAGTTCGCCCGGGAGATGGCCGGACTCTGCGGCCGGGCCGACGTGATCGTGCCGAATCTGACGGAGGCGGCGTTTCTGCTGGACCGGCCGTACCGGGGCGAGGGCTATGACGAAGCCTATATCCGGGAGCTGCTGAAGCGTCTCGCCGGACTCGGCGCGAAGCAGGCGGTGCTGACCGGAGTGAGCTTCGCCCCCGGCGAACTCGGCGTGATGGGATATGATGCCCGGCGGGATGAGTTTTTCAGCTATTTCCACCGCCGGCTCGATGCCTCGTTCCACGGGACCGGCGATATTTTCTCCTCCGCGGCGGTGGGGGCGCTGATGCGCGGATTCCCGCTCGAAAAAGCGTTGGCGCTCGCGGCGGACTATACGGTCGACTGCATCGAATGCACGATGAATTCGCCCGGCCATGTCTGGTACGGCGTCGAATTTGAGCGGGCTGTCCCGAACCTGCTGAAGCGTCTGGAGCAATGAGGCTTCACGCTTTGCGGGCAGGGGGGCGGAACGCGCTGAGGTGTCATTTCCAGAAATAGCCGTCACATTCCACGCTGCGGCCGCCGAGGCTGAAGCTCATATCCTCCTGCGTCAGGTCGAAGAACTGGATCCGGGAGCGGTTACCTTCGGCGTCCACCGCCTGCAGCGCGAACGGTATCCCGGTGAAGTTGCGCGGCAGCAGTTTATCCGGGAAGCCGACCACGAACGTCCTGAACTCCTTTCCCGCCGCAGGCAGTGCGAAGCCGCGGGAGGTTTCGTTCGCGATCGCTTCCGGGTAGAGCGCCAGTTGCTCCAGCGCGGCTTCCGCGCCGCCGGAAAGTTTCAGGTGAATCTCGATTTTGCCGGAACTTCCCGGTTTGCTCCGGAAATTGTGCAGCTTCACCGCATGCCAGCGGGAAGCTCCCATGCCGTGCAGTACGGGACCGGCGGGAATGGAGGAAGCCTTTTCGCCGTTGGAGCGGAAGATGCCGTATTCCGTGTTGCGGGGATAGCGCAGCACGGCGGTGATCTTCGCCCCCTCCGGCGCGCGGTATTTGATGCCGAGGAAGAGCGGCCCGTATCCTTCCGGCCGGGCGGGCAGGGTGAGCGTGAAGGGGAGGAAACGGTCCTGCTTCAGCGTGCCGTCCGCTCCGGCTCCGAAAGTGCAGTCGAAAGCCGCGGCTTCTCCTCCGTCGAGTTTGACGTAAGCGGTCGGCGCCGCGCTGACTTCGATGCGGTCGACTCCGCTCAGGTCGTCGACTGCGTCGACCGCCATATTCGCTTCGGAAACATGCAGCCGGAGCCCGGTGATGCGCGGCGGGGTGCGGTCGATGCCGTACAGGATGCTCCACATCCACGGATCGACGTACTCCTTCGGCGGCAGCGGCGGTTCGGTGAAACGGGCTCCTTTCATCTTCGCGAGCAATCGCACCGAGGCGAAGGGATCGGCGTTCTCATTGCTCCACGAAGGTTCCAGCGCGGTCTTTTCCTCGCGGTCGTTCCAGCTGGAGAGGTTCACGATTGCCGGGGCCACTTCCTGCTGCGCGATCCGGATCGCCTTCAGGAAGAAGGCGTCGCGGTCGAAGGAACGGTCCGGCATCACCTCCGGAAGTTTGGACCAGCGTCCCGCGTTGTTGAAGCCGGGGTAGATCCAGACCGCCTGTTCGAGTTTGTTTTTACGTTTCCGGTTCGCTTCGGCGACCAGTTGTTTGCTTTTGCGCAGGCTTTCGCGCCATTTGTCCCAGTAGAGCGTGTCGTCGGGAAGTTCGGAATCCGCCTCCCAGCGGTCCCCGCCGGTGCCGTAGGTGCGGGTGGTCTCTTTGCGGCAGTGGCTCCAGGTATTGGCCGGGAGCTTCAGGCAGCCGAGCGCCTCGATCTGCACCATTTTTTCCGCCGGCCCGGAGACCATCCAGTAGATTTTTTCTCCGCTTTTCCGCTCCACCGCTTCCATGATCTGCTGGTGTTCGGCGGCGGAATACGGCAGGTTCCACGCTTCGTACTGGTAGAGGATTTTCCCGTTCCGGCGCAGGAAGGCTTCGGGATATTTTCCGGCCAGCGCCAGCACCGAGGAAGCGCGCTCGATAAAGGCGGAAATCTCTTTGGCCGATTTCGGCATGAACTGGATCTCGTCGTGGATTCCGAGCCGGAACCCCTCCTGCCGGGCCAGCTTCAGGCAGTTCTCGAAGTGTTCGAGGTTCAGGAATTTCCGGCCGCTTTCCGGGTCGGGGTAGAGCTGCATCAGCACGCCGTCCAGTCTGCTGTTCTTCATGCACCGCAGCTGCCAGCGGATCACCTCGGTATTTCCGGCGGAATAGAAGCCCAGATACGGATAGGTCAGGTCCGCCCCGGCCCGCCGCCACAACGGACCGGAACTGTTGCGGTATTCGCTGCGTCCGTCCTGATAACCCCAGACCCGGAAAAACGCGTCGCCGCCCTTTTCCGTCGTATCCGCGTAGAACCAGGAGTGCCACTCCTGCGCGATCAGGAACGTATCGCGCAGATCGGGAACCGTTTCGGGCGTTTCCGGCTCCCGCTGTTCGACCGGCGCCGGAGCGAGGCGGCGTTTCAGCGCGGCTTCCGCCTCGGAGGGAATGCGCTCGAAATTCAGTTCCGTGACCTCAACCGGCCGGGTGCAGAGAAACCAGAGCGAGCCGTGCGTCCCCGGGCGATCTTCCGTCATCTCCGCCTGAAACTCCTTCCATTCGCCTCCGGTTGCGGGCAAACGTTTTTCCAGCAGCGAATAGGTGTTGTCGCCGTGTTTGACGATAAAGTGCAGCACTCCTCCGCCGAGCCGGTAGCGGAAAGAAACCCGGTATTTCGCGCGGGAAAGCGTCAGGGCATGGCTGCTCCATATCCCGTTCTCCCGGCTGGTTCCGGGTTGAATCCGCCAGATGTTTCCTTCGGTTTCCAGCCGGGTGCCGTCACCGAGCTTTTTCCAGCTTTCCGCGGGCGGCAGATCCATCGTCCCGGCAGACAGGAGTGTCGAAAGGCAGGCCAGCAGCAGTATCTTTTTCATCATTGCAGTTCCTCCGGTTATCTGGGACGCCAGTATTCCTGATGGGAAGCCGCCCAATCATTCAGCAGCGTCTGGTGAGCGCCGCCGACGCTTCCATCGTAAAAGAGCAGGTTTGCGCGCAGGTCATGCCACCCCGCCACCGGCTTGCTGTACACATCGTTCGCATACCAGTTGCTGTCGTACACCACGACCGTGTGCGTGCGACGCACTGTCGTGGTCCTGTTTTCGGGCAGGGGAGTCTTGGTGTTGTGGTTCCAGCTGGCGTAGTAGTTCCACGCGTAGCCCCGCGAATACGGCGGATTCCCCGCGATCTTCGGCAGCGCGAAGCCGAGGTTGCCGTCCGCCGCCGCCGGACACTGGTAGAGTTTGCCTTTCACATAGCCGCTCTCCTCCGGCAAGCCGTTGTAAATATTCAGGTAGCTGAACCACCACCGGTTCGGCGTGGTCCGGTACGCCGGAGGCAGGAAACTGTCGTTGTCCTGCTCGTAAAGCCGGAATTCCACTCCGAGCTGTTTCAGCGAGGAGGTGCAGGAGGCCAGCCGCGCTTTCTCCCGCGCCTTATTCAGCGCCGGCAGCAGCATTCCCGCCAGTATCGCGATGATAGCTATCACCACGAGCAGTTCAATCAGCGTAAATCTTGCGACGGTCGGCCTTAAGCGGCGGGATGCGGGGGGCGTGTCCGCCGCCCCCCGCGCCCCCTGCGTCCGGCAAGGTGCCGGTGCCGGGTACGGGACGGTCGACTGGCGGGAGCACGGTCGGCCGGCGGGGAAGGAAGATCCGCAATAACGTGAAATCATCTTCCCGCTTTTTTGCGGAAAGATGATTTCACGTTTTTGCTCCGACTTGCCGCTTGCAGAGCATTGGCGGAGGCGTGAGAGCTTGCGGAGAATAAGAGAAATGTTCAGATTGCTTGGTACGGGGAGAGACGCGGCGCAAGTCGCCACTTTCTCTCCCCCGAACCCCTCTCTTTTACGCAGAGCAGGAACAGATGAGAAAACGAGGGGCCGAGGGAGCAGCGCTTCCCAACGGGATAAGCAGGAGGAACGCAGTGACGACGCACATCCCGTTATTCGGCAGCGGCACCTTGCCGCCCGGCGGATGGAGGAAAGAGTTGAGTGATGTGAATTTCTGTTCATATTCTTTCTCCGGCTTGTTCTTTCATTATGCGGTTTCTCCTTGTGACAGGGAATACGGGATTGTCTGTTGACGGTCTCTTCCGTCCCGGGCTTTTTTGAGCAGGTTTTCCAACAGGGCTTCGCCCGCCTGTTCCAGATGCATGTCCATGGTGGTCAGCGGAGTGGGGAAATTGTAATACTTCCACATATTGTCCATGCTGATGAGCGCGGGCTTTTGCGGGCGGTTCTTCACGGCGTTCCAGGCGCCGACCGCGCGCAGGTCGGAGGTCGCCATGATGGCGGTCACTTCGGGAAAATGATCGATTTTCTGCTCGACTTCGAGGCGGATGGGATCGGGGAGGGCGCGGTAATTGAACCAGCAGTAATCGCTTCTGTAAGGGATGCCGTGCCTGCGCAGGGCGCGGCGGTAGCCGCGGTGACGCGCCGAATCCGGGCAGTCGCCGAGAAAAATGATATTGCGGTGGCCGCCCCCGATCAGGTATTCCACCGCGTCCTCCGTGGCTTTGCCGACGTCGCAGAAGACGAGATTGAGTTTCCGGTGAATCGGGTCGTTGATGTAAAGGGAATACGGGATCTGCTTTTTGACCGCGTATTCCACGAGCTGTTCACAGGTATTGTAGTTCAGAAAGATGCACATGGAGCTGCCGGGGACCGCAATGCGTTTGAAAGCGTCGAGCGTCGTCGCCATCGGCGCGATGTTGACCGTCATGTCGTGCTTCCGTGCGGCGGAAACGATTCCTTTGACCATCAGCTGGGTGAAACACCAGTCCGGGGAAGTCCGGGCCGGATCGAACATCTCCTCATAGGCGGCGATACAGTAGATTGTACCCGGAACGGAGGATGCCCGGTTTTTCAGCTCTCTGGCGACGAAGGTGCCTTTGCCGCTGACGCTGTAGATCAGCCCTTCCTCATAAAGCGGCTGGAGCGCCCGTGTCAGGGTGGCCTGGCTGACCTGAAAACGTTCCATCATCGCCTTGACCGTGTGGAACCGGCCTCCGGCGAATGCGCCGGAGAAAATTTCCTCGCGCAATACTTCCGCCAGTTGTTCGTGCTTGTAATTCGCCTGGATCATGATTCCCTCGGATAAGGTTAAAAAAACATATCGCATATCGATATGATTAATTATAGCAAAACGAAAGCCGAAAGTCAAGAGCGAAAGCAAAAAAAGAGTATATTTTTGTGGCGCGATGAAGATTCCTGCCTCTTTTCGGAGGTGTGTGAAAATAAAGCGGCATTGCGGCGGACTTGCAACTTTTCCGGATGGTGATATGTTACCGGTACAGTATCATTCGAGGAGGCTGATTATGGAACATCTGATCGATCGCATCAATTGGAGGATGATGGAATTCTATTCCGGGGAGGATTCCCGCCAGATTGCGCATACCCAGTGCGTGCATGACTACACCCGGCTGCTGGCGGCGAAGTCCGGAGTGGAACCGCATCGGGCGATGCTGCTGGAAATCGCGGCGATTCTGCATGACATCGGCTGTCCCGCCGCGCGCGAAAAGTACGGTGACAGCAGGCCGCCCCGCCAGGAGGAGGAAGGGGAACGGATCTGCCGCGACTGGCTGCCGGAGTATCCGGAGCTTTCCTGCGCGGATATCGACTATGTCGCGGAGGTGGTCGGCCGTCATCACCGATTCAGCGAGGCGAAGCGGCTGGAATTCATCCCGCTTTTCGAGGCGGACCTGATCGTGAATCTCTTTGAAGGATACTATCCGCTCGACCGGGCGGCGGGACGCGAATTATTCGACCTGTTGTTCCTGAAATAACGAGGAGGAGATATGGACACGTTTTCATCGATGCTGATTCTGTTTTTTCTGGTGATGAATCCACTGGGTAATCTGCCGGTGTTCATCGCCGAGCTGGACCGGCAGCCGCCGGAGCGTTACCGGTTCATCGTGTTGCGGGAGTGCCTGATCGCGCTGGCGATCCTGCTGCTGTTCGTATTCTGCGGCGGCGAAATTCTGAAGGCGCTGCGGATTACGCAGGCGTCGCTGGAGCTGGCGGGCGGGATTATTCTTTTCATGATCGCGATCAAGCTGGTGTTCGGCTCCGCATCGGGCAGCGGCGAAAAGAAGTCCGCGCCGGAAAGCGAACCCTTTATCGTGCCGCTGGCGATTCCGCTGTTCGCCGGTCCGGCGGCGATGTCCACCGCGATTCTGGTCGGCGGCAGGGGCGGTTTCATGCACACGCTCGAAGCCGCCGGGGCGCTGGCCGCCGCGTGGGCGATCTGCACGGCGATCCTGCTGAGCGGCCGCTATGCCGGAAAGTTCCTCGGCGCCAAGGCGCTTTCCGCGCTGGAGTCGCTGATGGGGCTGCTGCTGACCACGATGGCCGTCGAGATGATCATCGCCGGGATCAAATACGCTTTTCTGTCCAAGTAGCTCAGGGATGGGCGGGCGGAGTCAGGAGCCGCATGATCCATTCGCCGGGCAGGGGGGAAGCTCCGAAGCTGCTGCGGCGGTAGTCGCGCTGGCTGTCGTACAGCAGATGATGTTCGCCGTTGACCCGCGTGAAATCGAGCCGCACGACTCCGTCGGACAGCGCGACCGGAAATTTGAGCTTGTTAAGGCCCCGCTCCGGCGCGTCGAGCGTCTGTTCGGGGCCATTGTTGACCCGGAAGGTCACGCTGCCCGGCACGAGCGTCAGGATGGTCCATTCCAGCTCTCCTGCCGTTGCCGGAGTGACGAATTTTTTGGCGAGGGTGCCGCCCGGCTCCAGCACCGCCTCCGACCAGCCGCCGAAGGTGAACGGGCCGTAGTCGAACCGTTCATCCGGCTTGCCGCCGCCGGTCACGAGCGTGCCGTCGGGACGGACCAGCCGCATGATTCCGGCTTCGAGGTTCTCGCGGTAGAAATCGTAGCTTGAACTGGTGAGCCAGAAGCCCGCCAGCAATGCCGCACCGCCGTAGAGCAGCAGTTTGCGGCGGCCTCCGGGATTCCGCTTCCAGCGGCGGAACATCCATCCGACGTAGCCGCCGCCCGCCACCGCGACCAGAGGCAGCACCGGCGCCCGGAAGCGCGACAGGATGTAGAACAGCGCCGCCGCCGCCCAGTAGGCGCAGATGAAATAGTAGAGCAGCAGCAATCCGGTCTGCCGCTTCCGCCGGAGCCTTCCGGCGAAGACCAGCAGTCCGGCGATGCCGAGCGCGATCGGCACGGCGCTGCGCCCCGGCAGCAGACAGCGCAGGATCAGGCTGAATTGCCCTTCGCCGTACAGCGACACGTTGTTCGGAATCTCCCGGTAATCCCAGAAGAGCAGCAGTTTGCGGAATTGAAGCTCGAAAAACGAGCCGGGGGAAGAACACATCCACTCCCACATCTGGGCCGGGACGGAGACCCCTTCCGAGGCGCGCTGCATCATGCGGTGGTACGCCTCCGGGTACTCCATCGGCCCGGCGGGAAGCCCTGGATTGCGTCCACCGGCCGGAGCCTCCACCGAATTGCCCAGCCCGAGCACCGCATCGGCGGCGGTCGAGGGGCCGGTGAGTTTCCCGGTCAGCCGGGTATTGTGGATTGCGAACGGCAGCTGCACCGCGAGCAGCAGCAGGAAAAACAGTGCGAACGCGCCGGCTTGCCGGAGAAAGGAGCGCCGGAGCCGGATTCCCGACAGGATCATCGCCGCGGCGACGCCCGGCACCAGAAACCAGATATTGCCCCGCGTCAGGATCGCAACGCCCGCAACCAGCCCGACGCAGCCCCAGCGCGGCAGCGTCCAGCGGTCGCACGCCCGCAAGGTCAGGTAAAAGAGCAGCAGGATATTGAAGGTTTGCAGCGTTTCATTCTGATGGAACGGGGTGTAGAGCAGCAAGGGCGTGGAAATCGCCACCAGTATGGCGGCAACGTATCCACCCGTTCTGCCGAACAGCCGTCCGCCCGCCAGCCCGGCCAGCAGCGAAGTGGCCGCCCCCAGCAGCGACTGCACGAAGATCACCGCCCAGACGGAACCCGCTGAAACCAGATAGACGGCGGGAAGAAAGACCGCGTAATAGAAAGGCTGGTAGTAGAAAACCCCTTCATAGCGGAAGCCCGCCATATCGCGGGCGAGCTTCATATAGGTGGCAAGATCGCTCAGGGAGGAAGGAGCGAATACGCTGTTCCGCCCGCCGTTGACCGCGCCCAGTTCCCATGAGACGGCGAGCCGGAGCAGCAGCGCCCCGGCGGCGATCAGCAGCAGGTTCCGAAAAAAACGCCGCCGGTTCCAGGAAGCGGCGGCGTTTCGGTTCTTGCACTTGGCGTTGACCATATCAGACGGTCATCAGCTCCTTTTCCTTGGCCGAGAATTCCTTGTCCAGCCCGGCGATGTACCGGTCGGTCAATTTCTGGATGTCTTCGAGCATCTTCTTGTGCTCGTCTTCGGTCAGCAGGCCGTCCTTCTGCGCTTTTTTGGCGGCGTCGTTGCCTTCGCGGCGGATGTTGCGCAGCGCGACCTTGGCGTCTTCGACTTCGGATTTCGCCTGCTTGACCAGCGCGGCGCGGCGATCCTGGCTGAGCTCCGGAATCGGCAGCTTCAAAGTGCGCCCGTCGCTCATTGGGGTGATGCCGATATTGGAGGCGAGGATCGCCTTTTCAATCGCGGAAACTGCCGAGGCGTCCCACGGCTGGATCACCAGCAGACGCGGTTCCGGCGCGGTGATGCCCGCGATGTCGCGCAACCGGGTCTGGGTGCCGTAATATTCGACCGTGATGCCTTCGACGAGCGCCGGGGAAGCCTTGCCGGTGCGGATCGCGGCGAAGCTGTTCTTCAGCGCGTCTTCGGTCTTCATCATATGCTCTTCAAGACTGTCGAGCAGATTGTCGGGATCGAGCTGCATTTGTATTATCCTCCTGATGGTATGGTTTTCTCTGAATTCCACAGAATGGTAAAATAGCCGGAATCCGGTGAAAATGCAAGCGGTTTCCACGGATTTCGGCGGAAAATTTCACCGGTTCATCAGGAAGAACGCGATTCCTCCCGCGATCAGCGCGATTGCCGCGGTCAGAAGGGCGATTTTCCACGCGCTCCACGGCCGTTCGCCCTGCACTTCGCCGGTGCGGGCGTTGACGGTGAATATGTAACTCTTTTCACGGTAGCGGTAGCCGGCCAGCCAGACCGGCAGCAGCACATGGCGGAACCGGATATCCCGGTAGTCGACGTCGGCGGAGCAGATCCGCTGCTCGTCGCCGCCGATGTCGCGGCGGATGGCTGCTTCGATTTCCGGTTCGGCCCGTTGGGCGGCGATGTCGAAGCCGTCGGCCAGCGGCACGGAGTAGCTCTCCATCTGGAAGCCTCGGATATATTCGTCGCCGTAAGGTTCCAGCGCTTCGAGGTCCCACGGTTCAAGCTCGTCCAGCAGCTCGGCCGGCGCCGACCGGGTCGCCGTGATCAGCCGGTTGCGGAAACCGTTGGAAACGGTTCCGGCGGCGGGCCACCAGCGCGTGCGCCGCTCCTGCCGGGTTCTGGTGACGGTCTTGCCGTTCTCCTGTGCGGTGTAGGAAACGGTCACATAGTAGTAATCGCCGCGCATGCCGGTGTAGCTGGTCTGCGTGTCGAAGTCATAGATCCAGAAAGGCAGGTAATTCCCAGCGATGCCGGTCAGATGGGACTCCTTCAGCACCGCGCCCGGCAGGAACCAGCGGCTTTTGAGCCATTTGCCGTATTCCGTCCGGGCCTGTTCTTCGGTGATCCTGAAAGGGAGCAGCGAAGCCGGGCGGAGTTTGCGGCTGCTCTGCGCCGCTCCGTTCACCGGCGTCGCGCAGTAGGGGCAGCGGGCGGCGGTCACATTGGGCGGCAGCACGATTTCGGCGGCACAGCCGGGGCAGGTCAAAGTCAGCACTTCAGCGCTTTCGGATTCGCTGTCGAGCCTGGCCAACTCCGCGCGGAAGTCGTGGCGGTGGAACTGAGCGCCGTCCTCTGCCGGTTCACCCGACTCGAAAGTCTGGCCGCAACTGGCGCAGGAGAGTTTACCGTGTTCCGGATCGAACGCGAGCGGATTGCCGCAATTTGGGCAGTTAACCGGCGGCGGAGTGTTTTCCGAAGAACTCATACTGTTTCCCTGTCTGTTGTTTTTTCAAATTTTGTGAATATAATACCGGTTTTACTGATTGACAAACGATTATTTGCCGTTATAATAACTTTTCTGGTGATATGGTGCGGCTTAACAGGGGGAAAATACGACGGTGAAGCATAAGAAATGGAAGGCGGCCGGTTGCGTTGTCGTTCTGCTGGCCGGGCTGGTTGTCGCCTTGCTGCTGCTGCCGGGATGCGTGGACCGGGTCATTTTCCAGCCGCCTCCGCAGCGCGCCTCCATTCCCGGCTGCTTCCGGCTGGAACTGCCGGAGGAGGCGGGGCATATCGGCGCGCGCTATCTGCCGGCCCCTGAGGGGGGCGTCACCTTGCTTTACAGCCACGGCAACGCCGAGGACCTGTCGTCGATCGCCTACCGGCTTTCGGCTTACCATGCAGAGGGATACGGAATTCTCGCGTACGACTACGAAGGGTACGGCGAAAGTTCCGGCACTCCGTCGGAAGCGGCGGCGTACCGCGACATCGAACGCTGCTGGCGGTTCCTGACCGTTGAAAAGCAGATCCCGCCGGAGTCGATCGTGATCTACGGCCGTTCGGTCGGGACCGGCCCTGCCGTGTGGCTGGCGACGCGGCGCCGGGCGCTGGCGCTGGTGCTGGAAGCGCCGTTCACCAGCACGTTCGCGGTGGCCGGGCTGGACTGGCTGCCGGGCGACCGTTTCCCGAATCTTGACCGGATCGGGCGGGTTGACCAGCCGCTGCTGGTCATCCACGGCGACCGGGATCAGGTCATTCCGCAGCACCACGGCCGGAAGCTGGCCGATGCGGCTGCCGCGCCGAAGAGCTTTTACAATGTCGGAGGGGCCGGGCACAATAACATCCTCCTGGTCGCCGGGCGGGAATATTGGAACAATCTGCGTGAGTTTCTGACGCGGGCCAAACACGAAAAGGAATAATCGAAGGTATGGGACTGTTTAATCTTTTCCGCGGTCAGTTCATCGACGTGATCGAGTATCCGAACGAAAATCCGGCTGTGCTGGTGCACCGTTTCGAGCGGTTCAACAATGAAATCAAATACGGCGCGAAACTGATCGTCCGCCCCGGGCAGGCGGCGGTGTTCGTGAACGAGGGCAAAATCGCCGACAAGTTCGGCCCCGGCACCTACACGCTGGAGACGAAGAACCTGCCGATCCTGACCACGCTGCTGAGTTTGCCGTACAACTTCAATTCGCCGTTCAAGGCGGAGGTCTATTTCATCCGCACCACCGAGCAGCTCGACCGCAAGTGGGGAACCGCGACGCCGGTGATGATGCGCGACGCCGATTTCGGCATCGTGCGGCTGCGGGCGCGCGGCAACTATGCGTACAAGGTCAGCCTGCGCGACGAGCTGCTGACCCGGTTCGTCGGTGCGCAGGCGGATTTCACCGGCGACGCAATCGAGGGGCAGATGAAGACGAAGGTGGTTTCAGCCTGTTCGGACGCGCTGGGCGAGCTGAAAATTCCGGCGCTGGACCTCGCCGCGAACTATACCGAAATCGGCGACCGGGTCAGAGCGAACCTGGAGCCGGACTTTGCGGCGCTCGGCTTCGAGCTGCTGAGTTTCACGGTGGAGAGCATTTCGCTGCCGGACGAGGTCAATCAGGCGATGGACAAGCGTTCCAGCCTCGGTGCGCTCGGCGGTGTAATGGATCAGTACACCCGGATGCAGGCCGCCGACGCGATGCGAGCCGCCGCCGACAATCCGGGCGGCGCGGGCAATATGACCGGAATGTTTGTCGGCGCGAATCTCGGCGGCGCGATCAATGCCTCCGTCCAGCCGCCGCAGCAGGCTCCGCAGGCGGTGCCGCCGCCGCTGCCCGCCGCTCCAGCCTATTTCGCCGCGATCAACGGCGCTTCGACCGGCCCCTATACGCAGGAGCAGTTGAAAGCCGCCGTGCTTGCCGGGCAGGTCAAAGCCGATACGCTGGTCTGGGCGCAGGGAATGTCCGGCTGGCAGGCCGCCGGAACGGTTCCGGCGCTGGCTCCGGTTTTCGCGGCGATGCCGCCGCCGTTGCCCTGATCGTAATCGGGCGGGTTCTCGCGAAAATCTTTTGCCGATGAGATTTCAGTAATATTTGAAATTGATTATATAAATAAGGTTTATAATTTAATAATAGTATATGAAATCAAATAATTTATAAAATTTTTGATATTTTATAAGAAAGGTGCTTGTATTTTGCAGAGATAATAGTAATGTGTTGCATAATCAATTTCTTTAGTGTATTTTCAACAGAAAGAGATCGTTTATGCAAATTGAATTGCAGCTTTCTCCTGTAGGTGACGGGCTTCTTGCCCGTGACTGCCATCATGAACTCGCCTCCGCACTGTATCAGGCGCTGAGCCGATCACAACCGAAACTGGCCGAAGAGCTTCACGACGGAAACCATCGCAGCCGTCTGAAGCTCTTTGTATTTTCTCTGTTCAACAGCGATCCGAAACCGTTCGCCGCGGAACTGCCGGACGGGACGCGCGCCCTGAAATTCGGTTCCCGGATCTGGATGCGGTTCGCATCGATCTGGCCGGAGCTGGTCTACGGCATGGCGGAAGCCCTTCAGAAACAGAAGGAACTGAATGTAAGGGGACAGCGGTTCCGACTGGAGGAAATCCGAATGGTTCCGACGCCGGATTTCCGGCCGACCATGACCTACCGGCCGTTCGGACAGGCCGATTTCATCGTGTGTCGTTATCAGAAGGACGGGAAAAATTATTTTCGGATGCCGGACGATTCGGAGCCGGGGATTCCCTCCTGCGCCGACCTGATCGCCGGAAATCTCCGCCATAAGCTGCTGCGCCTGCGTGAAATCCGTCCCGATATCTTCGAGAATCTGATGTCGATCGGCGGGCTGGATGCCGCCGCGGTGGCTGCTCTGCCGATACAGGTGGAATTTCTGCCGCTGATGGAGGGGAGGGCATACCGGACGCGGCTGACCCGGATCAAGGGAATCAACGTGCGCGCTTTCCGCGCTCCTTTGCGCATCACCGCCCCGGAAGCCGTCCACTGTCTGGTCTGGGAAACCGGCGTTGGGAGCATGAATTCGATGGGATTCGGTACTATGACTCTCGGGAGGCAGTGAATATGCTTTTGAAACGAATCGACGAAACATTGACGCAGGGATTGTACGATCTCGACGGCGGCCCGGCGGAAGTGGAGGTTTATCTCGCGGAACCCTCGATTGGGGAGGGAATCGTCAACTGGGAGGTGGTTCGGGAAGGTGTGGTGCCGCCGGATTTTCTTCATTATAACGACGCGGCGGACGGCAGCAACAAGCTGAACGGCAGTTGGCAGGGCCTTTATGTGAGTGAAGCTGCGTTGGAAGAGGCTGTGATTTACAGCGGCAGTACCATCTATTTTTCCGACGGTTCTCCGAATTTCGGAGGCGTCGCAAAATCCGCGATCTACCTGCGGTATTCCAGAGGGTTTATCGATTGGCTGGCCGGGTTCGATTCTGCTGCGGCGGAAAAGTTGCGCAGCGAGATTCCGGCATTTGAAGCGCTGATGGAGAATCGGGCTACAAAAAAACTGCCGACAGCTTGGCATAAATTTAAAGCGCCACCGCAGAAATGGCCGCTGATTGTGGTCTGCCGGCTCAGTGACGGGCGTTTTCTGGTTCACTGGCTGAATAAGGATACGGAAGGGACGCTTCCGTTGGAGGCGCTGGGAATTGATGTAGTCCATTCCCGGGAGCTGATGGGGTTTCTCACGGCTCCGGCAACGTCTGAGTTGGAGTTGATCGCCGAGGAGTTTCAGACCGGCAGCGGTTTGGGGCGCAATGCGTTCGGAAAAGAGTACAAACTTGACGCGATCCGTCGTTCGGAGTATTTGCGCCTGATGGGCGTTGCCCCGGAGAACACCAGGGCGGATGTGCTTGATCTGTGGAGCAAAAAACTGCAATACCGGCGCAAGGTTGCCCCGTCGCCTGATACGTCGACTCTGATTTTCCTGCCGGAGGGTGAACTGACGTACAGTGAGCTTAAAGAGTTCATCGATAAGGAAAACGAGAAAAAGAACCTCTATTTTGACGCGAAGAAAAATGGCGGAAAGAGTGAGGAGGAACGCGAGGAACTCAAGGCGCTGCGCCCGGAAATCATTCCGACTCCTTACTCCGCGACGGTTTTTCTGACCAATCTGGAGGGGAGCACCAAGAAGAAGCGGATCATCCAGCAGATTTTCCCGGATGTTTCACTGGAATATCTGCAGGTGCTGAATGCGGAGTTGCTGCAATCCAATTTGGAAAATACGGTCGTGGATTATATGAAAGCGGCCCTGACCGGCCAGATCGGCGATACGCCGAGCGTCTACCGGTATTGGACGGAGGTTTTTACCAGAGCGTTGCAGCGACAGCCGATTTCGGCGCGGGAGGTGTTTGCGAATTTTCAACGGTTTGCGAGAAGCCAGTCCGGCGAGGCGCTGATCGACAAATTGGGTGCCCGCCGTTACTTCCGGGTGATCGGCAAGCTGTTGCGATTGCAGCATTTGATCATGACCGCGCGGGAGGAGCCCGCGAAGCTGCTTACCAATGAATTTCAACAGGAATTGGTTCGGATAGAACAATTTAACCTTATTAGCAGAGGAGTGTTCGGCCCTATGAGTACAACAGTGCCTTCGGGAGCGGAGCTGATCGGCGAGGCGTATGGCCTGCTGCGCGACAAGCAGAAAAGCAAACTGGACAATTTTATCCGACAGGCGTGGGCGGGCGTGCCGGACTCGGAGTTCTCGATCTTCGTGCGAGGCGCCCTGGCCGGGATGTTGCTGAATGAGCTGTGCTGGTCGGTACAGCAGGAAGGACGGCGTTTTTCCGCGACGCAGGGGCGGCATCCGTCGCGGCTTCGTGGCCGGGAGCTGCAAAACGTGTTCAACAAGGGAATCGGCCTGCTGATGAATCTTGATAAGGAACAGCTTTTCAACTGTCGGCTGCTGCCGTTCCTGAAGTCCCTGGAACCGGAAAGCCGCCGGGATTCCTTCAACAGCGGCCTTATTTCCGGTATGACCTATTTTGAAAAGAAATCCGATGACAATAACGAGGTGAAACATGATTAAGATCCAGTCCACTCTTCCCGCAACCGGCAACGCCTACATTCTGTTCGGTTTTGAAGCCATTCAGGCCCGCCCGAATCTCGATCCGTACAGCAGTACGCTGCGCATGAACGATGAAACCGGGCAGGTATTTACCAGTGACGTCCATATCAAGCACCATGTGCGCCGCGGTTTGAAGGCGTATGCGGCGGCGGAGAATCTGCCTCACGCCGCGGAGACAGTTTTTTATGAAAAAGAAGATGAGGCGGGCAATCCGTGCAATTTTGATCTGCGCCTCAAAAAGATTCGTGAAGCCGCCGGAATCTCCAAGCCGGATATGAAAGACGCGCTGAACAACACCCTCGACCTGCCGCTTTTCGGATATGTGCATGCGATCAAGGGCGAGAACTTCAATGTGACGAATGCGGCCAATACGCTGTTCCGGCCGGTCACGTTCCATGATTGTGAAATCTATTCGCTCGGCCGCAACAACGCTTTCCCGACTCTGGACAAGCAGAACAAAGTCAAGGATTCCGCCGGGTCTGCTACCGTCGACTCGCTGGAATACGGCTTTTTTCTCGCCTTGTGGGAGATCAATCTCAACATGTTGCGGGTCAACGCTTCCGCGAGCAAGCTGATCGATTGGGAAAAAGGCGGGGCGGCCAGGTGGTTCGAGGCGCTGGTCAACGGCATGTGGCGGGCTTATTCGAGCGACCGCTATCCGTCGTTCACCCAGCGGTCGCAGTTCGCGCAGTTCGTGCTGGGCTGGATGCCGGAGGGGGAGGTCAGTTATGCGAATCCGGCATCGCTTTACGACCGGCTTGAGGAAAAGCGGATCAATACGCATTCCGGCGCGGTCGCCGCTCTGGAAAAAGTTCTGCCGGATTTCCTTTCCGGCTGGGGCTGTTACGAAAGCAATGTGTTTGTGAAACATCGGGCGGCCAACTTCCCGGTGGCGCTGCCGGGAGCGGAGGCATGAGTATTCTGATCTTTGAACTCGCCGGAGAGATGGCGATGTGGCGCAACGTCTACGAGTCGATGGGCTCGTACTCCTGCCTGGGGCCGGCTCCCGGCAATCTGGCGGGAGTCATCGGCGCGGCACTCGGTTTCGCCTCGCCCCGGTCGCAGGCGGCTGAAAAGCCGGATGCGAAGCAGTTGAAAAACTGGGACAAAGCCGGCCTGCCGTGGCCGGTTTCTCCGGAATTGCTGGCTTGGGAGGAGGCCAACGATTTTCATGTCGCGTGCCGCTGGATCGGAAAATTTCCGAAACGTGTGCCGTGGAATATCAACGGCTGCAAAGAGATCAACCGCAGCGACAACCTGCGTCTCCAGCAGCAGGTGATTCTTGATCCGGCGTATGAGGTCGCGGTGGCGCTTCCGGCGGATGAGGCGGAACGGGTGGCGGCGGCGCTGCGGAAACCGGCGTTCCCGCTCTGTCTCGGCGCGTCGTTCTGTCGGGCGATCGTGCGGAATGTGCGGATCGGGGAGTCCGTGCCGGAGTCCCCGTTCTGGGCGTTCCGTACCGACGGCGGCGCACTGGGGGAAGCTACGCCGTTTTCGCGGCATATCGTGAATCCCGGCTCGTGCTTCGAGCGGATTCGCAGTGACGGCTACTGGATTTATCCGACGCCGGACCAGCCCGGCGTGATCGCGGCCGAACCGCTGGTGCGCGGCTGGGGGAGGGCCGGGGAGTAGAAGGTGAAACTTTACAGTCACGGCAAGGATTCCGACCTGCGTGAGCATCTGGCCGAAGTGATGCTCGCCGCCGAAACTTCGGAGGAACGGGTTCTGTGCGCCTGTCATGATCTCGGCAAGGCGACTGCCGCATGGCAGGCGTACATCCTCGGGAACAGCCAGGAGTCTCCGCATCGCCATGCGGCGGCAGGCGGGCTTTTTGCCGCGCTCGTATTGTTGGAGCTGAATGGCCCGGCAAAGGAGAAGTGGGCGCTGATCGCGCTTCACGCCGGGGCAGCCCATCATACTGACTTGCAGGAGCTCAACACGGATTCCCTGAGTGGCCTGTCTCTGGTGGCCGTGGACCGGCAGGTCGGGGAATTCATCCTTGACCCGGAATACGGCATCGCGTCACTGCTGCCGGAAGTTCCGGCGGAGGTATTGCTGCGGGCATGGGAGAAGTTCCGGAGAATGGCGCCGCCCGCTTCACGGGAACGCTCCCAATTCAAGACGGGGCTGAAACGGGCGGTTCCGCCGGAGGAACGGCTTAAAATCTATCTGCATTGTCGTTCGCTGCTGGGACGGCTCTGCCTGCTGGACCACGTTTCGGCCGCCCGCCAGTCGGGCAAGCCGGTGGAGGTTCGCGAATGGCGGGCTCGGTTTCCGGCGGAGGAGTTCCAACCGCGTCCGGCACGAGAGTTCAAGGGGGCGGAAACGCCGGTCAACCGGCTCCGCTCCTGTTTGCGGCGGGAGTTTTTGCAGACGGTTGAAAAAGAAGGGGTTTTCTATTTCATCGATGCGCCGACCGGACTTGGTAAAACCGAGGCGATGCTGTGCGGAGCGGAACTGCTGCGGCAGCGTGAGGGACTGAGCCGGATTGTTTTCGCGGTTCCGCAACTGTCGATCGCGGACCAGGTGTTCGAGGAGTATTTTCCCGACTGCCGGGCGCAGATCTGGAACTCCCGCCGGCGCGATAAAACCGAGATTGGCAACGCTCAACCGCTTCCGGAGGATCGCCGCGGCAACGGCAGTGATGCCGAAGCTCTTGCCATCGAAGAACATCCGTTTCAGATGCCGTACAATGTGACCACATTCAATCAGGTGTTGCTGGCGATGTGCCATCCGAACCGCAACCGCTGTATCCGGGGACTTGGACTGCGTGATGCGGTGGTGATTCTCGACGAGTTCCACAAGTTGCCTCAGGTGATTCTGCCGTTCTTCTTCCGCATCGCGCGGGAGTATGCGCGGTTGGCCCGGTGCAGATTCATCCTCGGTTCGGCGACCCCGCTGGAACCTTTCCAGTTCTGGGATCTGGAGGATTCCTGCCGGATTCCGCCGGAGGCGACCGCTCCGATTTACCGCGCTGCCGAAATCGACAACCGGCGGCTCTATCGCTCGATGGGCTTTTTGACGCTTCAGGAATTGGGAACTGAAATAGAGGCGTTTCAGCAGGAATCCGACCGGAATCTGCTGGTTGTGGTCAACCTGATCGGGGAGGGAAGCTGGCCGTTGCGGCAGCGTTTTCAACAGGCGTACAACCCGTGGCGGCAGTTGGAGGAACTGAAAACTCCCGGAACCGGTCGGATCATGGTCTGGCTGGACGGGTTGGTGCCGCCGCTGCTGCGACGCGATCTGATCACCGCCTGCCGCGACGCGATGCGACACCGGCCGGTGACGCTGGTCAGTACCCAGATGATCGAAGTCGGCGTAGACCTCGACTTCGACGCCGCGTTTATCGATTATCAGGGATTGGCCGCGACGATGCAGCGCGGCGGGCGGGTTGGCCGCAACGGCCGGGAAACGCCGTGCGAAGTCGGCGTGTTTGCACTGGTCTGCCCCAACGGAGATACCTCGTTCGAGCAGTTGATCGAGGTTCGGAAAAATTACAGCATCCGCCTGAAACAGAAACCGTTTGACGCCATTTTCAAACAGGAATTGAAGTTTCTGGATTTGGAAATCGATTTTTTCAAGGAATGGGGAGAGCGGATTCTGCATGATTCGGAGCTGGCTGCGAGCCTGTCGGAGTTTCAGCGGGAAGTTTTTGCCGGGCTGACCGCTGCCGGATTGCTGGAACAGCTGTTCCGGATTGACGTTGTGGGAATGCAGTCGCTCGGAGCGACCTTTGAAAAAACGCAGTTCATCGCGGAGCTTTTCGACTCCGAAAAGGCTTCGGAAATCATCGTTGTCGAATCACAGGAGGTTTACGATGAGTTGAGTGAACTGAACCGCCGGATCAAGGCGCAAACCAGTACCGGAGAGGAGCGGAAGCGTTTTCTCGCGCTGCAAACCGACCGGACCGTCGCACCGGCTGACCGGATCAGAAGCGAACTCGGTTTGGTGCCATGCGGCTGGATCGACTACCCGGAGCCGATTGAAGTGTTTCGCGTGGATTCGATGGTCTGGTAGAGGTAAGGATGATGGAATTTACCGGAAAGGAATTGAATTATCTGCATGTGTGCCGCCGCAAACTGTGGCTTTTCCGGCACGGAATCCGTCCGGAGCTGGAAAACGACCTGGTTCAGCTCGGTATGTTGTTGGGTGAAGAAACGTTTACCCGGCAGGAAAAGGAGATTCCGATCGGTGAGGCCGGTGTGCTGGACTGGGCTGATTTCAAAGACGGGGTGATCCATGAAACCAAGCGGGGCAGGGCGCCGGGAGGCGGCGATGAGGCACAGGTCCGCTATTATCTGGCTTGGCTGAACAGCCGCGGGATTCAGGCTCATGAGGCGGTGATCCACTATCCGCGTCGCCGTGAAACAGTAGTGGTTCCCTCCTATGAAACTGAATTTATGGGGGATGGCAGAAAGTTGAGTTTTTCATGGAGA
>ERZ1034984.581-NODE-581-length-40239-cov-23.866414_pt1 | contig 40239 bp, 56 predicted proteins | sample MGYA00520589_ERZ1034984 | MGnify/ENA primary metagenome ERZ1034984 (study PRJEB33766, sample SAMN09781790) | gut metagenome | biome: gut microbiome | host: Homo sapiens | place: Madagascar | study: EMG produced TPA metagenomics assembly of the PRJNA485056 data... | reverse complement strand
CCAGGTGCGTGCGCTTAATACAATGTTATAAATAGGCAGAGAAAAGCCCAGGCACACGGCCTGGGCTTTGTTGTTTATACCTCGCCGTAGGCGGTTACGGCGGGATCGTCCACGATGTACAGGCCAGACAGCAGCCTAAACCACGGCTGCCCGTCCAGGCCCTTGACGCGGGCCGACACCTCCAGGCGTTTTCCGCTCTCTACCAGCTGGGCCACGTTATCGGCGTCTTTGGCGGGGGTGCGGCGCAGATTGGTATAGCCGTGGTGGATCGTCACGACGTAGCCGTGGAGCGGTTCGCCCTCCTGCACGGGCTGTGCGGCCTCCTGGGCGTCGTTCTCCACGTCGGCGTCCTCGGTGTCGCTCTCGGTGCTGGCGGCCTCCTGGGCCTGTTTCTGGGCCAGCAGCGCGTCGGCGGTTTCGCCGTCCACGGTGTGGGCCGCGATCTCTGCGTCCAGCGCGGCGACGATCTGCGCCTTGCTGGCCGTCTTTTTGATTTCGACGCCCAGCTGCGCGGCGATTTCCAGCAGCTTCTCCTTGCTGTCCTCCACGCTGTACTCCGGCACGGCCTCGACGCCCTCCGGCAGCTGCGCGGCCAGGTCGTCGGCGTCCACGTTCTTACCAGCCAGGCGCGCGGCCACGGCGGCCTGGATCAGATCGTTTTCTTTCTTCGACGTTGCCACGGCTTAGTCCTCCTTTTCGGTGTCGGTGAGGTTGGCGGCAGGGTTCTTGGCTTCGATCAGTTTCTGGGTGACGGCCAGGCCCTTTACCAGATACTCCGGCACGTTGTAGCCCAGTTCGACCAGATTCTCCAAAATGCTGCGGGCCTCATTGACGATCAGAGAGGCCAGCACCCACCAGCCCAGCAGCAGGAGCCAATCCAGCTGCAAGCCCAGCATATCGACGCAGAGGGCCTGGAGGCAGCCCGCCAGCTCAAAGGCCACGGCCACGACGGCCCAGTAGCCCAGCTTTTTGAGCGCGCCCTTTAAGCCTACCTTGGAGCTTTCGACGCCCTGCTTGTTCGCCTTATACCAGCCCGTGAGCCAGTCCACGACGTTGAGGGCCAGGAACGCGGCGAACAGGTACCAGTGTTCGCCCATGATCGCGGCGGCGATAGTTACCGCAGCGCCCATAAAAAGGTTGTAGTAGTCGATGATCCGCTTTGCCATTGTCTTGTCCTCCTTTTATTCTACGGCCTGGCAGCTGTACAGGCTTTCCAGTTTCAAGTGCTGCACAATCGGCAGCAATGCGATTTCAATGGGTTCTTTGTCGCCGCTGGACACAGGCCCCAGGGAGAACTGGTAGCGGCTTGCAGCAGGTGCTGCGGGCGTCTGGGTGTTGGTGTTGGCCGCCTGTTTTGCGTAGCCGTTCAGCCCCGCCTGGCGCATGATTGCCGGGTAGTCCTTATAGCTCACATCACAGTCCAGGCTGTTGCCAAAGCCTGCGATTTTCAGCGCGTTTTTGCTGCTGTACTGCCACAGGCCGTTCTGTACTGCGGTGGTGTCGGTGGCCGTGTAGGCGGCTTCCCACTTATCAAAGCCAGACAGCGCGGACAGGTTTGTGTAGTTGAGGAAAAAGTCCCGGCTACAATACACTGCGGCATAGTAGCCCGCAGCCTCCAGAACTTCCAGCGCGGCCTGGATGATCGCCGTGTTGGTGGCCTTTCCGCAGCTCTTGTTAAACGGTTCATATTCCACATCGTAGTAGATCGGGTAGTCCCACTTGTGGCCCGCCAGCATCTTGACGACCTGCTGCGCAGTCAGACGGGCCGCTGCTGCGCTCTTGTCGTAGCAGTAGAAATATACGCCCATCGGGACGCCGTACTTCTCGCAGCCCTGGACATTCGCCAGGAACTGGCCGTCCGTGTACAGTCCGCCCTTACCGTGGCGTGCGGAATAGCCCACGCGCAGCAGGGCAAAGCCCGGATTGCTGCCGCCATTCACGCGGCGCAGTTCGCTGGCAGTCTGCTGCCAGTTGATCGCCCCCTGGTGGTGGGACACGTCAATGCCGTAAATTTTCATTTATGCCTCCTGTGTTTCTTGCTTTGCTTCCTGGGCCGGGCGCGGTTTCCCGGTGATTTTCTGGGCCTGGGCCTCGGTGATCCGGCCCGCGTCGGCCATCTGCCAGACTTGGGCCTCGGTGATCGCGTGCAGCTGATACTGCATTTTGATAAATTTATACATCGTCGTCACCTCCGCCCAGGAGCATATCGACCATTGCGGCCTCCAGGGCCACCAGGCGCTCGTGGTCACTGGGCTGATCGGGGCTTGCCTCCGGCCAGTTCTCGCCCACGGCCCAGTAGTCGTCGAAACGCTCCTGCACGATCTCCGGGGTCAGTTTCTCGCCGTGGCGGGCGTAGACTTCCTCACACTCCCACTGGGTCATGGCCTCGCCGTCGGTGGTGTCCGCGATCTGCTTCTCCACGATGTTGCGGCGCAGCCACACGTCGGAGGCTCCCGTGGGAAGTACGCAGACGGTTACGACGTCCGGCTTTTCGCTGAAATACGCGGTTTGTTTCATGCTGCTTTTAACTCCTTTCTTTGCTGTGCGGTCTTTCTGTCCACATAGCTAACTGATTTTTGCGCGGCTTTGCAGATTGTCCAGGCGTCGAGCCGCCGTGTGGCTGTCCTGGTATTCGTGTGTTTGAAATAGCCCTTGTAGCTGCTTATCTTGCGGGCGCGCCAGTGTGGTATGTAGCCCAGTGTTTGCAGATTACGGGCTGCGCGCAGGAATTGCCGCCGGATTCTGCGGTATATACGGCGGCGTATTCTTGTACCCTTATATCCTACCACAAAGCCCATCATATCGACGGCCCCGGCCTTTAGGTCTATCTGTCCCCAGTCCGGCTTTATTGTGATCCCCAGGTTTTCCGCCGCCCAGATTGTGGCCTGTTTCATGGCCTTGTCCATGTCGGCGGCGCGCGTTCCGATTATCACAAAATCGTCCATATAAAACAGGCAATGCCGGACGACGCGCTGGCGCTGCGCTGTGCCGTTGCGCTTGCGCCGGACTTTCTCCAGGCTCTCCAGGTAACGGCAGAGGTAGGACAGCGCGTAGTTACATAGCCATTGTGACAAGTAGGAGCCTATCGCCAGCCCGGTTGTGACTTCCTTGTGTGTCTCCAGCAAAGCGCCCACAAACCACAGCAGCGTCTTATTTTTGTGTGCGTCTCGGTTCAGCAGTTCCATTACCTTGTCCGGTGACAGGCTGGCGTAGCACTTCCGAATGTCGCCTTTGCGGACGTGCCGCGCCTGTTTGTCGCGTCTGATCCATTTTTCCAGGTACTTCTTGCCGTACTTCTGGCCCCGTCCCCGTATGCTTGCGCATTGAAACGGGCTTATTTTCGCGTGGAATAGTTCGCGCAGTGCGCCCACGGCCACATAGTCCATACACTGCTGCATGGCCGTGGCCTGGCACAGATCGCGCAGTTTTCCGCTTAGGCCGTCGCGGCGCTGGAATGTGCGCAGCGGGCGCAGAGCCAGACGCCGCGCTCTGATCCGGCGCGCAATCTCCGCAGCGACACCAGCCGTTGCTGGTATCAGCCTGTTATAGTCCTGGGCCTCTGCGTCGGCCAGTACCTGCGCCTTTGTCATGCCGCCGTAACGGATCAGCAAATTTATAAAGCCGTTTTCTTTCCACCTCCCGCTGAAACACTCGAAAACGAAATTTTCTATCTGTTTGGGGTCGGATATATCAATCTTTTTGCAATATGTTTTCGTACCTCGGCCCCCTTGTCTGCTTTTGGTTGAGCGCAAGAGCTTTCGGTTTTGGCTTGTTCGCCTTATTCTACTAACCCCCGGCGCGGTCTTTCCGCGTCGCGGGGCCGCCCGTGTTTTTCCTCGCAGTTGGCCCCGTGCCGGTTCCACTCAATTTTTGCGGATTTCTCCGCATGGTTCACGCCGCCATAGCAGCGGCGCAGGCCCGGCTGTTCGCCGGGCGCGGTGTACAACGCAATAAAAAGCGATAAATTTAACCAAATGCGCCACACAGGCCGTTCCAGTTCGCGTTGCCCGTCCAATTGTTCGCGTTACCGCCCGACAGGCCACAATTGCCCCAGTTATTCAAATTAGCCCAGGCCCACCACGCATAGACGCGGGAGCCAGCGGTAGGCACATAGACGGCAGCCCGGTGACACGCTGCACACCCCTAAAAGGGGACGCTGTCCCCTCTATGCCGGGTCAGGCCCCGGCATATTCACCCCTGTTAGCCCCGGAGCCACAAGCGCCACACAGGCCGTACCAGTTCGCGGCGCCCGTCCAAGCGTACGCGTTACCGCCCGACAGGCCACAAACGCCCCAGCCATGCAAAGCAGCCCAGGCCCACCACGCATAGACGCGGGAGCCAGCGGTAGGCACAGAGACGGCAGCCCGGTGACCGTTTGTAGAACTTGCGCCCGATCCGGCGTCCACGGGATACATGTTGCCGTCTGTGTCGATCTCCACGTCTTTCTCGTACAGCCACTGGGCTGTCTGGGTCGTGGGCATCGTCAGCACAATAGGAGAGCGCACAGCGTCGGCTGTAATGGAGGTGGCGATCTGCGCCGCCTGTCGGAAAAACACCAGCCTGTGGGTGTAGGCGGTATCGGTCAGCACCTGCTCGGTCAGCTGGTCGGCGCTGATCGCATAGCCGCCCGGCTGGCACTCCAGCAGCTGGATAATAAAAGGCTCCTTGCCGGACGTGCAGCTGGTGGGGCTGCCGTCCGCGCCCTGCACATTGTCGCAGCTGCCGCTGTGCCAGGGCATGGTCGAAACAATGGTTTTGTCTTTCTCGGTGTCGAACGGCGTCGCCGTGTCCAGGTTCAGCGCCTTGTAGGCCGTGCCGTCCACGGTCACGTCCTCAATGCTCAAAACGCGCACCTTGTCGGCCTTGGCACGCATGGAGGCGACGTAGCGATCCGTAGAGGTTCCCGTCCCTACGTCACCCACAGACACGGTGCTGCCCACCAGGTAGGAGTTTGCCTGGTCGGCGGTCATAATAACGCGGGTCACGCCAGTTTCAGACACGGCGGCCTTGTACTGGTAGTTGTAGCCGCTGCACCCCTCCAGCGTGCCGGAGTTGCCCTTTTTGCCGTACTTGGCCCAGAACATACGCATACGGAACGCCAGATCGCAGCCGCAAATGCCGCAGTAGTCCGCGCCGCGCTTCTTCCACTCTGCGCGCTGGCCGTCCATGCTGATAAAGTTCACGACTGCCAGGCCGGACGCGCTTGTGAGCTTTCCATCTGCGCCACGGCCCGCCATGTATTTAGCGTGGATCACGAACGGGCGGAGGCTACCGTCTACCGCCACGCCCTCCGGCAGCGGCTTGTAGGCGTTGGCGTCTGCCAGGAAATAGGCGGGCGCAGCGCGGTAATAGTGATAATAATAATTATCGTCGGCAGTGTCGCACACCCAGCCTGTTTTCTGGGCGACGCCTACCATGCCAAACTTGCCGGACAGCAGCGTTTCACGATCCACGCCGTTGACGCCCGCCACGGCCTTGACGACGGGTTCCTTGTTCTCGATCTCGTAGGCCACTTCTACGGCCCAGAACGCGCCGCGCGGGAAATAGGGGTCAACGGCTGCGGCGGTGTTCGTGCCCGGTTTCGTTGCCCCCAGTTCTGCGGACGCCTGGATCAGTTCGCCGTCCGGCGTTGCGCTGGTTGCGAACTTATACAGCTTCGTGCCGTATGTGCTGTCGTCCCACACCAGCGTAAACCAGCGGCGCACGATTGTGTCAATGTCTACGCCCTGGGCAATCAGTGCGGCGGCGTACTGCTGGAAAATTTCGGAGGTATTCGTCCCGTCCAAACGCGCGGCCCACACGGCATCCACCGCGCCGTCCGGCGTCCAGCTCTCGGCAGTCTTTGCTGCCGCCTCCGCCTTGGCGCGCTCCTGGCCCGCCAGCGCGGCTTGCTGCTCTGCTGTGGCCTGGTTGTCGGCTGCTGTCTGCCGGGCCTGTTCTGCGCCTTTCTGGGCGTTCTGGGCGGCGCTCTGGTTTGCTGCCGCCTGTTTCTGGGCTTTCTCCGCCGCTGCCTTAGAGGCTGCGGCATTGCTGGCGGCGGTTTCGGTCTGGCCTTTCAGCGTCTTGCAGTCCGCCAGGGTTTGCTCCAGCTCTGCCTGGTCGGCCAGGGCGGCCTCCGCCTTTTTCGTGGCCTCTGTGGCCTTGTTTGTGGCGTCCTGGGCGTTCTTGATCGCCGCCTGGGTGTTTGTTTCCCGCTTGCTCTCTGCCGTCTGGCGGGCCGTTTCTGCCTTTGTGCGGGAGGTTTCCGCACTTGCGCGGGAGGTTTCCGCGTTCTTTCTGGCGGTTTCGTTGCTGTCGCGGGATGTCTCCGCGTTCTGGCGCGCAGTCTCTGCGGCGGCGCGGTTCTGTTCAGCTTCAGCGCGGAGGCGTTCCGCCGTCGCGTATTCCTCCATGCTGGAGTTCAGCGTGGCCCACTTGGCGTCGAAAGCGGTCATTTCGTTGGAGGACAGGATCGCGTTTTCGTTGCGATTGCTGCGGCCTACTTTTACAGTAAAGGTGCAGGAGGTCAAAACCTGGCTGCTATCCTTTGCCCGGATTTCAACCTCGCAGACTACCTCACCAGGCACGGCCAGCACCTGGTTTGTCAGTTCAACCAAAATGCGGTTGCCGTCGTCGATTTTGGCGGCGTTATATGCAAACTTTCCGTCGGGTTTCTGGAAATTTGCGATCAGATCAGCGTCTGCGGGCGGTGCGTACTCCTTGCCGTCCTCGACGATCAGCACGGAAACAAAGCGGGTGGCCTTGTCGCCCTGCTTAGCCTGTACAAGATAGTTTTTTCTCTCGGCCCCGGCGTCAATGTCAATTCGCGTAATAAGTACGGGCAGCTTTGCCATTTAGTCCTCCTGTTCCGTTGCGGCGTCCGGCTGATCCGCCGGGGCCTGTGTGTTCTGGGTTTCCTTTTCTGCTGCCAACTCCTGCTGGAGCTGCTGCCGCTCTTTCTGTGTCTCCTGGGCCTCCCATTCCTGGACGGCGTGCAGCTCGTTCTCGAGTGTGGCGCGGACGATCACCGCCGGGCAGTTACTGGACAGGATCAAGTCGTGGATGTTCTGGCGCAGCGTCGCCGCTGCAAGGTTGATTCCAATTTTCATGTTGTTTTCCTCCTTTAAGTTCCGCGGTAGCTGCCGAAACCAGCCAGCACCCAGTAGCTGTTTCCATCAGTGCCACGCACGTTTACCCAGTCGCAATAAAGTGAGTTTTGGCCGTTGCACGGCTGGAGCCTGGAGCGGTGCATGTATAAGGCATGGTTATAATCATCTGGTAGTGACAAGTCGCCGCCCAAATATGCGTTGCCGTTGCCCATTATGTAGGCTTTTGGGTTTGCGTCCTTGTCAAACAAAAATATGCCGCTGCCCTCATTTTTGCGTGCCTGGAGGACGATTGCTTCCTGGCCACCAGGGCCGCACAGGTGCATATTTGCGTAGCCGTTGCCAGAAATAGTAGTAGTAAAATACAGATTTGTGTCCCCGTTATATTTCAGTTCTAGCGTGCCGTTTTTTATGCAAGCGTAGCCGCCGCTTTGCTCGTCGCCGGATTCAAACGTGCCCTTGGCTTTCACATTGCCGGAGGCGTCCAGCTTAAAGTTTGTGCTATTTATTACTATCGTGTTGCTGTTAAAGGTCAAACGGCCAGCGTCTATTGTCACGCTGCTGGCGTCCATTGCAAACTTTGAACGTATGTTGCCGCTTTGTACGGGCGTTGAGATTTTCAGCTTCCAGTCTTTCCACTGTATTTTGCCGTCCGTCTCCGCCTTTGTTGGCGTGATCTCGCACATCATGCCCAGGTTTGACAGTTCTTCGTCCAATAGCTCGTCGAAGTAGGTCTTTTCGTAGTAAATCCAGTCGGCGCTCACCTCGTCCAGTTTGAGCGCTGCGTTCTGGTTAAAGTGCAGTGTTTGGGACGCTCCAGACTTATACGCCCACACTCCAGACAGACGCGCCGCGGCTGATTGAAAAGGCTTTATGACTTTGTAGTAGCCGGACAATGTCAAGCACCTTCCGCGTGCCAGGTTCCACAGTGTCGTGTCGGCTATTTCCCGGGCGCTAAATACTGCTGTTTCGCTTGCCGAAAACGCCATAGTTAGCACGCCGCCAGATGCGGAAACGTGCGTTGTCCCTATGGTCTTGTCCTCAAAATTCTGGTATTGCAGGAGGTTGCGGCCAGACAGCTGCGCCGAAACTTCCAGCGTGATCTGTTCAGCGGTCTGGCTGATCGCGCTTTTCATTTCGTCGGTGGTGCTGTACTCTGTCAGCTTGCCGTCTGTGTAGTCCTGTGCCTCCTTTTTGGCTGCATCCGCCTTTTTCTTGGCATCCGCTGCCGCTGCCTGTTTGGCTGCCGCCTCTGCGGCTGCGGCTTTCGCCTGGGCGTCGGCTGCTGCGGCTTTTTCGGCGGCGGCTTGGGCTGCGTTTGCCTTTTTCTGGGCGTCTGCTGCGGCGTTCGTCTCGGCGTCCGCTGCGGCCTGTTTGGCCTTGTCGGCCTCTGCGGCGGCTGCGGCAGCGTCTGCGGCTGCCTTATCGGCGGCGGCCTGGGCGTCGGCTGCGTCGTTGTTGGCCTTGTCTGCCGTCTCCTGGGCGGACTTGGCGGCAGCCTGGAGGGTTGCGACGGATTCCTCCACGGACGTTTTTGTGGCGTATGTTTTCGACACCTCCAGAGTAATGCCCGTAGCGCTTTGGTTGATCGCGCTTTTCATTTCCTCTGTGGTGGAGTATTTCGTCAGCTGCGTGTCCGTGTACTTGTTCGCAGCCTCCTGGGCTGCGTTTGCTTTCGCGGTGGCGTCCTCTGCCGCTGCCTTTTTTGCTGCCGCCTCTGCTGCGGCTGCCTTGGCCTGGGCGTCGGCTGCTGCGGCTTTTTCGGCAGCGGCCTGGGCTGCGTTTGCCTTTTCCTGGGCGTCTGCTGCGGCGTTCGCCTCGGCGTCCGCTGCGGCCTGTTTGGCCTTGTCGGCCTCTGCGGCGGCTGCGGCAGCGTCTGCGGCTGCCTTATCGGCGGCGGCCTGGGCGTCGGCTGCGTCGTTGTTGGCCTTGTCTGCCGTCTCCTGGGCGGATTTGGCGGCGGCCTGGAGGGTGTCCAGCGATTTCTCAACGCTGGCGGTGGTCGCGTAGGTTTTCGACACTTCCAGGGTGATCTGTTCGGCGGATTGAGAGATAAGGCTTTTTGTTTCCTCGGTGGTGCTGTACTCGGTCAGCTTGCCGTCGGTGTACTGTTTGCCAGCCTCCAGGGCCTTGTCGATTGCCGCCTGGCCGTTGGCAACGGTCATGTAGGTTTTGGAGACTTCCAGCTCTATGCTTTCTGCCATAGCGCTGATTGCTACCTTTGTTTCCTCTTTGGTGAGGTAGCCGTCTTTCAGTGTTTTTTGTGTGCGTTTTGTGGCGATTGCCACGGCGTCGGCGGTTGCCATTTCCGCCTCGGTCTTTTGCAGCTGCGCGAACGTCTGCTTGACGTTGGACAGTTCCGCCTTGTTCGCCAGCGGGTCGTCCGGGTATTCGTCGAGCTTGACTATGCGCTGCTTTTCGCGCTCGTCGGTCTTTTCAGACACCAGCAGCACGGCGTCGCCCAGGTCATAGGCCAGGGCGTTGTATTTATCGCTCTGGGCGGCCAGGTCTACCAGTTCCGCAGTATAGGCGCGCGCCGGGGCGCTGGCCTCGTCCAGTCTGGCCTGGGCGTCCTCCAGCAGCGCAGCCGTTACCGTGTAGCGTTCGTCGCGCCATATCGACGTTATAACCTTGTCGCTGTACTGGTGGTTTTCTATGTAGTTCTGGCCGTCTCGCCAGAGGTGCAGCCCGTCTTTTCCTATGGGAATAAGGCGGGTATAAAATCCATAGCTGGACGTTTTAACGCCCAGGCTGCGGAGGTTCAGCCGCTCGATAAAATATGCGCCGCGATCCCGGCCCCGCCGGGTGTGGAATTTCAGCCGCTTGTTTACGGCGTCGATCTCCAGCTCCAGGCGGTAGGTGGTTACAATCTGCTTCACGACCTCCCAGACCGTGGTGTCGTCCTCTTTGCGGATCGTGCGCTTTTTGGTTATGTCGGCGTCCGTCTCTACCGTCCAGCCCGTCCCCTCCAGGGCAAACTCTGCGGCAGCCTGGACGGTTTGCTCTACGGTTTCAAAGCCTTCAAACGGTGCGCCCTCCAGTTCTTCGATGTTGAGGGCGCACGACACCTTGCGCCATGCGCTGGCGCTGCTTTTCTCCACGGCCTTGACGACGTACTCCTGGCGATCCGTGCGGATGTAGCACTCTGCCAGGAGTTGGGCCAGCCAGGGGCCACTGGTGGGGTAGGAAAAATCCAGGGTTTCGTCGCCGTACTCCAGTGTGCGCTGGATGTGCGGCGATTTTATCCCTGTGAGGTTCGCCAGCTTCTTGTGGTTTCTGTCGTACAGTTCCAGCAGCAAAGCTGCCCGCCTCCTTTCTTAGAGCCATAGCGGTGTATATTCCACCGTTACGTCACAGTTTGCGCTGTCCCAGGTGATTGTCCGCTGCTTGCAATCCATAGCTGGCAGCGCCCAGAGCGTCACGTCTGGGGCTTTATTTTGCCCGTCCTGGGTAATTAGTCCCGTTGTGCCGTCAATAACAACACTATGCCCGGATTTTAGATCTTTCACGACCAGATCATGGACGCCCCAGCCTGTCATAGTGAGCGCGGCCACGTCTGCCCGTGGCGTGATCGTGAGGACGCACGCTGCCGGGCGGGAGCCGACGCGGTGGAGCGTCGCCTGGGTCTGGCCCGTGTAGGCCAGCTTTACGGGCGTGTCCTGGAGCCAGCCCTCGAAAACCGCCTTGACCTTGTAGGCCTTCGGCGTGATCGTTTTCTCTGGTTCAAAGCTCACCAGGTAGCCTTTGTAAATGCCTTTGTAACCGTCCAGCGCCAGCTCGACGGGGCCAGGGAGACAGAGGCCGTGCAGCGTGGACGCGGTGCGCGTTATTTCGTTGCGGTTGTCGCCCCGGATCACCAGCTCTACCGTGCAAGTGCCGCATTTCTGCGTCGCCGGGTCACTGATCGGGGCCAGCATATTGTCCGGCCACTCATAGCCCGCGCCGTCCTGTGGCGGGCCGAAAGCGACAGTCAGCTGCGTGGTGCGGTAGCGGGCCAGGTTTTCGCCGTTAATTTTCATTATCTGATCCTTTCCGCCTCGTCGGCCAGGGCAGAGGAAACGCGCGGGGTCACTTTTGCGGTGAGGTCGTCGCCGTCCAGCTTGTTCTCGACGTAGACCACAACACGCATGGCTTTAAGCGCTGCGGTTACTTTGTCGTCCAGCATTTGCTCCAGCTGTGCGTAGAACGGGGCTAGAGGGAGGATCGCCTCCGCGCCAGCCTCGCCGCCTACCATGAGGCGTGAGCCATTGACGCCAAAGGCGGTGGGGTTCTTCATAATGCCGCCCGTGGCGTACCAGTCGATACTAAAAGACGGCACGCTGGGCGGGTTAAGGGAAAAGTTACCGCTTACGCGCGGGTGCGGCATTGCCAGGTGCGGGAGGCTCCACGAAAAATTGAAAAAGCCTTTAATCTGGTTTATTGCGCTGCTTACCGCGTCGCGGGCGGAGTTCATCCGGCTGCGGATCGTGTCCAGGATATTGCCAAAGCGGCCCCCGGTCATGCTGTTTATAGCGTCGTAGGCGCTCTGGTAGTTCTGGCGGATCGCCGTCATGTAGGCCGCTACCACGCCGCGCACGCCGCCGCCGTGGCTGCTGTACGCTTGCTGGATCGCTGCCAGGCGTTGCTGGGTGTTGCTCTGCATATTTTGCAGGGCGGTTGCCATTGTCTGCTTGACGTTCTCCAGTTTCTGCTGGGTATCAGTGCGCACGCTCTGGAGCTTGTTTCCCACAGTCTGCTGGATGTTTTGCCAGGCTTCCGTGGTTTTCTGTTTGGCCTCGTTCCATTTCGTGCTGATCGTCTGGCCGATTTCCTGCATTTTTGTGGTGCAGTTTTCTTTGAGGTCGGCCAGGTGCTGTTTTGCGGTTGTAATTGCGTCGCCCACGCCCTGGGCAAAATTTGAAAATACTTCTTTTGCCTTGCTTATGGCCGCGTCCACGCCCGCGCGAAATTCTTCGCAGTTATTGTAGGCCAGCACCAGGCCCACGCCCAGCGCCGCCAGGGCGGCCACTACCAACAGAATAGGATTTGCAGCCATAACAGCGTTTAGTGCGCCCTGGGCCGCCGCCAGCCCGTTCTGGGCTACCGTGGCCGCGCCTGTGGCTACCGTATGCGCCGTGGTGGCTGCCGTTGCTGCGATTTTTTGGGCGGTTTCCCCGGTCAGTGCGCCAGCTGCCGCGCCTATGCCGTCGCGGATCAGCTTGTAGGCGTCAATGCCAGAGCGCACGCCCTTAACCATTGCCGTGAGGCCAGCAGTAGCAGGGGCCAGCGCGGCGACCAGTAGCCCGACGGTGACTATGTTCTGCTTTGTGTCGTCGTCGGCGTTCTGTAGCCACTGTGTCACGTCGCGCAGAATTTCGGTTACTTTCTCCAAAACTGGGGTGGCGCTCTCCTGGATTGTGTCGCCCAGCTCTGCGCCCGCCAGTTTTAAGTTGTTCATGGCGATCTGCACGTTCTGGGCGTTGTCTGCCACGCCGTTGTATGTGGTTTCTACCGTTCCCGCGCTGTTTTCGATCAAGTCCAAAAACTGGGAGTATTCAAAGCGCCCGCCCTGGATTGCGTCGGCCAGGTCTGGGCCAGCCTTAGTGCCGAAAACCTCAATGGCTTTCGTTGTGGCGCTGGCAATATCTGGACAGGCCGCGATCTCGTCCAGCGTTTTCTGAAATTCCACACGGGCGTCTTTGCCCTCTGCGCTCCAGGTGCTGATCGCCTTTTTCATGCCGGAGAACGCAATCTCGGTGTTTACGCCGCATTTTTCCCACTGGGAGAAAATAGCGATAGAGGACGCCGTATCAAAGCCCAGCGCACGCATTGGCGCGCCGTATTTCGTTATGTAGGAAGTGAGGGTGTCAACACTGATGCCGGACGCTTGGGCGGCTGCGGCCAGCTGATCCAACAGTGTGCCGTAGTCGTCGGCCTCTATGCCCGCGTCGCCCATTGCGCGCGATACCAGCTGCACGGCTTGCACTGCATCGGTTCCCGTGATTTCCGAAAACTTCAAAAATTTAGTTGTGCAAGCCTCGGCGGCCTCGTCGGTGTAGCCAAAGCGGGTGTTGACCTCGCCCAGCGTGGAGCCTATCGTGTCAAAGTCCGCAGCAAAAGAGGACGCCACGTTTTTATAGGTCTGTTCCAGGGCTTCGGCAGCCTCTCCCGTCGCGCCCGTGGCTTTTATCACGTTGTCCGCGCCGTTGTCTACCTCGTCCCATGCAGCTACCGCAGCAGTACCAGCGGCCACCGCAGCGCCGGACACGACGTTGGCCGCTTTCTGGGCTTTTTCCAGCTTGTCCGTTACCTTGTCAAGCCCTTTTGCAAATTCGTCCAGGGCGGCGTCTTTCAGTTTTTTGTTGGTGTCCTCCAGCGCTTTCTCCAGCTCCAGGGTTGCTTTTTGGCTGTTGTTTTCGGCTATCGTAGCCTTTTGGAGCTTGCCCTCGGTGCTGCCGATCTGGCTGTCCAGCTTTTTCTGTTGACTTTCCAGGTCTTTCACCTGTTTTGCCAGCTCCTGGGTGCTGTCGCTGTTCTCGCCCGTGGCCTTTTTTTCTGCCTCGTAGGCTGCTTTTGTGGTTTGCAGCTGCGTGGCCAGCTCCTGCTGGCGGCCTTTCTGGTCGCTCAACACCTTGGTTAAGCGCTCCACCTCTGTGTGGTGTAGGCTGGTGATCTCTTTCTGGGCCTTGATTTTCGCGGTTAGTTCCTGCTGCTTGGCTTTCAGCTGGTCGGTGGTGCTGCCAAACAGCTTGGCCTGGGTGCTTGCCAGGCTGAACTGGCTTGCAAGCTCTTTCGTGCTGTCGCGGGCCGCTTTGAGGGCCTGCTGGTATGTGGAGCTGTTGGCCGATACCTTGACGTTTGCCCCGGCGCTCATGCTTTGCTCACCTCGCTATTTTTCGGTGTGTTCGATCTCGTAGGCGACGTACTCCAGCAGACGGCCCAGCGGTTCGCGCTGCGCGTCTGTGTAGCTTTCGCGCAGAACGCGGATTGCCAGGCGTGTGACCGCCTCGACGTTCTGCTTGCAGATCAGCCAGCGGTCTGCGGTTTCGTCCACATAGCCCGCCTGGGCATCCTGTTCCGCGTCGTAGTCGTCAAAAATTGATTTTTCGATAGGTTCCGGCGGCTCTGGCGACAAAGCCGCAAATTTTGGCAGGACGATCTGCTGCATAGCAAAATGCAGCGTTTTGGCTGCCAGCAGGAGGTCGTCCACGCTTTCGCTGTATATAACCCGCCGGGAGGTGTTGAAAAATTCGGCCAGCAGCTGCAAATTTTCGCGTACTGCCTGGCCGGAGGTTTTCGCCGCCTCGATCCGGCGCATATAGTCACAATAAAGGCGGGCTTGCAGCACCGTCACGTTTTCCGCCGTGCTGCAAGCTCCCGCGCGTTGTAGCTCAACCTCCGGGGTCAAGCCTCTTTCGTAAAATTTACCGTGATAGTCTCCACGCTCTTGTTTACGCGCTCCATCACATAAAATTCCAGCGCCGCAAACTCGGTGAGAATTTGCGACGGTTCCAGCCCGTATACAGGGGCCAGCACGTCGTCCAGGGTAAACTGATCGCCGTACACATGACAGACGGCCTGGGCCATCTGTTCAAAGTGCTTGCGGCGGTAATTCGTCGCGCTGTCCAGCGCGTCCTGTACGTCGCAATAATCCAGGTATGCCTGGGTGTCGATGTGATCCGGCAGGAAATACTGTTTCTGATTTACCACAATGCTGCGCTTTGCCATTTTTTACGCCCTCCTATGTTTTAACCGCCTACCGTCGCGGCGTATTCCTGCACCTTGCCGAACCACGCCTTGATCGCGGCAGCGGCCCCGGTGTCCTCTGCGGCCACGTTCGATTCGTCCACGCGGATTTCGTAGAGGTGTACGTCCTTGCCGCCCACCTTGTCCGCCTTAGCACGCTGGTAAAATTCGCCCTTTACCGTGTTGGTCTGGGCGGTCTTGCTGGCGGCCTCGGTTTCGTAGTTGTCCTCGTTGCCCTGGGCAAATCTGCCGCAGTACATCCAAACAAAATCAAACTTGCCGTTCAAGCGGCGCACACGGTAGCCCAGGGCCACCTCCGGCGCTTCATCCTCTGCGGATTTGAGCAAAAAGCCGTTGAGGTACGCCTGGCCGTAAAAGGCGGCGCGATCTGCCGCAGCCAGGGTGTTGACTTCCAGCTCCACGTCCGTACCCTCATACGCCTGGAGCATATCCTCCACGCCGTCGTCGCTGTACAGCTTTTCAGACGTGAATTTGTCGGAGATTTTGGCCTTGATCGCGCGGGCCATTTTTACCGGGGTTTCGGCGGTGTAGCCTTCGGTGTCGTTCTGGGTGACTTTCGCCACATATACGTCGCGGAGGCCACAATAGCGGTGGCGCACCGTGGTTTTGGGTTCGCTCATTTTTGGCTCCTTTCTTCATAAAAGAGAAAACGCAGCGGGCGGATATAAACGCCCGCCTCAATCCGGGTCTGCTGCTGGTCGGTTCCCTGGTAGGAGGCCCCGGCGTCGATCAGCAGCTGCTTGATTTCTTCCCGCAGGGCTTCTTGTTCCTCGGTGGAGAAAATCGTCACCTGTAGCCCGGCTGTCTCGATTTCCAGCGCGTCGTCGCTGTGCGCCTCCGGCGTTTCCGCCAGGGGCCAGAGGGTGACGTGGAGGCGTTTATAGCGCTCGTCGTACCAGCCCTCTTGTACTTTGACGCCGCGCTCTGTGATAGGCTCCAGGGCCTTGTAGGCGGCTGTGATAACGTCCATTATTCAAACCTCCCCAGGCGCTTGTCCAGTTCTGCCTGGTATTCTTCTTCCGCGATTTTTTGCAGCTGCGGCTCCACGGCCTGGGCGGTAGGCTCCACAAAATCGCGGGGTGGCATTTTCAGCGTGCCCCAGTTTACAAATTTCATGTAAAAATATTCGCTGTTGTCGTCCAGCGTCCAGCCCACCTTGGCCGCGTAGCTGTCGCCGGATTTTTTCGGGTTTTCTTGCGGCACGTTGTCGGCAGCCGGGCCGCCGGAGGGCTTAGACCATGCGCTGCCCGATTTTTTGTGATCGGCTGCGCGCGGTATTCGCCGAGCCATGTCCGGCTTTGCAATATCCGCGCCGCGCTTGACTATACGCTTGTCCACAGCGGCGCGGGCGTCGTCGCCCTCTGCCGCTTCTAGGGCTGCTACCAGCTCCTTGATGGCCGCGCCGTCCAGCTGTATCTGCATGGGCCGTCCTCCTGGGTGTCAACTGTTGACACTATGCCGTAAACGACGCAGTAAAGCGGATTTTTCCGCCGTCGTTTCGGGTAAAATCGGCGGTTTTCACCTCGTACTCGTCGCCGTCCAGCTCCACGCGGTAAGCGCGGTCATGCCGGAACAGGTGGCGGCGGATCGTGTCGGCCATTTCGCAGCGGCGCAGCTCCAGGGAGAGGTCGCCCTCCTGGAGCCTTTCCTGGGTCTGGTCGCGGGTCTGGGCGGTGTTGTCTCGCACATCTGCCCAGGGCGTCCAGATTAGGGTCTTTTTTTCGCTGCGGCGCGGGCCGTCGCCGTTGACGCACTCGAAAATACGCACGCGCCTATACACTGGCCGTCGCCTCCTTGTCCTCGTACATTTCCGACACCAAAAGGGAGGATGCGGCCCCCCGCAGACGATCCTGTGCTGTGCCGTACTTCTCCCGGTTGTCGTAGAGGTGTTTAACCGTCATAATTGCCAGCAGCTGCTGGCGGGCGGTCATGTTGTCGGCGTCAAAGCCGGGGATCAGTTCCCCCTGGCTCTGGACGGTGGCCTCAATCAGCAGCGGCAGCAGGGCGTCGTCGTCGTCGGTGTAGTCTATGCGGGCGTAGGCTTTCGCCAGCGTCAGCAACAGGCCCTTTGTTTCTTCTTTCACCGATTGCGCCCTCCTTTGCCTTAGCCCGCCGTGGTGACGGTGATCTGGCCCTTGATGATTGCGGCGGTGTCCACGGGCTGCACGTCGAAACGGTCACGCACCTTGATGGCCAGCTGGTCTTTGTCCCATGCGCTGCCCGCCTCCTTGGAGCTTTCAATCGTCATAAATTCACGGTCAAACAGGGTGACGGCCTCGGACAGATCGCCGCAGATCAGCGGGTAGGTGTTGGTCTTTTTGCTGGCGTCCACGGCGGTTTTCAGCACTTTGTTGGAGAGTACGTGGACGGCGTACTTACCAAACAGCAGCTGGCGGGTTTTGTTGGTGGGGTCGGGCTGCACGACGTAGTTGCCGTCCTTGTCTTTGAGCTTGTCCAGCCAGTTAAAGCCGTCCTGGTTCGTCCACACGCCGCTGGACACGGCAATGGCCGGATCAAGCATGACGTTGAAAATGTCTTTCAAGCTGTCCAGGTCGGCGACGGCCACCTCTTTGCCCGTGGTGATCTTGTCCACGCACGCCAAAATCTTAGCGTTACGGGTTGCGCGGGTCTTTTTGGCGATCCACTTCATCAGGTAGGCCAGGATGTTCTCGGCGGTGTCGGCCAGCAGTTCCAGAGAGCACAGCATTTTGCCGCCCTTTTTGGTGATCGTGTAGGCGATTTTTGCAAACTGCGGCGTCTCAACCTCAGTAAACTCGCCGTTCTCGTCGATTTCCGGCCAGGCGGTTGTGTCGGCTTCTTTCTCAATGACGCGGGAGCCGCTCATGGTCTTGACGGGTTCGACGTTGACGTACTGCTCCAGGTTGTCGTCACTGCGGCGCAGCTCCTTGATCTGGGTCTGGATGTCCTGGGGAACAGTGAGGCCGCCGTCCGGGTCGCTGTTCTCTTTCATGGCATCCTGGATGATCTGGCGGTCGGTGTCGTCCATCTTGCGGCGGCTCACGGCAGCGCCCAGGGCATTGACGACGGCCTGGCCGATCCGGGCAAAGGTCAGCGGCGGCTGCTCCTCGTCGTGCAGTTCCTGCTTCTTCTTTGCCTGAGCCTTGGCGGCTGCCTCGTCCTCGTCCTCCATAGACAGCAGGAGGTTAAAGGCACGCTGGAGGGCGTCCAGCTCTGCCTTTTTGCTCTCGGCCTCGTCCAGCTTGCCGTCTGCGATCAGCTGCCGCACCTCGGCTTTGGTGGCGTTGATTTCGGCCAGTTTCTTGCGCATTTCTTCGTTCATGGTGTACTCCTTTGCTTTGTTTTTTAGGTTCCGTAGAGGTAAAGATCGGCCAGCAGGGCCTGTGCGCGGCTCTGCTGTGCCTGGGCGGCTTTCGCCGCGTCGGCTGTGTTGTTTTCTGCCCGCTTGGCGGTGGCGCTTTCTGCGGCCTCCTGGGCCTGTCTGGTGGCGTCTGCTTTTTTCAGCAGCGCGGGCGGCGTGGCCTTATAGCGTGCGTAGGATGCAGAGGCCGCTGGGGCGGCTGCTGCCGTTTCGTCCACGATCACGTTGAAATACTGGCCGATGTTAGAGCCGTCCAGCCAGGTTTCCGCGCGCATGGCCTCGCGCAGCTGGTCGCGGGTCACGCCCTCCGCTGCGTGGGCTGTGTAAATATCCGCGTAGTGGTCGCCCACCTTGTCCAGACGGGCCGCAGCCTCGCGCAGTTCCGCAGCGTTGCCAGCTGTCCAGGCCCAGGGGTCGTGGATCATAACCTCCGCGCCTGCTGCCAGGTGGATTTCGTCGCACGCCATAAGCGGCATAGTGGCCGCGCTGGCGGCGATTGCGTCAACGTAGGCCACCTTGCGGCCCTGCCAGCGGGACAAAATATTGTGCATTGCCACGCCCGCGTAGGCGTCGCCGCCGGGGCTGTTGAAATACAGGTTGATCTGTTGGCCCTGGGTGAGCGACGCCAAAAAGTCCGCGATCTGCTGCGGCGCGCGATCCTCCGGCCAGCTTTCGGTGGCTACAATGTCGCCGTAAAAGGTCATTGTAGCCGGGCCGTCCGCCTGGTTTTCCATGTCCAGGTAGCCGTAATTTTTCAGCTTTCCGTCCCTGTCGCGGGCGGTAAAGTCAAATCTGGGCATTTTCTGTGCCTCCTTTCTCGGTTTTATCGACGCCGTACTGTGCGCCCATCTGTTCCAGAGCGATCATGCCGCCGTTTGCCAGCAGCTTATCGCCTCCAGGCGCGGCGCGCTTATCCACATAGCGCCGGGCCTCATTGGGGGAGTAGATCGACCCCTCGACGGCGGTTTTCAAGATTTCCATTTGTGTTTTGCTGTCGGTGCGCAGCAGGGCTTTTTCGTTAAACTTCACGCGGCGGCGATCCGCCGGGCCGTCCAGCAGTTTATAGGCCATTTCTTCCTCGTACTGCTTGATCGTGTACTGCATGGTTTCGACCTGGAAAGCGATTGTCTGCTGTTCACTGTTGGCATAGCTACCGCGCTCGTAGTCGTTCAGCTGGTTTGGCTTAATACCAAAGGCAGCGGCCAGTTGCAGCGCGCCGTACTTTTTCAGCTCCAGATACTGGGCGTCGGTCAGCTTTATGTCCATAGGCGTGAGCTTAAAGCCCAGCGGGACAGGCAGGATGCGGCCAGCGTTCGCCGGGCCGTTGCCCATTTGCTCGAACGATTCCCGCAACTTGTTCTGCCCGGCTGCGGACAGATCGCCCGTATATTCCAGCACGGCGCGGGCGGTCAGCCCATTCTCGTACAGGTCGTTGAGGAAATCCTGGGACGCTTGCTGTCCCTGGACGGTGGACGCCAGGATCGCCTGGACGCTTTCGCCTACCAGGCCGTTAAAGGTGTGGGAGGTCTTAAAGTGCAGCACGTCGTCGGAGCTGAAAACGTATTGCTGCCCGGTGTACTGATCCGAGTAGACGTACCAGAGGCGGCCAGCTCCAGCAAACACGCCCGCGTCGTCGATCACGACGCGCACGCAGCTGGACGGCATGATCCAGAGGTCTTGCAGTTCAATCTGTCCGCCGTATTTCTGGCGCAGGAATTTACGCCGGATGTACACATAGGCGTTGCCGTAGTGGTTTCTGTTGTTTTCTACTGCTGTCCAGAATGTGGTCGGCGTCATAAGCGGGTTTGGCCGCACGTCCAGGAGGTAGGCCAGCCTGTCGTCGGCGGGGTTCATCTCCAGCGGGCCGTCGGCGTCGTAGGTATAGACCTTGATCGGCATTTTCGCCATAGTTTCAGACAGCAGTTTGAGGCAGGTAAAATACGTTACATTTTCGACGGCTTTCGGCTTGTCTTTGCCCAGGCCCAGCCATTGTAAAAACTTTGTGCTGCCCAGATGTTCCCAGCCATTGCTGGCGGCCCTGGGCGCGGGCTGCACATCCTTGGCCGTGGCCGTGATCGTCTCCGGCTGTTCCTCCGGCGCAGCGGCCACGGCGGGCAGCTGTGGAGGCTCTGGGCCGGGCGGTGCAGCCCTGGAAAAATACCCCGTCATGCTTTTAATAAGCCATTGGAAAAACTTCATTTTGTTGTCCCCGTTCTCGCTATGTGTTCGTTGTACATTTCCAACCATGCCTCCAGCGCCTCGTCGCCCGTTATGGTGTCATTGCCGCACATTGCCACTTTCCAGGCGTCGATCACGGCGTCCACCGGGTCTATTCGCTCGGTTTGCATTTCCTTGTCGATCTTTGTCTCGCCGTAGTTGTTGGCTATGGTCTTTGCGTTGGCAACGCTCCAGGTCAGCAGCTCGTCGTCGCGGTTATACTCGACGTTTCCGGCGTAGATTTCCAGCCGGAAATCCTCTGTTGCGTCGGACAGACTGCGCGCGCTCTGGATAATATCCAGGCACGGCCAGCCCTGTGCCTCCAAATCGGACAGAAACGCGCTGGCGTTGTGTGGGTCGTAGCATACCATACTAATTTTTAGGCCGTAGAGGTCTACCAGTACGGACAGGTAGGTTAAAATATATTTATAGTCGGTTTTTATGCCGCCCATTGTGTGGGTTACTGTTACCAGGCCGTCCTCCACCCATTTGTCGTAGGGCGCGTTGTCGCTCTGGACGTGCTGCTGGAGGCGCTGTGCCGGGATAAAGCTGTGGCTATGGATAAAATACTTGCGCACCCCGTCCACCAGATAGGGGATCAGAATAACAACGGTTGTTAGGTCGCCGCCGCTGGACAGGTCAAGCCCGACAAAGCAGCGGCTGCCCTTAAAGTCGGCCAGGGTTCTGTCGCTTCGGCACGCGCGCCACTTCTCCATGTCCTGGATATAGACGCGGTTCGACCATTGCACCCATCTGTTTAACTGCTTTACCAGAAAATCGCGCAAATCCTCGCCGCCCATCTGGCGGGCGGCGTCGGCTATCGGGATCAGGTTCTCCAGTGCGTCCGGGTCGTAGGCCAGGGCGGGGTTTGCTTTCAGCCAGTTCTGCGGCGTCCAGAGGTCGTCCTTTTCGTCCATTTCTGCGATATAGCAGAATTGTGTGTCAATGGACGCGCCACCGCGCAAAATCGTTTTGCAATGCTCGTACAGGGCAAAACAGGGCGATTTCTGGTCGAATCCTGCCGTAGTAATAACCGAAATAAGAGCGGATTTTACTTTCTTTATGCCGCCCTCCAGTAGCTTGTACATCTGGTTTGTTTTGTGGGCGTGGTACTCGTCTACAATTCCCAGATAGGGGCGGTGGCCGTCCAGGCTCTTTGTATCGCCGGAAATTGCTTTGATAATGCCGTTTGTGATCAAGCACTCAATCGTGTGGTTGTGTTCGTGAATTTTGAAAAGCTCGGCCAGGTCGTCGTCGCTGCGGATAAACTTCACAACTTCATCAAAAACGATATTGGCCTGGTCTTGCTTTGTGGCCGCGCAGTAAATTTGCGGGCATTGATAGGCCGTGAAATTGCCATAATAAGCGGCCAGTATGCCGTTTAGAAAGCTCTTGCCGTTCTGGCGGCCCAGCTGCACATAGGAGGTTCTAAAGCGCCGGTAGCCCTTGCCCTTGATTCGCCAGCCGTTGAGGTTGCCCAGGATAAAACACTGGAATGGATAGAGGCGGACGTGTTGCTGTTCCTCGCCCTCTGCTATTATGAGGGTTTCCGCAAACTCCAATATTTCGTTTGCTGCGTCCAGGTCGAAATAGTAGCGGAACGGGGCCAGCTTGGCGCACTCCAGGTCGTCCAGGTGGCGCTGGCAAGCCATCCGCACAAGTTCCCCGGCCACGATCCGGCCCGCCAAAACGTCCAGGGCGTACTGTGTCGTGCGGTCTTTTACGGCCTTTTTCATTCCTCCGGGGTCTTTTCCTTTCGGAATTTTTCAAACTTGTTCGTTTTGGCGGCCTCCTTGGCGGTGGGGGCCACAATCCGGCAGCGCTGGGCAACGGACAGGCCAAAGTCCGCAGCGCCTTGTCGGCACTGTTTCCACGCTCTGTCCTGCTGGATCAACAGGTCGTTCCGCTCCTGGTTCACTATCAGCGCCTCGTCCCAGATAAACCCGTCTATAATCTCGTCCGGGTTGTCTGCCGGGGTCGGCTTTCGTGGGATTCTCCGCTTGTAGGTGATCGGCTGCTTGTCCAGTTCCTCGGTGATCTGCACATACTGCTGCTCGGCCACAACCAGGCGGCCCAGGGCCTCGCAATCCACGTTTGCGAAAATGCCCATTTTCAGCAGTTCTGCAGCCAGGGCGTTGAATCGCTTCTTCTGGTCTGGTTTCAGCCATGACGGCGGCGCGATATTGTCCGCCGCTGCGATCAGTTCCCGGTTTTCGCGATCTTTGATTTCGGCCTTTGTTAAGTGCTTCTTGCCTTTCGCCACCACAAGGGCCGTCGGTTGTCGTTTTCCGGCCATGTGTGGGGCCTCCTTTTTGTGTTTTTGTTGCATGGATGCCCGCAAAAGCGCCCTTGGGGGAGTTTTTGGTGGGGAGTTTTCTCCAAAGTCTAGGGAGGGGCGACTAATCCGGCCCGCTCCAAAACTTTTTCATAGCCCCCCTCGCTCTCAAAGTAGCGCTTTCGCAGCTCCAGCAGCTTGCGCTGTGTCGCCCTCATGCTGGCGGGGCTGCGCTTGTATGCAGCCGTGATCGCTGTATGTGAGGCGTGGGCCAAAGGAAACAGGTTAAAGGGATCAAGACGGCGATCCCAGGCTGTGTCCAGTTCTTCGACGTGGTGGACTTCGTCGGCGGCCAGCAGCTTGTCGCGCTCGTAAAACGCCCATATATCTATCCCGTCGTATATAGATATAATTACAGGGCGGATTGTCCGCCATTCCCTGGACACATAAAAGGCTGCGGCTTCTTTGCTGCGACACTGGGCATTGTATGCCGTGTGGCGGCTTTGGTGCAGCTGTTCGCACCGCGCGCAGCGCTGGCGGTCTGCTGGTATGATAGCGCCACAACGGCAGTATTTTAGCAACATGATCCGCGCCTCCTGGTTCCTCTGGCCCCCGCCTCACATATAGGCCAGGGCGTTATGGCTCACCCTGGCCACTGTTATAGGAGGGCGCACAAACAACAAAGCGCCGGGCATTTCTGCCCGGCGTTCCTGCTTGTCCACGCTACCAGCTTACCACGGATGGGCCACCAGTAAAACCCCAGGTTTTCCCCAAACTTTCCCGCGTAGGCGCTTTTGGACTATCTGTGATAGACCCAAAGCGTCGGCTTTTTGGTTCTATGGGTATCCGCCGGGGCTTGTGTAGTTCTGGGTTTGGTGGTGTTTTTGTAGTGTTTTTTGTGGTGTTTTGGTTATTTCCTGGGCGGGTGGACGTGTTCCTGTTCTGCCTCGTCGTGCCACGCCTCCAGCTCCTGGCCCGTGGGTTTCTGCTGTGCAGCCTCGACGCGCTGCTGGAGGGCGTGCCATTTCTCGACGCATTGCTGGCCTATGTGGACAGGTACAAGGGCGTATAAGATTGCGCCCGTGTCGGTGATCGCCTGGGCTTTCAGTCGGGCGTTTGTCGTCCCGGTGGTTTCTTCGATTGCCTGGTAGGCAGCCACAACGGCCACGGCCTGGGCCATTCTGTCTGGGTCTTTGCTGCGGTGTAAATCCTTTTTGCGGTATGCTTTCATCGTTTCCTCCTTTACCAGCGGCGCAAGCCGTCCACTCCAAACAGGAGGACGGCCAGACGTTCGTTTAATTGCTTGCACCAGCGGGCCGGGCTGTTCTTCCCGGTGTTGAGCTTTTCGGCCACTTCTTCGGCGGTCAAGCCCTCCATGTAGCGCAAGCGGTAGGCGTCGAACATATAGGCGCGGCCCTTTTGGCGGGTTTCCTTTTCCAGCTCGTCCAGGGCGGCGTCCAGGTGGGCCAGCATAACAGCGGTGCGGGCCTTATTCTTGCGGATAGAGCGGAGCCACGCCTCGCCCTGGATTTCTGCGCCCTGGAGCCTGGCAGCGTCGGCGCTGTCCACGGCGCGGCCCTCGTAGCCTTTTAGGGTGCGGTAGTTCTCCATAAGTAGCGCGGTATTATGGAGCGCTTGCTGCTGATCCTGGCGGCGCGTCTCCTTTACCGCCTTTCTCACGGCCTCCGCGATCACGGCCTCCAGGGCTGCCTGTTCCGCCGGGGCGTTGCCCGTTGCAATGGCTTTTATTGCTTTTTCGGTGTATGTCTCCATTTGCTGCCCTTTCAGCCGCGCTGGCGGCTCATTTTTTTGTGTTTCTGGCCTGGCGCTCTGCCAGGAGCTTATCCACGCGGGCCTGGCCCGCTGCTGCGTAGGTTTCGGACACCTCAAAACACACATAACGGCGGCCCGTTCTGATACAGGCCACGGCGGTTGTGCAGCTGCCTGCGAACGGATCTACCACAAGATCGCCCGGCACGCTGGCGTCCGTGATAATGCGCTGGATCAGCGCTATGGGTTTCTGGGACGGGTGGATTTTCTCGCCGTCTGTCTGTATGCTGCCGGACGTAAAGCCGCGCTCTGTCCAGACATTGCGGGCGTGTTTTTTTGTCTGTGGGTCTATGCAGCCGTAGAGGATAAACTCGTGGCTGCTATTGTAGAAATTCCCGGGGCCGCTCATTTTGTCCCAGACGATCATATTTTTCACGGGCAAATATTCGGCAAAAATTGGATAGTAGAACGCGCAGCCGCGCCAGTCCATAAAAATATAAAATTCGCCGTGATCGTTGAGGATTCGGCGCAGCTGCTGGGCCAGCTGCCTGTAGAACGGCTTGGCCACGGCCAGGTCATTAAATTGGCCGTGCTGCCCGTTGTGGGTTAAGCCCATAAAATAGGGCGGGTCGGCTACAATGAGCTTTGCACAGCCATCCGGCATTTGTGCCAGGCCGTCCAAACAATCCAGATTGTTTATTGTGTTCGCTTCGATCATTCGGCGCTCCTTTTGGCGTAGGCTTTCTCATAGGCCGCGCGGGTGGCCTCGCAGAGCTTGTGTGCCTCTGCATTGCGCTGGGCTATGTAGACGTCCAGGTAGTCGCAGCACGCGCGCTGGGCCTCTCTTTTGAGCCGCCAGCGCTGCCAGGGCCAGCGGGCGGCCTGGTAGGTTCTCTTTGCCGTATTCCAGGCAGCCTGGCGGCGGCGCGCTTCCTCTTTGAGCATTTACCGCGTTTCAATGGTCGCCACGTCCACGGCCCTGTCGTCCCAGTATTCGGTGGCCCCGATCTTGCGCGGGTCGTCCTGGTAGGCGTCTTTCCAGGATTGTGCGGAGGTGTTCACGCCGTCCAGGTTGAGGCCCACGTCCTTGCACCAGGTCAGGGCCTCGTCCAGCGCCTCGCCCTCTCTGGTCGTCCAGAGGATCAGCAGCGCGCCCTGTCGCTGTTCCTCCATGGCGGCGCGGATTATGGGCCACTTTGGCGCGCCGATACCGGGCCAGGCCCTTTCGCAGAGCGTGCCGTCGAAATCAAGCGCGATCACTTTTTGCAACATGGTTTTTGCCCTCCAGTTCCTCAACGTCAAACGGCAGCGGCTCGTCCAGCGGGACGTCCTGCTGATCCGCCGGGGCTTTGGTGCGTACCATTTCGCCCTCAATCTCCATGAGGCAGTCCGGGATAGTCCAGCAGCCCCAGGGGTCATACTGTTCTTTTGCCCAGTCCTCCAGGAATTTCTCGCGGTAGCCCTCATAGGCCCCGCCCAGCTGTTCCAGCAGCCAGATTGCCTCGCGCACGGCCTCGTCCTGTTCTTTCGTCCAGGCTACCACCAGCCACTCGTCCGGGGTTTGCCAGCCGGACTTTGTGACGACCAGGTGCGGCGGAAAAGCGGCATAAATTTTGCGCATTTCCTCGCACTCGTCGTCGGTCACGTTGTAGTATTCGCGCATTTTGGCCTGTTCCGCCGGGGTGGCCGTGTCATACCTGGCGGGCAGGGCATTTTTGCGCTGCCACTCATTCGTGGCGCGTTCTGCGTGGATCGTTCCGTAAAAATAGCGGGTTCTCTCTTTCATGCCTTTTTCTCCTTTCGCTTGCACCAGCTTTGCGGGGCGAAATTGCAGCCCAGGGCGGACAGCGGCAGCGGGACGGCCAGCTTTTTGTAGTAGGTAATGTCCCAGGCATACAGGCGCGTGTGGTCGCCCTGGTATTCTTTGAGCTTTTCCCACGGGACGCGGGCGGCGCGCCGCAGCAGCAGATCGTCGCGGTGTGCGTCAAAGGTGCGGATATTGCAGCAGAGGAAACGGCCCACGACCTGGCCGCGCCCGCCGTTGCTTTTCGTCTCGTACACCCATACGTCTATGGGGTTGTTTTCTGACACGGGCGGGGAAATGCACGGCGCGGTGCGTCTGATCTCCAGCGTTTTCTCCTTGCTCTCGATCAGCGCTACCCATTCGGGCTTTATAGCCATTATATACTCGTTCGCGGGTTTGTTCATTGGCTGCCCCCTTTGTACTTTCTGCGGCGGTTTTTCTTCTCCATTTCGTGGGAGTAGGGCATGGGGTCTATGGGCTGGAATTGCTTGTTATATTCGCGCCGCTTGTCAAGCTCTGCGCGGAAAGCGGCGTATTTTTCGCAGCTGGCGTGGCAGTTCTGGCAGCGATCCGGGCATTTATAACAGGGCTGTGTCATGGTCTTGCACCTCGTTTCCCCAGGCGTCCCAGCCTGGCGTTGATTCGCGCGCGAACAGCTCCAGGCGGCGCTGTTCGCCAAATAGCTGCACGATCCTGTCCCGCGCCTCTGGCGGTTTCTGGCTGTGTTGCCGGATTGGGGATTGTATAACGCTGTGTACGCTGTGGCTTACTACGCGCGGGTGGCCCTTGACGGCCAGGAGGCAAACCTCCGCGTTTTGGCGGGTGTAGCTGCCTAACCCCCAAAAATCCCCCCCCCGATCTCTTATTTTTCTTTATCCAGCAAAATGCCAGGGTTTTGTATTCAAAGCCCCAGGCGCGGATCGTGTCCAGGGCTTGCTGGAGGTTCGGGAACGTGGCCCACATCAAGAGGGCGCAGTCTTTGGCGGCCAGGGTCTGGACGGGCAGGGCCTTTATTTCGTCCGGCGTCATGGTAGGATAGTGGCGCGCCGCTGCGCCGTTGCCCTGCTGGCGGTAGCTCCAGGGCGGGTCGGCGTAAATCACGCCGTAGCCGTCGCCCGCCGGGGCGTGAATGTCAACTATTGACATCTTGGCTTTTTCTCCTTTCCTTTTCGTCCTGTTCCTCTGCTGTGCCGTAGGGTTTCCAGCAGCCCGTGTTAATCCAGCGGCGGTGCATTGCCGACAGCAGAGAGTGGAGCCGCCGGGCCTCCAGTTCGTTGATCTGGCCCTGGTATTCCAGCGTTCCCAGGGCGGCGTATAAGACGTTTACCAGTTCCTCGTCGGTGCGCATGGTGTGGGCGGCGTCGGCCTGGGTGGTCGTGACCTCGCCCGCCGGGGCCAGTGGCGTGCGCTTTTCGGCGGGGTTCTCGTATTTGTCACAGGACAGCACCCTGTCGGATTTCTCGCTGCACTCGTCCCAGTGGAGGCAGGAGTAGCACATGGTCGCGGCGTGTTCCGGGTGGGCGTCGTCGGCAAAGGGCGCAGCAGCCGCTGTCGCGTCCTCTGCGGCGTTTTCTGCGGTCTGGCTGGTAGGCGGCTGGATTCTGTCCGGCGCGCCGTGCAGGGGCGTGTCTGCGTCGCTCTGACTGCCCGCTGCTACCTCTGCGCAGCATTTCGGGCAGCTGGTGCGCTCCTTGCACCAGGCGCAGCAGCCAGCGCAGCCGGACGTTGCGCCGTCGCGGTAAAAGCTCACCAGGTTGTCCACGTTGTCGCAGTTGTGGCTGTTGTCGCACTCACAGGGGCGGGCGGCGTATTTCTGGCGGAGGTATTCGCGGGCAGACGTGGTGCGGGCCTTTGCCACGTCCTTCTTTGTGATCGGCTTGTCCTCGCCCTGGGCGGCGTTCTGCTGCGCCAGCTGGGCCTGGGCGTCCAGGGAGAGGGCCGCCGCAGCGGTGGCGGTTGTAAAGTTCAGCTTGCCGTCCTCCATGAGCTGGCGCAGTTCCGGGGTTAGGCTGTTGCTTATCTTCTCCAGGGCGGCCAGCGTGCCGTCGGCCTCGTCCATGATTGCGGCCATGTGGTCGCGGAGCTTGCCCTCGGTCAGATCGCGCCCGTAAAAATCGACCCTGGCGGCTCTCATTTCCTCCAGCGCTTGTTTTAGGTTCTCGTACTCCTGGACGCGATCCGCCGCTGTTTTGTTTCGCTGTGTGTTCGCTAGGATCACGGCCAGGCGTTCCTCCGCCTGGCTGCCTTTCGGGATCGCTTGACAGGTTACGGTTTTATACTCCGGGTGGCCCGCGTCCACCAGCTTGTGGAGGGCCAGGAGGCGGCGTTCACCAGATACCAGCCTGTAGTCCCTCTGTGTGGCCTGGTCTGGGTCATAGACCACGACCAGGTTGTGGTAGAGGCGGCCCGCTACCAGAATAGCCCGCGCCAGGTTGTCCACGTCGTCCAGGCTGTACTGGTTCAATTCGTTGCGGTAGATGTTGTCAATGTCAATTTCTTTCGTGCGGAAACGTGCGGACGGGGTAGCCTTTACGCCCGCCTTGCTGGCGGTGTTCAGCCCGTCCAAAATGCTGCGCCCTGTCATGCTTTAACCTCGCTTTCATCGTTCCAGGCCATGACCTCATAGGCCAGGGCCTCGTAGTCTTTCGCCACGCCGCAGCGCGGGCTGTATACAGGCAGCGGCAGGGCCGCCGCCGTGTAGGATTCTGCGATCACAGAGCGGCGGATCGTCGCCAGTGTGACGCGGTGGCCCAGGCTGCGTAAATGAGCCATGACGGCCTTGTGGGCGTTGCTCTTGCCAAACATAACGGGCAGCACCCACAGTTCCAGGCCGTCGTTTAACTGCCGCAGTTCCTCCAGCTGTTCGCGGACGCGCAGGAGGCCGTCCACCTCAAACCCGCCGGGCTTAACGGGGACGATCCAGAGGTCTGCCGCTACCAGGGCATTTAATGCAGCCATATCCAGCAGGAGGCCGCAATCTATGACGGCGTACTTGTAAACGCCGGAGACGGCGGCCAGGCGCTCCTGGAGGCGGTGTACCTGGTCGTTTACAGTGTCGGCGGCCACGTCCATGTTTGCGTCCATGAGGGCCGCAGAGGCGGCCACAACGTCCACACGCACCGCCGGGGCCTTTTTCTTTGGCTTCCATTCGCGGGTCTGTTTGAGGTCGTCCACGCTGGCGGCGTCTGCGCCTGGCTCCAGCAGCTTCTCCACGCCCCAGGCGGTGGGGTCGTATGCTCCCATGATCTGGGAGGCGTTGCCCTGTTGGTCGGCGTCGATCAGCAGCACCGGGCCGTCCAGCTGGGCCAGGTCATAAGCAAGCGTGGTGGCCGTGGTGGTTTTGCCCGTGCCGCCTTTCTGGGCCATGATTGCAATAATTTTCACGTTTCTGTCCTCCTTTGCTCTTTCGGGTGGGTTTGACCGGGGCGCAGCTTTATGTAGGCGTCTATGGTTTCGATTGCCTCCTGGGCGGAGTAGCAGACGGCCACGAAATAGCCCGCGCTGGCCAGGCGCTCCAGCCATTTCTCCTGGGCTGCGGTGGTTTTGTTCGGCTTTACTTTCATTTCGACGCGGAGGCCGTGGTATATGCCTTTCGGGCTGTCCAGGATCAGATCGGGGACACCTGGCCGCAGTCCCAGGCGTTGCTGGCGGGCTGCCTCTGCCTTGCTGCGCTTGCCCTCGTTGGGGACGTGGTAGAGGTTCAGCAGTTCCGGGTGGGCGGGAGACATAAACGCGGCCCACTGGATCACGACCTCCTGTTCTCCGTCCTCCGTTCGTTTCTCGCATTGCTGGCGCATTGCTTGTTTTCAGCTCCTTTAGACTCATTTTTTCGCTTTTTTGAGTGTAAAAACCTCTGTTTAGTTCACAATACAGGCGCGGGCCGGACACGCTATCCTGTCCTTTGCGCCTATCGGCTGCAATATGGCCGTTTCCCAGCCTGGCGTGGAGTAGTCCACGGACACGACGGCGAAACGGCGGTATTTTGCCAGCTTGCGCTGGATCACGTCTGGCAGCCGTTCCAGCAGTTCCGGCTTGCCCGTGATCGTCACCAGGTCGCCCGGCTGGCAGCGTTCGCGCAGCACGGCGCGGAGGTAGAAATAGCCGTTTATACCATTGTGGCGGGCCTCTGTGGCCTCGCACCAGTAGCGCGGGTATTTCTTTTCCATCGTGGCGAACATATCCGCCGGGGTTTTTGCTAGGGCCTCGACCTTGCGGCGGCCAAAGGCTTGATGGTTCTTGTGTTCCACCGGGCGGCGCAGATTTTTGGAGGCCGTCCAGCGTTTCTTGTGTTTTATGTCCTCGGTGTCGCTGGCGTGCGGTTTCGTGATGTAGTAGGCCAGGCCGGAGAGGCCGCGTTCGTCCAGGGTGAGGTATTCAACGGTGTTTTTCCTGCCCAGGCCCCAAAGCTCTATGACTTCATCCATAGGCAGCCCGCCGTCCAGTACCAGGTGGTAGTGGGTGCGGACGCGGCGTCCGTTCTTTGTCCAGTCCGTGACGTACACATAGCGCGCTGGCTCCAGGCCGTGTTTTTTCCGGCGGTAGTTTATGCGCTTGATGTAGTTCTGGAATAGGCGGAGTGCGTCCTCCATTGTTTGCGGTTCTTCCCTGGGTAGGCAGGTGAGCGTCACCCAGTAATCATCTGGGCCGAAATTCTCATTGATCCGGCGCTCACACTCTTTGCGGCTGTTGCGATCATTGAGGTTTCGCTGGGCCTCTCGGTTGCTGCGGTCTTTCGGCAGGGTTCCGGGTAGGTGGGTAAAGTCCGGGAAAATCTCGACGTCAAACTGGTGGCCGTGCTTTACGGTTTTGGTGGCATAGACGACGCGGCGCTCCCGGTCTATCATTTCCTGGACTTGTTGCTCTGTCAGCTGATCCAGGGGCAGCTCGTAGGCGCTCTCGTAATCGTAGGGCTGCCACTTCCCGGCAGACAGGCGGTGGCCTTTCTGTTTCTTTGGCTGGATAGTGAGCAAGCCCTGGGCGGTGGTGAGGTTCTGCTCTGCCGCGCCGCCCTTTCCCGTTGTGGCTGCGGCCAGATTCTGCCGGGCGGCTTGTCTGCCATTCTGGGGCGCTGCGCCCCCAGCCCCCAGCCTGGGCTGTGCTGCTTTTCTTGCCATAGTGTGATAGCTGCCTTTCGTCGAAACATTAGTACCTATCACAAGGGCGTTATAGGGGCCTTTCGGCCCCTGGTTTTGCGGTTGACGTGGCGGCGCTACCGTGTTATATTCTTAGTAGGCCGCAGCGTTCCAGCGTTGCGTCCGCCCTTATGATGTTGGGCCAGTGTCGGTTGTCAAGCCTTTAGACACTGGCCCGTTTTTTGTTCTTTTTCAGATTGTCCATGTAGCTGTCGGCAGCCTTCGTCCTGGCTGCCGTCTTTTTGAGCTCATCCCGGCAAATTCCTATGTACCAGTCCTCAAAGGCCCAGCGCACAGCGTCGGACGTTTCGGTGTTGCCCGTGCGGATTTTCCAGCCCTTGTATGCCTCCAGGGCTGCGCCTGTCAGCGGCACAAGGTAGCCATAGTGTGCCGGGTGGCTCCATGGTGCGCTCTTGTCCTTGCTGTGGTCGATCTGGCCGCCGTCAAAGGCGCGGCGGCGCTTTTCCTCCCAGCGGCGAAGCCAGGCTTTGCTGTCCCGGTTCCGCTGCCAGTACGGCCTCATGCGCTGCGCGCGGCCTGGATCGGCTGCACGTCAACGGACACGCGGCAGCCCTCACGGTCTGCCAGGATGTGCGCCAGGGTTTTATAGAGCTTTTCAACATTTAAGCCTTGCATTGTTGATACCTCCGCCCGCATTATGCGGGCTTTTTCTGTTCCGGCTGATCCGCCGGGGTGGTGGTGTTGGTAGTGGCCGGGCAGTTGGCGCGGGCTACCATGTAGCCCAGGACAAACTGCTGCGCCTCGTAGGACAGGCGGGAAAAGTCCCGCACCGTGGCTTGCACGATTTCGCGCTTGTTCATTCGTTGCTCCTTTCGTTTCTGTCGTACCAGCCCGCCATGTTGCCGCCGCTGTCGCGGCAGGGTGTGGCAGTGCTGGGTAGGTTGGTGGGCGTGCGGCCCGTGTGCAGCCTGTACAGCTGCATGAGCTGCGCGTGGTGTTCGTCCGGCTCTCCCCAGGCGACGACGTGGGCCAGGGCAAAGTGGCCCGGCTCGTCCTTTTTGCCCATGGCTGTGTAGGCGCGGCAGTCTGGGCGCTGGCCCTGGATCATGCCCAGATAGTCGTCTATTGCCAGGTGGAGGCGGTGGCCGTCCGCTGTGATCGTGAGCCAGTCCGCCAGCTCCACGCCGTTCTCCAGCATATAGCCGGGCATGGTCTTGTCATTCTTTGCGCCGTGGGTGATCTCGTAGAAAAGCACCGCAAACGTGGCGGGCTGTTCCTGCTGGCGGGCAGGAACGCGGAGGCGCTGCGCGAAATTCGTCATTTTGCCGTCGTCTCCTTTTCCTGCTGGTATTTGCGGTAGTCGCCCCGGATCGTTTCGCGCCAGGTGCGGCCCTGGGCGTCGCGGTGGGTGTGGTCGAAAATCACTGTTTCGTAAATCGGGAACATATACAGCAGATCGTCTCCCGCGACGCTTGCGTGCGTCTTTTCAATGACGGCGCGCGACAGTTTCGGGATATTGCGGAGGTAGCAGCGCATAGTCACGACGCCGCCCTGGAATACGTCAAACTCCAGGATCAGGCGCGGCTGTTCCCAAAAGCGCTGGCCGTCCGTTACCATTCGGCACTGTCGTGTGTTCGTCATAGCCCAGGCCGTGCCGTCGTCTATTGCGGGGTCGATTCCATCGGCGCGGCATTGTTTGGCCTTATATTCCAGTTCTGTGATCTTTTTGTATTCTTCGTTCGTCATTTTGCCATATCCTCCTAAAATTCGTTACGCCAGCCAGACGGCGGCGCACATAACAAACAGCAGACAAACCAGGCTGCGCAGCTGCTGCACAGCCCACCAGATCAGCGCCCAGAACGCCGCGTCTACTGCCAACACGGCCAGCAGCGCCAGCAGGGCGCGCAGTTGTCTTTTCATTCGCTTGTTTCTCCTTTCTCCCAGGTGTAGCGGTAGCCGTCCGGCGCTATGCCTGGGTTTTTCTTGTTTCGGCGGTTGCAAGCGTCCGAAATAGTTTGACGGCTGCAAAATGCCGCGCGGGCGGCGGCGCGGGTGCTTTTGTAGATTCCCACAATCTCGTCCGTTTTTGGGTCAATCTTCAAAATGCTGCGGGCGTCCAGACTGCCGTGGAACATTCGGCCCAGTTCGTTGACCGTCACGGGCTGGAGGTTCCAGTAGGCCCAGTTGCTCTCTTGTCCGTCTTTGTGCAGTAGCCGCATATTTGAGGGTAGGCCCTTAAAGTATGTGGCGCGCAGAATCGCGGACGCAGCCTTGCAAATCGTGCGGCCCGCCGGGGTGGTGAGCTTATAATCCCGGTTTCTGCCGTTGCGCGTTCCGCGCAGCTGCGTGTCTTTGGACTTCCGCCTCCGCCAGACTGTGCCGTCTATGCGGATGTAGTAGCGCCCGCCATAGCCCGGTATGTCCATCTGCTGCGGTACGGCAGACCGGGCCGTCTTGCTGCCGTCCATGTAGCTGTCACGCGCCGGCATATCAGCCCGCCGTCTTTTCCAGCGGACACTGTGCGCACACGTCGTCCAGCTCGTCCTGGTTCTTGATCGTGTACGGGTTCATGCAGCGCTCACAGAGCGCGGCGCGGTCTGCGTCGTCCAGCAGCTGGCGGCGTACCTTGTGCAGCATTACGGCAGCAGTGCGCAGTATGCCGCGATCTCTGGCCCGCTTGATTCTGGAGCCGTTCACAAGGTCTATCAGGTCGCGCTCCATTCTTGCCAGTGCTGCGGCGTCCGTGCTGGTGTTGCGCAGCTCCTGGCGGTTCATGTCGGCCAGCAGTATGTCAATTTTGCGCTGGTTCTCTGCGGCCAGCGCCTGGGCCTCGGCCACTATCTTTTCGTATTCTTCCATATTTTTCTCCCTGTTTCGGCTCTCCCTGGGCCATCATCAGCGGGGCGGATCAGCCCCAGACAGGCGGCGGGCAGCTGGCCCGCCGGGGTGGGTTATTTCTGGGTGTCAGCTGGGCACGGTTCGTAGTCGTCGCACTCTTGGACTTTGTCGTATTCGTCCGTTTTCCTTGCGTGGCGGCGCAACAGGTCGCAGCAGAGCCAATACACATCACTTCCGTGTTTGCAATCTTTGCAAATGTCTTTATTTTCCATCATGTCGGCCCCCTTGTGTGTTCTGCCGGGCTACCAGATAGCCCAGGACGAACTGCTGCATATCAGGGCGCAGGGCCTCAAATTTCTGTGCGGTTTCGCGGATCAGTTTCTGCTTTTCGTTCATGGTTTTGTTTCCTCCTGTGTTGTTACGGTCTGGCCTCCAGCTCTACCACGCGCAGGGCGTCGGCTGTTTTCTGGTTGTACTTGGCAATGCGGCGGCGTTCCTGTGCCAGCAGCGCCTGGGCGCTTTTCAGTGAGGCGCGGCAGCCTACCGCGTCCCACTTGTTTGTGGCTCCCGGCTTTGTCGGCAGCACGACGGCGTGCGTGTAGCGGTGGGCCTTGGATGTGCGGATCAGCTCGCCGTCAAAATAGAATTTCATGGCCTTGGCCTCCTTAAAATTCCTGTGCTTCAAATTCGCGGAGGGCGGCCTCCGCTCGGTTTACTTTGGCGCGCGCCTCGTCGCGGGCGTTCTTGGCGGCGGTTAGCTCCTTTTCTGCGGCCTTTGCCTCTTTTATGTCGGCTACGCCGTCTCGCGCTCTCTCGCAGCGGATCAGCTCCAGTCGGGTGTTTGTGTAGTTCACTTGGGCCGCTGTATGTTCGTTTTTTAGTGTCTCGTGGATCGTCTCCAAAGTCGAAATTTTCATTTGTGGCTCCTTTCTCCCCGGATCGCGTCCGGCCTGTTTCGGCCCTCCCGGGCCACCATCGGTGGGGTGGGTGGTTTACTTGGCTTCGCAGTAGGCTTTGATACTGCCGCGCACATAGACGCGGCCCCTCATAACTTCGACGGCCTCCAGCGCGGTTTCCACCAGATTGACCGCGCCGCGATCCGTGGCGCGTCCGGCCAGGTATTCGGCGGCCAGCTCGTCGGTCATGGGCAGAATAAAAGCGGCTTCGCCTTGTTCGTAGTTGTCGTTTTCGCAGATCAGTGCGTCGTAGGTGACTTCAATGTTTTTCATGGTGTTGCCCCCTTATTCCGTTTCCTGTGCCTGTCGCTGTGCTTTGATCTTGTCGTGGATTTCCGCCCACATTTCTGCGGTGCGTTCTTTGAATTCTCGGAAGTCGTCGTCTGTCGCTTTCCTCGCCTCCCGGCTGGCGTCATATTTCAAAGCAGTGGCGGCCAGTAGAATGTATTTCACTTCTTTTTCTGTTAAGGTGATCGTGATTTTCTTCTCCATGGTGTTCTCCTTTGCTCCCCGTCGCGGGGCCTTAAAAATTTTCTTTTGTTTCCGTGAGCCTTAACTCTGTGAATATTATATTCTGCTTAGTGTAGTTTGTCAATGCGTTTTCTTAACTTAGTGTAATTTTTGACTTTATGCACAATGTCTTAGTTTCGTTTTTGTTTAACTTAGTCAAAATCGCAGCCTTATAGGCCCCGTTGACAGCTATTTCTGCACGAGTTATCCTGCAAAAAAAGAAAACCCCAGGCGTTGCAGCGCCTGGGGTTCCCGGAGAGAAAAAGGAGAAATATATGCAGTTGAGAATGTCTAAAACATGGCCAGGGCGGAGCAAACGCCCCGGCCAGCGCGAAAGGGGGTGAAAATGCCGTGAATATGAAAGAGTATATGGACTGGTGGCGCGAAACCTCGGAGGCTTACATAGAGGCCGTAGAGGAAAAGCACCAGCAAGAAAAGCGCGTTGAATATAAACGCACAATTCGCAAGTGGATTGCGGACAACGCTGTGGCACTGGTGGCGCTTGCTGTTGCCATTCTAAAGTAAATCCCGCCCCGTGCCGGGTGTACCTATAAAGCCCAGCGGTTGCGGGTTGCGCGAAAGGGGGTGAAAATGCTATGAGCTTATCTAAAGCAGCGGCTCAGCTGTTACGCTGGGGTCAAAACAAAGAGGGCAATATCGACGACTTAGGCCTGTCTGAAGCTACCCTAAAGTGCGCGGCCATAGACTTAAAGGACGCGCACCTTGTTTCCGAAATTTATTACAGTAGCGACGGTGTGGATGACATAGCCCTCACAGCCGCAGGGCGCGCCTATAAAGCATAATGCCCGCAGGTGGCGCGGTCATACTTGGCCGCGCCATTTTCTTATGTAATAGCGTGGCGTTGCCGTTGCCTCGTGCAGCTTGTCTTTCAGTGCCACACGCACCGCGCCGGGTGCAGCGCGTGGCACAATGCCGCGCCATTGCAGGGTTTTGAGGTAAAGGAAAAGCAGCGGGCGGCAGTAGCCAGCGATCCGGCGTGCCGGGCCATACTTGCAGCAGCTTTTCGGAATCAGTGCCCGGTCTTTGTCCAGTGTGTTGTAGCACTGGATCATGCAGCGCCCGCCGGGTATGCCTGTGCAATCTTTATTTTTTGCCGGGTCGCATACATAGTTGCGCCAGCACGGGACCTCGCCCCGGCAGAGGTGGGCGCAGCGCTTATGCTGGCCGCGCTCGGTGCATTGGGTCGTTTTTCTTTTCTCCACGCTGGTCTCCTATTCCTGCAGCAGTTCTTTGTTTTAGAGGTGTACGTTTGCCACGGTCTGGGTGCGCGTCGCGCTCATGGCCTCGGCCTCAATGGTGTATTGTACCATTTGCAGGATGGCGTATGCTTCACGCAGCGTCATATCGCCGCCCGTCTTTTCTTTGAGGGTGTCCAGTACCGCCTGGACGATCTCGCCGTTCTTGGCTTTGATCCGTTCACGGTCTTTGGGCGGGTAGGTGTTCAGCGCTTGCTGTACCGCGTCGGCCAAGGCGTCGCCCTCCCTGTGCGGTTCGCGGTACGGGTCGATCACTTCCCGCTTAAAACTTTTCGCCAGCGCATACGCCTGGAGCGCGCACGCTGCCAAAGTCAGGGCGCGGACGGTTTCTTCTTTCATGTGGGTGTCCTCCTATACTTGCGGCGGCTGCTGCGCCGCCTGGGTGATCCGCCGGGCCTCTTTTGTGGCGCGCCATACCGCCCGGCGTAATTCTTCCATTGCAAGGAAAATCTCGGCAGACTGCGGCGGGGTGATTTCCTCGTGCAGCCATACCTCAACGTGAATGCGTGCGCCCTCCGTCTCCATGTCGTAGCGGTACAGGTCGGCCTGGCGGTGGTTCGCTGTGTCCCTGCACTGCGGCAGCGGCGCGGCGTAGTTTGGTTCTGGCGGTCTGTTCATCGTCGCAGTCTCCTTAACTCTGTATAGATTTTATTTCAAAATATTTTCTCTGTCAATCTTGACTCCGTGAAGTTTTCATGCTATTATCATGTTAAAGGAGGTTTTCATATATGGATAATATCCCCGAACGGGTCAAATTTGTTCGCAAGTCTGCCCATCTTAGCCAGGTGGAGTTTGGCGCGCGGCTTAGTGTTACAGGTAGCGCGATTTCAAACATTGAGGCCGGGACGCGGGCCATCACCGAGCGCATGAAACTGGCAATCTGCAAAGAGTTCAATGTCGATTATGGCTGGCTCACCACGGGCCAGGGTGAAATGTTCGTGAATACGGACGACGCCCTGGGCGGGATCGTTGACAGTATCATGCAGGGCGACAACGCCCTGGCAAAGTCCATTTTTAAGGGGTTCGCGCAGTTCGACGAGAACGACTGGACGCGGCTGCGGGACTTGATCGACAAATTTCTGGCCGGGGCAGTTCCTGCCGAAATCATGGAGCGCTACATGGACGACGCCGCGATCCAGCGCATGGAGGACGGCCTGGGCAAAAACAACGCCGCCTTTATGTACGGTTACGCCGTCGGCCTGGGTGAGCGCGAAAAGAAAGAGAAGGACGGCGACCAGTAAAGGCCGCCGCCTTTTTTAACCTTTTTCGTGGCTTGCCGAAAATGGTTTAATGTAGGGTGATCTGCTGCACGAAATTATACACACGCCGCAGTATTCCCAGGTCTGTGTCGTGCAGCAGCGCTTTTATTGCTTGCCAGTATTGCGCCCTGTTCATTTCGCCGTCGCCTCCTTTGTTTCGACTATACGCCGGGGTGGGCGGCTGCGCAATAGTTTGGGCCGCTATTTCTCAATATTGAGAAATAGCCCCGGCGCGGCTTGCCTTTTGGCTGCGCGGGGTTCATACTTACTTCAAAGGGCTATCAAATAGGGCGGTGATCCGCGTATCTGTCGCGGCTGCTATGGCCTCCAGCTGATCCAGGCGCGGCACGGTCTGGCCGTTTTCAATACGGTTTAAGGTGCTGCGGCTTATCCCGGTTTTATGCTCCAGCTGCTGGAGCGTCAGCCCGGCCCGCTGTCTGGCCTCCCACACAAATATGCGCAAGCGTTGCCCCTCTCTTAAACACAAAAAGGCCGCCCCCGTGTTGGCGCACGGAAACGGCCAAAGAACGCGCTGCACGGCTTTTGTGCCATACTTCACGCCCTCACAGCACAAAGTATAGCACAAAAACGCCGCGCGGCATAGTACCTTTGTACAATTTCGCGGGGTGTCTTTATTATGTTGTACGGAAAACCACAAAATTATGCGTGGTATCGCGCAAGAGTTATTTTATACATACGCGTGTCTACGGACGAACAGGCCCGGCACGGCTACAGTCTGGGTGCGCAGCGTGAGGCGCTGCGGGAGTTTTGCGACACATTCCAGTGTCAGATCGTGGCGGAGTACAGCGACGATGGCGTGAGCGCACGAAAAGAAATACAGCGCCGTCCCGGCCTGTTGCGCGTGCTGGAGGCCGTAAAGGCTGGCGGCGTTGACTATGTGCTGTTTATAAAGTTGGACAGGTGGTTCCGCAGTGTGCGGGAGTATTACCGCGTGCAGGATGTGCTGGACGCTGCCGGGACGAACTGGAAGGCGATCTTGGAGGACTACGACACCAGCACGACGAACGGGCGGTTAAACTTAAACATCCGCCTGTCCGTCGCCCAGGACGAGAGCGACAGAACGGCGGACAGAATAAAGTTTGTATTTTCGGAGCGGGTAAAGAACGGCGGCGCGATCTTCGGCTCCAAATCTCTGCCTTATGGGCTGGAGGTGCGCGACCACCGCGTGCAGATCGTGGAGGATCAGGCCGTAATTGTGCGGGCGTTCTTCGATCACTATGAGGCGGCGCACAGCACACGCAGTACGCAGGTTTGGCTGCGCGATCAGTACGGCGTCGATCTGCCCCGTGCTACGATAGGCCGGATGCTGCGGAACGGTTTGTACTGCGGCCAGTACCGGGATAATAAAAATTATTGCCCGGCCATTATCTCCCCGGATCAGTTCCAGCGCGTTCAAGAAATCTTGGCAAGGCAGGCCTCCGGCCACACGCGGCAAAGCAAGTATAGCTATGTGTTTACGGGTCTTTTGCGCTGCCCTGTCTGCGGCTGCACCTTGAAAGCGTTCCCCCAGTTCGATTACAAATGGAATCGGCTGTATCTTCGGTATCGCTGTACGCAGCACTGGATCGAAAGGCGCTGCTCCTGGAAAACGACGCCCTGGGAGCCGCGCCTGGAGGGCTGGCTGCTGGATCACATACAGCCGCAGCTCGACGCCTATGTGGCGCAGTTCGATGTACAGGAGGCGCAGCGCCGCCAGGCTGTTGTGGATGTGGGCGCGATCCAGCGCAAGCTGTCCCGGCTGCAAGACTTGTATGTGGACGGCGTTATTGACCGCGCGGCGTATGATGAAAAATACCGCGTTCTGATCCAGCAGCAGGACGCAGCAGAGGCTGCGCGCGCTGCACAGAGCGCCGGGCGTGATCTGGAGCCGCTGCGGCAGCTGCTGGCCGGAGACTTCCGCAGCATATACGCCACGCTGTCACCGCAGGAGCGCCACACGCTCTGGGCGTCTGTGATAGACCATATTGTGGTAAAAGACGGGCGGTACGGCCATTTTGACCTTGATGTTATTTTTTTACCCTAACATTGTATTAGTACATCGTGCCGCC
>ERZ1034984.577-NODE-577-length-40358-cov-8.303228_pt1 | contig 40358 bp, 35 predicted proteins | sample MGYA00520589_ERZ1034984 | MGnify/ENA primary metagenome ERZ1034984 (study PRJEB33766, sample SAMN09781790) | gut metagenome | biome: gut microbiome | host: Homo sapiens | place: Madagascar | study: EMG produced TPA metagenomics assembly of the PRJNA485056 data set... | reverse complement strand
GCTCGAACCAGGGACCTGCGGATTAACAGTCCGTCGCTCTACCGACTGAGCTATCGGGGAACAAGACCGAGATTATATACGTGGATTTTTGACTGTTTGCCTAGTTTGCAAAAAAAGTGAAGCGGAATGCGCTCAGACAGGCTCGGGGCGCAGCCATAGCCAGACCAGCACCACCGCCATGCAGCTGCTGGCCAGCACCTGTGCCCACAGGGGGGCGGGTGCAATCCACAGGATGATGGCGCACAGTGCCATCATGGCTGCCGCACTGTATTTGGCGCGCCGGCTGACATAGCCGCCTGCCGCCCAGTTCTGCAGCATGGGGCCAAACAGGCGGTGCTGCCACAGCCAGACATGCAGGCGCGGAGAGCTGCGCATGGCGGCCCAGCTGGCAATCAGAATAAAGACCGTGGTCGGCAGGCCCGGGATGAAAACGCCTGCGATGCCCAGCCCCAGTGAGGTGACGGCCAGTGCACGCAGCAGCCAGCGGGTGTACCAGCGCCGGGCGATGGCAGGTGCTGGTATGGGCGAAGGGCTGTCAGAGACTGCAGGCTCGGGAGGCTGGGGCATGCAGCTATTGTGCCTGTGCAAGGCTTGAAGGGGCGGAGGCGCTTTAGAATTGCTCCTGAAATGCAAGCTGTTAGCGCTCGCAATACAAGGGATTGCTATTCATAGATATTGAAAATTCAGCAGGGATAAGCGCTGGCAGCTATGAAGTTGTGAGTTTCGCCGACAAAAAAGGCCTGCAAAGCAGGCCATGATAAGCAAGGGAGTGTGCTTCTACTGCTTGCTGGCAGCGGCAGTCTCTGCGGATTTTTTGGCTTGCTCGGCGCTGCTCTTGCCGATCTTTCCCATAAAGAGTGTGGTGAAGTAGCCTGCCATGATGATGATAATCAGGATCACAACCAAGCTCATCAGACCATAGTCGGTGGAGATCAGTTCGTTCAACAACTTCATAGCCAAATCCTTCGCAAACAGTCGTAGGTGGATGGGATGTGGTCACTATTGCGTGTGCAGGCAGGTTGGCGTTTGCGAAACATCAAAGGTGAACGGCCTGCACTTTGCGCTAGCGCAAGCACCTGGGCGTAATGCCTGCACACTTCTTGCTGGGCAGATGCCCATTGGCTTTCAATCGTGTGAGATTTATTGATGCTTGAACCTTCCAACGTGACCCATGTCGTGCAACTGGCGGTAGCCCCTGTGTTTTTTCTGACGGCGGTGGCCGGCATGATCAGTGCCGTCGCTGGACGCCTGGCGCGCATCATTGATCGTGCACGGGTGCTGGAGGACAGGGTGCGCTCCAGCCAGGACGAGGCCGTGATTGAGCGCGGCCTGCGCGAGCTGGAATATCTGAGCAAGCGCGGCCGTATCTCCAACTGGTCCATCGGGCTGCTGACCCTGTGCGGTTCTCTGATCGGGCTGACCATCGTGCTGCTCTTTGTGGGGCAGGCGTGGATGGCGGCAGGCCACCACGTGGCGGTGGTGTCCTTTCTTGCGGGGGTTGTGTCTTTTATTGCGGCGCTGGGCTGCTTCATGTGGGAGACGGTGCTGGCCACCCATTTGCTGAACTTCAATGTGCTCAAGGCCGGGCGCGAATTGCGGCCATGACGCAGTAGCTGACCCCAATGAACCAGGGCCTGACAGTGTGTCAGGCCCTTGTTGTTTGCAGCTGCGCTTTACGAGCGGGTGTCGGTCTTGGGGTCTATGGGGTCCAGCCAGGACTGGGCCGCATTGATCACGCATTGCGTCAGGCGCTCCAGCCCGGCCTGGGCATTGCGTGCATGTGCCCAGTACAGTGGCACAGAAATACCGCTGTGAGGTACCAACTCCACCAGCGTGCCGTTTTCCAGGTGTTCCTTGATCAGCACCGTAGGGTGCATGCCCCAGGCAATGCCGGAGAGACTTGCGCGCACAAAGGCGTGGGCGGAGGGTACCCAGTGGCGTGGCGGTGTATTGCGTGCAGCAACGCCTTGCTGGTGCAGCCATTTGTCCTGCATGGCGTCTTTGCGGTCATAGGTCAGCATGGGGGCTTGCGACAGCGTCTGCGGGGTCACGCCAGTTTCCCCAAAATAGCGGGCCATGAATTCCGGGCTGGCTGCAGCCACGTAGTGCATATTGGCCAGTGGCCAGATATTGCAGCCGGTGATGTGGCTGGAGGTGGCCGTCACGGCAGCCATCACATCGCCTTCCTTGATGCGCTTGGCGGTGTGGTCCTGGTCGTCAATGCTGATGTCCAGCAGCTCATTGCCACCCTGGGTGAAGTCGGCCATGGCATCCACAAACCAGCTGTTGAGCGAGTCGGCATTGACCGCGAGCTTGAGCGTGGGGCGTGCTACCTGACCTTCGGGAACAAGTTCGGGGTTGTTGCGGCGCAGCTCGTTTTCCAGCAGGGCGACCTGCTCCACATGCAGGCACAGGCGGCGGCCGGCTTCCGTGCCCGTGCAGGGGGAGCCACGCATGACCAGCACCTGACCCACGCGCTCTTCCAGCAGCTTGATGCGCTGGGAGATGGCCGAAGGGGTGACGTGGAGTTTGCGCGCCGCGCGCTCGAAGCTGCCTTCGCGCAGCACAGCGGCCAATGCTTCCAGTCCAGCGTAGTCGAGCATGTTAGTAAAACTTAATTTGATAGAGATTTTTTAATTTTACTTATGTTTGCAAGCCTTTGAGAATCAAGGGCATGTGGAATGCAAATATGACGGCTGCGTGGCTGGCCGGATTTACCGTATGTTTTTCGCTGATCATCTCGATCGGTGCGCAAAACCTGTATGTGCTGCGTCAGGCCGTCAAGGGCCAGCACGTGCGTGCCTGCGTGGCCTGGTGTGTGATCTCTGACGCTGTGCTTATTGGCCTGGGTGTGGCGGGCATGGCCAGCTTGCTGGCGCGCCACCCAGACTGGGCCTGGTGGCTGGGCATGGGAGGCGTGCTGTTTTTGCTGGGCTATGGCCTGTTTGCCCTGTGGCGCATGGTTACAGCGCCTGATGCGCAGGTGGTGGCTGATGGTGGCCAGGTTGCATCGCGCGGGCTGCTGGGCGTCATCAGCACGCTGGCCGTCATTACCTTGCTTAATCCCCATGTCTATCTGGACACCGTGCTGCTCGTGGGCTCCATTGGTGCACGCCAGGAAGGGCATCTGAAGTGGCTGTTTGTGCTGGGAGCAGCCTGCGCCAGCCTTGCGTGGTTCGGATTGCTGAGCTTTGCGGCCCAGCGCATGCGCAGTCTGTTTGCCAGACCAGCGGCGTGGCGGGTGCTCGATGGCCTGACCGGCGTGATGATGTTGACCCTGGCCTGCTGGGTCTGGCAGGGGCTCTAAAGCCGCAGCACAGCAGAGCGCTTAGTTCAGGCGCGCCAGCACTTCCAGCAGATTCCACTGATTGCCCAGGATCTGGTAGTGCGCGGTTTCGCCGCTCTTTTGGCTCACCCCTTCAATGATGACGATATTGCCCTGAGTGATGGCCTTGGTCAGCAAGGGCTTGATCTTGTCGTACTGGTGGCGCTCTGCCACATCGCCACGAAATGCCAGCAGGCGTTCACTGTTGGTTTGGGCGTGTTGCTGGTATAGCGCCAGGGTGCGGCTGCGCGTGACTTCGCTCATGCCTTGGGTGATGGCCTTGTCCAGAGGAATGGGGGTGTCGCTCATAGGGCGGTGGGTGTATGCAAAATTTGAATAAGAAGCCTGAATCATGACAGCATAAATTTGCTGCAAATTAAACTTCTTGTTTCAAATTTGGCATGTTTGCCATGCCTCAAAGGGCAGGCTGTTTTCGCCACAAAAAAGCGCTGCCCGTGGGCAGCGCTGGGTGTCAGGAAACGGTGTGCGCGCAGATCAGAACGCAGGGACTACGGCACCCTTGTACTTTTCTTCGATGAACTTCTTGGTCTCGGGCGAGTGCAGCGCCTTCATCAGCTTGGCGATGTCGGCACCATCCGCGCGGTCCTTGCGGGCGGCCACGATGTTGGTGTAGGGCGAATCAGCGTCTTCGATGAACAGCGCATCCTTGGTGGGGTTGAGCTTGGCTTCGATGGCGTAGTTGGTGTTGATCAGGGCCAGGTCCACATCATCGAGTGCGCGGGGCAGCAAAGGCGCTTCCAGTTCTTTGAACTTGAGCTTCTTGGGGTTCTTGACGATGTCCAGTGCCGAAGCGGTCAGGTTGCTGGGGTCCTTGAGCTCGATCAGGCCTTGCTTGGCCAGCAGCAGCAGGGCGCGGCCACCGTTGGAGGGGTCGTTAGGAATGGCGATGGTGGCGCCGTCCTTCAGCTCAGCCGCGCTCTTGACCTTCTTGGAGTAGGCACCAAAGGGCTCTACGTGCACCTTGCCGTTAGGCACTTGCACCAGGCTGCTCTTGCGGTCCTTGTTGTAGCTGTCCAGATAGGGCTGGTGCTGGAAAAAGTTGGCGTCCAGCTGCTTGTCTTCGACGGCGGCATTGGGCTGTACGTAGTCACTGAATTCACGCACCTGCAGTTCAATGCCTTCGGCCTTGAGCTGGGGCTTTACGAAGTTCAGGATTTCTGCGTGGGGCACGGCAGTAGCGGCCACCTTCAGAACGTCAGCAGCGTGGGCAGAGAGGGCTAAAGTGGCAATGGCCACGGCAGTCAGGGTCTTCTTCAACATGATGGTTTTCAGTTCCTGTGACAGAAAAAAAGCGCGTTACACCAAGCCCTGAAAGCACAATGACGCTAGCAGGGAAGGCTTCAAGTGTAGCGGCGCAGCGCAGCCTGCCAACTAATTTTTGTGAATTTGGTTATAAGGAAAGTGGTTTTTATGCGATATCTGGCGATTGGAGCGCGGAGTGACGCCTGAAGATCTGGAAAAACTGGTCACCACCCGCATGCCTTTTGGCAAGTACCAGGATCGGCTGATCTGTGATCTGCCCGGCAACTACCTGGCATGGTTTGCACGTGAAGGCTTTCCGCCGGGCTCTGTGGGCCGTCTGCTGGCGCTGATGCATGAGCTCGATCACAACGGCCTCAAGGGGCTGCTGGAGCCACTCAAGCGCAGGCCTTGAAACCACAACGCCCCGCGGCGTATGCCTGCGGGGCGTTGTGGTTGGAGCTTGTGGCGCCAGCCAGATTACATGGCAGCAGCGCGCGCAGCTTCAGCCTTGGCCTTGGCTTCGTCCAGCTTCTTCTGCAGTTCGGCAGCTTCGGCTTCAGCAGCCTTGGCTTCGGCTTCCGCCTTGGCCTTGGCTTCTGCTTCGGCCTTTGCCTTGTCGTCAGCATCGCTGCCGCTGAAAGCGCCAGCAATGGCGTTACCAGCCACGGTACCCACAACAGCACCGGCTGCGGTGGCAGCCATGGTGCCCATCAGGCCAGAGCCTGCGGGTACAGCAGCAGCGGCGGGGGCAGCAGGTGCTGCGGCGGCTGCAGGAGCACTTGCCGGGGTGGCAGGAGTAGCAGGCTTGGCAGCAGCTGTGGGTGCAGGTGTTGCTGGCTTGGCTGGGGCCTTGTTGATGGCAGCGGGACGCACCGACTTGCCACCACCCATGCGTTTGGCATGGGCCAGGCTAGGCGCGGCCAGTGCGGCGATGGTTACGGCGATCACAGAAGCGGTGGTGCGGAAAGAAGTGTTCACTGCAGTTCCTGAAAAGAGGAGATCGAAAAAAGTGATGTCATGGACCGGACCATGCATGGCATGCTGGAGGTCTTTGTGACATGGGGGTTCAGAAGTCAATTGCAAGCCAGAAGTTCCCAAAATTTTGCAGGTCCGTCTGGCTGAAAAGATCTCGCACAGGTGTGATATGAGTGTTTATTAGCGGTGCGAGCAATACATTGTAGACACAGCCTATGGCCGCTCCATAAAAAATAGCTGCCAGCGCTTGAGAATCAATACTTTGAATATGATTAATGTTCAAAGTCCAGTATTCATCAGCGCTGGCAGCTATTGTTTTAGGTGTTGCAGTAGCAGGCTTACTGCAGGATTTCCAGCAGACGGTCCAGGCCACCTTCATTGATGCAGACCTTGGCTTCCGCACGCACGCGGGGCTTGGCGTGGTAGGCCACGGACAGGCCGGCAGCCTGCATCATGGGAATGTCATTGCTGCCGTCGCCCACGGCAATGCACTGCTCAGGCTGGATGCCCAGCAGGCAGGCCACTTCCAGCAGTGTGCGGCGCTTTTCCGCACCGTCGCAGATATCACCCCAGGGCTGCTCGACCAGGCCACCGGTCAGCACGCCGTCCTTGATCTCCAGCACATTGGCGCGCACAAAGTCGATGTCCAGCAGGCCGCGCACATGCTCTGCAAAGAAGGTAAAGCCACCAGAGACCAACAGCACCTTCAGGCCTGCGGCCTTGGCTGCCTTGACCAGTGTTTCAGCGCCGGGCGAGAGCTTCAGGCGCTCGGCCAGCACGCGCTGCATGTCTGCCTCGGTCACGCCAACCAGCTTGCCCACGCGCTGGCGCAGGCTGTCCTTGAAGTCGGTGATTTCGCCGCGCATGGTGGCTTCGGTAATGGCTGCGACTTCTTCCTTCTTGCCAGTGGCATCTGCGATTTCGTCGATGCACTCAATCGTGATCAACGTGGAGTCCATGTCAAAAGCAATCAGCTTGTAGTCGCTGAGCTTCTGGGGCGCAGTGATATTCTGGATGGTCAGACCGGGGGCAAATTCGGTGGAAGCAGGCATGGAGGGCAAAGAGCTATGGGTTGCACAAGCAGCCCCGGGCCTTGTGGAACGGGGCAACGGAAGAATTATCAGCCGGATTGCAGTGCCAGGAAGTGCAGCGGTGCATAAGCTGCTGCATCCCAGCTTTGCTGGCGCGCCGCAAGGTGCTTCTCTACCGCCTTGCAGTTCGACGCAGGTCACAAAGGCAGGAGAAAACCGCCTATATCCAGCCACTCCCGGAGAAAGACGAACTGTATCTGACCGTAAACTCGCGCCCTCAGAAAAAATCTCTGGCGTTTGGTCCAGAGAGTGCTACGGTTTCACAAGGACACTGAATGCGGCCTGCTTCATTACCTGCAGACGAAGAACAACGCGTACAAGCACTGGTCAGCACCGGGTTGCTCGATAGCGCTGAAGAGAAGCGGTTTGAGCGGCTTACCAAGCTGGCGCAGCAGGTGCTGCATGTGCCAGTGGCGCTGGTTTCCCTGGTAGATGCGAAACGGCAGTGGTTCAAGTCCCATCAGGGGCTGGAGGTGTGTGAAACACCGCGTGATGTGTCTTTCTGTGCCCATGCCATTCTGGATGGCGAGATTCTGGAAATTGAAGATGCCCGCGCTGATGAACGCTTTGCGGACAACCCCTTGGTCGTTGGCCCGCCGCACATCAGGTTCTATGCCGGAGCGCCGTTGTCCACACAGGATGGCTACCGGATTGGCACGCTGTGTGTGATTGCTGATACCCCCCGCCGACTGACGGCTGAAGAGCGCTGCATTCTGCGAGGCCTGGCTGATTGCGTGGAAGCCGAAATTCACAACATCGACCTGCTACGCCAGAGCCAGGCGCTGCAGATGACCCAAAAGCTCAATGAGGTCATCAGTCAGGCGCAGTCACAGTTCATTCAGGAGGATGCACGCCGCCAGGCTTTTGACAGTCTGCTGCATGGCCTGCTGCAGCTGACAGACAGCGAATATGGCTTTATTGGCGAAGTGCGCTATCACGCGGATGGCACGCCTTTTCTGAAGACCTACGCCATCACCAATATTGCCTGGAGCGAGGAAACACGTGCTTTCTACGAAAAGCACGCACCGCAGGGCCTGGAATTTACCAATCTGCAGTCACTGTTCGGTGCTGCACTGCTGCAGCGTGAGCCGGTGATTGTGAACCACCCCAGCACAGACCCCTGGCGTGGAAAACTGCCCGCAGGGCACCCGGCACTCCATGCTTTTCTTGGTGTGCCGGTCATGCAGGGCAGTGAAATGCTGGCCATGTTTGGCCTGGCCAACCGGCCAGGCGGCTACAGCAAGAAGCTGCTGGACTACCTGGAGCCGCTGGTACGCACCATCGGGCAGCTGGTCACGGCAATGCGCATTCACCAGAAGCAGCATCAGGTGGAGGCTGAGCTTTCGCGCCTGTCCCGTGTGGCCAGCGAAACCACCAACGGTGTGGTCATCACCGATACCGCAGGCAATGTGCAATGGATCAACGATGGCTTTACCCGCATGACGGGCTATACGTTGCCGGAGCTGATTGGCAAGAAGCCTGGCCAGATACTGCGGGATCCGGCCGTCGAGACAGAAGCTGCCGCCACCATGCGTGACGCGCTGGCGCGTGGCGAAGGCTTTGAAGTGGAAGTGCAGAACTACAAGAAAGACGGCAGCGCTTACTGGGTACGCATCAGCTGCTCGCCCATGCGCGGTGACAGTGGGCAGCTGCAAGGCTTCATGGCCATTGAGTCCGACATTACGGCGCAGAGAAAAGCCGAGCAGGAGCTGCGCCAGTTCCGCGACACGCTGGACCAGACGCTGGACTGCGTCTACATGTTTGATGCCGAAGATCTGACCTTCTTCTATGCCAACGAAGGGGCCTTGAAACAGGCGGGCTATGACAAGTCAGCGCTGTTCACCATGCACCCCTACGACATCAAGCCCTATTACACAGAAGCGGATCTTCGCGAAGCATTGCAGCCCTTGCTCGATGGCAGCCAGCGCGTGGTGAGGCTGGATACCATGCACAGCCACAAAAATGGCCAGCTCGTGCCGGTGGAGGCATTTGTGCAGTACGTGGTCAACGATGAGCGGCCGCACTTTGTGGCGATTGTGCGTGACATTACCGAACGCAAGCAAAACGAAGAACGTCTGCGCCATCTGGCCACGCACGATGCACTGACTGGCCTGCCCAACCGCAGCCTGTTTCTGGAACGTCTCACACAAGAAATTCAAAGCGCTGAAAGCGAGCATTCCTGCTTTGGCGTGCTGCTGCTGGACCTGGACAACTTCAAGGTGGTCAATGACAGCTTTGGCCACCATCAGGGTGACTACCTGCTCAATGAACTGGCCCAGCGCCTGAGCCGATCCCTGCGCGCAGAGGACACGGTGGCGCGGCTGGGCGGTGATGAATATGCAGCCATTTTGGTGAATGTGCATGAGGAGGAGCAGCTGCGGCTTGCCGCCGAGCGCATGCTTCAGGTGGTCAGTGAGCCCGTCTTGATCCATGGCCAAGAATTTACGCCCTCGGCCAGTATTGGCTACCGCATGTACTCGGAGGATGTGAAAGACGCTGCCACCTTGCTGCGCCATGCCGATGTCGCCATGTACGCGGCCAAAGCTGCCGGGCGCGGCACAGGCATGGCTTACTGCGTGGATATGGGCGCTGTCTCGAACGAACACATGCACATCCAGGCGCGCCTGCGCTCTGCGGTGGAAAAAGGTGCATTCAAGCTGTTCTACCAGCCGCAGGTAGAGACGGCGACTGGCCGCATCATTGGTGCCGAAGCCCTGCTGCGCTGGGATGACCCGGAGCTGGGTCCTGTCTCACCAGGCCGCTTTATTCCGGTGGCAGAAGCCTCGGGCCAGATTCTGCCGCTGGGGGAATGGGTGCTGGAAACCGCATGCCGCCAGATTGCACAGTGGCATGCAATGGGGATGGACCTGCAGGTGTCCATCAACCTGTCTCCCTACCAGTTCCGGCAGGAAGACCTGGTGCAAAAAATCCGTTCTGCCTGTGAGCGCCACCACTGCCCTGTGCACTTGCTGGAGCTGGAAATCACTGAAAGCGCCGCCATGCAAAGCCCAGAGCTGACCAACTACCAGCTCTGTACGCTGGCGCAGGCGGGCTTTTCATTGGCGCTGGATGACTTTGGTACCGGCTATTCCTCGCTGGCCCGCCTGGGGCGGCTGCATGTGAACAAGCTGAAAATCGACCGCAGCTTTATTGTCGAAATTCCGGGCAGCAAAATGTATGAAACCCTGGTGCGCACCACCATCAGCCTGGGTCAGGAAATGGGGATGCAGCTGATTGCGGAAGGCGTGGAAACCGAAGCGCAGCGCCAGTTTCTGGAGGCCAATGGCTGCTTTGCCTATCAGGGCTGGCTATTTAGCAAGGCCGTGCCCGCTGACGAGTTTGTGGGTCTGGTGCAGAAGGTCAATGGCGGGCGGGAGTTATTGCAGGAGGGGTAAGGCAGGGGATTTTTGAGTGTTGAGTGTGGTGAGGGGCGGGAATCGAACCACTGCAGTCTTTTTTGAGGGCAGAGGCCGGTTCGTCGCACCGGCGGGCGAGGTACTTTTTGTGCGCGACAAAAAGTCCCCTTCGCGCTTGTGCGGGGCGGAACTCATATTGCGAAGCAATGTGAGTGGAGACCAAAAAGCGCGTCTGCGACACTGTCCGGCGAAACTCTCTTCGCTCCTACGTCGCTCCGCTCAGACAGCCGCCGGAAATTTGATTTTTTATTTTGATCACGCGCGACGCTTGCGCGCGGGGTGGTAGCAAGCAGCATCGCTCTGTTTGAAAGCCTGCTCTCGACCCATTGCTGTCGTTCCTGCCTCAGCCACTAATGTCTGCCTGTCAGCGTGAATGGTCGTTACCCGATGTCTGATGCGTTCAAACATGAACTGCACTCGTGATTGAGGGAGTCCCTGCCTGAAACTCTGAGGTGTCCACAGCACTCTGTCGGCCCTCGCAGAAAAGTTGGCGGTATGCCGATGGCGATGTATGAAGTTGGCTCGCGAAGTGCTGCCGCAACGACAAGGCCGAGCCCAGACCCACTTCGGTCGCAATCGACTCAATCGACAGCTCGGTGGTTTCCAGCAACTGCTGTGCACGTGCGATGCGGGCCGCCGCGAGCCACTTCACGAAGGTTGTGCCAGTTGCTTCCCTGAAGCGGCGTGTGAAGGTCCGTCGGCTCATGTGCGCCACTTCGGCCAATACATCTAGCGAAAGCGGCTGCGACAGGTTCTCTCGGGCCCATTCCAGAACGCCTGGCAAACGGCTCTCGCTGGGCAGAACGGGTACCGGCTGCTCTATGTACTGGGCCTGACCGCCTTGGCGGTGCGGAGGTGTCACCAATAGTCTGGCGACCCGATTGGCGACATCCGCACCGTGGCGCTGGCGTATGAGGTTCAGACAGCAGTCAATCGCAGCAACTGTGCCCGCAGACGTGACGACATTGCCATCGTCCACATAGAGCACGTCTGGCAAGAAATTGACTTTGGGAAAACGCTGGATAAAGAGGTCGCGACAGGCCCAGTGCGTGGTAGCACGGCGCTCGTCCAGCAAACCTGCATCACCCAAGACAAAAGCGCCAAGACACAGACCGACCACTTGGGCACCACGGGCATGGGCTTGTTTGAGAGCTTCCGTCAACACGGCCGGCGCTGCCGCTTCTGGATGATTCCAGGCCGGAACGATCACAAGGTCAGCGCTGGTCATGGCCTCAAGCCCGCCAGGCACCTCAATCTCCACGCCTTGATCACAGCGCACTTTGCCCGGCGTCGGCGCGCAGTACCGCACTTCGTGCGGTGGCAGCCCTGTGGGCGCTGGTGTCACTCCAAACACGATGCCTGGTACAGAAAGGTGAAACAGGCTGACGCCTTCGAAAGCAAGAACGGCGACGCGGACAGGTTGCATGGACGCTCCAACGGCAGAGGCTGAGAAATTGGCCCGATTTTATCTAACATTGTCATTTGGGCCAATGGTTCAAAAAGCCAGCCCTTCGGACAATTGGCATCAACGCGCTGAAGACCCTTCATGCCGCGACATTCGCCACTTGAACCAAGGACAACACCATGAATATTTCGAACGTATTGCGAAACGCCGCCGCCCTCGGCGGCATTGCGACTCTCATCGTATGCGGCACAGCCAATGCGGCAACACCCGCCAAGGCCAAACTGTCCGCCGCGACACATGCCGTCAAGGTTCAGCAAATCCGCAACGCGACCATCAAAGTGAACTACGCGGGCACCACCTTCCTCATCGACCCAATGCTGGCCAAGAAAGGGACATACCCTGGTTTTGAGGGGACGTACAACAGCCAGTTGCGAAACCCGTTGGTCGAGCTGCCGATGCCACTGGCCGAGGCGATGAAGGCTGACGCCATCATCGTTACCCACACCCATTTGGATCATTGGGATGACGCGGCCAAGCAAAACCTACCTAAGAACCTCCCGCTCTTCGCACAAAACGAAGCCGATGCCCAAAGCATCCGCAAAGACGGATTCACGAATGTGCGCGTGCTCACCAAGGGCACCGAGTTCAAGGGCACACGCCTCAGCCCCACAGGCGGTCAGCATGGGGATGACAAAACCATGGCGGTCGCTGGTGAACTGCTGGGGCAGGTGATGGGTGTTGTCTTCCAACGGCCAGGCCACAAGACAGTCTACGTCGCTGGCGACACGGTCTGGAACAAACAAGTGGAAAGCGCCATTCAGGACTACCAGCCTGAGGTCATCATCCTCAACACAGGCTACGCCCGCATCCAGGGACTGGATGGCTCCATCATCATGGGCAAGGAAGACCTCTTGCGCGCATCCCAACTAGCGCCTGATGCCAAGGTCATTGGCAGCCACATGGAGGCCGTGAACCACGGAATGCAGACGCGCAAGGAGTTGCGTGACTTCATCGCGGAAAAGGGCATGGACCCCAAGCAGGTTCTCGTGCCTGCAGACGGTGAGTCGTACAGCTTCTAAGTTGCAGTTGGGCTAGATGCCGTCGCGTCTCTTTCTACAGGCTTGATTAGATGGTGGATGGCCTAGGGCACCTGCGTCAGGCCGTAGCCGAACGCAGGCCTCCCACTGTGTGCCTATATCGATAAGCAGACATTCAATAAAAGGGAGGCGAACGGCGGCTCCTGGCCGAACGCAGACACTCCCCCAATCACCACCGCACCCCAACCTATTTCTTCCCATACAAATACAAATCATCCGACCAGGTCGCCAGCCATTCCGGCTTATAGGCCACAAATACGGCGCAGAGCATGCCGGTAATTACGGCATCCCCCCAGGCCATCAGCCAGCGGGCAATCTGGCTCAGGTCTTCGTGCACACCGGGCAGGGCGTGGCCCAGTGCGGCAGAGAGCAGGCCAGCGGCAAACAGGCTCAGCAGCGTGCCCACAAAGCCACGGCCAAAGATATAGACAAAGATGCGTGTGCCCAGCCAGCGGCGCAGCAGCACGCCCCAGAGCATGGCGAAGGTGGCGGGGATAAGGCCGTGCCACACGGTCAGGCGCAGGGCTTCCGTGGCTTCCAGCGCAGGTGACACCAGCCAGGCAATGGCTCCGACAGCGCACAGCGTGGGGATGGCCAGCGGCCAGCCCAGGCACAGCATGACCAGGCATGCACCGGACCACTGCATCTGCAGCGGCATCTGGTGCAGCGTAGGCAAGGCCCATAGCCAGGGCAGCATGACCAGCGTGGCCAGCAGCGGCGTCCATAGTGGGGAGATATCACCATGCGCTTGCGTGACCAGTGGCTTGCGGCTGGCCAGCAGCCGCCAGGGGCGCATGAGCAGGGCAGTCAGCAGGGCAATAACAAGAAGGGCAATTTCCAGCATGAGGCGATTGTGCGCGCGCCGCAGCGGTTTGCACCACCTGTGGCCACAGGTGGTGCATGTCTTGCATCAAGCCTTCAGCGGTGTGCCCAGGCTGCGCAGCACATCGCGCACCATCTGGGCGCGGGCCTTGGGGTCGGGCAGCTCGCGCTCAATGCGCAGCTTGTCATTGCCTGCCAGTTTGATGTGCTTGTTCTTCTGAATCAGGCTGATGATCTGCATCGGGTCAATCGGCGGATTGGGCTTGAAGGTGATGTTGATCACCCCTGGCGCTGCATCCACCTTGGCAACGCCATAGGGCTCAGACAGCACACGCAGGCGGTGGGTGTCGATCAGGGTCTGCGCCTGTGGGGGCAGCTTGCCAAAGCGGTCCACGATTTCTTCGAGCAGGTGGTCAATCTGGTCTGTGGTCTTGGCGGTGGCCAGCTTTTTGTAGAACGACAGGCGCAGCTGCACATCGCCACAGTAGTCGTTGGGCAGCAGGGCTGGCGCGTGCAGATTGATTTCCGTGGTGGCTGCCATGGGCGAGAGCAGATCAGGCTCCTTGCCGTTCTTGAGGCTGCGTACGGCTTCGGCCAGCATTTCGTTGTAGAGCTGAAAGCCGATTTCCATCATGTTGCCACTCTGGTTTTCGCCCAGCACTTCACCCGCGCCGCGAATTTCCAGGTCATGCATGGCCAGGTAAAAGCCACTGCCCAGCTCTTCCATCTGCTGGATGGCTTCCAGGCGCTGCTGGGCCTGCTTGGTCAGGCCTTCTACGTCCGGCACCATCAGGTAGGCATAGGCCTGGTGGTGGCTGCGGCCCACGCGGCCACGCAGCTGGTGCAGCTGGGCCAGACCGAACTTGTCGGCACGGCTGATGACGATGGTGTTGGCCGTGGGTACGTCAATACCGGTTTCGATGATGGTGGAGCACAGCAGCACGTTGTAGCGCTGGGCCACAAAGTCACGCATGACGCGCTCCAGCTCGCGCTCGGGCATCTGGCCGTGGGCCACGGCAATGCGTGCCTCGGGCAGGATGGCTTCCAGCGCCTGGCGGCGGTTTTCGATGGTCTCCACCTCGTTGTGCAGAAAGTAGACCTGGCCGCCACGCTTGAACTCACGCAGCACGGCTTCGCGGATGACGCCCTGGCTTTCGCTGCGCACAAAGGTCTTGATGGCCAGGCGGCGCTGCGGTGCGGTGGCAATCACGGACAGATCGCGCAGGCCTTCCAGCGCCATGCCCATGGTGCGCGGAATGGGGGTGGCTGTGAGCGTGAGCACATCCACCTCGGCACGCATGGCCTTCATGGCCTCCTTGTGGCGCACGCCAAACCGGTGTTCCTCGTCAATGATGAGCAGGCCCAGATCCTTGAACTTCACGGAGCTGGACAGCAGCTTGTGCGTGCCAACCACAATGTCCACCGAGCCTTCACCCAGCCCCTGGAGTGCGGCATTGACCTCCTTGGTGGTGCGAAAACGCGAGACTTCGGCCACCCGGATGGGCCACTTGGAAAAGCGGTCCACCAGCGTCTGGTAGTGCTGCTCGGCCAGCAGGGTGGTGGGGGCAAGGAAAGCCACCTGCTTGCCGCCCATGGCAGCCACAAAGGCGGCGCGCAGGGCGACCTCGGTCTTGCCAAAGCCTACATCGCCGCAGACCAGACGGTCCATGGGCTGGGGGCTGAGCATGTCGTGAATCACGGCATGGATGGCCGCCTTCTGGTCAGCCGTTTCTTCAAAGCCAAAGTCCTGGGCGAACTGCTCGTAGTCCTGCACATTCAGACGGAAGGCATGGCCTTCACGCGCAGCGCGGCGGGCGTAGATGTTGAGCAGCTCGGCGGCTGCATCGCGCACCTGCTCGGCAGCCTTGCGCTTGGCTTTTTCCCACTGGTTGCTGCCCAGGTTGTGCAAGGGCGCAGATTCGGGGGTGACGCCGGTGTAGCGGCTGATGTGGTGCAACTGGCTGACGGGCACATAGAGCACGGCATTCTTGGCGTATTCCAGGTGCAGAAACTCCTGCAGCGCAGGCGTGCCGTCTTCGTTCTTCTGGCCCACATCCATGTTCACCAGGCCGTGGTAGCGGCCGATGCCATGCTGGCTGTGTACGACCGGGTCGCCGACTTTCAGCTCGGACAAGTCCTTGATCAGCGCGTCCACATCGCTGACCTGTTCCTGCTTCTTGCGCCGGCGTGTGCTGCCGGAGGTAGAGGCAAACAGCTCGGTCTCGGTAACAAAGTCAATGCCCGTTTCCACCCACGCAAAGCCGCGCATCAGGTTGGAGGTGGCAATGCCCAGGGGTTCGCTGTCTTCACCCTGAAATTCCGCCAGCGAGTCAAATGCAGGCGGGTTCAGGTGCGAAGAGCGCAGAAAGTCCAGCAGGCTTTCACGGCGACCATCGCTTTCAGCCAGCACCAGCACACGGCGGCCTGCGCTGCGCACATGGGCCTGCAGGCGCTGCAGCGGGTCTTCCGCACCGCGTACCACGGACAGGTCAGGCAGGGTCTGGAACCAGGCGCTGTCTGGCACATCGTCTACCTTGGGGCGCAGGGCCAGCTGTGGGTAGGGCTTGGCGCAGGCGTAGAACTGCTCGGCGTTCAGAAACAGGGTTTCGGGTGGCAGTGCAGGGCGCTCCGGGTCGCCCTGCACCAGGCGATAGCGTTCCTTGGTGTCCTGCCAGAAGCGCTGGAAGGCAGGCTCCAGCTCGCCATGCAGCACCAGGGTGGCATCCTCGCCCAGGTAGTCGAACACCGTGGCGGTGTCGTCAAAGAACAGCGGCAGGTAGTACTCAATACCGGCCGTGGCAACGCCCGCACCCATGTCCTTGTAGATGCGGCTGCGTGTGGGGTCGCCTTCCAGCAGTTCGCGCCAGCGGTGGCGGAATTTGGCGCGGGCATCCTCATCCATGGGGAATTCGCGCCCGGGCAGCAGGCGTACCTGGGGCACGGTGTCCTGGCTGCGCTGGGTGTCCGGGTCAAAGGTGCGGATGGTGTCGATCTCGTCATCGAACAGATCCACACGGTAGGGCACGGGCGACCCCATGGGGAAGAGGTCAATCAGCCCACCGCGCACGGCATATTCGCCGTGGCTGACCACTTGCGAGACATGCTGGTAGCCCGCCAGCGTCAGCTGGGCCTTGAGCTTGGCTTCGTCCAGCTTCTGGCCTTGCTTGAACTCAAAGGTGTAGCCCGCCAGAAAAGACGGAGGGGCCAGTCGGTACAGCGCCGTGGTCGCAGGCACCAGCACCACGTCGGCACCGCTTTCATGGTCACGCTGGCGAATGCGCCACAGCGTAGCCAGGCGCTCACTGATCAGATCCTGGTGTGGAGAGAAAGTGTCGTAGGGCAGGGTTTCCCAGTCAGGGAACAGGGCCGTGCGCAGCCCGGGTGCGAAGAAGGCCATTTCGTCGATCAGGCGCTGCGCATCGCTGGCATCAGCAGTGACGATGACCGTCAGGCGGCCAGCGCTTTTTTCGCGTTCGGCAAGACGTGCCAGCAGCAGTGCATCGGCACTGCCAACGGGCATGGGCAGGGCAAAACGTTTACCGGGCGAGAGTTTGGGCAAGTCCATGGGCGCAGAAGTTTCTGAGTGCGACAGGCGCAGAGCCTGCAAAAAGCGCGGGAATGTGACCAGCTGCCGCTGGGACGAAGCCGTCGATTTTAGAATGCGGCGCATGACTGACTTGCTAGCCGCCGCCAATGTGCCATGGTTCGCGCAGGGGCGTTTCTGGGGCCTGATTCCGTGTGCCGGTGTCGGTGCACGCGCCATTCCTGCGGGTGTGCCCACGCCCGATCTGCCCAAACAGTACCACCCCGTTGCCGGGCAGCCTCTGGTGCTGCATACGCTGGCGGCGTTCGCTGGTGTGCAGCGTCTGGCGGCAACGCTGGTGGCGGTGGCTCCGCGCGACCAGTTTCTGGACAGCTATGCCAGTCCATCCTGGTTTCATGTGCCGTGCGGTGGCGCAACCCGGGCCGACACCGTCATGGGTGGCCTCAAGGTGTTGCTGGCGCGTGGTGCCGCAGAAGAGGACTGGGTGCTGGTACACGATGCAGCGCGTTGCCTGGTCACCTCGGAGCAGATTAACCAGCTGATCGATGCTTGCCAGAGCGACAGCGTAGGCGGCCTGCTGGCACACAAGCTGCCTGATACGCTCAAAGCTGCCATGATGGAAGACGGCAGCGCACGTGTGGCAGCCACCGTAGACCGCAGCGACAAATGGCTGGCACAGACGCCGCAGATGTTCCGCATTGGCGTGCTGCTGCAGGCGCTGCAGCGCATGGGGGCTGCAGCGACGGATGAGGCCAGTGCCATGGAAGCCATGGGCCTGCGGCCCAAGTTGGTACCTGGCGGTGCGCAGAACTTTAAAGTGACCTATCCCGATGACTTTGCCCTGGCCGAAGCCGTGCTGCAGCAGCGCAGGCAGGTGGCGGAGCAGGTTGTTTCGAATTAATAATCAAATTGGCCGCAAACCCGCAAGGGTACTGCGCAAATAGCTATGAATTTTCGTATTGGCGAAGGCTGGGACGTACATGCTCTGGTGGAGGGGCGCAAGCTCATCATTGGTGGTGTAGAGATTCCCTACGACAAGGGGCTGCTCGGTCACTCCGATGCTGACGTGCTGCTGCACGCCATCACAGATGCCATCCTCGGCGCGGCTGGAATGGGGGATATTGGCCGCCACTTTCCGGACACGGCCGTGGAGTTCAAGGGGGCAGACTCGTTCGTGCTGCTGCAGGAAGCCGCGCGCCGCGTGCGTGAAAAAGGCTGGGAGTTTGGCAATATCGACAGCACCGTGATTGCCCAAAAGCCCAAGCTGGCACCACACATTCCCGCCATGCAGCAGCGCATTGCTGATGCATTGGGGATCAGTGTGGAGCAGGTCAACGTCAAGGCCAAGACGGCGGAGAAGATGGGTCCGGTCGGTGAGCTGCAGGCCATGGAAGCCAATGCCGTGGCGCTGATCTACAAGCCCTGAAAAATATAGCTGTCAGCGTTTGCTGTATCTTCCCTGGAGGCACTTTTGATGCATAAAAAAGTCCTGTGTGCCAGATGGCATGCAGGGCTTTTTGTTGGGTGAGCCTGGCTCAGATGGTGTTATCAGGCGGCAGGTGGCGCTTGACCTGGGGGCGCTGCAGGCGGTGCTTCGGGTCCTGGCCGGTGGGCACATCGGTCACACGCTGCAGCTGGATGTTGGCTGCAATACCGCCGCCGTTGGCATTGGTGATGGTGAAGATGCCGCCCATGCGCTGCACGGTGCGGTCCACGATGGACAGGCCTAGACCCGCACCCGCTGCCGCCGTGCGTGCAGAGTCACCACGGAAGAAAGGCTGGGTCAGCCGTGCCAGCTGGTCGGGCGGCACACCGGGGCCGTGGTCGCGGATGCGCATCAGCACCCAGTTTTCACGGGTCTTGAGCGTGATGTCCACATAGGTGGTTTCGGTGTCCACGGTCTTGCCGTAGCGGCGGGCGTTTTCCAGCAGGTTGGAGATCACGCGGGCCAGTTCGATCTCGTCCGCCATGACATAGATGTCATCCGGAATCGACATGCTGATCTGCAGCTCGCGGTGGTTCTGCACGGCATAGACGCAGGACGACACCACAGCATGCAGGTTCACCACGGTGAGCGAGACAAAGTCAGGCCGTGCGTAGTCCAGGAATTTGTCGATGGTCGCATCCAGTTGCACGATGTCGGCCACCATGTGCTGGCGGGCAATATCGTCATGCACGCTCATTTCCGTTTCCAGGCGCAGGCGTGCCAGCGGGGTGCGCAGGTCGTGCGAGATGCCGGCCAGCATCACGGCGCGCTCCTGCTCCAGCTGCGCCAGTTTTTGCGCCATGCGGTTAAAGCCGATGTTGACCTCGCGAATCTCACTGGTCACCGCCTCTTCGTCGAGGTGGCTGGCCGCAAAGTCGCCATCACGCACGCGGTTGGCGGCATAGCTCAGCTGCTTGAGGGGACGGTTGATCAGTCGGGCAATCACGGCTGCGCCTGCCAGCGACAGAATGCCCGCCGTGCTCAGCCAGATCAGCCAGGTGCGGCTGCTGGCGGTGGTAAAGCGTGATTGATCGAGCAGCAGCCAGTTGGGGTCGTTGTCGATGGTAAAGCTCACCCACAGGCCAGGTTCGCCATTGACGCTGCGCGCCAGAATGGTGTCTTCGCCCAGGCGTGAGGTCAGCAGCTCATCCAGGCGCAGGTTCAGTTGCGTGGGCGGCAGCTCTTCAAAACTGTCGGAAGGCTCACGGGGGCGAATAAGCACGCCTTCCTGGTCTGCCATGGTCTTGATCAGGGAGACGCGGGCGATGGCATCCGAGTGCTGTAGCGCTGCGCGGCTCAGACTCACCAGAGAGGCAATCTGCTGTGCCGTCTGCAGCGTGCGCGGGTCAAACTCCAGGGCGCGCAGGGTCTGCAGCCAGGCCAGGATGCTGCCCAGCAGCAGCAGTGCGAGAAGGAAAAAAGTGCGCCAGAAAAGGTTCAGGCCCACACGAGCGTGTTTGCTGGACTTTTCCGGTGCGTCACTGCTTTCACTGGCTGGAGTGCTTTCAGCAAACATAAAGAGACGGGAGAAGAGGGCAGAGGGCGCACGAGGCGCCTTGGGAGAGAACAAACCAGAAAGTTTAGTTGGTGCCGTCTGGAACGAACACGTAGCCTACACCCCAGACAGTCTGGATGTAGCGTGGAGCGGCAGCGTCTTCCTCGATCAGCTTGCGCAGGCGCGAAACCTGTACGTCCAGGCTGCGGTCGAAGGGCTCAAACTCACGGCCACGGGCCAGCATAGCCAGTTTTTCGCGCGACAGTGGCTGGCGGGGGTGGCGCACCAGTGCCTTGAGCATGGCGAATTCGCCTGTCGTCAGTGGCAGCTCTTCGCCGTTCTTCTGCAGCACGCGGGTGCCCAGGTCGAAAGTGAAGGGGCCAAAGCTGACCACTTCGTTGTCGCCCGAGGGTGCGCCTGGCGCTTCCACCGGGGGGCGGCGGCGCAGCACGGCGTGAATGCGCGCCAGCAGTTCGCGTGGGTTGAATGGCTTGCCCAGGTAGTCGTCAGCGCCGACTTCCAGACCCACGATGCGGTCCACATCTTCGCCCTTGGCTGTGAGCATGATGATGGGCGTGCGGTCGTTGGCGGAACGCAGACGGCGGCAGATGGACAGGCCGTCTTCACCGGGCATCATCAAATCCAGCACGATGAGGTCCACGGTCTCGCGCAACAAAATGCGGTTGAGCGCCTTCCCGTCTTCTGCAATCATGACCTCAAAGCCTTCCTGCGTCAGATAGCGGCGCAGCAGATCACGGATGCGTGCATCATCATCAACGACGAGGATCTTGTCGGTACGGTTTGTGGTTGTGGGCATGGATATTCCCCCTTGTCCAATTTGTAACAGAGCTAATTCTGACCAGCTTGGCGCAAAAAATTCCGCTTTTTGTCATTGTTTGACACAGTGTTACATGTCTTTCGAAAAGACGAAAACAGATTTCGCGGCAAAAAGCCTTTGTCTGTCATGCTTTAGCGGTGTTTGCAGGCGTTTGAGTGCCTGCTTCCATGAAAAGGAGTTCCTCTATGTCTTTGGGTCGAATGTCCGCAAGTTTTTTGCGCCAGCCACGCCGTGTGCTGATGACCGGAGTGATCACGATGGCCGCTGCAGTGGGCGCAGGTACTGCAGCCCATGCCCAGCAGGCAGAGCCATTGCGCAATGTGGTGCAGCTGTCGGCATCGGGCAGTGTGGAAGTGGATCAGGACTGGCTGCAGATGCAGCTGTCTGCTGTGCGTGAAGGCAGCAGTGCTGCGGTTGTGCAGCAGCAGCTCAAGCAGGTGGTGGAGGCGGCGCTGCGCAGCCTGCAGCCTCAGGCGCAGGGTCAGGACATGCAGGTACACAGCGGCAGCTTCGGCGTGTACCCACGCCAGGATGATCAGGGCAAGATCAAGGGCTGGCAGGGTCGCGCCGAGGTGGTGCTGGAGGGCAGAGACTTTGCCCGCATCAGCCAAGCTGCGGCACAGGTGCAGGACATGGCGGTCTCCAGCATGGGTTTCGGACTTTCCAGAGGAGGTCGCCAGAAGGTGCTGGAGCAGGCACAGGCCGATGCTATTGGCCAGTTCAAGCAGCGCGCGAGTTTTTTGGCCAAGCAGTTTGGGTTTTCAGGCTACACCCTGCGTGAGGTCAATGTGAACACGCAGGACGGCTTCTACGCCCCCCGCATGCAGCGTGCTGGCCTGGTCATGGCCGTGGCGGAGAAAGCCGACATGGCCTCTCCCGTGCCTGTAGAGGCAGGCAAGGAACAGGTGACGGTACAGGTGTCTGGCTCCATCCAGTTGCATTAAAAAAACATAGCTGTCAGCGCTTGCTGCACGGGCGCTGGAAGCCAAAAAGCCTCTGAATTGCTTCAGAGGCTTTCTGTCATGGATGCAGGTTGGGCGTGAGGTGAGGGCCTTACTGCGCGGCCCAGCCGCCATCCATATTCCATGCTGCGCCGCGCACATTGGCGGCTGCTTCTGAGCAGAAGAACACGGCCAGTGCACCCAGCTCCTCGGGCGTTGTGAAGCGCATGGAGGGTTCTTTTTCACCCAGCAGCTGTTCGGTCGCGGCTTCTATGCTGATGCCGCTGGCAGCTGCCTTGGCCTCGACCTGTTTTTGCACCAGCGGCGTCAGCACCCAGCCGGGGCAGATGGCATTGCAGGTAATGCCGGTGGTGGCGGTCTCCAGTGCAGTCACCTTGGTCAGGCCGACCAGGCCGTGCTTGGCAGCGACGTAGGCAGATTTCTGGGCAGAGGCAACCAGACCATGGACGGAGGCGATATTGATGATGCGCCCCCAGTTGGCTGCTCGCATGGCAGGCAGGGCCAGGCGTGTGGTGTGAAAGGCGCTGGAGAGGTTGATGGCCAAAATGGCATCCCACTTCTCGGGGGGGAAATCTTCCACGGCGGCGACGTGCTGGATGCCTGCGTTGTTCACAACAATGTCGATGCGCCCGAAGCGCTCGGCGCCAAAGGTCATCATGGCTTCAATCTCGGCAGGCTTGCTCATGTCTGCTCCGTGGTAGTCCACGGCAATGCCGTGCGCGGCTCCTGCTGCCTTGACTTCTGCAATGGCTGCCTCGCTGTCTCCAAAACCGTTGAGAAGAATGCTGGCGCCCTGGGCTGCCAGCGACCGGGCAATCCCCAGGCCGATGCCGCTGGTGGAACCTGTGACCAAAGCAGTTTTGCCTTTGAGCATATGAAAGCCTTCGCTGAATATGAATTAGGATGGATGTATCCATTTTCATGGCACCACCGGAAATCGCCTACCCATGATTGAACCTACGCTGAAATACGTAACCTGCCCTGGCGCGGCAGCGCAAGGCGGCGGCAGCCATGAAATGGCGTACTGGGAGTGGAACCAGACCGAAAATCCCGCGCATCCGCATGTGATCATGTGTGTGCATGGTCTGACACGCCAGGGCCGCGACTTTGATGTGCTGGCGCGCAGTCTGAGTCAGCATGCCCGCGTGATCTGCCCGGATGTGGCAGGGCGCGGCAAAAGTGACTGGCTGGCGGGTCCCATGCAGTACGGCATGGCGCAATATGCGCAGGATATGCTGGCCTTGCTTACGCAGCTGCATGCCCAGGCTCCGATGCTGCGGCTGGACTGGGTGGGCACCAGCATGGGAGGGTTGATTGGCATGGTGATCGCAGGCAGTCCAGAGCTACCCCTGCCTGTGCCAGTGCGGCGTCTGCTGCTCAATGATGTAGGCCCTGTGCTGGCCTGGCCTGCCTTGCAGCGCATTGCCTGCTATGTAGGCAAGACGGGGAGCTTTGACAGCCTGCAGCAGGGTGCAGATGCGCTGCGTACGATTTCCGCAGGCTTTGGACCGCACACGGATGCAGACTGGCTGGCGCTGTCGCGCCCCATGCTGCGCCAGAGGGAGGATGGGCGCTGGACGCTGCACTACGACCCCGCCATTGCAGTACCGTTTCAGCAGCTCACACAGCAGGCCTTTGAGCAGGGCCAGGCACTATGGTGGTGCCTGTATGACCGCATCAAGGCACAGACTTTGCTTGTTCGTGGTGCACAGTCAGACTTGCTGACATCTGAAACAGCACGGGACATGCAGCAGCGTGGACCTCTTGCACAATGTGTGGAACTTGAAGGCGTGGGTCATGCCCCCACCTTTGTGGCGAATGACCAGGTGGTCATCGCACGGAATTTCTTGTTGGGTGATGAATGAAAAAAGAGCAAAAACAATGGTTGCGTAAGCTGCAGGCGCTTACGTCTCGAATGGACGGAGGACTGACATGCGCAGCGTGACATCATTGCCCCCAACAACTGGAGAAGACGGAGCCGTACCAGCGACACTTCAGCCCTCTGCCATCAGTGGTGAGCTGCCTCATCTGCTGGCTGCAACGGCCGGAGCCATTCCTGACCAGGTAGACGCGCTGCGCCGCGCCCGTGCGTTTGCCGAGCCGTTGCTGGTTGGGGAAGAGCTGGCATCGGGCGAGAACACGCTGGCCCACGCAGACGCCACGGCGGCCATTGTCAAAGGCATTGGTGGCTCGGAAGCCATGCAGGCCGCCTGCTATCTGGTCTATGCCAGCATGCACCTGAACAAGCCTCTGGAGGTACTGACCAAGGCCTTTGGTGCCAACTTTGCGCAGCTGGCGGTGGAAACCACCAAGCTCATGCACTTTCAGCAGCAGGCGCGCGCCGGTGACAGCAGCCTGCGCGTGGATGACCCCGCCACGCAGACCGAAACCGTGCGCAAGATGCTGCTGGGCTTTTCGCGTGATGTGCGTGTGGTGCTGCTGCGCCTGGCTTCGCGCCTGCAGACGCTGCGCTGGTATGCCGCCAGCAAGCGGCCAGTTTCGCCCAGCATGGCCTATGAGGCGCTGCATGTGTTTGCGCCGCTGGCCAACCGTCTGGGGATCTGGCAGATCAAATGGGAGCTGGAAGACCTGTCCTTCCGCTTTCTGGAGCCAGACACTTACCGCGACATTGCCAAGCTGCTCGACGAAAAGCGCGCCGAGCGTGAGGTCTACATGGAGCAGCTGCGCATGCGGCTGGAAGCCGATCTGTCTGCCTATGGCATCAAGGCCACGGTGTCTGGCAGACCCAAGCACATCTACAGCATCATCAAGAAGATGCGTGGCAAGTCGCTGAACTTCGACCAGCTGTTTGATATTCGCGCCCTGCGTGTGGTCGTGCCTACGGTCAAGGATTGCTATACGGCACTTTCCTGGGTGCATGAACATTTTCAGCCCATTGAGTCGGAGTTTGACGACTACATCGCCAAGCCCAAGCCCAATGGCTACCAGTCGTTGCACACGGTGGTGCGTGACCCGCAGGGGCGGGCGATTGAAATCCAGATCCGTACCCAGGCCATGCACGACCATGCAGAAAACGGGGTGGCGGCACACTGGGCATACAAGGAAGCAGGCACCAAAGGCTATGCAGGTGTCAGCGCCACGGGTGAATACGATGCCAAGATTGCCGTGCTGCGCCAGCTGCTGGCCTGGGGCAAGGACTTGTCGGAGACGCCTTCGCACCGCAGCCTGTTTGACGACCGCATCTATGTACTCACGCCGGATGCGGCGGTGATCGAGCTGCCACAGGGCGCAACGCCCGTGGACTTTGCCTATTCCGTGCACACCAACCTTGGCCACCGCTGCCGTGGTGCACGCGTGGATGGCAATATGGTGCCGCTCAATACCGTGCTGCAAAGTGGTCAGACCGTGGAAATCACCACGGTCAAGGAAGAGCGCCCCTCACGCGACTGGCTCAACCCCGAGCTGGGCTACCTGGTCAGCAACCGCGCCAAGGCCAAGGTACGCGCCTGGTTCAATGCCCAGGCCACACACGAAACCATCACGCGTGGCCGCGAGTCGGTAGAAAAACTGCTGCAGCGTGAAGGCAAGACGGCCATCAAGCTGGAAGACCTGGCCACGCAGCTGGGCTTCAAGTCGGCCGATGCGCTGTTTGAAGTGGTGGGCAAGGACGAATACTCGCTGCGCAATATCGAAGCCGTGCTGCGCCCGGCCGAGCCTGAGCAGCCCGAGGAAAGCATTCAGGCTATGGTGCGCAAGCCTCGCGCCAACAATCCTGCGCACAAGGGCAGCGTGCTGGTGGTCGGGGTGGATTCGCTCATGACGCAGCTGGCCAAATGCTGCAAGCCTGCACCGCCTGACGATATCCGGGGCTTTGTGACGCGCGGCAAAGGCGTGAGCGTGCACCGCAGCGATTGCAGCAACTTCCGCGAAATGGCAGCGCGCAATGAAGAGCGTGTGATTGATGTGGCCTGGGACAGCCCCAAGAGTGAAAAGCTCACCGCTGTCTACCCGGTCGACGTATCGGTGGAAGCCGCCGACCGCCAGGGCTTGCTGCGCGATATCTCGGATGTGTTTGCCAAGGAAAAGACCAATGTCATTGGTGTGCAGACCCAGTCCGTCAAGGGCACGGCGTGGATGACATTCACGGTGGAGGTCTCGGATTCCGGTCGCCTGAACAAGGTGCTGGGCATTGTGGCCACCGTTCCCGGTGTGCGTGCAGCGCGCAGGCGCTAATTTTTGTACTTTTTCTGAAGCGTCAGAAAACGGTGCTACAATTGCGTCTTCTGATGATTCAGGCGCGTAGCTCAGTTGGTTAGAGCACCACCTTGACATGGTGGGGGTCGTTGGTTCGAATCCAATCGCGCCTACCAAACAACGCAGGCATTAACCAAGCCTGAAAAAAGAAGTGCCACACTGCAAAGTGTGGCATTTTTTTGTCCGTCTCAGAACTTCACACCTGCAAGCAGTGCCTGTTCTGCGGAACAGCACGGGCATTTGCGCATGGGCTGGCCGCATGCCCTGAGCGGCCAGCCAGTCTTTTAGTGACTCTCAATCCCCAGAAATTGAAACGGCGCCGTTGCCTGGAACTGTGGCGTTGCATTGCCAGCGTAGGTGTGGCTCTGGTTGTGGCCCAGGTCCAGTTTCATGACCTTGCCGGTTTTTTCGCTGAAGTCCAGGGACTTGAGGTCTACCCAGAAGGTGTTCGGGGTGAGGGCGGAGTCAAAGAAATACAGCTTGCGCTGGTGGTCAAACACGGTACGCCAGCGTGTAGACGAGATGTTGGGCTCTTCCGGCGTGGTCAGGCCGTAGGGCACGGAGACATTGCGGATCACGCTCAGCACGCTGGCCAGCGCCAGATTGGGATCTTCGCTTTTAGGCACTGCATTCACATAGAAAGAGGCGCGTGCAAAGCGGTCAGCGGCGCGGTTGGTGCCGGGTAAGAACGTGGTGCCACCTACCGCCTGCCAATATTTGTTGACGGCCAGCTGCTGATCAAAGGTGGGAGAGTTGGTCATCACCTGATAGTCACGGCTGTGGTGTATGACCTGCTTGCCATCGATGTATTCAATGATGGCGCTGTCCCCGCTGGAGTCGGACATGGACAGGTGCAAGGTGGTCAGCCGACTTTCACCGGGGATATTGTCGGTGACGATGGTGAAAGGTTCTTTGGCCAGTGCATCGACTGCTTCCCGCACCGTGGCAAAGTTGTCCAGCACATACTGCGCCCAGGCTGCAATCGTCAGGCCAGGTTTGCTACTGGCATCGAATGCGGGGTATTGAGACTCCACCAGCCACAGCAAGTTGGCGTTCAGTCCGGCTTCATTGACGCCATCGGTGGTGGAAATGTCGTAGCCAGAGGTGATGACACTGCCATATCTGGAGGTCCACTGCAGCGAGTTGGCACCTGTCTGCCCATTGCGCTGCATGCCGCGAGGCAGTACCCAGAGGTTGCTCACAATGTCAGTCTTCCAGTCCATGGAGCGGGCTGTGACGATGTGCCCGTTGACACCGTGGTAGACAAGGCGGGTACAGGCCCAGGCGCTGGAAGCGGCTGCGGTGCATGCAATGCCAAGAATACAGGCAGCAAGCTGTGGGCGGATGGTTGGCATTTTCATGGCGCAGCTTTGGTCATTGATGGGATGAGAGTGCGCCACGATAGCTGAATCTGCCCGCAACTACCGCAGCAACTGCCGCGATCTGGTGTAAGACGCCGTGCGCTTTGGGGCAGTGCAGGAGGATGCTCGAGCGGGTCACCTGCGGCCGAAAGCGGCACGCAGGCCAGTTGGTCCGGCTCACATCTTGGATGGCAGGGCTGTGACGATTTGCGGGAAGTACCACAGCATGACCAGCGCCAGCAACATGAGCAAAAAGTAGGGAGCGCAGACCTTGGCGATGTAGGTGATCTGCTTGCCCGTCATGCTTTGCAGCACAAACAGGTTAAAGCCCACGGGTGGGGTGATCTGGGCGGTTTCCACGGTAATCACGAGGAAGATGCCAAACCACAGGGGGTCAATGCCTGCGGCCTGAATGATGGGCAGCACCACGCTCATGGTCAGCACAATGGTGGAGATGCCATCGAGGAAGCAGCCAATGAGAATGTAGAACAGGCCCAGCACCACGATGAGCATGGCAGGTGACAGGTTCAGGCTGCCCACATATTCCGCCAGCTGGCGTGGCAGGCCAATGTAGCCCATGGACAGGGTCATAAAGGCAGCGCCCGCCAGAATCAGGGCGATCATGCAGTACAGGCGCGTAGCGCCAAACAGCGAGGCCTTGAAGCTGTCCCAGGTCAGCGCCTTTTGCGAGGCAGATACCACCAGCGCACCAACCACACCAATCGCAGCCGCTTCGGTGGCCGTGGCAAAGCCGGTATAAATGCTCAGAATGACACTGCCAATGAGCAGCACTACGGGGATCAGATGGCGGGCTTCATACAGCTTCTGGCGCAGGCTGGTGCTGGCATCGGCCTTGGGCACTTTGTCGGGGTTGAGCAAGGCCCAGACCATGATCCAGCCGCCAAACAAGGCAGCCAGCAGCAGGCCTGGCAGTACACCAGCCATGAACAGCTTGGAAATCGACAGCTCGGCAGATACGCCATAGACGATCAGGATGATGGATGGCGGAATCAGCAGCCCCAGCGTGGCAGGGCCGCCCAGTGAACCAATGATCTGCGCCTCGGTGTAGCCGCGCTTTTTCAGCTCTGGAATATTGATCTTGCCTACGGTGGCGCAGGTGGCGGCCGACGAGCCTGAGACCGAGGCAAAAATGGTGCAGCCAATCACATTGGTGTGCAGCAGTCGGCCGGGCAGAGCGTTGACCCAGGGCGCCAGCCCCCGGAACATGCTCTCTGACAGGTTGGTGCGGTAAAGAATCTCGCCCATCCAGATGAACAGGGGCAAAGCCGTGAGCGTCCAGCTGCTGGCAGAGCCCCAGATGGTCATTGCCATGGCATCACCTGCCGCACGGGACGTGAAGAACTCCATGCCAAACCAGGCTACGCCTGCCAAAGTCAGACCGACCCAGACACCACCACTGAGCAGCACCAGCAGCACTACGACCAGGGCTACACTGGCGAAAATTTCATTCATGGTGGGCATCCTCCAGGCTGCGAGGCTTACGCTGGCCGGTGACTTCCAGCACCAGCTCGTCGCAGAAGGCGATAAAGAAAATCACGGTGCCTACGGCCATGAGCATCTGGGGAATCCACAAAGGGGTGGCATCAATGCCGATGGAGATGTCATCAATCTCCCAGGATTGCCACACCAGGCGGCAGGCATAAAAGGCCAGAAAACCAGCAAGCATGGTGGCAATCAACAGGGCGGTGACTTCGAGTGACTTCAGAGCTTTGCCCTTGAGCATGCCCAGAAACAGGGTGACGCGAATGTGCTCGCCAGCCTTGAGCGTGCTGGCCAGGGCCATAAAGCCCGCCCCGGCCATGGCATAGCCTGCATAGGCATCGGTGCCGGGTGCAGAAAAACCGAAGGCGCGGCTCAGAATGGTCAACAGCACCATCAGCAGCACGCCAACCATGGAAATACCTGCCAGCCAGGCGCTGGCCGCATACAGACCGTCAAGGAATCTGCGCATCAAAACCATCCTTCCATAGCCTGTGGGGGCTATGCCATGTGACGCAGCAGTGCACGCGTCACATGGCTGCCTTCATTACTTGCCGGTTTTGTAGGTGTCCAAAATGGCCTGGCCGTCTTTGCCAGCCTTTTCCAGCCATTCCTTGATGACCACTTCACCGACCTTGACCAGATCGGCCTTGAGCTCAGGAGATCCTTCCTCCACGATCATGCCGCCAGCCTTGAGGGTTTCAATGGACTTGGCATCCACTTCGCGCGAGGCTTTCCAGCCGCGCTCCTCGGCTTCGGTAGCTGCCTTGAGCACGGCTTCCTGCTCTTCTTTGCTCAGTGCATTGAAAGCCTTTTTGCTGACGGTGACAGCATTTTTCGGAATCCAGGCCTGCACGTTGTAGTAGTGCTTGAGGTTTTCAAACAGCTTGTTGTCAGCACCTGTGGCGCTGGACGTGATCAGCCCTTCGATGACGCCAGTGGCCAGAGCCTGAGACAGCTCGGCTTCCTGAATGGTCACAGGCTGGGCGCCGACCAGTTCACCAATGCGTGCGGTGGTGGGGGAGTACACGCGCCACTTCATGCCTTTGAGGTCTGCGGCCGAGTTCACAGGCTTTTTGGTGTAGATGCCTTGCGGAGGCCAGGCCACGGAATACAGCAGGACTTGCCCCTGCTTGTCCAGCAGCTGCTGCAGCGCAGGCTTCTGGGCCTGGTAGAGCTTGTAGGCATCGTCATAGCTGCCGACCAGGAAAGGCAGGCCATCGGCACCAAAGATCGGGGCTTCGTTCTGGAAGCTCACCAGAAAGAACTCGCCCATCTGCGCATTGCCAGTCTGCACGGCACGCTTGATCTCGGGCATCTTGAACAGCGAGGCACCAAAGTGCGGGGTGATCTTGAGCTTGCCCTGTGTGGCTGCTTCCACATCCTTGACGAACTGTTCATTGTTCTTGGAGTGAAAGTTATGGGCTGGGTAGGCGGTTGCGAAATCCCACTTGGTCTGGGCTGCTGCAGTGCCTGCAAAGCCCACGCTGGCAGCCAGCGCAGTGGTTGCGATAAAGATTCGACGCTTCATGGATGACTCCTTTCGGGGTGGATGAAGGTGGTCGGACGCAACGCTGGGCGCAATGGCAGTCCACCACGGGTTCTCAACACTCAGGCAAATCGCGTGCCAAAAGTAGCACCCTCTTTGAAAGCCAGTCATCAGGGATTTCAACGATATGAACTATTTGTGGGTGATGTAGTTTTATGTTGTTGGTTTGGAGTTGAAAGATTGTTCAACCAGATTTGGTGCATTGTTCGGTTTTTGCCAGCTTCTGGTGCATGGAATGCACTGTGCTGGCTCAGCTCATCTGGCGGGCATAGACCGCCAGCACCATGCGTTCGGACTGCACCAGATAGGTTTCCAGTTCACGCGCTGCGGCGGCAGTCTGGCCTTCCATGAACATTTGCAGCAGCCGTGCGTTCAGATCGACGTACGGGGCATGCAGATATTCCGGGTCGTCCAGCATGCCAAAGGCCAGGCGCAGTTCAGCGGCCAGGTCTTCGAACATGGCGGACAGGCGTTCACTGTCGCTGAGCCCCACGATGGCGGCATGGAAGGCCATGTTGGCTGAGCCCACGCTGCGCCAGTCCTTGGCATCGCGGGCCTGCTGGGCACTGGCTACGGCATCGCGCATGCGCTTGTGGGCGGGGTGCAGCGGCCAGGCTTTTTCCAGGGACTGGCATTCGATGAGGCGGCGCACGCGGTAGATGTCGATGATGTCGGCAATGGACGGAACCACCACGGACACACCACGGTTGGGCTCGTGATGCAGCAGCCCTTCCTTGATGAGGATGCGAAACACCTCTCGCAAGGTGTTGCGGGAGATGTCCAGCTGCTGGCTCAGCGCGGCCTCAGACAGGCGCTGACCGGCCCGCAGCTCACCCTGGATGAGCATCTGGCGCACAGTGTTGGCCACGGTGTCTGTCAGGCTGGTGGCAGTGGTTCGGGTGGTGAAGTGGCGGGATGGCATAGGTGAGCTGGTAAGAAACTTGCTTTTTGATTGTTGAACAATCAGTGGAAGCTGATGGACGGAAAGGATACAAGATGGACATCAACAGCGATCTGGGTGAAAGCTTTGGCGCGTGGCGCATGGGCGACGATGCCGCCATGCTGGACATCGTGACCAGTGCCAACGTGGCCTGCGGTTTTCATGCCGGAGATCCCGCCGGCATTTTGCAGACCCTCAAGCACGCGGCGGCCAGAAATGTGGCTGTAGGTGCGCATGTGGCCTATCCAGATCTGGTGGGCTTTGGCCGCCGCAATATGGACCCCAGCAGTGCCGAGCTGGTCGGTGATGTGATCTACCAGATTGGTGCGCTGCAGGGGCTGGCACGGGCGGCTGGCACGCAGGTGCGCTATGTGAAGCCGCATGGCGCGCTCTACAACACCATTGCCCACGATGCGCGGCAGGCGGGTGACGTGATTACGGCGATTCAGGCCATTGACCCTTCGCTCACCTTGCTGGCACTGGCCGGTGCGCCCCTGATTCAGTGGGCGCGTGAACGTGGTCTGCGCGTGGTGGCAGAGGCTTTTGCAGACCGGGCCTATAACGACGATGGTTCGCTGGTCTCACGCCGTCTGCCTGGGGCTGTGCTGCATGACCCGGATCAGATTGCCGAGCGCATGCTGCGGCTGGTGGAGACGGGCGAGCTTGTCTCCATCACCGGCAAGCGCATTCAGCTGCAGGCAGACTCCATCTGTGTGCATGGCGACAGCCCCGGGGCGGTGGACATGGCGCGCCGCATCCGTGCGCGCCTGCAGCTGGCTGGTGTGGCGCTGCAGCCCTTTGTGAGCATGGCATAAGGGGTGGCGCATGCGTTTTCTGCCAGCCAGCGACCGTGCCCTGCTGCTTGAACTGCAGGATCTGCAGCAGACCATGTCGGTCTATCGCCATGTGGCCGCGCAGCAGCTGCCGTGTATGGAGGACCTGGTGCCTGCAGCGCGGACGCTGCTGGTGCAATTTGACCCGTACACCATGTCGGCAGCTGAGCTGCGCACGCAGCTGCAGCTATTGGCCGAGCAAGCATTGCAGTGCGAACAGCTGGCTGTAACGGGGCAGGGGCGGCTGGTGGAAATACCCGTGCACTACACCGGCGAGGATTTGCCCGAAGTGGCCGAGCTGCTGGGAGTGACGGTGGCGCAGCTCATTGAGTGCCACACCACCCAGCCTTATGACGCAGCCTTTGCCGGTTTTGCACCGGGTTTTGTCTATCTGTCGGGCGGAGCCAATCTGCAGGTGCCACGCCGCAAGTCGCCGCGCACACGGGTGCCTGCAGGCGCTGTGGCGCTGGGCGGCAGCTTCAGTGCGGTCTACCCCAGTGCCAGCCCCGGCGGCTGGCAGCTGATTGGTGTGACCGATGTTCCCATGTGGGACTTGCAGCGTGCCGAGCCTGCTTACATCCAGCCCGGCTTTCGCGTGCAGTTTGTCGATGCGGCGCGCAGCCCGGTCACAGTGTCTTTGCCTGTGGCCAAAAAATATGAACAAAAACAGCCTCTAGCGCAGATACAGCAAGCGCTGCCAGCTATAGAAATTGTTTCTATAGGTCTGCAGACGCTCATGCAGGATGCGGGGCGGCAGGGCCTGTCGGGCTTGGGCATCTCTGCGTCTGGTGCACTGGATCTGCCCGCCATGCACGCGGCCAACCGGCTGGTGGGCAATCCGGTGGATGCGCCCGTGCTGGAAAACCTCATGGGTCAGCTGCAGCTGCGCAGCCACGGCGCGACCACGCTGGCGGTGACGGGGGCGCAGGTAGATGTGACCGTGCACAGCGCACAGGGCGCGAGCTGGCCGGTCAGCAGCCATGCACCCATCGCGCTCAATGATGGCGATCGCCTGCAGCTGCATGCACCTGCTGCCGGTATGCGCTGCTATGTGGCGGTGCGCGGTGGTTGGCAGGTAGAGCCGGTGCTGGGCAGCTGCGCCACAGATACGCTGGCCCAGGTGGGGCCGCCTGCATTGCAGGTCGGGCAGCATATCGCTGTGGGCCATGCCATCCCTGCGAATCAATTGTGTGCGGTAGAGCTGGGCGGCTTAGCGCAGCCTGCACTGCCACGTGCGGGAGAGCTGGTCACGCTCGATGTCGTACTGGGCCCGCGCACGGACTGGTTTACGCCTGCTGCAGTGCAGACCTTTCTGGCGCAGGAATGGAGCGTCACACCGCAGAGCAACCGTGTCGGCATTCGCCTGCAGGGTGCACAGGCGCTGGAGCGTGCACAGCACCAGGAATTGCCCAGCGAAGGCACGGTCACTGGAGCCATCCAAGTGCCAGTCAATGGCCAGCCCGTCTTGTTTCTGGCAGACCACCCGCTGACGGGAGGCTACCCCGTGATCGCGGCCGTCGCCAGCTATCACCTGCCACTGGCCGCGCAGATTCCCGTGGGCTGCCGCATTCGCTTTCGGGTGGTGGAAAGCTGCCTGGCAGCCGCTGAAAGAAAGGATTTGGAATGATTCGCAAAGTGTTGATTGCTAACCGGGGAGAAATCGCAGTACGTGTCGCCCGTGCCTGCCGTGACTATGGTGTGGCCTCGGTCGCGGTCTATGCAGACCCTGATGCCGATGCCCTGCATGTACGCGCGGCCGATGAAGCCTGGGCGCTGCACGGCGTGCGCCCGGCTGATACCTATCTGGACATCGCCAAGCTGCTGGACATTGCCCGGCGCAGCGGGGCCGATGCCGTACATCCTGGCTACGGCTTTCTGTCTGAGCGGGCGGAGTTTGCACGCGCCGTGATGCAGGCGGGGCTGACCTGGATTGGCCCGCGGCCTGAAACCATAGAAGCGCTGGGCGACAAGGTGGCGGCACGCAAGATTGCACGGCAGGTGGGCGCGCCGCTGGTGGCTGGCACGGCAGAGCCTGTGCAAAGCGCCGAAGAAGTCATGGCCTTTGCCAGAGCGCATGGCCTGCCCATTGCCATCAAGGCCGCGTTTGGCGGCGGTGGTCGTGGCCTGAAAGTGGCCTGGAAGATGGAGGAAGTGGCCGAGCTGTATGACTCTGCCGTGCGCGAGGCCACAGCAGCCTTTGGCAGAGGGGAGTGCTTTGTGGAGCAGTTTCTCGACCGCCCGCGTCATATCGAAGCCCAGGTGCTGGCCGACCAGCATGGGCAGGTGGTGGTGCTGGGCACGCGCGACTGTTCGCTGCAACGCCGCAACCAGAAGCTGGTCGAAGAAGCGCCTGCCCCTTTCCTGACCGATGCGCAGCGCACCAGCATCCACCGTGCGGCCCAGGCTATCTGCGCTGCCGCAGGCTATGTGAGCGCGGGCACGGTGGAGTTTTTGCTCAGCCGCACGGGGCAGATTTCCTTTCTGGAAGTCAATACCCGGCTGCAGGTGGAGCACCCCGTGACGGAGGAAACCACGGGTGTGGATCTGGTGGTGGAGCAGCTGCGCATTGCCGATGGCCTGCCGCTGTCTTTGACCGAAACGCCTGTGCCGCGCGGGCACAGCATTGAGTTCCGCATCAATGCCGAAGACCCGGGGCGCGGCTACCTGCCCACGCCGGGGCGCATCGAGCACTTTGCAGCCCCCAGCGGCCCCGGTGTGCGGCTGGACAGTGGCGTGGCCGCTGGCAGCGTCATCCCCGGCAGTTTTGATTCACTGATGGCCAAACTCATTGTGAGTGGTGCCACGCGCGAGCAGGCTTTGCAGCGCGCACGCCGGGCACTGGCGGAGTTTCAGATCGAAGGCGTGGCCTCTGTGCTGCCGTTTCACCGGGCCGTGGTGCAAGACCCTGCCTTTACGGCCGAGCAAGGCTTTGGCGTACACACGCGCTGGATAGAAACGGAGATGCAGCAGCACTGGCTGCCCGCTCCGCGCCCTGATGCCGTGGCTGAGACGCCTTTGCAACGCTGCTATATGGAGATTGACGGCAAGCGCGTGCGTCTGGGCTTGCCAGCTCTGTTGCTGCCAGGTCTGTCGGCCGCTGGCGGTGTTGCCGCACCTGTGGCTGGGCAGCTCGCTTCTGCAGGGGCTTTGCAGCCCGGCGAGGTGGCCGCACCCATGGCAGGTAGCCTCGTGGCTTGGAAGGTAGACGATGGTGCGCAGGTGGCCGAGGGGGCCGTATTGGCGCTGATGGAGGCCATGAAGATGGAGACCGCCATTACGGCAACGGCCAGCGGTACTTTGCAGCAGGTCGCAACAGCCGGTGCTTTGCTGCAGGCTGGGCAGGTGGTGGCACGCATCACCACCGGGTAATGGCGGTGGGCTTGCCCTTGCCATGATGTGCCTCGAAATGGCTACACCCCGGCAGGCGCATGGCCGTGCCGGGGTGTGGTGGCAATCAAGGGGTGGTGCCGTGCGATCAGGTCAGGCGGTGCACCAGTGCCGCCATCCACGCACCGGCGCACAGCAGCAAAGACAGCAGCACCGCGGCACTGCCCAGATCTTTGGCTTTCTTTGATAGTGCATGCCACTCCACCCCCACACGATCGACGGTGGCTTCTACGGCGGAGTTCAGCAACTCCACCACCAGCACCAGCACTACGGTGGCGATCAGCGCCAGTACTTCCAGCCAGCTCTGGCCCAGCCACACTGCACTGGGCAGCAGCACAGCGGCCAGCAAAGCTTCTTGGCGGAATGCTTTTTCATACCAGGCTGCATGCAAGCCTTGCAGGGAGTAGCCCAGCGCATGCCACACGCGTGACAGGCCTGTGCGGCGTTTTTGGGGACTGACCTCATCAAGGGTTACGCGGTCTATTGCGACTTGCTCGGCAGGCGTCATGGATTTCATGCATCAACTCACTTTTTGTCCGGTGGAGGTGCGGCAGCTCTCCAGCACGTCCAGTCCGCTTTGGTAGCTGCTGCTGTGAATGTCTAGCAGCCCCATGACGGTGTGATAGAAGTTGTCGTGGCTGAGCTTTTGGTCAGCACCTTTGCGTACACAGGCTTCATCCACATGGGTGCGCGCCATCAGCGAGCCGGGCCACAGTACCCAAGGCACATGCTTTTGGGCATCGGGTGCAATCGCATAGGGGAATCCGTGCAGGTACAGGCCGTTTTCACCCAGCGATTCGCCATGGTCGGCCAGGTAGATCAGGCCAGTTTCGTACAGGTCTTCTTGGGTCTTGAGCCAATCAATGGTGCGTGCAATGAACTGGTCGGTTTCCACAATGCTGTTGTCATACACGTTGACCAACTGGCTGCGGCTGCAGTCGGAAGTCACGTGGGTGGTGCACTCGGGCTGAAAGCGCTTGTTGGGCTGTGACGAGCGGCGGTAGTAAGCAGGGCCATGGCTGCCCATCTGGTGCAGTACCAGCACGGTGCCCTTGCCGTTGCCTTGTGCGTTCACGGTGTGCAGGCGGTCATTGAGCAGCTCCACCATCAACTGGTCCAGGCACTCGTTGTCCTTGCACCAGCGTTTGACGGCCTCTTTGCTGGCCACTTGGTCTGCCTGGGCATGGGAGACGCGGTTGCACACGTCTTTGCAGCCTGCTTGGTTATCCAGCCAGTCCACATTCAGACCCGCAGCATGGACCACGTCCAGCAGGTTCTCATATTCAAACTTGCGCGATTCAAAATCGGTCTTGCCCAGGTGCGAGAACATGCAGGGCACCGAGGCCAGGGTGTTGGTGCCGCACGACCAGACGTTGCGCCAGCTGATGACATGGCGTGCTTCCAGTTCGGGCGATGTGTTGCGGGGATAGCCGTTCAGGCCAAAGTGGTCGGCGCGCGAGGTCTCTCCCACGATCAGCACCAGCAGAGGGGGCTTGGGGTTCTTGCCTGCGGTAGAGGTGGGCTGCAGATGGCCTCCGTGGTAGCTGTCACCCAGGACTGCATCTTCGCTGATGGTTTTGAAGGCCAACTGGCGCTTGAACAGGGGCTTGAGCGTCACGCTGCTGAATGAGACTACGCTGGCCAGCGGGTTGATCAGGTAGCGAATATCGGTGTTGTTGCGCACCAGGGGGGCCATGGGCTTGTAGAGCAGCAGGCCACCACCCAGCACCACGCCTACGCTGGCGAGCACGACAAGTGCCGAGCGCCACAGGTCATGCTTCCAAGCCGTAGGTTTGAGTCGGATGGCTGTGTAGAGCGCCGTGATGGGCACTCCAGCATACAGGGCCACGTGCAGCAGCAGGCCGCTGGAGACCAGCGCCATGCCTTCACTGGTATTGGTTTGCAGCGTGTTGCGCACCATGCTGCTGTCCATGACGATGCCGTAGTTGAGCATGAAGTACTGCACCGAGGCCGCCACGATCAGTGTCAGGCTCCAGCCCACGCGGCGCAGCTTGGGCCACGACAGCAGCATGAGCCACAAGTAGGTGGCAGCAGTCAGCACCAGCGCAGTCAGCAGAGTCTGGGCGGTGCTGAGCGATTGTTCATGCGCCAGATCGGCCAACTTGCGCCACCAGGCCTGATTCAGCCCCAACGTACACCACAGCGCGAGCAGCAAAGCCACCCAGCGTGGCGCCATCGCGCGGGGTGCGAAAAATGGAAAACGGCGCGCCTGCGGCTGTGCGCCGGTGGCCACGGGAGGAAGGGTGTGCGATTCAGACATGGAGCGCACTGTAGAAAGCGCGTCTGAATATCCTCTGAAGGGTTTGTTCAGCTTCTGTTCAGCTTGGGGTGCTGGGTGAGACGGTTCTACACTGTGCGCTTCATTCGGTGGAGGGCAACGTGCGCATTCTTTTGGTAGAAGATGATTTATCTTTGGGGCAGGCGGTGCTGGACTATCTCAAGAGCAAGCAGTTCAGCGTGGACTGGGCGGAGAACTTGCAGCAGGCACGCGCTTTTGTCGCCACCATGCACTACGCCGCTGTGTTACTGGATTTGAATCTGCCTGATGGCGAGGGCCTGAGCCTGCTGCCCGTCTTGAATGCTGCTGCTGTGAATGCGGAGGCACATCCCACCGTGATTGTGGTGACCGCCCGCGACCAGGTCAGCGACCGTATTCGGGGGCTGGATGCCGGCGCGGACGACTATCTGGTCAAACCGTATGACCCGGAAGAGCTGCTGGCCCGCTTGCGGGCAGTGGAGCGCCGTCGGGGCGCGCAGACCAGCTCGGTGTTTCAGAGTGGGGGCATCACCATTGATTTGGCGCGTGAGTCGGTGCGCAAAGGCATGGTGCCCGTGGTACTGACCCCCAAAGAGTGGGCACTGCTGCGCGTGCTGGCCAGCCGCCCCGGACAGATTTTTACGCGCGAGCGCTTGCAAGAAGCGCTGTACCAGTGGGACGACAGCAGCGACAGCAATACGCTGGAGGTGTTCATCAGCCGCTTGCGGCGTAAGTTGGGCAGCGCCTTGATCGAAACCGTGCGTGGAACAGGCTACCGCCTGGTGATCGCATGAATCCGCGTACCGGAGCCCAGCAAAGTCTGGTGCAGCGGCTCAGCCGCACGCTGACGGCGACCGTGTTGGCGGTGTGGCTGCTCAGCATTGCCTTGGTGGGCTGGTATGTGGACAGCCAGATTCAGGACAACTTTGACGTCGAGCTGATCGAGAGTGCACACCGGCAGCTGTACCCCGCGTTGCTGGAGCTGCAGCTGACCAACCCGCAAAACAACCTGGAAACTGCTTTGCAGGTGGCGGCGGGTGGTGATCCGCGTGTGATGGGAGAGTTGCCGGGCTCAGACCACTCGGAACCCTTGCTTTTACAGCTGCGCAACAGCGACGGCAAGGTGTTGCTGCGTACCAAGGCCACGCCAGCATCGCCCTTTGCAGTGCCCTTGGAAGAAGGCTTTTACGACACCGAGGACTTCCGCGTGTTCAGCTTGTATGACGCGCAATACCATGTGTGGCTGCAACTGGCTGACCCGGTGGAAGAGCGGCGCGAAGCCAGTCGCCGCACCGTGGTGGGGTTGGCGGTTGTGCTGCTGATCATGTTGCCTGTGATGGCGTGGATGGTGGCCACCGTGGCGCGGCGGGAGCTGCGTTACGTGGGGCAACTGCAGCGGCAGATTACGGCGCGCAGTGGCAGCAACCTGCAGCCGCTGTCGGTGGATGGCATGCCGCTGGAGCTGCGGGTGGTGGGCGAAGGGGTGAACCAGTTGCTGGAGCGGCTGGGAGAGGCATTGAATGTAGAGCGTTCACTGGCAGCCAATGCCGCGCATGAGCTGCGTACCCCTTTGGCTGAAGTGCGCCTGCGTTTGCAGACGGCGATTGATCAGGCGCAGCAGCACCGTGGCAGTGATACCCATCCAGCACCCGGTGCCGAGGTGGAGGCTGTGCCATTGAATGAGGTGAAGGCTGTGTTGCATGCCCTGGAGGTAATGAGTCACCGGGCTGAGCGTTTGCTGCAACTGTCACGCGCCGAAGGCCGTGATGTGGCGCATTTTGCGCGCGTGAATTTGGTGCAACTGGCCGAGCAGGTGGCGCAGGAGTTCTGGCAGCAGACCTACGCCCACAAGCGCCTGGACTGCCTCACCCCCGATGCGCATGAGGCCGTGTGGGTGTGGGGTGATCTTGACGGTTTGGCCATTGTGCTGCGCAACCTGATTGAAAACGCCTTGCGCCACAGTGACGGAATGGTGGAGGTGCAAGTGCTGCCTGCACCGGGTGCTGCTTTGTTGGTGCGTGACAGTGGCGCAGGGCTGACAGCTGCGCAGATCCAGCTGATCCAGCGGCGGCACGCGCGCATGGATCGCCAGCACATCGGCTACGGGCTGGGCATGTCGATTGTGAAAACCATTGCCGACACCCATGGGGCGCAGCTGGTTTTTGCTTCACCACCACCGCATGCTGCGCATGGGTTGGAAGTGGGGTTGTACTTCAGCGCTGCCAGCAACGATGCGGAGGAAGAGAAGCCCTGCAATGGCGTAATGCCTTTCACTTAAGGAACTTCACCTCTGTCACGGAGGTGTTGAGATCACCAAGTTAGGCGCTCAAGCTACAAAAAAAGCCTCATTATTGAACTCTCAATGAGCCAAGAATGTGGCTTTTTCCGCTTAAGAGAACGGCATTACCTGCAATGGCGGTGCCGAAAAAAATCTGCCCGCCCATGGTGAATAAGCATCAAATAGTGCTGAAATGCTTGTTGGGTAAACGCTATATGCTCTTTTTTGTGAAAGTTTGAATATCTGTCGGGTCCCGGACGATTGGCTACTTAAAAACAAGCGTCCGTTGCTGCATGGC
>ERZ1034984.576-NODE-576-length-40359-cov-15.267492_pt1 | contig 40359 bp, 34 predicted proteins | sample MGYA00520589_ERZ1034984 | MGnify/ENA primary metagenome ERZ1034984 (study PRJEB33766, sample SAMN09781790) | gut metagenome | biome: gut microbiome | host: Homo sapiens | place: Madagascar | study: EMG produced TPA metagenomics assembly of the PRJNA485056 data... | reverse complement strand
AGCATTAATATCTATATGTTAAAAGGTAAAAAGTTTGATGCGTTTACCCTGGTTCTAAAGTTTAGAACTTATGTTCGATAGTTTAGAACTTATGTTCCAAAGTTTAGAACATAGATTTATCTACAATTGGCAAAACAAATTCATAATAGAAGTTTAACAAATAGGAAAGTTAGGGAAGTGAGTTCATAACGAACTGAAAACAATTTAAGTGACAGGAAATGACAGACCATGAAGGGTGATGAAGGGTGAAATTGTACCCTTCTCCCTCTGAAACCCCGATAAACACAGGGGATTTCAAGGAATAGATGAAGGGTGAAGGGTTTTTTGCTAAATCTATTTCAAAAAATGCAATACGTTGATAACAGGAGTTTTATCACTTTGTGCCTCCAGAATCAAAGTTATCCCGAATATATATATGGTATCCGCTAATTAGGTTGTGGAGGCGAGAACCATTTTAGACTCACGATAATGATCTATGCGCCATCCATCGTTGGTCTGGTGTACATAATGCTACGAGTTTTGGTAAAAACAATGTTGAAGACCAAAAGTAGGCAGGCACTTTGTTGCAAGTAAAAAATATATGTAGACAGAACAAAAAAAGAGAACCCTTTGCAAAGAAAGGATTCTCTTGTATGTTGTCGTGATGAGAATGGTCTCATCTCGGCTTTCTTACTTGAAGTATCTCTTGTAGAGACCTGCAAATCCTGCAGCGTGGCGAGCCTCGTCTTTTGCCATCTCGTGAACGGTGTCGTGGATAGCATCAGAACCCTGCTCCTTAGCCAGCTTGGCGATACGGAACTTGTCCTCGCATGCACCCTTCTCGGCAGCAATACGTGCCTCGAGGTTGCTCTTTGTGTCGCCCAAAACCTCGCCGAGCAACTCGGCAAAGCGTGAAGCATGATCGGCCTCCTCGTAAGCATAGCGCTTGTAAGCCTCTGCTATTTCAGGATAGCCCTCACGGTCAGCCTGACGTGCCATGGCCAAGTACATACCTACCTCGCCACATTCACCATTGAAGTGGTCTTTCAAGCCCTTGATAACATCTTCGTTAACGCTGTCCTTGTAGGCCTGGCCCAACACGTGAACAGTAGCAAATGTCATATCGTCGTCAACAGCATCCTCCATCTCCTTGAACTTGCTGGCAGGAGCCTTGCAGATAGGACACTTCTCTGGAGCCTCAGTACCTTCGTAGATATAACCACAAACAGTACAAATAAATTTTTTCTTCATAATGCTTTGTATTTTAATTGTTGTATAATTGTTGTTAATTAATTCTTGCTTCTTGATTTTGCAAAGCGGTCTGTTCCATTTTGTCAATACAGTCGGAGCAGATGCCCTTATAGTAGAGTTGCTGTTCCTGCACGAGGTTGCCGTCGATACAAATCTCGTGTTGCAACTGTGGTGCGTCTTCATCCATCATGTCGATGACTCGTCCGCATTTCTTGCAGAAAAAGTGCACGTGACTTTTCGGATTTCCATCGTAGCACACGCGGTGTTCGTCGATGGTGATCATCTGTGCCGCTCCTTTTTCGCTCAGCATGCGTAGGGTGTTGTAAACTGTAGTCCTGCTCAAGGTAGGAATCTGCTTGTACAGTCCTTGGTAAACATCCTCTACCGTGGGGTGGATGGGATGATTAATGAGCCAGTCCATGATAGCCAACCTTTGTTTGGATGGGCGTATACCCGTTTCCTGTAGTCTATTGTATGCCTCTTGCTCTGTCATTCGCTTTGTTTTTATTTGTTTACGATGCAAAGATAGGCATTTTATTTGTAACTACAAAATAAATTTGGAGAAATTACAAATATTTTTTGTAATTTCTCCAAATTCCTTACATTTCACCTTTATTTACTGAGTTTTTTTGCATTTACATCTTATACAACTTTCTTAAATGGGGAAGCTATAGATGTGAAATACCTTATTATATATAGGTAGGAAAGTGCTTGCTTAGAAGTTCCTTTTAGGGTTATTATCTGAGGTCGATGACTTCAGCCGAAGGGAACTCCTTGGCGTTGAAGGCAAACGAACTGTTAGGTATGCTGCGTGCCTTGAAGTTGCTCACCTTGATGGTGCTCCATGTTTTGCCCTGTCTCATTTTGACTTGCGAGGGAACGTAGGTTTTCTGATTGATGGTGATGTAGAGTTCGGCAACTGACCGTTTCTGGTTTTGTGCTGTCAGATGAACCTGATAGTTGTTGCCGCTTTTCTTCATGTTCATTTTATATCCTGTCTTGTATATATTAATAAAGGTATAGGGATTCATTGCCATCTGTTGAGCCTGGGTTGGGGTAGAGATGTTTACCTCGTTGGTCTTCTTCAGATATGTCCATTGAGTCTTTCCGTTGAACCATACGATAGCTTGTGGCGTACGGGCATTGAATTTGTTTCCTTTGATGGCAATAGTGCCGCTGCTCGAACCTATTTTCGCATTTGATATGGTGAAGTTGGCGCTTGCACCGCTCTTGTTGCCTATCACTTTGGCTGTTCTGTCGAGTACCTGTTTGGCGCTCTGGGCAAATGCACTTAGCCCTATCAGGGCCATGAGTGCGATAAGAATCGTTTTCTTCATGTTTTTAGTGTGTTAACTCTATTAATCCTGATTTTATAGGAAGGATATTTCCGATAGACCAAAGAAAGTGACATTCCTTCTTGTCTATTGGCAATATCCTCCATTTTTTTATTTGAATTACTGTCCACGGAGTGCAGCCAGCAGGTTGTTGAGTTGGTTCTCATCCTGTACGAGCACCTCTCTTGGCTTGCTGCCCTGTGCTGCTCCTACAATGCCGGCAGCCTCAAGCTGGTCCATGAGTCGTCCGGCACGGTTGTAACCGATAGAGAATCGACGTTGTATCATGCTGGTACTTCCCTGTTGCGATAGGACAATGGCATGGGCAGCTTCCTCGAAGAATGCGTCGAGATTACGTGTATCCACGTTTCCTGCTCCTGTGGTATTGTCATCGTTGGCTGGTTCTGGCAGTTCCATAGGTTCGATAGGACCAGGCTGTTCGCAGATGTACTCGTTGATGCGCTCGATTTCGGGTGTGTCAACAAAAGCACATTGTACACGTACAGGCTCCTGTCCTCCCTGATAAAGCATGTCGCCTCGTCCTATCAGCTGGTTGGCACCAGTACGGTCGAGGATGGTCTTGGAGTCGATGGCGGCTGTAACCTTGAATGCGATACGGCCTGGGAAGTTGGCCTTGATATTACCCGTAATGATGCTTGTGGTAGGACGCTGAGTGGCTATCACCATGTGTATACCTACGGCACGTGCCAGCTGGGCGATACGTGCTATAGGCAACTCGACCTCCTTGCCTGCGGTCATGATAAGGTCGCCAAACTCATCGATAATAACTACGATGTAAGGCATGTACTCATGTCCGTCGGTAAGACGCAGTTTGTGGTTGATATATTTCTGGTTGTACTCCTTGATGTTTCTGGCTCCTGCCTTCTTCAGCAAGTCGTATCGGCTGTCCATGAGCACACACAGGCTGTTGAGTGTGCGAACCACCTTGGTAACATCGGTAATGATAGGCTCTTCCTCATCGGGCAAGGCTGCCATAAACTTGTTGGTGATGCGTGAGTAAACGCTGAACTCTACCTTCTTAGGGTCGATAAGCACAAACTTCAGTTCGTTGGGGTGCTTCTTATATAATAAGGAGGTGATGATGGCATTCAGACCTACAGACTTACCCTGACCGGTAGCACCGGCAACGAGTAGGTGAGGAATCTTTGCCAGGTCGACCATGAACACCTCATTGGTAATGGTCTTACCCAGAGCGATAGGCAGTTCCATCTTTGTCTCCTGGAACTTTCTGGAGTTGAGGATACTCTCCATGCTCACAATGTTAGGTTTGGCGTTAGGCACCTCGATACCTATGGTTCCCTTGCCAGGGATAGGAGCAATGATACGTATTCCCAAGGCTGCAAGACTCAAGGCGATGTCGTCCTCGAGATTCTTGATTTTAGAGATGCGCACACCTTCGGCAGGCTGTATCTCATAGAGTGTGATGGTAGGACCCACCGTAGCTCGTATGGTACGTATGGTAACACCAAAGTTGCCCAACACCTCGATGATGCGGTTTTTGTTGGCTATCTGTTCTGCCTCGTCGATATAGTTGCCATTGTCCTCATACTTCTTGAGCAGGCTCAGGGTGGGGTACTTGTACTTGGTGAAAGGCTCCTTGGGGTTGATGGGCGTATTGAGATGCTCCACATTGCTTACCACTGTTCCGTGTGCCTTTTCGTCGGCGGCAGCTATGGATATATCCATATCGATATTTCCTCCAGCTACCTTGTTGGCGTCCTTTGCCTCCTGTTCAGCCTTTTGGGCACGAAGCTCACGCTGTTTCTCCAGCAGCGACTTTTCTTCTATAGGGTTTTCGGCCTGCGTGTTCTCGTCTTTCTTGAGGCCTTCTTCTGGGTTCACGTCGAGGTCGATCACCTGTGCAGGTTCTGGGTCTTTGAACTCCTCAAGCACGGTGCTTGGCAGGTCTTCATCTTCCTCCTCTACAGGTTCGGCCTGATTGTCCTCAGCCTCGTCGGTAACAGGTTCCTCTTCATCTTTTTTGTGATTGGTGATTTCGAAAGACACCCTCTTGGATATGAATCCAATAGGGTTGAGAGCCTTTCTGATGACCGTGATGGTCTCGGTAGTAAGATAGGTGAGGAATGCCACGGCAACGATGAGCAGGATGGCTGTGAGTCCCGGAGGTCCCATGATGTCCTCGAGCCGCTGTACGACGAATAGTCCATGTTTACCGCCAGGATTGAAGATGAGGTCACCCATAAGTGGTGTGAGGAGCTTGGAAAAAGTTACCGAGCTCCAGAACATAACCACCATCATGCATAGAAACCATTTCAGCAAATTGATTTTATAGGCATGCATGAGTTGAAAGCCCACCAGCACGCAGAACAAAGGCAGCAGGAAGGCAGGGAAACCAAAGTTGACCGACATGAGCCAATAGGAGATGATGGCACCCCAGGAGCCGCAATAGTTCTGAAACTGTCGTCCGGTATTGATCCATTCTCCCTGTTGCAAATCTTCCAATATACTTTGGTCGGCTGCCCCCGTATTGAGAAACGACACCATAGCAATGATGACGTAAACAGATGCGAAGAAGAGAATTAATCCTAAAAAGAAGTCAGTTATAGTGTTGTTGAACAAATATTCCAAGCCTAAGGCCTCGCTGAAAGATTTGGCCTTGCGTTGCGTTTTTTTCTTTGCCATTTTTTATACAATTATTTATTTATCTGCAAAATTAGAGAAAATAAATGAGAAACTCGTCATTTTCTCGTCATTTTTTCTTAATTTTGCAATCGAAAGTAAGAAAAGATTAATGAAGATTCTATTTAAAAAGTTCGATAAGCGCGAAATTACTGGTCTTCCGAAAGTGTTGTTTCAGGGTCGTATCATAACGATTATCACCCCTGGCGAGACAGAGAAGGCTGTGGATTATCTGCTGAGCCAGAAGATATTAGGCTTTGATACAGAAACTCGTCCTTCATTCAAGAAGGGTCAAAAATATGAGGTGTCGTTGCTGCAAGTGAGTACGCACGACACCTGTTTCCTCTTTCGTCTGAACCTGACGGGCATCACGCCTGCCATCATACGATTGTTGGAGGATAAGAAAGTAGTCAAGGTGGGATTGTCCTGGCACGACGACCTGTTGCAGTTGCATCGCAGGGCAGAATTCAAGGCTGGCAATTTTGTGGAGTTGCAGGATGTGGCTGAAAAGTTTGGTATTGAGGACAAAAGTTTGCAGAAACTTTATGCCAACCTCTTTCATATGAAGATAAGCAAGGCGCAGCGCCTGAGCAATTGGGAGCAGACGATATTGCGAGATGCTCAGAAACTCTATGCGGCTACTGATGCCTGGACCTGCATCAAGATATATGAAGAGTTGCAGCGACTCTCGCGTGACGGGGATTATGAACTCGTGGAACCAGTGAAACTGGTGGAAGCGGAGAGTGAAGTAGTGAAGAGTAAAGAGGCAAAGAATGAAGAAGTGCCCCAATCTTCACCTATTATTTAAAACGTGTAAAGTAATAAACTAAACTTTCGCAAATAGGGAAGTTAAAGGATTTAAAGAAGTTGGAGAAGTCTAAGCCATATATTTTAGGCTGAGTATTCAACCCAAAAGGCTGTTTGCTGTAACTTCTAACGGCCGAAGGGAGTGATAACTTGTTTAATACTATAACTTCTGAACTTGCTAAAGTTCAATAAAAATAAAATATGTATAAACAGATATTTCTGAAGAGAGGAAAAGAAGAGTCGCTCAAGCGATTTCATCCCTGGATATTCTCAGGTGCCATTCATCACATGGACGAGGGCATCGAGGAAGGCGAGACGGTAAGAGTCATCACAGCCGCGGGCGAGTTTATAGCCGTAGGTCATTACCAGATAGGCTCTATCGCCGTACGTGTGCTTTCCTTCGAGGATATAGAGATCAATACCGACTTCTGGTGCGAGCGTCTGCAGTCTGCACTCGATGTTCGTATCGGTGTAGGTATAGCCGACAGTCCTACCAACAATACATATCGACTGGTGCATGGCGAGGGCGACTATCTGCCTGGACTGGTGATAGACTGCTATGGTTCTACAGCCGTGATGCAGGCGCACAGTGTGGGCATGCATGTCTGCCGCAACGAGATTTGCCAGGCCTTGGTGCAGGTGATGGGCGATCGTATTGCCAATGTATATTATAAGAGCGAGACAACTCTGCCTTATAAAGCTGACCTGCATCAAGAGAATGGATTCCTCGTAGGTGGCGATGCCAGCAATGTGGCGATAGAGAACGGACTGAAGTTTCATATCGACTGGCTACGCGGACAGAAGACAGGTTTCTTTGTCGATCAGCGTGAGAACCGCTCACTCTTGGAGCAGTATGCCAAGGGCAAGAGCGTGCTCAATATGTTCTGCTACACGGGTGGCTTCTCTGTTTATGCCATGCGTGGCGATGCCAAGCAAGTACACTCGGTAGACAGCAGTGCCAAGGCCATAGAGTTGACCAACGATAATGTAGCGCTCAACTTTCCAGGTGATGCCCGACATGAGGCTTTCTGCGAAGATGCTTTCAAGTATCTTGACGAGCACGACCAGCAGTACGACCTCATCGTGCTCGATCCTCCAGCCTTTGCCAAGCACCGTGCAGCTCTGCGCAATGCCTTGAAGGGTTATACCCGTCTCAATGTGAAGGGCCTGCAGCGCATCAAGAAAGGAGGCATCCTCTTTACTTTCAGCTGTTCGCAGGTGGTCACAAAGGACAATTTCCGCAATGCTGTTTTTACGGCTGCAGCCCAGGTGGGCAGAAAGGTGAGAATCCTGCATCAGTTGCATCAGCCTGCCGACCATCCCATCAATATTTATCATCCAGAGGGTGAGTATCTGAAGGGACTCGTACTTTATGTGGAGTAAAATATTTTATAATGAATAAGAAAATATTTTTATTATTATTCGTTTGTTGTGCGGCGTTGGGGATAAGCAGTTGTGGCGATTCTCATGAGAAGCGTGCGCGTTTGAGCAAGGCAGAGAAGGCTCGGCTCGACAGCATCGACCGCGCCTCGTTCAAGGTGGGAGTGATGCCTACGCTCGACTGTCTGCCAGTGCTTGTGGCAAAGGATTTTCATCTCTTTGATACGTTGGGTGTGGATGTTCATCTGCGTCATTTCAATGCACAGATGGACTGCGATACTGCGCTGACCAACAAGCGAGTAGAAGGTTCGGTGACTGATTTGGTTAGGGCTGCACGTCTGCAGTCCAAGGGTACAAAACTTACCTTTCCTATCGCGACCTTTGCCTATTGGCAGATTATTTCCAACAAGCGTTCGCGTATCTCCGAACTCAAGCAGTTGTCTGACAAGATGATTGCCATCACCCGCTATTCTGCAACCGACTATCTTGCCACTCTTGCCATCGACAGCGTACATCCCAAATATGATGTCTATCGTGTGCAGATCAATGACGTGAACATACGACTCAAGATGTTGCTCAACAACGAGATGGATGCCGTGCTCCTTTCTGAGCCTCAGGCCACACGTGCTCGGCTTGAAGGTCATGTGAAGTTGATGGACAGCCGTGATAAGAACGTACGTCTGGGTGTGTTCGCTTTCCGTACAGAGGCCTTGAAGAAACCACGTCGCAAGCAGCAGTTGGATCTCTTTATCAAGGCTTACAATATGGCTGTTGACAGTATCAACAAGAACGGAGTGCAGCATTACAAGGATTTGATTATCAAGAATTGCGGTGTTGATGCCCGCACGGTTGATGCCTTGCCAAAGCTTCGTTATCAGCATGCCGGAAGTCCGCGTAAGCATGATCAGAACATAGCGAACTCTATTAAAAACTAAATAGCAGTAAAAATGTCAAGCGATTTACATTTGGTTCTACATCAGCAGGACAAGATCCAGCTCATGGAACATTTTAATGAATATGTATATCAGTTGAAGTCTGTTATTGATACTCAATTCAGCATGACAGACCTTAGGGCTGAGGTGGAAGACCTGTTGGACGACTATAACCGCATGTTGCATTTTTTCGCATGTGCCAGCAAAGACCCCAATGCACTCTCAGTCTTTTCCTCTCTTGTAGAACGGCTTTTAAAACTGGAGCACCATGTAGAGCTTGAAAGGGCAATTTCATCCAATCAGGTGTTCAAGGCTGCTGCCATCCGAATCAATGGTGCCGACCTGACATCGATTCTTCAGAGGTTGGAACAGTCGGATGCTTCCTTCGAGGATTTTCGCAAGGCTTTCGATGCTGTTCTTGTAAGCCATCAGTGGAACAGTACTATCTCTCAATATGTAACCACTCTGTTGGTAGAGGAAAAGATTCCTCAGGTAGCAGCTTTGATGATAGAGAGCGCCATGATGTTGGCCTGTCTTGTGAGTTTCGATCTACAGAAGTCGGAAACGTTGCTTTCTGTCTATCAGCTTTCTGCCTGTGAGGCCATCCGCCAGCGTGCCTTGATAGGTTTGTCTCTCTCTATGCCCTGGTCTTCCATCTATGCAGCCGACATGAAGGAGAAACTCTTGGACGGACAGCAGGTCGAACAGGTGAAGAAGGATTTGCAGTCGTTGCAGAAGCAGATTTTCCTGTGCCAGCAAACCTCTTCGGTTTCTGCCGACATCGACAAGAATATCATGCCCGATCTCATCAAGTTGAGCCACAATGGCTACAAGATGATGAAGAGCAACGTACTGGAGGACACCTCTGTCGAGGAGATAGTAGATTCCGAGATGGAAGACCGTCTTATGGACAAGTTGGACAAGACCATGGAGAAAATGCAGGTTAGGAGGGATGCAGGACTTGATGTCAACTATTCCACCTTCAGCAAGATGAAGAATTATGCTTTCTTTCATCGCTTCTCCAACTGGTTTGTGCCTTTCACGATTGACCATCCCGATATGAGCCAGTTGAAGAAAGCTCTTGGCGATAAAGCTGATTTTATGATTTCTATCGCAGGTTCAACTATGAGCGAAGGTGACAAGTACAGTCTTCTTTTCTCTTTGCAAGACGTTCTTGAGCGTATGCCTCAGTACAAGGATATGATTTTTCCGACATCTATAAACCCTCCCAAGAGCGAAGATTTCGACTTCCTGCAAAATGATGCGGTGGCCTTACGTCGTAACTATCTGCAGGATCTTTACCGATTCTTCCAGTTGGCTCCTATGCGCAATGGCTTCCCCAATCCGTTTGTCAACGAAAGTAATTCTTGGATCGATCCTGCTTTCCTGAGCAGCGATGTCTTTACCGATTTTGATGATTTGGATGATGTGCATCTCAGCGTATGCCGATTCCTTGCCAAAAGCAAGAATTATGTAGAACTCAACCATTATTTGCGCAATTTCAGTTTAGATTCTGATGACGGAGTCGTCTTGAAGGCACTCTGTATGATGCATGTTAGGAAACGCTATGATATAGCAGTCTTTTTGCTGAAACCCATCTTTGATAAGAATCCGGGAAATGTGGCAGTAGGCAAGTTGCTGGTGAAATGCTATCTGCAGCAGGACAAGTACAAGGAGGCGCTTGATATCTTCGACGCCTTGAGCGATAAGTTGGGCGATAATCCTTCGCTCCTTCTTTCCAAGATTGACAGTCTGCGTTCCACATATCTTTACAGCGAGGCTCTGAAAGTGGCTTACGAGTTGGATTACAAATATCCCAACAATCGCATGTACATGCTACTGCTTGTTCGTGTATTGCTCGACAACAATGAAATAGAAAAGGCGGGAGAGGAACTCAACAAACTCGTCATGATGCTGCAAGAGGAGAAAGTGGATGATTATAACGAAGAACTCTTCTTGCTGGGTATCATAGAATGGTGCAGAGGACATCTCAAAGATGCGCAGGATAGCATGAGAGGCTATGCTCTGGTCAATAAGAATAACCGTAATAAAGTTTTCAGTCGCATTGCTGAGTTCAAGAGACTGCTTCTCGGACATAATGTGACGCAGGTGGAATATGCCATGATGCTGAATTTGATAGACAATCATTTTACAGCGAAATAAGTTTCTAAAGAAGTAATGGGTTTTGCAAGAAGTTAAATTCTTCAGCTCTCAGAAGAAATGAGAAAACAATAGAACAAAAAGAAGAAAACAAGTAATCAAAAATGCCAACCAATAATAATAATGACAACAGCAGGCGCCGCAGTGGCGCCAAACCTCAGATAGACACCAAATATGCTCATCTTCAGCCGCAGGATATCGGGTTGGAGAGAGTGGTATTGGGCGCCCTGATGGTTGATTCGGATGCTTTCTCTATGGTTTCAGAGATGCTGAAGCCATCCACCTTCTATGAGCCTCGTCATCAGAAAATCTATGAGGCCATACAGAAGATGAATATGGAGGAGCGTCCTGTGGATATCATGACGCTCGTCAACGAACTTACCAAGATGGGTGAGATTGACCGTGTGGGTGGAGCCGCCTATCTCATGGATATCTCCTCGCAGGTGGCATCGGCAGCCCATATCGAGTATCATGCCCGCATCCTGGCTCAGAAAGCTCTTCAGCGCCAGCTTATCCATTATGCCTCTGATATTGAGACACAGGCCTTCGACGAGAGTGTCGATGTAGACGAGTTGATGCAGCATGCTGAGGCTGAACTCTTCACGCTGTCGCAGAACAACATGAAGCAGGACTATACCCAGATTGACCCTGTCATCAAGGACGCTGTCGATATTCTGCAGCGTGCCGCCAAGAACTCGGGTGGACTCACCGGTATTCCTACAGGTTATACAGGTCTCGACGATATGACCAGTGGCTGGCAGCCTTCCGACCTTGTTATCATTGCCGGACGTCCTGCGATGGGTAAGACCTCTTTTGCCTTGAGTATTGCCAAGAATGTGGCTGTCGATTATCATATTCCTATCGGCTTCTTCTCTTTGGAAATGAATAATGTCCAGTTGGTGAATCGCTTGATAAGCAACGTGTGTGAAATCTCTGGACATAAGATTCTGAATGGACAGCTCGACAATACAGAGTGGGAGCGACTCGACCGCAAGTTGCGCGACCTTACTGGTGCGCCCATCTATGTCGATGATACACCAGGACTTTCAGTTTTCGAACTGCGAACCAAGGCACGCCGACTGGTAAGAGAAAAGGGTGTGAAGCTCCTTATGATAGACTATCTTCAGCTGATGAACGCCAACGGAATGAAGTTTGGTAGCCGTCAGGAAGAGGTTTCCACAATTTCCCGTTCGCTCAAGGGGCTTGCCAAGGAGCTCAACATTCCGGTACTCGCCCTGTCGCAGTTGTCGCGTAATGTGGAAAACCGTGAGGGACTCGAGGGCAAGCGTCCTCAGCTGAGCGACCTTCGTGAGTCGGGAGCTATCGAGCAGGATGCCGATATGGTGCTCTTCGTTCATCGTCCTGAGTATTATCACATCTTTGTCGACGAGAAGGGAAACGACCTTCATGGCATGGCTCAGATTATCATAGCCAAGCATCGTAAGGGTGCTACAGGCGATGTGCTGCTCAACTTCCGTGGCGAGTTTACCCGCTTCCAGGATCCTGTTGACGCAGGTTATACACCTGTCGACGAGGGTGGCGAGATCGTAGGTTCTCGTATGAATAGCGGGTCAGGTCCTGCCGATGATCCTCTCTCTGCCGCTTCCTCTTCTGATGGCTTCCCTGGTCCTCCTCCTTTTTGATGATTTTAGTAACATTCCAAACACGAAAAATAGCTAATAATAAAAATTTGTTACCTTTTTCGTGAAAAAACTTATAAATTGTTTGCTGGTATCGAATAAAAACATTACCTTTGCAGTCGTAACAATAAAAAGAGAGAAAAATGGCAATACATACATTGAACATACTAAGCATTATTATTCGAATTCGACTGCAGCATGTGGGCGGAAGTGATAAGGTGTGTGTATAGTTCAAGTATAGGAAATAATAAAGCCTTTCTGCTTCCGTCGTATGGAGTAAGAAAGGCTTTTTGCTTATTTGCACATTATAATATATATCGAATAAAATAATAAAAGAACATAGATATGAGTGACAGATTATTTATTTTCGACACAACCCTTCGCGATGGCGAGCAGGTTCCAGGATGTCAGTTGAATACGGTTGAGAAGATTCAGGTGGCTAAAGCGCTGGAGCAGTTGGGCGTTGATGTCATTGAGGCGGGCTTCCCTATTTCAAGCCCGGGCGACTTCAATTCGGTGGTGGAGATTTCCAAGGCTGTTACATGGCCCACCATCTGTGCGCTGACTCGTGCGGTGGAGAAGGATATTGACTGTGCGGCCGAGGCGCTTCAGTATGCCAAGCACAAAAGAATCCATACTGGCATTGGTACCAGTGACAGTCATATCAAATATAAGTTCAATTCCAACCGCGAAGAAATCATCGAGCGTGCTGTGGCTGCCGTGAAGTATGCCAAGAAATACGTAGAGGATGTGGAGTTCTATGCAGAGGATGCCGGACGTACGGATAATGAGTATCTGGCTCGTGTGGTTGAGGCTGTTATCAAGGCTGGTGCTACTGTAGTCAATATTCCTGATACTACAGGCTACTGTTTGCCTGATGAGTATGGTGCCAAGATCAAGTATCTGATGGATCATGTGGATGGTATTGAGAATGCACGAATTTCTACCCACTGTCACAACGACCTCGGTATGGCCACAGCCAACACTCTGCAGGGTGTACTGAATGGTGCACGTCAGGTAGAGGTGACCATGAATGGTATTGGCGAGCGTGCCGGTAATACCTCGCTCGAAGAGATTGCTATGATTCTGAAGTGTCACAAACACCTCAACATTGACACCAACATCAATACGACCAAGATTGTTCCAATGTCCCGCATGGTGAGCAGTCTGATGAACATGCCTGTTCAGCCCAACAAGGCCATTGTGGGCCGCAATGCATTCGCTCACTCATCTGGTATCCATCAGGATGGCGTCTTGAAGAATGTGCAGACCTACGAGATTATCGATCCTAAGGATGTGGGTCTCGACGATAACGCTATCGTATTGACAGCCCGTTCGGGTCGTGCTGCTTTGAAGTATCGTCTCCACGTCAACGGTGTGAATATCGACGACGAGGAGAAGCTTGACAAGATATACAAGAAGTTCCTCCAGTTGGCTGATAAGAAAAAGGAAGTTACTGACGAGGATGTACTGATGCTCGCTGGTGCTGATGCTGCCGACAAGCATGGTGTTCAGCTCGACTGGTTGCAGGTAACTACCGGCAAGGGCGTGAAGAGCGTAGCCAGCATCGGTTTGAATATTGCTGGTCAGAAGTTTGAGGCTGCCTCTTCGGGCAATGGTCCTGTGGATGCTGCCATCCGTGCTCTGAAGAAGGTGATTACTAAGGAGATGAACCTCAAGGAGTTCACCATCCAGGCTATCGACAAGGGTTCCGACGATGTCGGTAAGGTTCATATGCAGGTGGAATACGATGGTCATGTATATTATGGCTTCGGTGCAGATACCGATATCGTGACAGCTTCTGTTGAGGCTTACATCGACTGTATCAACAAGTTCAAGGTAAGATAAAGTATAATTCAGATAAATATATAATAAACAGGATATTATGAATACATTATTCGACAAGATTTGGGACAAGCACGTTGTCCAGATTGTTCCGGACGGTCCTACACAGCTTTACATCGACCGTCTCTACTGTCACGAAGTAACATCACCTCAGGCATTCGCCGGTATGCGGGCACGCGGACTCAAGATGTTCCGTCCAGACCAGATTTTCTGTATGCCTGACCACAATACTCCAACACACGATCAGGATAAGCCAATCGAGGATCCTATCTCTAAGAAGCAGGTAGATACTTTGGCAAAGAACACTGCTGATTTCGGCGTAACTCACTTTGCCATGAACACTAAGGACAATGGTATCATCCACGTAGTCGGACCAGAGAAGGGTCTTTCTCTTCCAGGTATGACCATCGTCTGCGGTGACTCTCACACTTCTACCCATGGTGCCATGGGCGCGGTAGCCTTCGGTATCGGCACTTCAGAGGTTGAGATGGTGATGGCTTCACAATGTATTCTTCAGAGCAAGCCAAAGTCAATGCGCATCAGCATCAACGGTAAGCTCAGCAAGGGTGTTACTGCCAAGGACGTTGCCCTTTACCTCATGAGTCAACTCACTACTTCGGGTGCCACTGGTTACTTCGTAGAGTACAGTGGTGATGTAGTGAAAGATATGTCTATGGAAGGTCGTCTTACCCTCTGCAACCTTTCTATCGAGATGGGTGCCCGTGGTGGCTTCGTAGCTCCTGATGAGACAACATTCGAGTACATCAAGGGTCGTGAATATGCACCTAAGGGTGAAGAGTGGGACAAGGCTGTGGCTTACTGGAAGACCTTGAAGAGTGGTGATGACGCAGTCTTCGATAAAGAGTTGACTTTCGATGCAAAGGATATCGAACCACGTATCACTTATGGTACTAACCCGGGTATGGGTATCGGCATTACCGAGAGCATCCCAACACTCGATGAGATACCAGAGGAAGAGCAGGCTGGTTTCAAGAAGAGCCTCAACTACATGGGCTTCCAGCCAGGCGAGAAACTCGAGGGTCATCCTATCGATTATGTATTCCTGGGTGCATGCACCAATGGTCGTATTGAAGACTTCCGTGCCTTTGCCTCATTGGTTAAAGGAAAGAAGAAGGCTGACGGCGTAACAGCTTGGCTTGTACCGGGTTCATGGTTGGTTGATAAACAAATTCGTGAAGAGGGAATCGACAAGATAGTAGAGGCTGCAGGCTTCGAGATTCGTCAGCCAGGTTGTTCTGCCTGCCTGGCAATGAACGATGATAAGATTCCTGCAGGCAAGTACTCTGTAAGTACATCCAACCGCAACTTCGAGGGTCGTCAGGGACCAGGTTCCCGTACTATCCTTGCCAGCCCTTACGTAGCAGCAGCTGCCGCTATTACTGGTAAGATTACCGACCCAAGAGAGTTTATGTAATGTTAAGTGTTCAATGTTAAATGAAAAATTGAAATGAAACAGAAATTCAATGTTATCACATCCAGCTGCATTCCTCTCCCCTTGGAGAATGTAGATACCGACCAGATCATACCAGCCCGTTTCCTCAAGGCCATCGATAAAGAGGGCATGGGCGACAACCTTTTCCGCGACTGGCGCTACAATGCCGACGGAACTCCAAAACCCGACTTTGTGATGAACGACCCTTCCTACAGTGGCGTCATCCTCGTGGCTGGCAAGAACTTCGGTTCGGGTTCTTCACGTGAGCATGCTGCCTGGGCTATCGCAGGCGCTGGCTTCCGTGTGGTTATCAGCTCTTTCTTTGCTGATATTCACAAGAACAACGAGTTGAACAACCTCGTATTGCCTGTTGTGGTAAGCGAGGAATTCCTGAAAGAACTCTTCGAGAGCATCGACAAGGATCACAAGACAGAGGTGAAGGTGGATCTTCCTAACCAGACCGTGACTAATCTTGCTACCGGCAAGAGCGAGCACTTTGAAATCAATGGCTACAAGAAGCATTGTCTGGAGAATGGTTTGGACGATGTAGACTTCCTCGTTCAGAACCGTGACAAGGTTGAGGCTTGGGAAGCTAAAAACAAGTAATTATGGACGTTAACGCAAAGAGAGATAATTCCCGCATCAAGGAGATTGAGATCATGGACTGCACGCTGCGCGACGGCGAGCAGACCAATGGTGTCAGTTTCCTTCCTCACGAGAAATTGATGATAGCAAGAATGCTGTTGCACGACATCAATGTTGATCGCATTGAGGTGGCTTCAGCGCGTGTGTCGGAAGGCGAAAAGGATGCTGTCGCTCGTATTTGCCGTTATGCCAAGACCATAGGTAAACTGGATTCCGTTGAGGTATTGGGATTCGTGGATAACAACAAGAGCGTGGATTGGATTGCCGAATGCGGTGGTCACGTCATCAACCTCCTGGCGAAGGGTAGCTACAAGCACTGCACCCAGCAGCTCAAGATGTCGCCTGAAGAACATCTCGCTCACATCAAGCAGACTATCGACTATGCTTTGAGCAGGGATTTTACCGTAAATCTCTATTTAGAGGATTGGTCGAGCGGAATGCGCGACAGTCGTGACTATCTCTTCATGATGATGGACGAGCTGGTGAAGTTGCCTATCAAGCGCTTCCTGCTTCCTGATACGCTGGGCATTCTGAACCCGTTGCAGTGTGTGGAATACATGCGACAGATGGTTCGCCGTTATCCGAACTCTCACTTCGATTTCCATGCCCACAACGACTACGATTTGGCTGTGAGCAACTCTCTGGCAGCCGTATTGAGCGGAGCCAAGGGTCTTCACGTTACCGTGAATGGTTTGGGCGAACGCTGCGGAAATGCACCATTAGCGAGTGTTCAGGTGATTCTGAAGGACATGTTCGAGGCAAAGACCAATATCAAGGAAGACCGATTGAACGATATTTCCCGATTGGTTGAAGGTTACAGCGGTATTGCCGTGGCTCCGAATACACCGGTTGTTGGAGACAATGTCTTCACCCAGGTGGCTGGCGTACATGCTGATGGCGACAACAAGGACAAGCTTTATTGCAACGACCTGGTGCCTGAGCGTTTCGGCAGACATCGCGAGTATGCATTGGGCAAGAATTCCGGTAAGGCAAACATCATCCAAAACCTCAATGAGCTGGGATTGGAGTTGACTCCGGAACAGACCAAGGCGGTGACCAAGCGAATCACCGAACTCGGCGACCGCAAGGAGCTGGTAACTCAGGACGACCTGCCCTATATCGTGAGCGATGTACTGAAGCATGGTGCTCCGGAGGATAAAGTGAAACTGGTAAGTTACATGGTATCCACCTCATACGGTTTGAAGCCTATAGCAAGCCTTAAGGTGGAAATCGATGGCAAGGAGTATGAAGACCAGAGTTCTGGCGATGGTCAGTATGATGCCTTCGTGAAAGCGCTGCGCAACATTTACAAGGTGAAGCTCGGCAAGACTTTCCCCAAGCTCGACAACTATCAGGTAACCATTCCTCCAGGTGGTCGTACCGATGCTCTCGTTCAGACCGTCATCACCTGGCGTGAAGGCGACCGTATCTGGCGCACCCGAGGCTTGGATGCCGACCAGACAGAAGCTGCTATCAAGGCTACGCTGAAAATGATCAATATGTACGAGGCTGATAAGAGCGACGAACAGGCTGTCTCGCCTCGTAATCTTGATATGGAGTAATATCTCCGAAGATTAATAAATTATCTCCGAAGATTATGCAAACATCTCCGAAGATTATGCAAACATCTCCGAAGATTATGCAAACATCTCCGAAGGTTTCTATTCAACAGCACGCCCTGAAGGGGCAGAAGCTCTTAGTCCAGGGCAACACCCTGGGTATAAGATAGCATTTAGCAATGCGCCCTGTAAGGGCAAAAGCTTTAATCATTCAAAAAATAAACAATAAAAAATCAAATAAGATGAAATTAAACATTGCAGTTCTCGCCGGTGATGGCATCGGACCAGAGATTATGAAGCAGGGCGTAGCAGTAATGCAGGCCATTGCAGAGAAGTTCAACCATGAGTTTACTTACAATGAGGCTATCTGCGGTGCTCATGCTATCGACGAGGTAGGCGATCCATTCCCAGAGGCTACCTTCAAGACCTGTATGGATGCTGATGCTGTACTCTTCGCAGCTGTTGGTGATCCACGTTTCGACAACAACCCTACAGCCAAGGTACGTCCTGAGCAGGGCTTGCTCGCCATGCGTAAGAAGTTGGGTCTTTTCGCTAATGTCCGTCCGGTAGCTACTTTCGACTGCCTGCTCCACAAGTCTCCATTGAAGGATGAACTCTTGAAGGGTGCCGACTTCGTTGTTATCCGTGAGTTGATTGGTGGTATGTACTTTGGTGAGAAGTATCAGGACAATGACAAGGCTTACGATACTGATATCTACACCCGTCCTGAGATTGAGCGCATCCTGAAGGTGGCTTTCGAGTTCGCCATGAAGCGCAACAAGCACCTCACCGTAGTCGACAAGGCCAACGTATTGGCATCTTCTCGTCTCTGGCGTCAGATTGCCAAGGAGATGGAGCCACAGTATCCTGAGGTAAACACCGATTATATGTTCATCGACAACGCTTCTATGCGCGTGTTGACAGAGCCTACATTCTTCGATGTCATCGTTACAGAGAACACCTTCGGTGATATCCTTACCGATGAGACTTCTTGCATCACCGGTTCTATGGGCTTGCAGCCATCCAGTTCGTTAGGCGAGCACACTCCACTCTTTGAGCCTGTACACGGCTCATGGCCACAGGCAGCTGGCAAGAACCTGGCTAACCCTGTAGCTCAAATTCTTTCTGCAGCTATGTTGCTCGAGCATTTCGGTTTGAACGAGGAGGGTGCCTTGATCCGCAAGGCAGTAGATGCTTCTCTCGATGCCAATGTCCGCACTCCTGAGATTCAGGTTGAAGGCGGTGCTCACTATGGCACAACAGAGGTTGGCGAGTGGATCGTTAACTGGATAAAGAACGCATAATGAGAGGACACCGTCCTTTTGTGCTTGCTGCTATGCTTGCCCTGTTGCTTGGCGGCAGAGGCGAGGCGTTGGCTCAGCAGGGAGGTGCAGCCTTGCGCGACTCCTTGGCACATGCCACAGATGTTCTGGCGTATCATCCTGACAGTGTAGACCTGCGCCTGAAAAAGGCTGCATGGAACATACAGTTGGAGCAATGGAACTATGCCAAGGATGAGCTCGACAAGGTGCTCTTCCTCAATCAGACCAACATTGCGGGACTTTTCTACCGGGCTTTTGTCAACGAGAAACTGAAGCGTTACAACTTTGCGCGTCTCGACTATCAGAACCTTCTTGTTTTGGTGCCTGGCAACTTCCAGGCACAGTTGGGACTGGCGCTTCTCAACGAGAAAGACCAACATCTCACTGAGGCTTACGATGGCATCAACAGTCTGATAGAGCAATATCCCGACAGCGCTGTAGCTTATGCAGCCCGTGGTGGAATGGAGAAAGAGAGGGGCATGCTCGACCTGGCGGTTTATGACTATGGCGAGGCAATGCGCCTCGATAGTACCTGTCAGGACTATGTGGTCAATCATGCCGACTTGCTCATCAGCTTAGGTCGCAAGAGCGAGGCATACGATGACCTTCGCCGTTTGCAGACGATGGGTGTCAAGTCAGGACAGCTGCAGGATTTCTTTGCACGTTTGCGGCGGAAGAAGTAGCGGCACATTTCATAAGCATTTTAAAACTTCCAAGTTTACACGCATAAAAAAAGGAGATTTTCCATATACGGAAAATCTCCTTTTTTTATCGTATGTTTTTTGCAGAACTCTAACTTTCCCATTTGCGAAAGTTGAGTCCTTTTACTTCTTGGGAAGGTTGCGGAGAACCTCCAGCAAGTGATCCCAAACCATCTGAACAGTAGGGATGAGCAGAGCCTCTTCAGGAGTATGTACATTGCGAAGGGTAGGACCGAAGCTTACCATGTCGAGGTTGGGATATTTTTCAGAGAAGAGACCACACTCCAGACCGGCGTGAATTCCTTTTACCAAAGGCTCTTTGCTGAATAGTTTTTCGTAACTCTTGACTGTCAGGTCGGTCAGGGCGCTGTTGGCACGCATCTTCCATGCAGGATATTTGTCGCCTACACTTATCTTGGCACCAGCCAACTGGAAGGCAGCCTTCACCGTATTGGTCATATTGTCGAGGTTGCTCATCACATTGCTGCGCTGAGAAGCAACAATTTCGATGCTGTTCTCGGTAGTTGCCACACTTGCCACATTGCTCGAAGTCTCAACCATTTCGGCAATGGCCTCGTCCTGGCAGTGGGTGAGAGGCCCATTGTCAACAGCCTGCAGTGCCATGATGAATCTGTCAGCCACCTGGCTTTCGATAACGTCCACAGCATCAGTGCTCTCCATGCTGAAGTGCATGCTCTGCTCCGTAACATGGAACTCGTCTTCCACCTCAGAGGCAAAGATGTTCCAGTCAGCACGAACCTGCTCTTTGGCCTCGTTCTTTACCGCAAACACAACCTGTCCGTCGCGAGGAATGGCGTTGTGCATCTTTCCGCTGTTGAAGCTTGCCAAGAGGATGCCATCTTCTTGTTTCTCCATTTCCATATAGAGGAAACGGGCCAGAATCTTGATGGCATTGGCGCGCTTCTTGTCGATATCGTCACCCGAGTGGCCTCCGTTCAGCCCCTTGATATTCAATTTGAGGAAGAAATATCCGGCAGGAGCCTTCTCGCGAGAGAAGTCGAAGGTGGCATGGATTGTCTGTCCACCGGCACAAGAAACGAAGATAAGTCCTTCGTCCTCTGAGTCGAGGTTGATGAGCATGTTGCCTTTCATGAAACCAGCCTCCATGCCGTGTGCACCAGTAAGTCCTGTTTCCTCGTCACGTGTGAAGACACACTCCACAGGTCCGTGCTCGATGTCATCAGAGTCGAGGATAGCCAGCTCAATGGCGCAGCCTATTCCGTCGTCGGCGCCTAAGGTAGTGCCCTTGGCTTTCATCCATTCTCCGTCCACGTAGGTCTGTATGGCATCCTTGGTGAAGTCAACGTCTACATCCACCAGCTTGTCGCACACCATGTCCATGTGGCTCTGCAGGATAATCGTCTCTCGGTCCTCATAGCCAGGAGTGGCGGGTTTGCGGATAATCACGTTGCCGGTTTTGTCGACAACAGTCTCCAAGTTGTGGCTTTTACCAAACTCTTTCAGGTACTCAATCATCTGTTCCTCGTGCTTTGATGGACGTGGAATCTGATTGATTTTAGCAAACTGCTCGAAAACACGAGCAGGTTTCAAATCATTTTTAGTCATTTTATGTATTTTTATTTTGAACTTTGCTTGAAAAATATTACCTTTGCATCCAAATGTGCAATCTAATGCACTGCAAAAGTAATAAAAATGATAAAGATATTGCTATTTAGCGTGTTAATAATTGCTATATCTGTAGCTTTATTATCCGTGAAGTTGATTTTTCGCAAGAACGGCAAGTTCTCCTCGCAGCATGTCCACGACAATCCTGGACTTCGCAAGCAGGGTATTCATTGTGTGGTAGACCAGGACCGCGAGGCACGACAAGCGGGAAAGGCCTATTGAGGAAGTGAAGAGTGAAGAACGAAGACGGATTCTCTCTTTTATAAATCTTATGTAAGATATAAAATAATAAAAAACTAAAATAACAAGAAAATGAAAAAGAACATTTTGGGCTTCATGGCTATCGCAGCAGTTGCTGCCTTGTCATTGGCATCATGCAACAAGTCGCAGCCACAGGTTGAGGCTAAGTCTGAGAGCAAGGCTCCTGCTGAGTTGAAGATTGCGTATGTAGAGGTCGACTCTATCATGACACAGTATACATTTGCCAAAGAGTATTCTGCTCTCTTGGAGAAGAAGGGTCAGAACATTCAGGCTACACTTGCACAGAAGCAGCAGAACTTGCAGGCAGCAGCTGCCAACTTCCAGCAGAAGATTCAGCAGAATGCACTCACACGCGAGCAGGCAGAGGCTATACAGGCTGGTTTGCAGAAGCAGAGCAACGACGTGCAGGGTTTGCAGCAGCGTCTGAGCAACGAGTTTGCTGCCGAGCAGGCAAAGTACAACAAGGCTCTCCACGACAGTATTGCTCACTATCTGGCTGCCTACAACAAGGACAAGAAGTACAGCATCATCTTGTCTAAGAGTGGAGATAACCTTCTTTATGCCGACAAGGCTTACGATATCACTAACGAGGTGATCAATGGCTTGAACAAGGCTTATAAGGGCAAGTTGAAGAGCGAGACTGCTGCACCTGCTAAGAAATAATCCTTCGGGTGTAAGTCTTAAAACACGTACAATAACGATTCTATTTTTTTATAGAGAATTTTTTACTGATAGCCATACAGCTTCCTCTTTGGTTTGCTGTATGGCTATATATATAATAAGGTGTAAAGAACAATGCTTCGCAAAGAAAGATACGAATACGTGTTGGCATATTTCCGCCAGCAAATGCCTCAGGTCACTACCGAGTTGGAGTTTGGCAGTGCTTTCCAGTTGCTGGTAGCCACCTTGCTGTCGGCTCAGTGTACCGACAAGCGCATCAACATGGTTACGCCAGCTTTTTTTGCCCGTTATCCTGATGCCCGTTCTATGGCAGCGGCTACGGTGGATGAAGTGTACGAACTCATTCGTTCGGTGAGTTATCCCAATGCCAAGGCGAAGCTTCTCGTAGAGATGTCGTGTCAGTTGGTGGAGCGGTTCAATGGCGAGGTGCCAGAGTCGGCTGCCGACCTGACGAGCCTTGCCGGAGTAGGGCGCAAGACCGCCAATGTGATTCGTGCCGTGTGGTTTGGCAAGGCCACCATGGCAGTAGATACGCATGTCTATCGTGTCAGCCATCGCATGGGGTTGGTGCCTGCCACGGCCGACAGTCCGCGAAAGGTAGAAGACTATCTGATGGCTAACATTCCAGAAGCCGATATTCCCAACGCGCACCATTGGCTCCTGTTGCATGGCCGCTATATATGTAAGAGTGCCAAACCGCTATGCGAGCAGTGCTTCTTTAACGAGCATTGTCCCAAACGTCTGAAAAACAGTAAACTATAGCAATACATATAAGATGAATGTCAAGAAGATCAATCATTTTTTGCAGGATGTGGCTGCTCACAACAACCGTGAGTGGTTCCAGGAACACAAGGCAGAGTATCTGGCAGCCAAGTCTGATTTCGAGGAAGGCATCAGGAAGGCCATCGACCACTATGCCGGTTTCGATGACGAAATAGCCCACTTGCAGGTGAAAGACTGTACGTATCGTTTCTATCGTGACATACGTTTTTCTTCCGATAAGTCGCCCTATAAGCGCCATTTCGGAGCCTACATTTGTGCTCACGGCAAGAAGTCGCTTCGTGGTGGCTACTATATTCATGTAGAGCCAGGACATTGCCTTTTGGCAGTCGGTGCCTACTGTTTGCCAACGAATATCCTTACCTCGTGCCGCAACGAGATTATGGGTAACATTGACGAATGGCGTTGTGCTGTGGAGAATGGCAGGTTTGTCAATACCTTCGGTTATCCTGGTGAGGGTGTATGGAAGGACGATGACGAGATAAGCGACAAAGGTTTCGGAGTCAATATGTTGAAGAAAGCTCCCAAGAATTTTCCCAAGGACTATGAGTTTCTCGACTATCTGAAGATGAAGGACTACTGTGCCTGGGTCCGTGTGCCCGATGATTTCTTTGCCGATGAAGCTTGGCTCAGCAAGTCGGCAGACATCTTCCGTGTGGCAAAGCCCATGATGGATTTCGTCAATTCCGTGATTGATGACTATGAATAGCTCAGCTATTCCTTTTTTGAGGGAAAAAAATCAAATATACACATTAAATGAAAACAATGTATTTCAGTCAGAAAGCCTTATTGCTTGTTGTCTTTCTGATGTTGGTCGTTTCTTCAGCGGCACAAGCCAAGCGAGTTGTTGAGCGTCCTTACTTCTTCGCCTCCAACAATCATAAATTAGAAATCGAGCGTGTGACACTCGACAAGAAAGCTACAGTTCTTGACGTAAAAATCTATCAGGCCAGTGGCAAGGTTAGTATCGATTCCCATGCCGTTCTTGCAGCCAATGGTGCGACGTATGCTTATCTGGGTAGTCCGCAGTTGCCTAAAGGTGTTTTTGTGAAAGTGCCTGAGTGTGGGTACGTTTCTGCTACTTTGCGTTTTAAGCCAATGCCAGAGACCACGACGGAGTTTGATTTCCGTGAAGTATCCGACAACTCTGGTTGGAACATTTACGGAGTGCGCCTCGACGGCAGACGGCCACAGGCTGACATTCCGCAGCACTTGTTACAGCAAGCATTTGACAAAAAGGTAGAATTGCCATCTACCGATCTCAACCTTGGCAAGACTGTTGTGAATGTGCGCTTTGTAGGGTATAAACCTGAATACGGTACTACACTTGATGTTCTCGTGGAAAATTGGTTCTCACCACAGCGTATGCCGTTCGACCACGATTCTATCAGCGTGGATGGTACATGCAGCATAAGTGCCAATGCTATTTTACCGACAATAGCAACCATTCGGGTTAACCGAATGGAGATTCCGTTTCTTGCAGTGCCTCACGACACGACTACTGTAATTATTGACCTCACGACACAGGCACTTGCCGCTACACATCTCTTTGCAGATGATGCAAGCGTCAAGAAATATGTTTGGTTTGAAGGAAAATATGCTGCTGTCGATACAGAGTTGCAGAGTGTAAAGGAAAAGCTTGATGTCTATGGCAAAACTTTCTTTGATGACATTTGTGGTATGACACCATTGCAATATCGTGATTATGTGCAGAAGGTTTATGAGCAAAAACTACATGCTATTGATGCTGATGCAACCATCAGCGTTGCCACCCGAACTTTGGCGCATAGTTATCTTTCCATGAATTATGCTTCGGCGTTGTTTGGTTTTAAGAACAATATAGCCATGGCTCCTATGATTGTGTGCAAGACAGGAGTGCGACGTGCCGACCTGAGTGTTGACACATTGTCGTATTTCAAAACATTGGAGCAACTCCCAATCCTTCGTTCCAAGAATCAGCGTTATTATTCTTTTCTTGCAGACTTTACGTCAAGTTTCTGTCGCCAATATATGGCGGCTGACCCATTGTTGGATGACATAGCTGTCGGAAAGCGTCTCAGCCGTTCTTTAGGACGCAAGCATCTTCTCACCGAACAGCAGATGGCGGCAGCTCGCGATAGTATTGCCATGATATGGTAAGGGAATTGCTTTTTGCCGACAATGAAGACTTGAAGTCCCAGCAAAAGTCTTCCGACGAAAAAATGGCCGAGATGATAAAGACAGCCAATTCCAGTTCTGTATACAGCATTATAGACATAGACCCCAAGATGTCTGCCAAACAGATTTTTCCCTCAATCATAAATAAGTATAAAGGCAAAACTCTGCTCCTTGATTTTTGGAACACGTGGTGTATGCCATGCAGGGCTGCTATGTCGGCCATTCGTCCTTTGAAAGAACAGCTCACCGATGTGGTGTATGTTTATATTGCAGATGCTTCATCGCCTGTTGGCAAATGGGGCGAGATGATAAAGACGATAAGTGGTGTGCATGTGCGGTTGACAGAGGAGCAGGCTGATGCTCTTAGTGACCTATATCATTTCTCAGGTATTCCTACTTATTTTGTTGTAAACAAGGAAGGAAAGATTACTTATCAGACAACAAGTTTTCCTGGAGTAGATAAGGTGAGAGAGGTGTTGAAGTCTGAATAACATAAATGTGAAACTTCAGGAGGAAATTCTCTTTTGAAAAACGCAAGTGCTTTCATTGACTATTGAAAGCACCTGCGTTTAAGCTCGAAGCCTATTGCGTTTAATATCGAAGCCTATTGCGTTTAAGCTCGAAGCCTATTTCGTTTTTATGAGTTTCGTGACAGCAGTTATGTGCTTAATGGAGATAAAAAAAGCCCTGCCCCGCAAAGGGGGTAGGGCTTTTTGATGTATAGTCGCTTTTATATGTGTTGCCACTTCGTGGAGGGAGGCCTGTTAGAACAAGCTGAGGATCTTGTCTACTATCTTGTCGATATTAGAGGAGTCGTTGAGTTCTTCCAACTTTTCGTTGAGTTTGTCTTCTACCTTTTTGCTGACCTTGTCGGACAGTTTGTCAATAGCCTCGTTGGTCTTGTTTTCGAGCTGTGACTGCAGGTTGGTGTTGTCTGAAGAGTTGTTTGCCGACTGATTGTCATCAGTATTTTCAGATGAGTCATTGCTGTTGAGCTGTTCCACATTTTCCATTGCCTTGATGGCATCATCGGCATTGATGGTGTATACCTTGCCCAGAATTCCGAAGCTTACGTTGTGACTTTTGCCATTGAAGCTGACGGTGCCTTTCGAGAAGATGATGTAGTTGTGGTACTCGAAAAGCTGGTCGAAGGCAACATCTATCATGTTGTTCGAGATCATCTTGGCAAACGAGCGCAGACCATCGGCGAAGATGAAGTCGTCACTGATGTTTGTAGCCTTGTCTATCACCTTGCCGACTTCCTCCTTTACGGCTTGCTTATGAGTGTCTCTGCCGGGGTTGGTGAATGCCAGGATGAGCAGAATCACAACCAAGAGTCCTACGAAGAATTTCCAGTAAGATTTCTTTTTCTTAGGCTTCTTGTCGCTGTCCTTCCCGTTCTCATTTTCCTCTGTTTCTGCTGCAGGCTGACTCATCTCTTCCGCCTGATTGGCTGTAGGAGGAACAGGAGGCACTGCAGTTCCTGTTTGCTGACTGCCTTCGGCGAGAATGTATTTCAGTTCGGCTATTTTCCAGGCTGGAGTCCAGTCTGCCATACCTTCTTTCCATACCAAAGTCTCAGGCTTGATATGTTTTTCTGCCAGCTGGGCTATGCTGAATGGTCCGGCTTGCTTTCCGTTTTCTACGATGAAGTATTCCATTGTTTCTGTCTGTTTATTTTTTGTTTTTCTTTAACTTCCTCCTAACTTCTTTGCTCTTCACTCTCCCTCATGCGTCGCTTTCCACCATTTGGTCTGTTTCTTGGTTCTGAGAGCCACGGGATGCGAACTGGGGTCGCTGATGGTAAGACCCGAGAAGTCTTTGACGGTGATGGTTGTCGCATTGATGTTGCTGTACACTTCTGCGGTGCTTTGTGCGGCTTTTACCGTGGCTTTCAGCTGAGTGGCAAACTGATCCTTCATCGAGGCGTTGGGCTTCAGACTGTCTACATAGTTGCCCAAGTCGTAATACAGGTTGGGGGTGTATCCGTCTTCTGTCTGCACGCCAGCCAGGCGTTCTGTGGTGATGGTGTACTTGCTGTTCAGTTCCTTCATGATGGCAGCCAACTTGTCCATCTGTCGGCAGTCGATGGCAGCAAGGCTCGCGTATGGGGTAGAGGTGCTGTTGTAATGAGAGTAGTACGACGAGATGATGCTTGCGTAGTTGGGAGTTGTCGTGTTGAGATAGCTCCAGATATCCTCGTAGGGCAGTCCCTTTGCCATAATCTCATTGGGCGAAGCCAAGAGGAAGTTGGTGGCATCCTTCAGCTCGTAAGCCGTCTCCACATTACTCATATAGCAGGCATCGAAGAGGATGTACTGCATCTTGATGCCGTTGGTCTCGATGGCTTGTGCCAGCGATGATACGTTGATGGCATAGGTGTTGTCGAGTCCGCCAAAAGAGCGGGTCTTGAGTGCAGCTTTTCTCTTGGCCTGGTTGGGATAGTCGGTCCAGTCGGAAATGTTGTTCCATCCTGTTCCGTGTCCTCCGATAATCAGGGCATAGTTGAGTGTCTCTGCCTGCTGTTTCACCTCCCCGATGATGTTTGTCAGTCCTTCCGTAGTGGTGTAGGCAGTGCCGGTATAGTTTTCCAGCATCTGATGCTCTACAGTAAAGGTGCTTGAGTTGTAAGTCAGCTCAAAGAGCGAACTCTCTGTGGCAGATGTGCTCATAAACACAAATACCCTTGTGCTTTTTAGTCCCTTGTTCTTCTTGATGGCATTCTCTATCTGGTTCAGGTTGTTGACCATATCGCTGTAGAGTCCTGCCGAGTTTTCGGTTCCCGACCATGGATACATGATGAGCAAGGTCTGCTTGTTGACGCTGTCGATGTCGAAAGCCTCGTCGTTGCAGCCCGTCAGTCCCATCAGGGCGAAGGATACATATATAAATAAGGTGAAAAGCTTCTTTCTTGTCATGATACGAAAAATGTTAAATGTTAAGTGTTAAATGTTAAGTCGTGGCGCCCTTGTAAAGTCTTGTTCTTAAGATGGCAAGAGCAGCCTCGTCTAACACTTAACATTCAACATTTAACATTGAAAAAAAATAGTCTGTTACTTCTTCTTGAGTTCTTCGATAGTAGCCTTGAGGGCTGCGATCTTCTCTACAGAGTCGCTTTCTTTCTTGCGCTCAAGAGCCACCACCTTCTCAGGAGCGTGAGCCACGAAGTTCTCGTTGCTGAGCTTCTTGCGCACACCCATCAGGAAGCCTTCAAGGTGCTTGAGCTGTGCCTCAGCCTTCTCTATCTCGGCAGCCACGTCGATAAGGTCGCCCAATGGTACGGCAAACTCGTCGGTACCTACCATGAAACTGGATGCGTCGGCGCTCTTCTCGGTGATGACCTCAATCTTGTCGAGGTTGGCCATCTTCAGAGTTACGTCGTTGTAAGCCTCGAAGTCGTTCTTGCCCACTGCCTGGAGTGAGAGCTGCTCCTTCTGAGCGATGTTCTTCTGGTTGCGAACGGTACGGACACCGGCGATAATCTGCTTCACAGCCTCGATGTCGGCTGCCAACTTCTGCTCCTCGGCTGTAGGTGCAGGAATCTCCAGCTTCTCGCGCATGATGCTCTCGCCATCCTTGCGGTCGTAGATGTGCTGCCACAACTCCTCGGTGATGAATGGCATGAATGGGTGCAGCATCTTCAGCAGTGCGTCGAAGAAACGCAGGGTAGCGGCGTAGCTCTTCTGGTCGATAGGCTGACCGTAGGCTGGCTTCACCATCTCCAAGTACCAAGATGAGAACTCATCCCAGAACAACTTATATACAGTCATCAAAGCCTCAGAGATACGGTAGTCCTTAAACTGCTTCTGCATCTCCTCGTTCACCTCCTTGAGCTTGGCGTCAAACCATTTCACTGCGATTTCTGCGCTCTTAGGCTGTTCGATATCCGCAGTCTCCCAACCCTTAACGAGGCGGAAGGCGTTCCAAATCTTGTTGTTGAAGTTACGTCCCTGCTCGCAGAGGCTCTCGTCGAAGAGGATGTCATTGCCTGCAGGCGCAGAGAGCATCATACCCATGCGTACACCGTCGGCACCAAACTTATCGATCAGGTCTATAGGGTCAGGAGAGTTGCCGAGGCTCTTGCTCATCTTACGGCCGAGCTTGTCGCGAACGATACCTGTGAAGTATACGTGCTTGAAAGGCATCTTGCCACGATATTCGTAGCCAGCCATGATCATACGTGCCACCCAGAAGAAGATGATGTCCGGACCTGTAACGAGGTCGCTGGTGGGGTAGTAGTAGTTGATCTCCTCATTGTCTGGGTGCTCGATGCCGTCGAAGAGAGAGATAGGCCACAGCCATGAAGAGAACCATGTGTCGAGGCAGTCGCTCTCTTGTTCCAGGTCTTCGGCCTTGATGTTGGCATTCTTCTCCTGTGCGAGTTTCAAAGCCTCCTCTGCGGTTTCAGCCACTACGAAGTCCTTCTTGCCCTCGTTGTCGAAGTAGTAGGCTGGTATGCGATGCCCCCACCACAGCTGACGGCTGATACACCAGTCTTTGATATTCTCCAACCAGTGGCGATAGGTGTTCTTATATTTCTTGGGGTAGAACTCTATGTCGTCGTCCATGACAGGGGCGAGGGCGATGTCGGCAAAGTGCTGCATCTTGAGGAACCACTGTGTAGAGAGCTTAGGCTCGATAGGCACATTGGTGCGCTCGGAGAAACCTACCTTATTATTATAGTCCTCTATCTTCTCCATGAGGCCAGCCTCCTGCAGGTCGGCAGAGATCTGCTTGCGCACGTCCATGCGGTCCATGCCCACATACATGCCGGCAGCCTCACTGATGGTTCCGTTGTCGTTGAAGATATCGATGGTTGCCAGTCCGTGCTTCAAGCCGAGTGCATGGTCGTTGATGTCGTGAGCTGGAGTCACCTTCAGACAACCTGTACCGAACTCGATGTCTACGTATGAGTCCTCGATGACAGGAATCTCACGGCCTACGAGAGGCACGATGACGTGCTTACCCTTGAGCCAGGTGTTCTTCTTGTCCTCTGGGTTGATACACATGGCTGTATCGCCCATGATGGTCTCAGGACGTGTGGTAGCCACTACAGCATAGTAGCCCTTCTCGTCCTTGTGCATCACGTTCTCCTCGTCCACCTGCTGGCAGTCTTGCTCCACTACGTAATACTTCAGATGGTAGAGCTTAGAGTGCTCGTCCTTGTAGATAACCTCCTCGTCGGAGAGTGCAGTCTGCGCCTTAGGATCCCAGTTCACCATGCGCACGCCGCGATAGATGAGTCCCTTCTGGTAGAGGTCGCAGAACACATGGATCACGGCACGCGAACGGGTCTCGTCCATAGTGAATGCTGTGCGGTCCCAGTCGCAGCTGGCACCCAAGCGACGCAACTGCTTGAGGATGATGCCGCCATGCTCGTGAGTCCAGTCCCATGCATGCTTGAGGAACTCCTCACGGGTGAGGTCGGTCTTCTTGATGCCCTGCTGAGCGAGGCGGTTCACCACCTTGGCCTCGGTAGCGATACTGGCATGGTCGGTACCTGGCACCCAGCATGCGTTCTTTCCCTCCATTCGTGCACGGCGCACAAGGATGTCCTGGATTGTATTATTGAGCATGTGTCCCATGTGGAGCACACCTGTTACGTTAGGTGGTGGGATTACCACTGTATAGGGGTCACGACCGTCTGGCTTCGAGCTGAAGAGTTTGTTGTCGAGCCAGTACTGATACCATTTTCCTTCCACGTCTTGTGGATCGTACTTACTTGCTAATTCCATTTTTTATTATCTTTTGTTGTTTTTTCTTCAATAAAATCGGTGCAAAGTTACTAAATTCTGCCGAAATAAGCGAGGTCTTTACTTATTATTTTCCTTCATTTATGTTTTTCATCTTCATTTGGAGCTTTAAATTTGTAGAATACTTCTTTTATCTTTTATATGTTTTCAAATGTAATCAACAGGTTAGCCCAATGTCTTTTTTAGAGCACTTCTCATTTAAAACGTACCAAAGTTGTTTCCGTATCACTTAGCACTCAATAGTGTTGTGGAATTTTGGAATAATTCATTTTTCGTGGATATAGAATGAAACCATTCCATCAGAGCGCATTAATGTGATATGTCCGACTCCTCCTAATACTCCTTCAGGTAAAGTACCTTCAATAGTCCAATCAGAATAGAACTTGGCAACAATAAATGGATACTCGTATTTCATATCATCTCCATAAATGTCAAATAGAATTGCAATTCCTATATCTGCGGCCAACTTTGAATTGTCCACGATCCCTTGTCGAAAGGCTTTGACAGAATTATCTGGAAGATATAATGAATCAGAATAACTCATGAAAGGAAGTTGCTCTTTTCGTTCACCCACATAAAAATATGGGGTCACATTTTTCTTGCGAATAGAATAGCTTGAGTGTACAAACTTTGTTACAGCACAACCAACCAATACTCCCAACAAGACATAGGCGAAACAACTAATTAAGTATTTATTTAATTTTATCATACTTGGTGAGTTTTAAAATTCGAGCATCTTTCTTTTGGATGTAAACAATAGCAGATGTATCTTTGGATATGATTTTCCATACCTTGCCATTAATCAGGCTCAACTTAAATGGCTGTGCTTTATTGGCATAATCCTCCCCATATTTATCTGCCAGCACATAATAGGAAATTTTATATGCTGTCTGTGGCTTCGTCACGACACCCTTAATCTCTTTTCGTGTTGTTGCTATGGATGTTGTATCACAATCATAATAGTGTTCTTGGCGAAACTGTATTCCATAAGATTCTTCGTATTCCTTGGCACTTACTGGTTTGAAATATTGGTTATGAGGGTCTCTCTCTTTATAATAGAAATATAATGACACCAACACTCCTATCGCTATTCCAATTATTAAGCATATAAATTTTATCAGTTTTGTTCTATTCATAAGTCTTGGGATTTATTCGTAACATTTTTTTGGAAATAGTATAATAGTTTCTCCATGTTTATAGGATGAGTTTCTATACTACTATATCTATAGTTCAATACTGTTGGATCATTTTTGTCACTTGGTATATCTGTACTTAAAGTAATTATCTTGCCTTTATTGTATATGTATTTTAATAAAGAGCCATTTGGCGTAACTAAATAAATATTCATCTTATTCGCATTTCGGTAGGTTTTATTATTATTTTAGCGCAAATATAACAGAAATGTAGGGACGTTGTTATTGAGACATGAGTTTTTTAAGAAAGATTAAACTATATGGCTGCTGTTGTTAGCTCCTACTTAGCACCCATATGAAGAACTGATAGTTACAAATGCTATACATGTGTTATCATCCTTACAATCCAAAGAAACGGTCGCTTAATAATGGATAAATCTTATCTGAACATATCCAGGTGATGAACGACAGGCCACTTTGTGCCACTTGTGCCAATGTGTCAAGTGGCACAAATATAGAAAAATATAGAAAAAACCAGTATTTATGGTACTTTTGGTACTGAAATGCCACATGGCACTTTGGCACAAGTGGCACAAACTTATGCTACTGGTTACTCTACTTGACCTCTTCTCAGCCGATGAGCGGACCTTGGTGTGTCTGGGGCATAAGTACCATCTTTTCATCTGTTGGTATGTCACTTGGCAGTGACAAGTATGATACTTATGCCCTGTAATGTCAGGCTGCAATATTTATTTCGTATGACGATATTTAAATACTGTGTACTCAAGTTAGAAGTTATTTATTACCAAAAAAAACATGAAAATAACGATGGGTTTCCAAGAAAAGCATTATCTTTGCACTATAGTTTCATTAAAATAATATCAACAAGTGCATAGCAAGGAAGAAAAATTAGCCGCTTTCGAGAGATTGCTGGATGTGCAGGACCGCCTGCGCATACAATGTCCATGGGACAGGAAACAGACCTTCGAGAGTCTTCGACCCAATACCATTGAGGAGACTTTCGAGTTGTGTGACGCTCTGATGAAGCGCGACTATAAGAATATCAAGAAAGAGTTGGGCGATGTGCTCGAGCATGTGATGTTCTACAGCATCATAGGGCGTGAGGACGAGGAGTTCGACATCTGTGATGTCTGCAACCAGGAAGCCGACAAGCTCATGTTCCGCCATCCGTTCATCAACTGGCGTGAGGAGGGTAATTGGACGGTTGCCAACCCCGACATGTGTATCAACGAAGCAGGACAGGTGGTGTATAAGGAAACCCAGCAGGAGGAGCCCGATGACGCCTCACGTCCCTCTACCGCCTCGGCTGTGGAGAAGACCTGGGAACAGATTAAGCAGCAGGAGAAAGACGGCAACGAGCGGGTGCTGAGTGGAGTGCCCGATGCCTTGCCCTCGCTCATCAAGGCTTATCGCATACAGGACAAGGCACGCAACGTGGGCTTCGACTGGAAAGAGAAGGAGGATGTGTGGGACAAGGTGTACGAGGAACTGGAAGAGCTGAAGGCCGAACTGGCTAAGGGTGACAAGGAAAACTCCACCCGCGAGTTGGGCGATTTCCTCTTCTCTGTCATCAATGCCGCCCGGCTGTATAAGCTCAATCCCGACAATGCTCTGGAGATGACCAACCAGAAGTTTATCCGCAGGTTCAACTATGTGGAAGACCATTCGATGAAGCAGGGTAAGAGTCTGAAAGACATGACCTTGGAGGAAATGGATAAACTATGGAATGAGGCTAAACGTCAAGAGTAAGGAGTTTAATATAATACATATAAAGATGAGACGATTATTCTTTTTTACAGTGGCTGTCGTGGGGCTGATGCTCATGGCAGGTTGCCACGACCGTAAGGCGGCAAAGGTAATGGGTATGAACGATTCTGTAGATGTGGAGGCGGACAACGATTCCACCATTTATGGCGTTTGTGGCGAAGGAACCTCCATGCACTCGCTGCAACTCATTGCTGACAATGGCGATACACTCGATGTCTTTGTTGACGACGAGGAACCGGGAGTGGTACAGGGCGGGCTCCTGGCTGGCGACCGCATAGCCCTGATAGCTTACAAGTCTGCCGACGGCGAGATGGTGGCGCAGCGCGTCATTAATCTTACCTCACTCTTGGGCAAGTGGACCAGTATAGACAAGAACTTCGAGATCGTGGAAGGTGGCGACATCGTCAACAACGTCAAGGCAGAGGTCAACCCCTGGACCTCGTGGAAAATCGTCAACGGCAAACTGCTGCTCAATACCGATACCTTCGCCATCGACAACCTGGGTCCCGACAGTCTGCTGCTCGAGAACCATAAAGGTATCTATGTATTCAAACGTCAGCAGTAGGAGAAGCTGGAGAGACAGATTATGGAACCATTCAGAATTCATATCTTAGGGTGCGGCAGCGCTTTGCCCACCCTCAAGCACAGTGCTTCCGCGCAGCTCATCGAGATGCGTGGCAAGTGCTTCATGATGGATTGTGGCGAGGGAGCACAGATGCAGTTCAGGCGCTCGCATGTCCACTTTGCCAAGGTGAGCGCCATCTTTATTTCTCATCTTCATGGCGACCATTGCTTTGGATTGTTAGGACTGCTCTCCACCTTTGGTATGTTGGGACGTACATCTCGGTTAAAGATTTTCGCACCAGAGTGTTACGCCAGCCTGTTTGAGCAACAGATGGACTTCTTTATGCAGGGCATGACCTATGAAATAGAGTTTGTTCCCGTAGATACAACCCTGCAAAAAGTGGTTTACGAAGACCATTCCGTCACCGTAGAGACGGTGCCTTTGCGCCATCGTGTACCCTGCTGTGGCTACATCTTCCGCGAGAAGCCCACCTTGCCTCACATCCGTCGCGACATGATAGACTATTACGGTATTCCGCTCTCGCAGATCAACAACATCAAGAACGGCGCTGACTGGACGACACCCGAGGGCGACATCGTGCCCAACAGCAGGTTGGTGGAGCCAGCCGACGCACCCCGCAGTTATGCCTACTGCAGCGATACGTGCTATCTGCCCGATCTGTATGAAAGAGTAAAAGACGTGACGGTGCTCTATCACGAAAGCACCTATACCTCGGAGAATGAGGATCGTGCCAAGATCTATTATCACAGCACAGCGCACCAGGCAGCCCTTGTCGCCCAGAAGGCCGGGGCAGGGCGCTTGTTGCTCGGTCATTACAGCGCCCGATACAACAATGAGAATGTGCTGCTCGAAGAGGCGAAGGCGGTCTTCCCGGAGAGTTATCTCGCGCAAGAGGGAATGGTGTTTGAGGTGAAGTAGTTCTCGGGAGTTCTCTCAGGAGTTAAGGAGATTTCAAAGAAGTTAAAGAAGTAAAAGGAGTTAAGGAGTTAAGACAAATGCTTTGTGGACTTAAATTAACACTAAGTATTAACTCAAGTTTCGCTTGTGGTTCAAGCACGCCCTTTCTGGGCGTGGGGCGCTAACTTGCGAAAGTTGAAACATAAATGTTTCCTCCAAGGCATTTGTCTTCACTCCTCAGCGACCGGAGGGAGCGATAACTCCTTAACTCCCTTAACTCCTTAAAAAAACTCCTGCAGAAAAAAGTTCATTTTTAGATGCAAGGTTTTTGTATCTCGTAGTTTAATAAATAAATTTAGGAGAATTTGGAATCAGAAAAGCAACTCCTCGACGACATTTTGAGTGGTAGTCGCGATGCGATGCATCGACTCTACGACCGCTACATCGGGTATGTGATGGCCGTAGGGCTCAGGTACGTACCCGACAGGGACGAGGTGCGCGATGTCGTACAGGACAGCTTTGTGAAGATCTTCTCCTCCATCTCCCGCTTCGAGTATCGGGGCGAGGGCTCGCTCAAGGGCTGGATGCTGCGTATTGTAGCCAACGAGGCCATCAGCTACGCCAAGGCAAAGACGAAGTTCGTATTTACCGACGAGGTGCCCGACGAACCCGAGGCCGACAGCCCTGAGGTGGAACGTGTGCCGCCTGATGTGCTGACTCGGCTCATAGGCACGCTTCCCGATGGATACAGGCTCGTGCTCAATATGTATGTGTTTGAGCAGAAAAGCCACAAGGAGATAGCCGCTGAGCTGGGCATCAAGGAAAGCACCTCTGCATCTCAGTATCTGAGAGCCAAGAAACTGTTGGCAACGAGAATAAAAAACTATTTAAAGAATACGGAAAATGAACAAGACTGATTGGACAGACAAACTACGAGACAGGCTGGAGTACTATGAGGCTCCGGTCGGCGGTGACTTGTGGGCAGACATCGAGCAATCGCTTGTTCATCGCCCTGCCGTTCTTCGTCCTCTTGGCGCCAAGCCAGCCCGTCGCATGGGTTTGCGTTGGTGGGGAATGGCTGCAGCCCTGGCTGCCCTCGTGGTGGGAGGCAGTTATGTGTATTTACAGCAACCTCTTTCGCCTGCCGATACGGCAGTAGTGTCTTCTGTGATGAACCGTCAGGGGGCTTTGTCGTCTGGTAGTTCCAAGGATGATGCGCATGGCAATGCTGCTGAAAATCAAATAGCAGCCCTTGATACAGATGCCAGTCTTTCTGCTGCTCAAAGCGGTCAACCTATTCTGCTGGCAGATAATATAGTGGACAACAGTCGTGCAGCCCGAAAGTCGCAAGGAAATGAGGCCTCAGAGCCCCTTCTTCTCTCTGCCGCCGGAGGTGAAGAGCCTGTCTGCGACCTGTCGCCAGCATTGACAGAGCCTGCCGGTTCTGCTGTCCGTTCGGCTCAAGAGTCTTCGGCTTCCCGAGAGATATCTTCTTCCTCTTCATCATCAGAATCTCATCAGAAAAAGCATGCTGCTTTGTCTGGCAGTCAGACGAGAAAGGCTGTCCGTCCGGTGTCCCTTTCTACAGCCGATCCACAGATTGTTGCAGCCAAGTCGGCCGCTTCCGAGGGCTGGTCGGTGAAACTCTATGCCGAGAATGGCATTCCTCGCAGTTACAGCAACGGCGAGTCTTCGGGCTCTTGGGTGATGAGCGACGCCATGATGGGACCTGCTGTCGACAACACACTGCAGTTTATGGTCGTCAAGCTCAACAACAAGGAGTCTCTTATCGACTCCAAGCATCATTTCCCCGTCTCGGTGGGTTTGCAGGTAGGTGTGCCACTTCTTCCACGTCTCTCGCTTACTACGGGCGTTGTCTATACACAGACCAGTTCTGATTTCACTTATCAGTATGGCTCCGGTCAGATGGTTGTCAACCAGTCGCTCCACTATGTAGGTATTCCTGTAGGACTTTCCTATGAGGTCTGGGGGATCAGCCGTTTGCATACCTATGTCAATGTAGGAGGTGAAGGGGCAGTAAATGTGAAAAACAAGACCTTGATGGATGGCAACCGTGAAGATGTGGGGCGCGACAAGATGCAATGGTCTGCCAATGCATCCCTGGGCATTCAGTTTGACGTGATTCCTCAGTTGGGCATTTATGCCGAGCCGGGTGCGAAGTATTATTTTGACAACGGCAGCCATATAGACAACGTGTTCAAGGACAAGAAACTGAACTTCAATTTCCAGTTTGGCTTGCGTTGGAACATCGGAAAGTAACGCTTCTTTGTGGGAATGTTTAATTCAACTTTCCCAATTGAGAAAGTTGAATTAAGCGTTAAATAAAGTTAAAACCTGGCATTTGCTGTTACATTTTGAGGCTTAATAACGTTTATTAGGATGAAGACGTATTTAATTAGGTCAAAAACATAAAATAATCATCCTAAAGAATTTGGAGAAATGGTAAAAGTTCTGGCAAGTATAGGCATGCTGCTGACCTATACTGCTGCAATTTCGGCAGCAAATACACCCCGTTGGGCAGACAATGGCACCAAGACAGCCCCCATAGAAGTGACCGACACGATGGCATACGACAGCATCAAGTGGTCGGAAAACCTGGACGCTGTGACCGTTGTTGCAAAGAAACCCCTGGTAAAGAGCGAGCTCGACAAAATGACCTACGATGTAGAGTCTGACCCCGAGGCACAGGCCAACAGCGTGTTGGAGATGCTACGCAAGGTGCCGATGGTGACAGTCGACGGGCAGGACAACATCATGGTGAACAACAGTTCGTCGTTCAAGGTCTATGTCAACGGCAAACCCAACAACATGATGTCGAACAATCCCTCCGAGGTGCTCAAGAACATGCCTGCCAACAGCGTGAAGAAGATAGAAATCATCACCAATCCCGGACCAAAGTATGATGCCGAGGGAGTGGGAGGCATCATCAATATCATCACCACAGGCAAGGGTATGGAGGGCTATTCGCTCACCGTAGGTACCAACTATAACACCCAGGGCCGCATAGGTGCCAACATGTTTGGCACCGTACAGAGTGGCAAGTTCACCGTCAGCGGACGCTACAGCTATACGCACAGCGATGCGAAGCGCTACTGGGGCGGCAACCGTCGCGAGGTGACCGGCGACATCGACGAGACATCAGCCAATGTGGAGAGCTATTCCACAAGCAATGGCTGGTACAACTACCATTCTGGCAGTTTCGAGGCCAGCTATGAGATCGACAGTCTGCGCCTCGTGTCAGCTTCGTTTGGCCTATGGGCTGGCGGAGGCCACACACCCAATGAGAAACAGGTAGTGGCAACATCGCCCCTCGACGAAAGTCCCCTTTACCATTATTCCAACTTCGACCGTTCCCGCAACAGATGGTCTTCCATAGACGGAGGCATCGACTATCAGCGTTCCTTCCCGGTGAAAAACCGCTTGCTCACCCTGTCTTACAAGATCAACAGCAACCCCAGCGATGACGAAGACGAATACGCGTATCATGACATAGACGGCGTGGCTGCATGGCAAGACTATCTGCACATGCTGAAAGACCAGCGCCACGAACAGGACGGCAATTCGTTGGAGCAGACTTTCCAAATAGACTATACCACGCCCTTTGCCAAGATACACACCTTGGAGGCAGGCCTGAAGTACATCATGCGCGACAACCACAGCAACGACGACCGCTACACCCGTGAGGCACTGAGTGCAGCCGACTACGCCTACGACGAAGCCAACAGCTCGCACTACAAGCACACCAATGACATCTTCGCAGGCTATCTGGGCTATGGAGTGAAATGGAAACAGCTGTCTGGTCGTCTCGGTCTGCGCTATGAGCATACCCTGCAAGACGTGAAGTACCGTTTAGGCCGTGGCGAAGACTTCCGCAAGAACTTCGACGACCTTGTGCCCTCTGCAAGCTTCGGTGTGCGTGTGTCCGACTACGCCAATTTCAGCCTTGCCTACAACATGCGCATCTTCCGTCCAGGCATCTGGTATCTCAATCCTTATCTCGATGACAGCAATCCTGCTTCCCTCAGCCAGGGCAACAGCGACCTCGTGAGCGAGAAGAAGCATCAGATCACGCTGGGCTTCAACCTCAACACCAGCAAGCTGAGTCTGAACGTGAAGGCCGCTACGGCTTTTGTCAACAACAGCATCGAGGAAGTCACCTCACTCGTCGACGACCGCACCATCGCAGGACTGAGCCATCCTACAGGCAAGCAGGTCATCTACACCACCTATGAGAACATCGGTAAGGTGAAGGCATCGGCTCTGAGTGCCTATGTCAGCTGGAACATCTTCAGCAAGACACGCGTCTACTCCAATCTGTATGGATTATACAGCGACTACTCCAATGGGCAGACCATGCGCAACCACGGATGGTTTGGCTACACCTTCACCGGCATCGAGCAAACGCTGCCCAAGAACTGGTTTATCTCGTTAGATTATTTCGGCCGTACGAAGAGTGTTTCCCTTCAGGGCAAGGGCAGTTCTTATTCCGACTATGGCATCACGGTCAAGAAGTCGTTCCTCAACAAGCGTCTCAACGTGAGCGTCTATGCGGGCAGTCTGTTTAATAAGTACACGCGCCAGGATGACGTGACCGAAAGCGCTAATTTCCGTCAGAGTTCCTGGTCGAAAACCAGCAGTCGCCGCTTCTACTTCTCGGTTACCTACCGCTTCGGTTCGCTCAAGGCGAGCGTGAAGAAGGCACAACGTGGCATCGAGAACGACGACGTGAAAAGTGGAGGGGGTAGCAAGGATTAACTTGCCTCCCAAGAAATATCAATTCTCTCTCTTTAATATTCCCAGGTATTGCCGGCAAGTGAGCCACATACCTGGGCTTTTTATGTTTATGAATCCCGTTTTCGGGGAATTTGTTCCTGGTCTTGGATATTCTGCCGTGGGGGTGAGAAGAGGAACTTGTCGGTAATACACCCTCGCGCACACGCGCAGCCCGCGCTCCCGTGTGTATAATATAATGAGAGTGGGGCAGGA
>ERZ1034984.574-NODE-574-length-40396-cov-22.321807_pt1 | contig 40396 bp, 58 predicted proteins | sample MGYA00520589_ERZ1034984 | MGnify/ENA primary metagenome ERZ1034984 (study PRJEB33766, sample SAMN09781790) | gut metagenome | biome: gut microbiome | host: Homo sapiens | place: Madagascar | study: EMG produced TPA metagenomics assembly of the PRJNA485056 data... | reverse complement strand
ATATTATATTTATACAAAATAAAAATTATATAATAATGAGAGAAAAAGATAAAAAAACTTTTTACTACTATATTTTTCGGAGGTAATAACATGAATACTTATGGTTATCCTTAGCAGTATCAACCAATAGGCAATAGACCTGTTTATGGAACAACTGCTACACCTGTGATTCAAAACAATACTGTATAGCGAATTAGACCAGTAGCATCTTTAGATGAAGTTAGAGCTATGAATATTGATTTTGATGGTTCAGTTTTTTATTTTCCTGATTATGCCAATCGTAGAATCTATACAAAACAAATAAATATGGATGGAACAGCTTCTATTAATATGTATGAATTAAAAGAAATTCCAAATTCTTCTTAGTCTAATAATGATTATATAACACGAGAAGAATTTAATACTACTTTAACTTCTATTAAAGAAGTATTCGCATAGATTATGGGATCTAATAACGCGGTTGCGCCGTCTTAGGAATCGGGTTAGCCAGCTCAATAGCAACCAACAGAGAGCAAACCGCAGTTTAATTTTTAAGGAGAGGTTTAAATGACACAATCAATGAATCCAATGCAAATTATTGCTATGATTAAAAACGGTCAAAATCCATAGCAACTAATTTTATCTATGCTTGAAAATCAAATGGGCGGAACGCCGATGGGCAATAACTTATTACAAATGGCGCGGAACGGTCAAACCGCGGACATTGAAAAATTTGCTCGTAATCTATTCGAATCAAGAGGAATGGATTTTGATAAAGAATTTAATAGTTTTAAGTCCCAAATGGGGTTTAAATAAATAAAATTATAGAAAGAGGTTTTGTTATGTTTAATTACAATTATCCAATGAGCACGCCGAGTTATTCATTATCTGACATTGCTGCGGCTTCTGGAAATGGCTATCGTAATAATGATGGCGGAATGTGGGGAGACGGAGCTTGGTGGATTATTATCCTGTTCTTATTCTGCTTCAATGGTTGGGGCGGTAATGGCTGGGGTAATAATGGTGCTAATGGTTCTGGTTTCCAAGGCACTACAACCCGTGAAGAATTAAACTATGGTTTCGATATGAGTGATCTTAAATCTGGAGTCAATGGTTTAAGTTCTAGCCTTTGCAATGGTTTTAGTGGAGTAAATACTAATCTTTTAAGTGGCTTCGCTAATCTTGCTGAAACTAATAATGCTAATACTCGTGCTTTACAGAGTGATATCTGCAATATGGGTATGAATAATATGCAGAATACTTTTAGTATTACTCAAGCCATTAATGCTGATACTGTTGCTGGTATGCAGAATACTAATAATTTAACTCAACAATTAAATAATATGGCTGCTACTAACGCTCAATGCTGCTGCGAGAATAAGCAATTAATTCAATCTAGCTTTGCCGATCTTAATTATAATCTTGCTACTATTGCTTGCCAGAATCGTCAAACTACAGTTGATGGAGTTCGTGATATTATTGATAATAATAATGCTAACATGCGCTCTATCCTTGATTTCTTAGTTCAAGACAAAATTGAGACTCTTACTAATGAGAATAGTAATCTTAAGACTCAAATTTCTCAGAATCTTCAGAATGCTTACCTTATTAATCAATTGTCTCCAAAAGCAACTCCTGCTTATATTGTTGCTAATCCTTATACCGGTGTTAGTTATACTAGCTATGGTTGCGGATATGGTTCAGGATGCGGTTGTAATTCCTGATTAAAGAAAGAAGGTTAAATTATGGAAATAACGGCTAATGCTTTACAATCAGTTGCTACTGGTTCTAATGTAGTATTCACTAACACAGCTGTTGCTGGAAACTGTTCCATAATATATCGCGAGGGTAGCGGTTTAGTTACCCTCCGCGGTCTTACGAACGGTCAGCGCAGAGCTCGTTTCCGCATTTCATTTGGAGGTAATATAGGACTTCCAACTACTGGAACTGCGGGTGCTATTTCTTTGGCTATAGCTATTAATGGAGAGCCAGTTACTACTTCTACAATGATTTCTACTCCTACGGCTACTGGATAGTTTAATAATGTTTCACGTGCTTTATTCCTCGATGTGTTAGGCGGTTGTTGCACTCAAATCAGTATTGAAAACACGAGTTCATAGGCTATTGATGTTGAAAACGCCAGTTTAATTATCGAGAGAGTGGCATAAGGAGGTTTTTTAAATGTGTGATAAATTCCAAGAAATTAAAAAACAGTTATTAACTCAAGTAGAAGGTCAAATGTCCCATTTAGAATGTGTTGATACAAAGGAAATGGGCGAAGTAATAGATATGATAAAAGACCTTGAAGAGGCTATTTATTATTGCACTATTACTGAAGCTATGAATGATTTACCTGAAACCACACATTATTATACTGAAAAATATAAATCTCCTCATAAAAAAAGAATCTATAAACCTATGACATATGACTATGATTGGGAAGATTATGATTATGATGAGCACGAATATGAGATGCCAACAAGTGGGAAATCTCATGAAATCCATGATAGCAGAGAAGGCCGTAGTGGCGTCCACAGAAAGATGTATATAGAAGCCAAAGAACTTCATAAAGATAAGAGTGTTTAGATAAAAGAGTTAGACAAGTATCTTCAAGAATTAAGTTCTGATATAGTAGAAATGATTGAAGATGCTTCTAATGATGAACGTTCTTATATGGAGAAGAAAATCTAGGCTTTAGCATCTAAAATTGGATCTATGAATGGTTAATATTAATAATAGGAATTGGAGGATACTATTAGTATCTTCCAATCATCCTATGTTAATGCGACCTTCTGGAATATATACTTTAGGTTCTTGCGATGATCCTACTTCAACAATTTATATTAATGAAAATATTAGTAATAAAAAATTAAAAAAAGTATTAGCACATGAATTAACTCATGCTGCTATTTTTAGCTATGATATTTCATTAAAACCAGAAGAAGAAGAATTGATTGCGGATTTAGTGGGAACTTATGGCGAAGAAATTATAAATAATACTAATCTTTTATTTAAATAGATAAAAAAAATAAGGGAATGAAACTATTTTTGTTTCATTCCCTTATTTTTTTTTATTAGTCTTTAAGCGGTAATTTTAAAGTCCTTTCATAGTACTCTTTAGCCTATCCATTTCCACCTAAACCTGCATATACTTTAAAGAATTCGACTAACTATTCATACTGCCCTGAAGTCATATATCCTTGTTTTAAGAAACTTTGACATAACTGAATTAATCTAAATCTATAAGAAGCAAGAATTATTTCAATATATCTCTCACTAATTTTCTTTTCTTCCAATACGAAAGATCTTAAATTATTTAGATCTTCTTTGATTGGAGCTATATGCTCTTCAATTAATTCTTCTAATTGTTCATCTTTCTTTTCTTCTGCCAATTTTTGATACATTTTCATTTGAGTATAAATATATCTACAAAAGGCTAAGAGGCCAGCAGAAATAAGACCAAAAAATATTTCTATAAAATGCTAGGCAATAAAAGTAGACATAAAAAATACCTCCTTCCATTAACTTCTAATATATTTTAAAAAAAAGGAAGGAGGATTATTTATTTAAGGCCTATCTATTATTCCCAATTAAAATCATTATTGGAACTTTCTTTCGTGAAATATGCGGTATATAAACATATAGCATCACATATGTCATCATTAGCCTTTATATTATATTTTTGCTATACAAAATCAATATCTGCTTGTTTGAGTGTTTCACGTTTAATGCTACGACCGGTTTTAATTCCTAACTTTTTTCGCCATTCACTCGCCTACATTAACTCTAATGTTTTAGAAGTAAATGAAGAATTAACCTCATGCGCGCCTAGCATTACTGCGCCTTGAAGCCACATTAATAAACGTGAAGTATCCGAATACCCATAAGTTTCAGGATGAACATCTTCCGCGACTACTTTTTCAATATTATATTTTTTTATTAACTCAACAATCTAATCTTGTATTTTTTGTATTCTATCTAAATTATTTGAGGAAACCGCCGTTAGAAGTCCATAGTCTAACATTTCTCCTTCACTATTGGACACACAATAACCAGTAGATTTAGTAGATAAATCTAAAAAGAGGATATTCAAGTAATTACCTCCTTTCTTTAGGGTTTGAGGTAATTACTTTGAAGTTGAACCAAATCCTCCACGGCGTTCTCCAGAAGCATTATCATCTTCAATGGTTAAATAAGGTTTAATAATACCTTGACCGATAACATCACCTTTATGAAGTTGAATATCAAATGGAGACAAATTAATCATCTGAAAATAAATATGTCCTTCATTATCAGGATTATTATAATAATCTGCGTCAATAATTCCTACACCATTAGCAAGAATAAGCCAATATTTTAAAGGACAAGAACTGCGAACTGATAATTCAAGATAAGTATTATCATTTAATTCACATTTAATTCCAGTAGGCACAAGAGTCGGTTTAGTCTTTAACTCTTTAGACAAATTAGCCATCTCTGTTAGAGTATATGTATGTCCTCCTCTTCCCCATCGGACCATCTCAAGCACTTGGTCTGAATAAGATGGGATTACAATATCTTCTGCTACTGTAAAATCATAACCAGCAGATTTAGCGGTCTTTCTTACTGGCAAAACCGCATCTGGATATTTACTTACTCGTTCAAACTTCATTAAAAGCTTACCTCATAATTTACATCAATATTACTAATAGGATCTTTTTCATCATTGAATTTCTTAACAAGAGTAACTTGATACCATTCATCAACAATTTCACCCTTAGCTTTCTTTTCTTTCTTTACTGAACTATATTTAGCTAAAATATATTTAGTTTCAGCCTTAGCTTCATCAATAAGCGCGGCTGCACTTTCCTCATTATCTACACGATAAACTTCTGTAGCACTCACAAGATACTTATTCATTAACCTACCTCAACTTTAATTTCTTTTTTATTGGAATAATTTAAACTATTACTTTCATAAATCTTCGGAATTAACTCATTAATAAACTCTTCAATACCATATAAACGTATAGTATCAGTATCATTTTTATAACAAGATGCTACTAAAACATTTGGAAGATCAGGAATACTACAAGTTCCAATAGTTACTGCCATTCCATCATCATAAGTTTTAAAAACATTTTGTTCCATTGAAAATAAATTAATATTACAAACAATCATTTAATTACACTCCACAATACCAGCATCATATTGGAATAGATAAAAACAATAAGATTCATTATTAATATTTATCCAAATTTCAATAGCGCCATTATTATTCTTTTCCCAACCAACAATATTTCCTAATTCTTGACAAAGTATAATTACCATACTGGCTAAAGAACCAGTTGAAATAAGTGGAGGAATATTTTTATGAAAAATAGTATAATAATTATAATCTTTACATAATAACATATAATACATTCCATATTCACTTATTTCATTAATACTACTCTTTAATTTATTTAATTCTTCTTCATTAATTGGGTCCATTTGTATCATAATATTTTTATTAAAATCATATAAATTCATTCCAGTTTGAAATGTAGTAGAATTATCTGATAAATTAGCAGTAGTAACTCCTAACATTACCCATTCATTTCCGGTATAATAATATTGTTTTTGGTCTTCGCCAGAAATAGCAATAGTTCCTTCTTCGAACTTACGAGGAGAATTATATAATTCTCCTATTGTATTAGTATAAAAAACATTCATTATATAATCTCCTATCTATTTCATAGAAAAATTATATCACAAATTTTCTTTTTTGTCAAGTTTTAAATTAATAATATTCTAATTGCGAGAACCGCGTAAAGGTAATGTAATATCTCTTTCCTTTTGGATAAAAGGTCCATCAATTAAATAATCTGCGGTTTTTAGAATATTTTTAATTCTAATATTATTACTATTCTTTAATTCATCATAGATATATCCAGTCCACACATATATTTTAATATTTGGATATACTTTTTTGATTTCAGTAATAATTAAATTAGTTAAAAACTCATTCTCAGGGCAAAGAGGCTCTCCACCCATAATACAAAGATTACGTTCAATATTATTTGCGTTAATAGCGGTGATTAATTCATCTAATACTTTATTAGTAAATTCTTTACCGCCGTCAAAATCCCACGTTTCAGGATTTTGACATCCTTCACAGTGGTGCGGACACCCTTGCGTAAAAAATGATACACACACCCCGGGCGCCGCAGCCAAATCATTCTTTATAATTCCTGCGTATTTCATTCTAATACTCCTGTATGTTTTACTCTTGCTTCAACTTCTTTTTGTTTACCCCAGTTAAAAGCAGTTTTATAATTACCAGTAAGATAACCAGTTACACGGCGTAATTGCTGAATATTGTGGCTCCCACACTCAGGACAAGAATCATTAAATTCATCACAATAACCGCACTCAAGACAAGTATCATTTGGAACATTTACTGCGAAATAAGGAATATCTTTATCCATTGCGTAATTGACAATAGTTTCAAGGGCGTCAATATTATTTTTAACTGTAGAGTCAAGTTCAACATAAGTGATACATCCAGCAGAAGAATATCCAGTCAATTCAGATTCAATATCAATTTTATCAAAAGGACTCATTTCTTTCCATACAGGAACGTGAATACTATTGGTAAAAAACTCTTTATCACTTACATTAGGAATTTCACCATATCTATCTTTAAACTTTGTCATAGCAGTATAACAAAGATTTTCAGCAGGAGTATAATATACGCCAAAATTAAGTTTATATTTTTCTTTGTATTCAGCGCATCTTTCTTTAAAACGCTTTTCAATTTTTTTAGCAATTTTCATACCGTATTCAGTAGTATGGTCTTCGCCAACAAGAATTTGAAGAGTTTCCGCGAGGCCAATTTGTCCAATAGCAAGAGTTCCATGTTTAAGAGCGGAACGAATTCCTTCTTCTGGAACATAACCAGCCATGACATTATTTTCATACATAAATCTCGCAGATCCAGGATCTTGAGAACAAATCCACTCAAAACGTTCCATTAATTGAATACGTGCTTCATTAATTTTTCTATCAAGTAAAGCTAAGAAAACAGGAATAATATCTTCTTCTTGTCCTTCTTTTTCACATTCTTCTCTAGCTATCATAGCAAGAGTAGGAAGAATAATAGTAACAGGACAAATATTTCCGCGTCCGTCTTTAAGCTGACCGAATCCATTAATATCCCAACCATTTGCGGTTCTACACCCCATTGTAGAGAAATAAGTGCGAGGATCATTAATATCATATCCTGCGTTACCAGACCAATCAACATTTGCGTAATTAGGATAAAGGCGTCTCGCGGTGCTTTCTAATGCTAATCTATATAAATCATAGTTAGGATCGCCTGGTTTGCGGTTAACACCTTTCATACATTGGAAAATTCCGCAAGGGAAAATTGAAGTTTTATGTAGTTTACCGAGACCTTCAATAGAAACATCTAATAATGCTTTAGTTACCATTCTACCTTCTGGTAAAGTGCAAGTGCCATAATTAATACTTGTAAATGGTAATTGATTACCGCTACGAGATTGTAAAGTATTAAGATTGTGGTAAAGACCTTCAGCAGCTTGATGAGTTTCACGAATTGTCATATCATGAGCGTAATCATAAGCTTTTTTATAAGTTTCGGAAGCTAATAAATAACTAACTGCGTTTTCTTCTTCAGCTCTTGTTGTGGCATTTCGGTATGATTGAATAGGCATTTTTGATGTGTCTAAATCTCCTAATACATTATTAACAATATAGTTATAATCATTAGAACTATATAAGTATTTAACTCCATCTTTAAAATGTTTCCAAAAAGATTTTCTTACATAAGGAACCATAGTCCAGTCTAAATGAGTAGCACTAACTCCGCCAAACTAACAAAGACTTTGAATTTGAAAAATAACAGCAATTAGTTGGAATGCTGTGTTAATTGAACCCGCGGGACGAACATCTGCTTGACGAGTATTAAATCCATTAGCAAGTAAATTATCAAAAGGAATGCTTAAGCAATTATGAGAACCAACATAATAAGAATCAAGGTCATGAGTATAAATAATATTATCAATATGATTCTTACGAGCCATTGGTGAAAGTAAATAATCAAGCGCAAGTTGTTTAGTAACGACACTACTTGCTTCACCAGTGCGGCCGCCGAATGAATGCTCGTCAACATTAGCATTTTGATTTTTTACATTATTACCATCAAGTTTTTCACGAATTGCTTTAATAAAATCATCTCTTTTATTACGAGCGACTTCTTTTTTATATCTATATCTGATATAAGCACGAGCAACATCACGTCGTTCAGAGCGCATTAAATAATCTTCGATCCAATCTTGAAGATCTTCTACTCCAACGCTTCCATCAGGAAAATGATTTATTTGTCTTTCAATATCTTCCGCGATATCTTTTGCGGTATCATCTTCATATAATTTGCCATCAACTTCAATAAATGCTTTGTTGATAGCATTAATAATTTTCTTTTTATTAAATTGAGTTATACTTCCATCACGTTTAATAATATACAAATTTTTTGCCTCCAAACTAAATATAGTAGTTCTTTCAGAATATTCTACTATATTTAGGTTTTGTTAGTAAATAATTATTTATTTTAGTCCATTTCCGCCCATTGTTTAACTTTTTGACAGATAGAATTAACAATATTCATATAATCATTGAATGTTTCATTTACCATAATATTACATTCAATACTATTCATCTTTTGAAATTGAATTTCATCAGCAGAATATCTTCTAATAATTTCATCTACATTAGGATTTTCTTCTCTATTTAATTGTCTAATTAAACGAGTTTTTCCTTTTGCGGTGATATAATATATTTCTAATTCAATTCTATCATCTTCAAGAAGACTCATAATTCCATCTGGATTAAAAACACCAATATTAATTTTATCATTAGATAAACTATCAATACTTGTACCATAATACCAATTGTTAAAGCTGGTGGTTTCTAACATTTTATTTTCATCAATTAATGTTAGAAATTCATCTTCTGAAACAAAATGATAACTTTCGTCTGCAATTTCTTTTTCACGTCTTGGGCGCGTAGTATGGCTTATAATAGGATTTAAATATTTTTCTAAGTGGGAAAAGATAGCCATCATTAGACTATCTTTTCCAGCCCCAGATTTTCCACATAATGCGATAATTTTATACATCTTCTTCAATTCCTCCTTGATAGCGAGCATCTTTTAAGATTAAATCTCCATTAGATAAAATTTCATCAATTTTATATAATTGATGTCCTCCAGAAGAAGCATATTTCTTTGACATAAAATTGTCTCCATTGCGAATACCAGAAACTACAATCATATTTCCACGATTAAACCAAGATTTTTCAACAATATGTTTAGTCCCATCTGCACCACGCTCTGAGATTTGCTTATCGAATAAACTAAAATATTCTTTTCTAAACTTTACTTCTACAGGACCAGTAGTAGTAAGAATAGTTACGGTGCTTTTAGTTTTATTTTTTGCTATACAAGTTCCGCAAATCTTAAATAACTTATAGATATGAATAGTATGATTTCCTTTAGTAAAACTTCTATCAATAATTGGCTCTTCCGGAAGTTTAAAGAAATCTACAAATCCGTATTTATTGTTATTAATATTATTTAATTCGTGAGTATGATAATAATAACAAAGAACTTCCATTTCCCAAGCAGACAAATTATTTTTACTTGCATATTTATCCCAATCATCTTTAAATATTTTCATATTTAAATTATTTAGAATTTCATCTTTATTATTGGCAATCCAAGCGCGGAATACATCCATCCATTTTTGATAGACATTATCCCAAACATTTTCACTTAAATAATAATCAGTTCCATCAAATTGAATGTTATTATCTTCTCCAATTTCCACTAAGAAATTAATTGCACGTTCATCAAGTTGATATAAACCATTATTTCTTGTAGTTTTACAAATTGCTTTTAGATATCTATTAAATTCATAAATGCGACGGGCCATAATTTGATTTTCATTTTCTTCTGGAAGAAGATCATATTTCATAAGTCCGCCCATATTCTGAAGAGTAATTCTCTTTTTCTTATCACAAGTTTCCCAAATATACCAAACCATTAATTCTTTTCTATCCATCATATTATCAAAGGCGCCTCCTTTGATAAGAGAAATCATAGCTTGTTTACCAGGCTTAATGCGATATAAAAATTCTTTAGGGTTTGAATAAGGACGGTTAGCAATAATTGTATTAACTAATTCATCGCCAACATTTAGCATACCTTTTAATCCAAAAAGAATTTTATTATTTTCAATATCAGGAGCAAACCCGAATTTAGATTTATTAATATCAGGAAGACCAACTTCAATTCCGGCTTTTTGGATATCGCTAATAGCTTTAGCAATTTTACCATAATCAGTGGCCGCGGTTTTACGAATCTTACCACTTTTATCAGGAAGATCTTTAAACGTTACTCCATTCGCTAAATCATCACCCTCGGGCGCATAAATATCCACAATCTCTTCTTCGCTATTATCCTCAAGAGAACCACTATTAACGATTAAACAGGCAGTATCCCAATAAATAGGATTAAAATGAATTACTAAGTAAATCATTTGAATTGCTACAAAAGAGTAAGGAAGAGAGTGATTAAGGCTAAACGCATATCCTAATTGAGGAGCAACCGCGATTTCCCAGAAGTATTCAGCCGATTTTTCATTATCAAATTTACTAAATACTTGTTCTTTTAATTGTGGAATTTTAGCCATTTGCTTTTTAGCAACAATCTTACGAGCAGTATTAGCTTCACCAAGAGTAAAATGAGCTACATCCATAAGAATTTCCATCATTTGCTCTTGGATAGGACAACAACCGTAATATTTATCACAATGCTTATGCATCTTATCAATTAATTCTTGTGGAAGATGCTGAGCTTTCATTTCATTATCAAATACTTTAATACCTGAATGTTGAATACGATAATATCTATCTTGCTGAGATTCTTTTCCTTTTTCTGACATAAGACGCATCATAGCGTTAGCCGCAGTCATTTCCATAGGGTCTTGCGGTTTAAGTCGTTTAGCGATCGCCAAACCAACACCAGTTGAAAATTGGAATACATCTAATACATCACCAGCAGCAAGATGGTCCCAAATTGCTTGGTCGGTTGTATCTATTACTTCTGGGTGAATATATTTATTATAAAATTCTCGTAAAGATAATTCTGGAATTTGTTTATCTTTTAAAAGTAATTGATAACAAGTAATGATTTTATCAGAAGCCTCAGTTACGAGGAAATCATACTTGGTATCTCCTGCGGCTTCTGCTTTATGAAGATCCCAGCAAGTAATCATATCTCCGCTAGGAGTTCTCATAAATGATGCGGTATCAAATGGATCATCACCATATAAAATAACGCCAGAAGCATGAGAAGAACGTTTATTAACCATTCCTTCAATATAAATGATAATATCTAAAAGACCAGGATATTGATTTACTTCTCGAATAAATGCTTGAACGGGTTTGCGGTCTTTTTCTTCATTACCATAAATAACATCGTGAATAGGCCATAAAAATCCACGTTCTTGCGGAATTAATGAAGACATATATTGGGCATTATCAACATCAATTCCTTCTGGAAACTCTTCGCTTCTATATCCGCGACAAGCAGTTAAAATACTCTGTTTAGTTCCTTCAGTTCCAAAAGTAGCAACTTGAACTAATCCTAATTCTCCACGCTCTTTTCTAATAGCTTTGAAAATTGCGGGACGCTTACTTGGAGCAAGGTCAATATCAATATCAGGCAATTCTGCGCGTTCCTTATTTAAAAATCTCCAATAAGGAAGTCCCCAACGAATTGGGTCTAACTGAGTAATACCTAAAAGATAATTAGATAAAAATCCAGTCGCGGAACCGCGCCCGGGGCCTACAATACTTCCGCACTCCCAAAATAAATTAATATAATGTTGGAAAGTATTGAAATAAGCAAAAAGACAGTCATCTAATTTTTCACCAATATCTTTTATAATATCAGCTTCAATTTCAAGTCGTTCTAAATAATTTTCATTATAATAAAGTTGTTTTTCTTGTAATGCTTTAATACATTCATTTACCCAATATCGTTCTTGAATATTATCGCTATTAATTAAAGAACAAATAATTGGATATTTATCAAACCACTCTGAAGGAATAAATCCTTTTTTATAATCTTTTACTTCAACTTTTGGAATAATTTGTTTTCTTTCTAATGAATAAAAAGAAATTTTATTTTGAATTTCTTGAGTATTGTCAAGAATCCAATTTACTAATTCTTTTCCTGTTTTATTACCTTTATCCCAATCATTAGCATAAGGTTCCATTAATTCAAAAATTTCATCACTTGTCATTAGATAAGTAAATTTATAGAAATCATCAACTTCTCTTTCTCCTGGTTTAGAAGTAAGATATGCTTTATGAATGGGTCTATCTTCTTTAGTTAAATAGTGTGCGTCTGTTCCAACTACCATTTTTAAATCAAATGCCTTAGCAATTTGATAAATTTTATGATTTACCACTATTTGTTCGGCATCCGTAGAAGGCGCGCATTCAAGATAAAAATCTTCTTTTCCAAATACTTTAATACAAAAATTGATATAATCAATTATTTGATTATAGTATTTAGTTTGAGTTTCAATATCTTTATTTAATTCAGCTTGAAACATTGGCAAAATACAACTACCAAGCTCTCCACCGATACAAGCAGTTGTTGCTATAACGTGTCCTTTATACTGCTCCATTACCATTTCAAGTTCACTTTTTAAAGTAGGAACTCGCTCCATACGTCTATCAATATAGCTATGAGTCCAAGCTATAGAACTCAATTCTCTTAATGCTTTATGTCCGATAGCATCTTTAGCGATAAGAATAAAATGGTAATATTTTTGTCCTCTATCTCGTGTATCCGTAAGATAAATTTCATTTCCAAGAGCAATAGTAAAATTAGGATTTTCTTCTCTCAATTTTTTCGCAAATTGATTTACTTCCATATGCGCGGAAAGACATTCATGGTCTGTAATTGTTATTCCTGACAATCCTAATTCTATTGCTTTATCAATTAGTGCTTGCGGTCTATTAATACAGTCAAAGTAAGCGGAGGTTCGAATACATAGTATGATTATGGATACCAAAATATGATCTCATTCTAACTCCAACCCTCCTTTTATTTTAATTTATATTTATATAATACCATATTATTTAATAACAATCAAATGAAGAGATATAGTTATCGCATACAGAGCGAATATCTCTTAAAAAATTAGCAAAATCTTTTGATCGAGTTGATATTTTATTCATACTATCACAAGCCATAGAATTTAGCCTATCTAATTCTGTATTTAAATTATAGGTAAAAAGTTCTAAATTAGAATTTAAATCCTAAGCTAAATCCGCGTCTTTAAGAAACATATTATTCTCAAGTATAGCATTAATACTTGAATTTAAATTAGATGTATTTAACATATATTAAATTCCTCAAAATCAAAATGTTTATTATAATAATTATTTGCCAAATCCATCCATAGATAAAATAATGAAGTATATTCAGGGGGAATCCAAGGAGAAGATAAACAAATAACTAATTCATCAGGAGTAAATAAATTATTTAAATCAAATTGAGATAAACAGTAATCTATATTTAGAAGATCTTTAAGTTTTTCATCTGGCATTTTTGAGTTTATATTGTGAATCCATATATATTCATTTAAACAATTTTTATTGTATAGATATTGAACCCAGTTAGCACAAGTGCCTTTTATATTAGAAACTCTTTTAATATCTTCAATTGAATATCCTATATCATGGTGATGATCTATATTTATAATAGTATATTTCTCTTCATAGTCAAAATACTAAATAATTTCCTCATGACTTTCAATAAAATGAATTTTATTTTTATCTAATTTTTGAAAATATTTAAATATTAAAATAGTTAACCTCTAATAATGTTCAGAGTCTATTTTTGTTAATTTCATGTATGGATTAGTTAATAATTCATTCCAAGAAATTTTTGGAACTTTATCGTTATACAACTCTATACTTGGGGCCATAATAATATCAAAATCTATCGTTAAAATTGTTTTCATTTATTACTTCCTTATAATTACTAATTTATTACTAGCTCTAGTAGCCATAGTATATAAATACTTTTTATGTTCTTCTTTATCAAAGGGATGATTTTCCTCAAATCCCAATACTTTTCCATATTCACTACCTTGAGCCTTCCAACAAGTAATAGCATAAGCATAGGAAAAATCAAGTGGAGGATCAAGACACTGTTTATTATTTCTTAATTGATAACACTGACTACCTGTAAGAGTTCCCTCTCCGGTAATAAGTTGTTTATAATCAATTGGAGTTCCACAAAATTTATCTCCATCACTTAAAACAATTTGAGTAAACATATAAGTAATAGGAACTTCTGAAATATAATAAGGAACTCGAATATTTTCTGTATAAAAATCTTCAATAGTTCCAACAGTGCCATTAGTTAAAGCCCATACTCGTTTCTCAGACATAAAATCCCAGTTATTGTGTAATCCAATAATTTTATCTCCAATTTGGGGAACGTCAGGATTAAAACCTTTTCTTTCTCGAACAAGATTATTTATCTTAGTTCTCGTGGCATTTTTAGCACAAATAATCTAATCAGCCCAATCATACATTTCAGGTATGACTTGACTTTTATCATATACTCTTACTTGTTTTCCTTCAGGGCGATAAGAAATTAAAGATTTACCTTCTCTAATCCACATTGAAAAACGGATAATTTCACTATCTTGTGCTTGGCGCATAATTTCATCAAGAAAGATATGCGGTTTATCTAATACATGATTATTTTCATTAGGATCTACAGGTGGTAGCTGACCGGGGTCTCCGGCCGCGATAATATAAATACCGTGAGTTAACATTAGATCCCATAATTTTTTAGGCAACATTGATACTTCGTCAACAACGATTACTTTATACTGCGCCAATTCACTATTATCTCTTGGGAAGAATTTAAAAGTTCCATTAGCCATCATTTTAGCTTTATATAAAAGTTTATGTGCGGTTGTTGCATTAGGACATCCTTTCTGTTGTAGCACGGTCGCGGCCTTACCTGTAAATGCGACATAACAAACTTCTTCTTCTGGATCAACATCAAGGGCAGAAATAATAAATTTAATTAAAGTGCTTTTTCCACTTCCCGCATATCCTGCTATACAAGTCCAACGTTCTCGAGCGTAATAGCGCTCAACCGCAATTTTTAATCCTTCTTCTTGTTTACGAGTTAATTCCATTATAACACTCTCCAGGATTTAATCTATAATATTTATCTTTATCTACAATAAAATAATCACAAGCCCATTTTAATGTTCCATAAACGCCAGTAGTATGTCTATCTATATTATCTAATTTAGAGATTAATTCTTGGGCTTTATTATAATAACTACAATTTTCATAATTAGAACAATAATTACATTGTTCTTTCCAGTAAATCCACATTAATCATGCTCTCCAATTGCTTCACTAAGGATTTGATAGAAACGCATACAATCTCTTTCATAAAGGTCTCTAGCTGCACTTTCAGCTTCTTTTTTAGAATATCCTCTACTATTAATATACATTTCAATATCTTCCTTCATAGCTTTATAGCGGGCTAATTGGTATCTATAGCAAAGACTATCATACATATAGCCTTTAGTATGTTTTTCTCTTTCATTAAAAAATTCTAAACTATTATCGTATTTATGAGCTTTATCTATCATTTCTTTTAAATCCATATTTTATTCCTCTTTAAAATCAATATCTTCAGGTTCATCTATATCAAATAATTCAAATAACATTGGAATAGCTCCGACACAAGCATTAACTTCATCATTACAACAATTATTTAAAAAATTCGCAGTAGTTATACCTGCTACAAAACAAGCAAAATTTTTATGGTTCTAATTAAATCTCTTCGTAAGAGATTCTAATTCTTCCTCATTTAAAGAAAGTAAATAATCCTTTGAAAATTGTTCCTAATATTTACTTAAATAACTATTCCATTCTATGTAAGATCTTAAAAGCTTTTTATAACATAAGGATAGACTACCCATAATATTTTTCTTCTTTCTTCATTTATATTTATATAATACCATATTTTAATTATTTAGTCAAATTTAGAATATAATAAATTCTTTGTCTGTATTATCTGCTTCAATTGTTATAGGAGGCCCAAAAGAGATAGTTTCTGTATGCGGATTAGATTCAGAAAAAATTTCAGATTTAAGTTTTTCCCCAAAAATTTCTAAATCACTTTTTTCATTTGACTTGTCGGTTTCTTCGTCTGTTCCCGGTTCGGGCCAGCATCCTTCTTCTTTATAACCAGTAGTGGAAGCTTTAATCCATATGTCTGCTAATTTATTTAATACATCAAATAATTTTTCTTCGGAAGAAATTCCTAACTTAACCAATTGATTATTTATTTCATCATTAGCTTTTTCGTATTCATAATTATAAGATGCTAAAGCTTTTGAAAGCTTTTTAAGGGCTTCGCCACTTTCTTCTGGACTTGATTGCCATATCATATTGATATCACTATCATAATAATTAAGTTTTTCCATAATTCACTCCATAAATGAAAATAATGGCTATATGAAGAAATAAATCTTCATATAGCCATAAAATTAATTAGTAAAATAATTATAAGCAATGGTCGCATTCTTTTGTCTTTGATTCAAAGAACTTGATCCGCAACGCTCATAACATTTCGCAAATGCTTTCGCAACTTCTTTTTCATCATTCAAACTTAAAAAAGAGTTAAAATCAAACCCTCTTTTATATGAAGAACCAAAAGTATTAAATTCATATTCAATAGTATTTATTAAGAATTCACATTGTGAGTCTAAATCAGAATACCAAACATTTGGATATCCTTTGCTCCATTGACAAATTCCATAATAGTATTTATTAGAAGCAGTTGGCTGTAAGGATAAAGTATGTCCGCCACATTCCGCCATCATATTACCTAAAATACCAGCGCAAACCGCGTCATTCCAACCTTGGTCTTTCATATAAAGCCAAATTTCTGTTGCTACTGGATAGGTAGATAATTTATCATTCCATTGAGAATTGATTTCATTTAAACGATTTTGATAAATTTCTAAATATTCATTAGCAGTTTCATATTCTTTTTTAGCAAATTCAATAATAGGATGATTTTCATCATATCCTAGTGCTCTTGTTGCTTCGGCTAAGTCATGAGCGCTATTTACAATCTCTTGATATTCTTGGATCAGAGATTTAAGTTCTTTACGATTAACTGTATTGCTAATTTCTCTACTCATAGGCTCCATATCAGCAGTTTCTTCTGTTAAGAAATTATATACAGTTGATGATTCAGAAGGGATGTAAGCTTCCGAAAAAGTAGCAATTTCGCTATAATTTAAAGCAAGAGCAGATGTTTGTAAAATAAAAATTAGTATAAAACAAATAATACTTCCTGCTAAAATCTTATATCTTTTCATAAATGATTTCCTCCTAATAGGTTTTTTAAGTCTATTAGTCGTAGTGTCAATTATTAAAAATAATAAGCAGCCCTATCTACAATTTCGTAATCTTCTATAATAATCTAAGGACTAATATTATTATTCCATATATTTCGTTCGCATTTACCAACGATATTAATTGTCACATAACCCTATTCAGAATACAATTTCTCGTATTCCTCCTCGGACGACTTAAACTTGATTAAACTGATGCCATCAGGCATAGTTATCTTCAAGGTAGGATTTTTATCTTTTGACATTAAAGTTAAGTTATTAGACGCAACTTTTATTCCTTCAACGGCAATAGATACTTCTTCTACCCCTTGGCCCCAAAGTGGTTTGAGTTGAGCGATATCAATAATATCTTTTCCAACTAAATCATTAGTGTGATAAATAAAATCAACACTGTAAATTGGGGTGAAATCAAAATCTCGTAAAGCAGAATTCGCATATTCGATAAATTTATCAAAATTTTCATCAATAATACCAAATCCAAAAGCATTAGGGTGTCCCTCTGCATACATAATTAAATTTGATTTTTGACAAAATTCTCTAAAGTCTTTAAGTGCGGATTTGTCGTATCCTCTGCCGGAGCCTTCCCAACAAATTTGTTGAGTTTCTTCATCTATTGTTTTATTAAGAATTAAAACAGGACGTTGATATTTACTCATTAATTGATTAGCTATTAAACCAGTCAAATTTTTATCAGCAGCAAATCCATCTAACTTAATTCCTAAGATTTTATTACTTAAAAGATTTTGATTTGCGATTATCTATTCAATTTTTTCCAAGCTAGTGTCTCTGATTTTAGTTTGCCTATTCTTGATATTAGTACAATTACGACAAGCTTGTTCTACTCTCGTCTCTGCTTGACCTTTACATCCACGCTTTGTTGAAGGGACAAGTTCGTATCCCTTAAAATCAAGCATTGATTCGAATAGCATGAGCTTTTCTTCTTGCGTCCCAACACGAGTAGTTGCATTAACTAAAGGAGCAATATAGAAAGCTACTCCAATAGGCGTAATCTCATTATTAAAATGAAACTAATCTCTATTGATTATGCCTCTGAAGTAAGGATTGGTGATTTGTTGTAAGCCTTTATTAATTAAATGTTTTGTTTCAAAATCACGCATATCCATCATGTCAGCCACCATTCCAAGAGCAACTAAATCTAATATATGATCCGCATAATGAACGTTCATAAGTTCATCAATATAACAACAAAACTTATAAACCATTCCTACGCCAGATAAAGATTTAGTTGGATAATCACATAATTGATTGTTAATAATACAAGCATACTATGATATTTTATCAGCTTCATGGTGGTCTATTACCAACACGTCAATACCATTTTTATATAAATATTCATGTTCTAAATAATCATTTGATGAAGAATCTGGAGCTATTACTAATTTAATATCTTTATCAATACTATCTGGTATAATTCCGTGTTGTTTTCCTGCATGGACACGATAAAAAATATTGTTTAGCACAAACGCAGGAAAAAGACAGTATAGGTAATTCATAAGTGCGGCCGCCGAAGTGTAGCCATCACAATCACTATCTACCTATATAAGAACTTTGTCATTTTGTGCTATATGTTTGACGAGCATTTTTGCGCCACTTTCTATTCTATCAATAGTTGCTGGCTCTATAATGTCATCATCAGTGGTATTAAGATAATGAGAAATATCTTGTAATTTAATTCCTCTATTGGTTAGCACCTGTTCGACCGCCGAATACTGCGGGATGCGAGGAGCTTTTAGTTGATAGTCCATAGGCTATTCAACCTCCTTTCATAATACCACCACTATTATTTAAAAATTTCTATAATTTACTTATTCATATCAGTCCTCTCCTACTGGATCACCATAATAATGATAAGCAGTATAAGGAAGGGCTCTTGTGCATGGAAAAATAATAGTTTCAATAACTGAAAGAGGGGTTTGACGAGAAATATAAGAAATATTACACTTATGGCCTCTGGCATTTTCAGTAGAAATAACTACTTTCCAGTAATCTTCATTTTCAAAAACTATAGAATAACGATTGATAGATTTATTTTTTTCTATTGGTTTTATACCCATTGCTTTATATTGTTCTTCAATTCTTTCTAATTGTTCAGTTCCTTCAATGAAAGTATTACACCAGACAATACCTGTCATAAACCCCTCTCTCCCATCTTATGCCCTAATGGACAAATATGAAAAAGAACAGGAATTTCCATTTCCGTATATCCTTTTTCTAAATCTCCATTATACCTAATTACTTTTCGAGTTTCAATTCCGCTTGAAATACAATTACTGGTTTTATCATAATATTTATTACATTTATCGCAATAAATACAACTTCGGAGCAAACTATCTCTTTGTTTTTTTAATCCTTCAATTTGCGCACTCAATGAAATAATTGTATCATTTATAGAAATAGGAATATCATAATCATCATTCATATAAATATCCTTTCCTTATATAATTGTAAAAATTTTTCTTTACCATCATCAATTGGTGAATCTTTGTATTTTGTAATCATATTTTTATCAAAAATAAAAGATATAAGCACATCATTTTTAAATTTAGTTCTAATCTTTAAAAGATTTAATTTTAAGTGTTGAAATTCCGCGTCTCCAATTTCTTGGAATTGTCTATCAAAAGCAATTATAATTTCTTGCGCGCCACTATCTAATAATAATTGAATTTGATGCGAAGAAACATTACTTCCGCAACAAGCTACTGATATATTGTTATTCCAACCGAAATTAGTAGCATATTTCAATACTGATTTTTCACTTTCAAAAATTATTGCTTTTTTCATTATGCCAATGGCATTTTTAGACCAATTTAATCCATATAAGTTCATTCCAAGAGGGTGATTATATAGTTGATTATTTATTTTCATTGGTCTATATTTACCATATAATTCAGCTTCATCTTTACACATAGTGCGGCCGCGCAAACCGACAAATCTTCCGTTAATATCATAATGAGGAATTGTAATTTGGTCTGCTCCTGGATAAAAACCAATATGAGCTTTATTAATTGTTTCTTGAGAAATTCCTTCATTAAGCCAAGGAATTATTTTGATATTATAATTTAATCTATCCAGAATAGAGTCATCATAATCTTTTAAAATAACTTTATTATCTTTTAATTCAATTTCTTGAATACGAGAATAATTCGATAAAATTTTCCAGTCTTCTAATGTTTTACCCATATCGTCATCTTTTATCATACCTGATAAACCAAAACGACGAGCAACCCATAAAACTGAATCATTTAAATCAAATTCTTCATCATACTGAATTTTCATTACTTTAGAGCATAATTCAAAAATATCAAATGCAGAATCGCATCCAGTGTAGCATCTAAATAATCCAGTATTTTCATAGAAATAAAGTTTTCTACTACCTTCTCCAGGAGGATTATGACAAATAGTGGAAGAGAGAATCCCGAATTCTGTATATTCAGGATCTCCGCCCCATTCAATTAATAAATCATAAATATTTTCAAGCCCAAGAGCTTGACGAATTTCTGATTTATCAAATACTATCATAAGTAATTACTTTAGAACAATTTCTCATAAGTCCACACTGTTCATTAACATAATGAATAAGCATTTCTTGCGGACGAAGCTTTGCCAAACGAGGAATAGTCTTATAAGTACGAATAATTTCCTTAGCCATTCTATTACTCATTTTGTATTCAATATTACCACTCTTCATATTTTTTCTCCTTAATTTTAAAAAGCACTTTCCTCTTCAAGAGTAATTTTTATATCATCAATAGGAACAAGTTCATAAGCATATGTCGTACAAAACATAGGCGTAATTCTACAAGTTCCTAAATCTGCCTTACACCATAAAATAACTCCTTTATACCTACCACGTCTATTTTTATAAACAGACATTTTAATAGTTGGAGTATCAAATAATTTTGTGTTTAGTATTTTTTCTAATGAAATTAAATCATCATCTTGAACGTTTAAAAGAATTGATCCATAATCTACTTTATCAGCAATAGATTTTGCTCCACGTAAAAGATTTTGATCCGGAGTCTTAGAATCAACGTAATCACCATTTAGCTGCGTTGCTGACATAATAAAAACACCGTATTGATTACAAATATCTTTTAATTTATTAGACAACATAAAAAGAATATTGTCTTCACGAAGTTTTACTCCACCACTACGACGAGTAATTTCTTCAAGAATTTTCATACTTGTATGAATATAATCGTGGCACGTTATTCTTATATTTCTATAAGCGCTGACTATCTCTTACCCTCTAAGAAAATAGAGAGGAAACCATTTCGGCATTTAACTCACTTCGTTTCCTAAAATGAGACTACGTATCAATAGTAGCCCTACTTCCCCGCCCAGAAGGCCTGGGGAATAGTCGATACAGGTTATTTAGACGTTTTTCCAAGTTCTTTTATTAATTATATCGGCGATTGTACCTTTAGATACACCATATTTTTCTGCTAATTTGTCATAAGATAAATTTGTTTTTTCTCTATCTTTTCTAATTTGTTTAACTATATTAGCAGTTAATTTAGTATGGCGCCCTTTTTGAAATACTTCTGGCATAATTAATCCATATCTTTTTCCAGTCCAAATATTTAAAAATGAATTATAATGTAATCTATTTACATATTTCTTTTTATATATTTCAGTAGGACTTTTTTTATTCAGATATGCTTTTCTTAATTCAATAACTTCTTCTTCTGTTAATTTAGCCTAACCCCAAATTTCTTTTTTTCTATGTTCTAATGTTTTTGGCTTTTTACAATTCTTTCCGCCATCTTCAACATTATATCCATTGGGGACTTTTGAATTAAATTTATTTATATAATATATTTCAAGATTATTTAAAATCTCTACATCATCAATATCCTAAACTAAAATTTCATAAGAGAAATTTTCATAACCATATTTTCTAAAAGCCTAATGCAACAATGAATTATACTCAATACTTTTAGGATTTTTATAATTACTTTTATGACATCTAAATCTCTATTCAGGATTTATTGTTTGACCTATATATTTTTTATTATTTATTTTATTAGTATAACAATAAATAATACCCATTTAATCACTTCCTTCATCTTTATATGAAAGAAGTCAGAAGTTATTTGGCTATAATCGTCCAAATTTTCCCACGGGATTCCCATACGCTTTCCGTTTAGGGTTCCCCGTTAGCCTATTCGTTTAAATAGACCCCTAACGATAATTAGGAAAAGTTTTTCATTATCCCGGCACCCTTTTATTAGGGTCGAATATATATTTTACATCGTGATCGCGGATACCTTTTTTAATTTCATTTTCAACATCTTGTAATGAGAAATCAGGTAATTCACGAATATATAATGGACTATCTTTAAGAATTTTCGCAGCTTCTATTACACGCTCTTTTTCATTTCCCTCATACTCATTATAGATAATATGTTCTTCATTTACATTAGAAAGAAAAGCAAGCATCATTGTTTGTATTTCATTCTTATCTTGCTCTGTTGTTATATATAATACTGGCTCTTGAATTCCATTTTTAATCCAAGTTCCAAAAGTATCATCATATATTTTATTACAAGCAATATAGCACGAATCCGCAATCATAGAACGAGTTTTACCTACACCGGTCGCCGCGGAGCGCAAATAAAACTTTTTAAGTCTTGCTCCACGAGTAACTGTATTAATTAATGGTCCGTATAGAGGGCTTCCTGCTATTGGATGTTGTTCTAAATCATCGAGTAATTCAAAAATTCCATCGCCGGCTTGAACGGCAATTCCTTCTACGTCATTTACATACTCATATTTAATTTGTTCTATGCGGTCATCAATTAATTGTGCGATATGTTCTAATGAAGAATTGTCAAGATTATCTTCTTGTAATTGCTTTTTTTCAGTATCTAAAATATTATCAGGATCATAAATAAAAGAAACATCTATACCATATCTATCATAAGCACGAAGTAAAGACATTTTCTTTAAGCGACCATAATAGTAATCAAATGATAAAGGTTTCGCGTTTTCAGATACTTTTAATAACCATTCCTCACCTTTATTAACTTTAAAAGTTGCTTCATATTTAGGACGAGAAGAAAGAAAATCACTAATATTTTCTAATGTAATTTTCTAAGCACCTAACTCATGAATTTTATAAATTGCTCCAAAGACAATTCTATGAAATTCATCAGCGAAATCTTCATCAGTTATTGTATATCTATCAGTAAAATCCAAAAGTTGAGGAGTATTATATACACATCCTATAACTTGCGTAATTGCGGTTGGATCTACATATTTACTCGGCATTTAGCTCCTCCTATTCATCTAAAAATGTAAAAACTGATCTTTTTCGAGGTTCTTTTTTAGGAATAGGGATTTTTATTTCCTTTAATTTAGGAACGTAATCAATAACATTTTTATCTTTATTAGATTGTTGAATCATCCAAAGATTATAATAATAATTGTAAGCGTCTTTATAAATAAAAGGTATAATACCAATTCCACCATTAGCTTTATTTTTATCATGTCCTTTAACTTCATAAAAATAAACCAAGGCTTTTAACATTCCAGAATATGTATATTGATATTCTTTAATATAATCATTCATTTGCTTGCGAACGCGAGCGTTGATATATGATTCACCTAATAAATTTTTTACATATTCTTCAAATTTTTCTTTATCTAAATCTTCTTTTGTTTTTACTTTTTCGGGCGGATTATGAACTTGTAAAGGAGTGTCTTCATTTTCAGCCTATTTAGCACATTCAGGATGAGCGTATCTTCGAGATTTTACTTGAACGTAAGGAAACTTATCTCTATCAAAAGTTTGCTGACAATAAATACATTTAACTTTATGTATATAAATTACTCCTTTCCATTACTTTATATAAATATTATACAATATTTTTAAATAAAAGTCAAACCGGAGCGACTTTCATCACTCCGGTTATAAATTATATCTTATTTACTTATTTCCCATTTGAGGAAGAAGATCATCTTTAATTTCACCAACAATTAAAGATACAAATTCTGCCTGTTCGGGAGTGGCATCAGAAATTTTCTTACCCTTACCCAAATATTTGTCAATAATCTGAGTAATACGAGGACCAAAGAATCCAGGGTTCTTATTCATCATATCCCCAGCAAGATTTTGGAATTCTGCCATAAGCGCTTCATAATCATAAGTAGGAGCTTCGGGAGCGACTGTCATCTTTTCATCGGTAACAAATTTACCACCATTATCTGCGGCTTCTTTATCAATAGCCTCATGAATAGCATTAATAAGGCTATCATAATTCATAGGGATTTCGCTTTCAATATACTTAAAGCGGCCGCCGCAGTCAATAAGATCATTACCAGAACGAAGAGTCAAAACAGACATTTGACCCGCGGACTTTTGGTGAGCGTATCCATAAACATCAGCCATACCAGTAATAATAGTGCGAGTAGACTGAGAAAGATTAGGTCTTACTGCGACAACTTCGGTTCCATCAGGACGAGTAACGGTTTGCTCTTTTTCATGTCCGATAAAGAAAACTGCGTATCCAAGACGAGTCAAACCTCTAAAGACTTCATTAAATTCATCTTTAAACTTAGACCAGCCCTTACCATAACCAAGATCTCCAAGAGACTCAATTTGGTTTTGATTACAAATATATTTTTCACAATACTTCGCGGCTTCATCAATAGTATCTACAATAATAGCACTATACATTGCTTTTACTTCTGGACGCTTCAAATCACGGTATACCTGCTTCATTTCAGCCCAAGAAGTAATATCCGCGGCCATAACTCCGGGAAGACAGTTATAACCTTGCTCGAAAGCTAAAAGCAAAGAATTAGGCATTTGAGTTGCCAAAGTAGTCTTGCCGGTCTTAGGCTTACCATAAATAAAAGTAATATAACCAGAAAGGTCTTTACTTACTTTGTGAGGTTGAATTTTAGTTAAATCAATAGCCATTGTGTTATTTCTCCTTATTATTTTTTATCATTATTTCTTTAAGAACTTCTTCAAGTATTTCTTTTAAATTTGGTATATAAGAATCATCATCATATAAATTAACTTTAGAACGATGGCCTCTTATTAAGAGGCCATCTTTATTTAATGGCTAATTCATTAATTAGAATTTAAAACCTTCGGTAGCTGCAGGTGCAGATGTAGATGCAGTAGCATTCTGCTTAGAAGCTTTATATTCATCTTGGCGCTGCTTCAAAGTAGCAAGATAAGTTTCACGAGCTGCCATTGCTTCAGTAAGTTCTTTCGCGGTAATAGAACTTTCATCATCCCAAACATAAGGCTCTTTAGCCCCGCCAGTAATAACGAAGTCTTTACGAGTGCTCTGAACCTCACGAACATTATCATCGCCAAATGCGGACTCTTCACGGATTTCGCGCTTAATTACTTCAGATACCTGACGGCCCCAAAGCTTTGTAAATACAGGCTCAGAAGGAGAAGCGCCAAGGCCCTCATAATAAGCCATAGCCCCAGGGTTGGTAGCAGTAAACTCAACAGGGAGCAAAGACTTGCGGAAATCGAAAATTGCGCCCTTAACAATTACCTTTTCAGGAATATTGTGCTCTTCATCAGCATCAACATGAGTTACGTTAGTGATAATCATATCGCACTTAAAAGTATTGCGCTGTTTTTCATCATCAATAAGAGTATTGGTAGTATGAACGAAACCACCCTCATTACGCTTAGTGCTTACAAGCTCTTCCTTACCATTACGGTCGGAATAGAATTCATTAAGACCAATTGCGGAATCAACACGAAGCTTAGCAGCTTTATCCTCTCCATCAGCCATATAGTTACCAATTGTACCATCAATAATATTCTGAAGAATACTATATGTAGCATTAGGAGCACCCTTAGCAGTGGTTTGAGTTACATAAGTAAAATGAACCTGGACGATATTAGTAAGAGCATTATCAGTAGCAATACTAATAGTACCAGAAATAAAAGGAGTGCCGGGATTCTTAGAATTTTGTCCGGTCACCTTATTTTCCAAAGCATGTTCGTACAAGATACCTTCAATATGAGTAGCATTTTCCATTACTTTCTTCATAAATAAATTTCTCCTTAATTAAATAAATTCAATAAATTAATATTTTTTCCTTTTTCTGTTAAAGTATAAATAATTGGATCTTGACTAACTTTTTCTACGAAACCATCAGATACTAATTTACGCATGGAACCCGCTACTCCACGACTAGATACTCCAAGATGTTCTGCGATTTCTCTCGATTTAACAAGAGGAATATCTTTATTATTATCCTGCATCCATTTAAGAATAGCTTTTCCGCCTTCAGTAAACAGAGGTTTTTCAGTTTCTTCTTTAGCTTTTAACGCTTCCCAATAAATACGAGCATCTTCGCTCATTACTACTGGATAGCGATTTTCATCAGTTGCAACAATTAATTCTTCAACATAATCAATAAATGCTTGTTTTTTACTCATTTTAAAAAGTCTATAACCTTTCTTTATCTTATATAAATATTATATAATATTTATTTAGAAAAATCAAGTTATGATTAATTTACCAATAGTTCTTCCGCATAAGGAAGAGTTTCAATCCATCTACAGAACTCTCTCCATTCGGGAAGACGATGGTCTTTTCTCTAAATATATATGTTTCTTAAACATCTATAATTAGTAGTTAATCTTGCAGTAAGTAAAAATCCAGCAGGATTAGAGTATAGAATTTCAAGATATTTTTCTTTTCTAATTTCCTCTAATTGCTAGAGCATTTTAATTTTCTAATTTTTATTTTCAGTTTCACAATGCTTAATTTTATCAATAATACTTAAAAGTTGATTATAAATATCAACTTTTTCACGCATTATTTCAATGATTCTTGGATCAACATATTCATTATATTGCTCGTCTAAATCAAATTTTGTAATACAATGCATTGTAGACTGCGAAGATACAAATTCAAGGAATCTATATCTTTCTGCTTCGACCCATGCTTTATTAGAAAAAGTTAAATCAAAATTAACTCTAATTCCAGTTAAAAACTAAGCATGAGCCATATTTCCACTTTTTGTGGCAGATACAAGATTCTAACATCTTGCCATATCTCTATCATCAATTGGATGTTGCTCTGTATCTGTTCTCATTGGATATCCAGCAGCAACCATACTTTCTGGCAAGTCATAGACTCTTACATTGCTGACGATTTTATTATTTTTCATAATCAATCCTCATTACTTAGAGTATATCCGCTGAGGTCATGTCCAAGAGAACGAACAAAACAATCAAGTTCATCAACAAATACCATACTGCCTTTTGAATAATTCCCATTAACATAATCATGATATGAAATAAAATCAATTCCGACAATTCCATATCCTTCTGACTTAGTTCTCATAGCATTAGGATTAGAGCAAGCAATAATAGCATTTTTCTCTTTGGCTAACAATATTAATCTACTTGTTTTTCCAGTTCCACGTTTATCAATTATTCTATATATCATTTTATACTATACCCAAATTCTTTGGCTTTAAAATAGTCTTGCCAATAATCTTCTCGTGTATCTAACTCTTCACGAGAGCATTCTTCTATTACTTCAAAACTAAAATTTTCTACTCCAATAGCTAACATAGCAGGATAAAGTTTATTGCGTGTGGCGGGTTCGGCGCCAATTCCGCGTTTAATATGCTGTTTCCAGCGTGCGGAAAGGTCTACTGCCTAACCTACATAACACATTTGATTTTCTAAATTAGTAATTTTATAAATTCCTGTGTGAACTCCTGAGCCAATTACTCGACCAATCAAATCAGTAGTTGGTTTTTCATAATAGCTCTTCCAAATTACTTTGTTTAGTATATCTTTATCGCGAAGTCTTGGTTCAATAGAGCGGAGAAGGCTGATTTCATCAATATCTATTTGAGGCAATTGTAATTTATAAAAATCAGCTTGGGATTTAATTTCTTCTGCGCGTTTTGCGGCATCAACCGCGGCTGCGACTTCTCTACTATGTAATTGAATTTCTTCATCTAATTTATTTAATTCTTCTTTTTTAGAATCAATTAAATTAGTTAATTCTAAAGAACAATCAACAAGAGTTGATTGGTATTCATTTTCATATTCTTCTTTAGCTTTTGTATATTTAAATTCTTGTTTATTTAAATCATATTCAAGACGAACGCGAGCATTTTCCATTGATTGCTGATAGAAAATATCCGCTGATTGTTTCGCTTGATTCTATAAAGAATTTAAGCTATTTTCAACTTCGTCTCTTTTGGACTAAAGAATATTTAGATTATTTTCTACTTCTTCTTTTCTGGAAGTAATACTTTTTACTGCCGTTGATAATATTGTATACTAATCATCTAAATCCATATTTTTAGATTCAAGGTCTTTATTTTGTTTTACTATTTCTTCATTAAGTTTTTGAATATTATTTAATTGTGGGCGTAAAACAAAATATATTAAAAATCCACCAATAATAAACGACAGTATAGCAATTATTAAAGTAAGCATAAATATTTAAAAAAGAAAGGGGCAGATATTAAATATCTACCCCTTAATAATCTATATTAATTACTCCGCGTCAGGAGCGTCGGGATCAAAGCTCATGCCAGCGGGAGTGAGAGAGAGGAACTTGACCTGCTTATGAGTACCATCCTCAAGCTCAACCTCAGCGGGAGTACGAAGACCGAGACCCTTGCGCTGAATAGCACTGGTAAAGATACCATCAACAGAACGCTTTTCGAGACCGAGAGCCTCAGCAACATCAGCAGCGGTAACTTCCTGACCGTTAACTTCCTTCAAATAATTAAGAACCTTCTTAGAATTTTCCTTCATAGCCATAATAATAATAATCTCCTTTAAATAATTAAATATTTTTTTTATTTTTTTCTTTTAACCTTTAGGTTATGTAAATATTATAGTAAAAAATTTTTTATTTGTCAAGAATTTTTCCAAGAATTTCTTGAACCATTTCATCAATGGTTGTAATATCATCAAGACTGTGAACGTGGCTCGAAAGTTCCATAATTTGATTCTGGGCTTTACGAACAGCTTGCGGGTCTTCACTTGTCTGAACGACTAATTCTGCATTAGCAATTTTCTTTGCGAGATTCTTGAGTTCTTTTGTTTTCATCTAAAAATTTTCTTCCTTAATTTTTACAAGTTTATTTTACAAAAAATTTTTTTATTTGTCAAAACATTCCGCCAAAGTGCAGTCGGTAATGTTCTTATCGTCGCGGAATCCTTTAAAAAACCCATGTCTTAAAGTATGGTCTTTGCTATTAATCTCCATACATTGTATAGAAACTACTCGGTTAAGGTATTTTTCAGGTTCTCTAGCAAAAGCTTCTTTAAGTTCATCAGTTAATCCAGAGGATACCGTTCCAATTTCAATAAGATTTCCTTTATCATCATAGGCGCCTAACTTCATAGATGTCTTCCATCCATAATAATAGCCTTTGGTAATTGGTTGATAATATTTTTCATCATCTTCTAATAAATTACTTCCATTGGCAGGAGGATTCTTTAAATAATTTTTATAAAAATTCCCTTTTACTAATTGGGGTTTCGACCATCCTGCGAAACAATGATCTTCTTCAAAACAATCATAAAACATTGGTGTTTTTACTTCCCAATAGGGCCAAGTTGTAATTTCTTTGCCATCATAATATTTAGTTGCTTCTTCAAATCCAATACAAATACAATCAACATAATCCATCTTTTTAATTTTAATAGAAGACCATGCTGGTCGTTTGTCCGGAACATATGGAGCATCTTTCTTTTTTAAAACCGCTCCTTCTTCACCCGCGGCAAGGGCGGCCGCGGTAAATTCTTGAATATTATCAAGAACCGCGTCTGCTAACTCCATATAAGAATATTGACCTAAATTAAACTTATCCCAAATGGCTTTCAATACCTGATAGCGCGTCCAAGCACCCTCATTTTGAATATCAATTCCATTATATTTAATAACATCATGTAGATAATAATGAATTAATCCACCGGACTGCTGACGTTTAATCGCTTCAGGTGCTAAACATCCCATAATTTTAGTCACATCTTTAGAAGTTTTACCTGGATAATAAATTTCACCTATTAAAATAGTGCCGGAAGGTAAATCTTTGAGCGCTTCACGAATATGAGGGACATTTGCTAATTTCTCAGTTAAAATACCAGTATTTGCACTTACATTACGACTAAATAAATAATTATAATGTTCTGTCTTTTCATACTGATACCAATATCCATCTTTCTTCAATTCAGCGAAATATTCACCGCCATTACAAACAACGGGGAAAAGACTCTCTTTACCATCAGGCAATTTCCAAATCTTCATTGCTTGGATACAATCTGCTTCTGGAGCATACTTATCAAGCAATTCTTTAGAAAAACTCATTGATTTATTTCCGTCCTATCTTTAAATATATTATAGAAAAATTTTTTAAAAAAATCAAGTAAAGGAGGATTATATCCTCCTTTATAAGATTTTATACTTTAGTTACTGACTTAATTTTGCTAGACCTAATAATCTGATTACCAATAGAAATTCGTCCAAGAGTAGGAATATCTTTAGCAGAAATACAAATGGATGCTTTATCCCCTGTGATAAGTAGATTATCTTCATCAGCTATTAATGCGGTTGCGGTTAATGGACCGGTAGACCCACTAATTTTATATATACTAAGCCCTTTACCACCGCGTTTTTGTAAAGCCAATTCATCTAAAGAAAATTTCTTTCCTAAACCATTTTCACTAAATACTGCCACAGAATCAGTATTATGACGAATTGGCATAGCAGAAATTACTTCATCACCTTCGTTAAGATTAATACCCTTAACACCGCTGGTTGCGCGAGAAGTCGCTGTAATGTCTGTAGAATTAAATTTGATCCCCATACCATTTTTAGTTGTCAATATAATAGGTTCATCTTTAATTAAACATACAGATGCTAAACTATCCCCTTCGCGCAAACTAATAGCAACAATACCGGTCTTTTTCTTCGTATTAATATACTCTTCCAAAGCAGTCTTTTTTACAAGTCCATTTTTAGTAGTAAATAATACATACTTAGCATCAGTATCTCTATAAATTGAATACATTGTCTCAGGATTTTCATCAGGAGCCATATTTACAAGACTTCTAATAGACTGACCTTGTGAACTATTTGTTCCTACTGGAATATTATCAACTAAAAGTCGATACATTACACCCTTATTAGAAAAAATCATTAAAGAGTCAATAGTATTAGTTCTTAAAACACAAGAAGTAATATCTTCTTGAGATTTGATTCCTTTACCATTTTTCTTTTGAGTGCGATAAGAAGTAGTTGGAATACGCTTAATAGTTCCTCCCTCAGTCATTACAACAACACATTTCTCAGGTTCAACATATTCAATTTCTTTATCTTCTTTTTCTACTGGAGCTTGAATAATTTTAGTAATACGAGCATCACCATAAGTATTCTTAATAGTAATGAAAATCTTTTCAAGTTCATCAGTAGGGTCTTTGAGAATTAAAGCTAAACGCTCGCTCTCTTTAATTAAATTATCTCTTTCCTCTTGGATCTCAACTTTTTCTAAACGAGCCAGTCTACTTAATTTAATATCAAGAATTGCCTTAGCTTGGTCTTCATCCAAGTTATATTGAGTCATTAAAGCTTGGCGCGCAGCTACCGCACTTTCACTCTTTTTAATAAGAGCAATTACATTATCAATATCTTCAAGAGCTTTAAGAATACCATTTAAAATATGGATACGCGCTTGTGCTTTATCATATTCATATTTTGTTTTTCTTAATAATACATCTCTTTGATGACTAATATAAATTTCAATAAGTTGTTTGAGATTTAAAAGTTTTGGCTTTTTATTAACAAGAGCAACTTGATTAAAACTATAAGTTTCTTCAAGACGAGATAGTTTATAAAGCTTCGCAATTATAGGTTGAGCGCTAACTCCTTTATCCAGTTCAATTACAAAACGCACTCCATCCTTAGTGCTTTCATCTCTAATGGCAACAATACCATTTAGTTTACCTTCTTCACAAAGTTTATCAATTTCTTCGCAAAGTGTGTCCTTTGAAACTTTATAAGGAATAGTAGTAAATACAATTAAATCATGCGTTTTCTCATGCTCGATTATATAATCAGCTCTCATGCGAGCACGACCCTTACCAGTCAAATAAGCAGTTTTTAATTCATCTTTATTAATAACTGTTCCACCAGTAGGAAAATCGGGGCCTTGAACGAATTGAAGTAAATCTTCAACTTTACATCCAGTATTACGCAAAGTATAAATAATTGCGTCCATAATTTCAGTTAAATTATGTGGAGCAAAAGAACAAGCCATAGCAACAGCAATACCAGTAGTGCCATTAACCAGTAAATGTGGAATTCGACCCGGTAAATATACAGGTTCATTCTCAACATCTGTATAAGCTAATTGCCAATCACAAGTATTTTTTTTAATATCAGCAAGCATTTCTTCGCCAACTTTAGATAATTTACATTCAGTATAACGATATGCTGCGGGCTCTCCGCCATCACGGCTACCATTATTACCATGGAATGAAATCAATGGATAACGCATCGTCCAAGGTTGACTTAAAATACATAAAGCTCCATAAATAGAACTATCACCATGAGGATGAAAACGACCCATCGCATCACCAACAGGCTGAGCGCACTTAACAAATTTTTTATTATTAAAGTATCCTTTATCAAACATATCATAAAGGATACGTCTTGCTACTGGCTTCAATCCATCTTCTGCTGATGGAATTGCTCTATCAGTTATTACACTCAAAGAGTAATCCAGGAAGGACTGCTCCACTTCGTGAACTATCGGAGTTTTCAGAATCTCTCCCATATTTTTTAAGAACCTCCTTAACTGTAATTTTTCCAGTAGCAAGACCATCTGCTAGCTCATTCCACAAATGACCATTGTGCCCGGAAATTTTTCTTAAATCAATTTTAACTTCTTTTTCTGTCTCATAATAATCTTTAATTAAATCAAGATTTTCTGGAACTTTTTTATCAGATTTAATCCAATTATTACGTTCCCATCCATACATCCAATTAGTAAAAGTATTTACACAATAAGCTGAATCGCTATATACGATGGGAATATCATTAGTCCATTCTCCATTATCATGTTTACCATATTTCTTTAAAACATGAAGAATAGCTTTTATTTCTTCGCGGTTATTGGTAGTATCTTCTAAAGCATTTAATTGATAAGCATCAATTACAATACCATTTTCAGGATTGCTATCATATTCAATAACAACAAACCCATAGCCACCACTATTATTTGCTTTGCCATTCCCACGGCATGATCCATCAGTATAAATCGCTATCATATGATGGTCTCCCTAAAAATTCATTTTCTCCACAATCAATATTAAAAGAAGTATTAGCAAAAATAGTAATTTTATCAATAAAATAATCATTGATAATATTTACTCTATTATCTGGAAATAACTTCTGTAATTGTTCATGGAGTTCTCTACAAGTAATTACATCAATATCTTTATTGACGTGAGCTAAAACAACGTCATCTTTACAAATAGGAATTATTTCAATAGGTATTCCTTTATAATTACTTACATATCCTTTATCAGTTTTATACATCAATATTGGCCCTTTCTGCATTTAACTCAATGAAAGATTTACGAGGGCCAACTGATTCGCCCATTAAATCCATAAATGTTTTATTAACAAGATTCATATCATCCATTGTAATCTGTTTCAAAGTGCGAGTTTCTGGATTCATAACCAATTCCATTTCATGGGTATCCATTTCGCCTACGTGTTTCTCCAATATTACTATTGGCACTGACTATTTCTTCGCTCCGGCTAACGTATTAACTGCCATCATCACGCCTACCTTTTTGAAAGTATGTATCAATAATACTTTCTACTCCCCGACAAAGGGGATAGTCGATACAGGATTAAACTACGATATTTTTCCAATTCTAATAGCTCCATATATTTGTAAAAGAACCATATGTAAGTTTATTAGAATAATCTTTATAAACTTCTCTTATATTTTCTCCATTTTTACGACGTAATCTTATTTGATAAACATCTTGTTCGGTTATTTTAGAACGTCCATTCTTACTTCCCTAATTAGAAGTATTATGTTTATGAAAATTTTTATTTTCAATGGTATATACTTCCGGCATAATATTTTTCCAAGTATCACCATTCCAAATTTTATGGAAACCAGATTCACCAATTAAATTTTTATAATCTTCATAAACTTCATTTTTTCTTTCTTGATTATTATAACGAGTTCTAATATTAATAACATCTTGTTTAGTTAATTTATGGCTCGGATGGCTTTCTTCAGCGTTAAATTGCCCTCCAGGAGTCATATTATACTAATCAGGATAAGTATTATAATATTTTATATAATACTATTCTCTATCATTAAGTTCTTCGATAGAACATTCTTCTAATATCTCAAAAGAAAAATTATTTATTCCATATTCTAATATGTCTTTATATAACTTTTTATTTTTTTCTTTATACCAGTTATATGATTTTTTATGTTCTCTAAAACGCTATTCTATTTGCGTGCTTTGTCCTATATAAGATAAGTTATTTATTTTATTGGTTATTTTATAAATACCAATCATTTTAATTACCTCACTAATTATAAGTAAGATAATATCGTAGTTCTTCCCACGAGATTATCTCCACTAATATTTAACACTCATTCATTTCAGTTTTTCCTGAAATGTCCTAAAATATTAGCGAGACTGCCTCGTTAGCCGCCAACTGGAAAATTTTACCAATTCGCGACCCCGCCGATCAGCGGAAAAGTAGGTAAGGGCCAGACTTCCTCGTACCCTTTCATACGGCCTAATTCAAAAGATCGGTTCATAGTTTTTCTGAATGTTTCAAGCGCGGCATCGTCTTTAAGATACTTAATATTCGTGCCCCAAGTAGCCTTATAAAGAGGAGGAACCGCGGCATAAATATAGCCTTTTTCAATTAATTCAGGCGCGAATTTCCAAATAAATGTAAGGAACAAAATACGAATATGGCTACCATCAACATCAGCATCCGCTGTAATAATAATCTTACCATAACGTAATTTTGATTCATCAACGATTACTTTACCATCTTTAACTTCAAGGCCAAAAGCATCAATCATTGCGCTAATTTCTTTATTTCCTAATGCTTTGTGTAGATCTGTTTTCAAAGTATTAAGAATTTTACCTCTTACAGGTAAAACTGCTTGAGTATTGCGGTTGCGAGCTTCCTTAGTGGGACCTTCTGCGGAACGTCCCTCAACAATAAAAATTTCACATTCACTTCTATTCTTACTATTGGCATCACTTAATGTGCCAGGTAGAATAGTTCTTTTCTTTGTATCAACCTTACGAACAGTTTCTTTAGCCTTTTTCGCCTTTTCACGAGCAGCGCGTGCTAACATTGCTTTATCTACAATAGCTTTAGCATCTTTTGGATTATTATCAAGCCAAACTTTTAAATCTTTTGATACAAGACGTTGAACGATAGTTCTTGCTTCGCTACTGGATAAAACATCTTTAGTTTGGCCGGAAAAAACTGGATCAGGCATAATAAATGAAAGAACAAGACTTAATCCTTCTTTAAGTTCCTCGCCTGTAATATTAGCATCTTTTTCTTTTAAAAGACCCTTATCACGAGCATATTCATTAATAGAAGTAGTAAGTGCTGTCCTAAAACCTGTCAAATGAGTTCCGCCACTATTAGGAATTGAATTAGTATAAAGCTTATAAGTATCGCTATAAGTATCATTATATTCCATAGCAATCTTTACACCAATTCTATCTTCAATATTTTCAGTATAAAAAATTGAAGTAAGAGTAGTTTTATTACTATTTAAATCTTTAATATAATCAAGAATACCATTTTTTGAAGTAATTTCTTCTTCTGGCTTATCAAGATAGGTAAAATGAAATACCATACCAGGAGAAAGATAAGCCAATTCTTGAATCTGTTTTCTTAAAGCATCATAATCAAGAATAATACCTTCTTTAAAAATGCTTTCATCTGGCAAAAATTTAATCCAAGTTCCGGTTTCTTTGCCAGTCCATTTTTCTTCTTGATAATCTTTTAATTTTCCTTTTTCAAAAGATGCAACCGCATGCTTACCATCGCGGAAAGATGCTACTTGAAAATAACGAGAAAGAGCATTTGTGGCTTTTGCACCAACACCATTCATACCGCCAGATGTGTTATATCCAGTTTTTCCATTACTATCAAATTTTGCACCTGTATGAAGTTTAGTATAAACATTTACTAATGTTTCACTACCATCTTTTGCTTTTCCAAAAGGAACACCACGTCCATTGTCGCGGATTTCAACATAACCATCTTTAGATACTGAGATATCACAACGAGTGCAATGTCCGTTTAAATATTCATCAACAGCATTTGAAATAATTTCAAGAGTAATATGTCTAACTCCGTCAGGTCCAGTAGAACCGATATACATTCCAGCACGAAGTCTAATTGCTTCGATTCCTTCTAAGGTCTTAATTTGATTTACACCATAATCAACATTGTTTACATTATTTGGTATTTCCATTTAAAGCCTCCGCATTTATTTCTTTTTCCATTACAAACTTTTGAAATACCACTCGCATCACAATTATTGTCCGTCGCGGCTAATGCTATACTATCATAAGTTTGTAATTCCTCATTATTATCATTCATTTTTATTACTTTTTTACTTGATTTAGTAATTCTATTTGATTGGATTTGATTAACTTTTATTTTTGGTTCAATAATTTGATTTTCTTTATTTAAAAATCTAAATACTCTATTGCCAGTTGTCAATCTTGTTCCATTACATACATTACTAATTTTAAATCTATTCAGCCCAGTCGCTTCGCTTGCTTCTGCAAGAGAATCCCAAATCATAAGAATATTGTTAGTAGAATCTATTTCACAAACTCGCTTACCATATTTTTCTCTTTTGGTATCACTCATTTTTCTTGCTATCGTTGGGTCAAACATGGGACTATCAGTTCTATTGGTTTGATTATAACCTTTTGGGTCAATACAATTTTCTTTAAGAATCCAATTATGCTCTGCTTCAATCATTGCTTCCCAAGTCGGTAAAGTATCAATTACTTCAAAAGTAAAATTTGCGATACCAAATTTTCTAAAAGCAATCATTAAAGGATAATTATAGTGATGATCTTTTTCGTTAATAGATGCTTCTTTATGTTGTCTCCATCTACGTTCAACTTCAATTGATGAACCTATATAAATCATTCCATTTTTTTGATTAGTTATTTTATAAATTTGATACATAGAAATTCACCTTACCTTTCTATTATATCATAAAAATTGATAAAAGTCATTTTCCATTCCGGACCAATACCAGGACGAAATTTTAATAGAAAACAATTTTATTCTACTAACAAGTATATGATAACAAATTTTATTCTTTTTTATAAAATAAAGCGGTATTTTTTGTAGATAAATAAAATTTATAATTTGGATAAAAATGTTGAAAGAAATGAAGAATATTTACTTTATCATTTTCATCCTCATTATTTGTAAATTTAATAAAAGAATGATTATATTCAGTTATTAAATAATTAAAAAGACGAATATATTCTTCCATACCTGGTCTAAGGCGAATGGCTTCTATACCTTCAAGAGTTTTAATATCTTTTACTCCATAAGAATCTAAATTAATTGTCGTTGCCATTAGATTCCTCCTTAACTTTAGGAATAATTTGATTTAATTTATAATCATAAGCTAAATCATTATATAACTTTTTTAAATATTTCTTGTTAAGTAATTCTTCAATAGGAGTTCCATTTTTCCATCTAAGAAAAATTACATTAACAAAAGATTTAACAACTGGGTGCATCAAAACTTCTTCGCGCTTTTTGAGCCACCAATTTAATTCACTTTCCGCATTAAATTTATCTTTCATATATGCGGCTCCCGCACCCAAATAATCACAAAGAAGTTCAACTGTATCTTCATAAGGCATTAACAACGCTTTTGGATGACCTTCTCCACCATTTTTAATATCATCAATCCAATATTCCCAATGGTGAGTATTGTGGCCTTTATGATGTTGCCATGCTCTACTAAATCCATTTACATCTTTACAATTATCAATTGGAGAACGATTACCAGTCCAATAATGAGCGGATTCAATAAATTCAATAGGAGTAAACTTGGATAAGTCATGCTTAATACCACGCCAAGGGATACCAGCCATTTTACAATATTTAAATACATATTTTTTATGTGTTAAAACAGTATTTAAATGATTAATATAATTACTCATATTTTTTTCTCCAATAACATATTTTTTTATTTTATAAATATATTATGAAAAGTCAAAAAATCGTGGCTTAAAATGCCGATTTAAATAAAACTTGACAGAGATAAAAAATTTTTTGTATAATATATTTAAGAGAAGCGCCCAGAGATATAAATAAAAAAATTGGATAGTATATTAAAATATACTATCCAATTTTATATTAAATACCATAATCAGTATTTATAGGTTCGCTATTGTCACTATAATCATCTTCAGAATAATAATTCATAGAAGTAGTTTCAACATCGCTTATATTTGGAATATTACCAAGTTCTTTTTTATAATTATTATAAGCTTCATCAAGTTCTTTCATAACTGAAGCATACTTAACGCCATCTTTAGTATTCTCAGCCATTGATTTTTTATAATAATAAACTTGGCTCACGCCATATGCCGCCCAAGGGAGACTTGCACTTGCGGTAAGCCAAGGCAAAGAACCCATATAACCATTATAAATACAATAAAATGCTAAAACAATATATGCTAATGTTGAAATCCAAATTAAAGCTGATTCTTGAATTAATAAACTTTTAGAAAATTCTCTTTTTTGTTTCATATTACACCAATCCTTTATCTTTCATAATTCTATAAAGAACTACAATCATTTCTTCACGAGTCATAAATTTTTTATACATTTTACGATTTAAATTATCGCCTTTAATATATCCTTTACTTTCAGCCCAAGTTCTTTCAGTATTAGACCAAGAACTGGCATCTTTTTCAGCCTATTGATTTAAATAAACTTCCATCATTTCATTAAATTTATCCTAAGTCATATCGTCTTCATCCTCCTCATTAATATTTATATTATCACCAATTTTTTGTTTAAATAATTGCCATTGATAATCGCCACTTGTTTTATAATAACTATTCATATCACTTCCGCACAACGGACGAGGGCATAATTTACCAGTTACGTCATAGTGGCGAATAACGCGGTCCGCAGGTATATTATATTTCTACATTAATTGTTTTACTAATTGTACTGTATTCTCTATTGCTCTTGGATCAAAATACCAATCAGTATCACTAGCTACAATATTAGATTTATTTATTTTACAAGGCCTTACTTCGATTCCAATAGAATTGGCGTTTCTGCATTCAGGATGTTTATATCCTTTTTTAGTGCCACAATGCCAAGCTATATCTTCATCTTTAACACTACGATAAATAATATCTTTTTCATCAACACAATAATGAGCTGAAGATTTGGCTGCTGGATTTTTAAAATAATTACTAATATTTTTCGCCGTCCCCAAAGACCCAAAATAATGTATAACAATATACTTTATTTTTCTATTACTACTTTTTTGATAATTAGTTGTTGTTAAATTATCTACAATTTTCATATCTTCACCTTTTCCTATAAATTGATCGTATATTTCAACTCCATAATATAATCTCTACTACTGGACTTTTAAACTCTAATCTTTTGGTCGTTCAAACTAAGTTAAAATTATATTTGAAGCAGTCTATATATCTTTACAATTTATTAAAGTATTCCAAATGGTAGGATAATATGTAGAAAGTTGATAAACTAAAAATTCAAGTTGAGTATTTAAATCTCCTATTGAAGTATTTTT
>ERZ1034984.570-NODE-570-length-40609-cov-92.077970_pt1 | contig 40609 bp, 62 predicted proteins | sample MGYA00520589_ERZ1034984 | MGnify/ENA primary metagenome ERZ1034984 (study PRJEB33766, sample SAMN09781790) | gut metagenome | biome: gut microbiome | host: Homo sapiens | place: Madagascar | study: EMG produced TPA metagenomics assembly of the PRJNA485056 data... | reverse complement strand
CCGAAAAGAGATACGGCGGTAGCCGTCAATGGTTCCGCGCCGCCCGCCGCGCCCCTGCCGCTGGATTGCCCGCCAGACTGACCCGGTGCGCGCTGCACTGCTGACCGGTGCCAGATTGCAAGCCGCCGGGCTGACCCCGTACAGGTGGAGATGCTGACCCCTCAGCAGGTGCGCCGGGTGCAGCACTTGCCAGCGATCCGCAGACGGTAGGAGCTGACCCCGCCGGGCTGGTACGGTCTGCGGTATGCTGCACCCTTTTATATACCTTATTATAATAGGGCGGCTGTGCTGGCCTGTGCAGCGTTCCGGCGTTGCGGTTGTATCTGGTATCGGTTGAGCGTGTCCGGGCGCGCGTATGCCCTCCAGCGTGGCACAGATGGTATTATAGCCGCTTGTGTCGGTCTGGTATCGTGTGCAGTTGAGCGGGCACAATCGCAGGAAAAGCCACTGTAAAGCCCTGTGGGCTGTTTTGTGGCGTGGGCAGTATAATTGCATTGACACGGCAAAACACTTTGTAAACGCTTGCATGTGGCTGCATTGCATCCGGGCAAAATAAAAGCCCTGCACCTTCAGCAGATGCAAGGCAAAAGAAAAGCCCGGCCATTTCTGACCGGGTGAAATGCTTCTTTATTTGCTGGCTTTAAATAGTGCGCTGAAAAACCAGAAGAAAAACAGGATACAGGAAAAAATCATGCGTGCACCTCCATTCTAACACCAAAATTGATGAATGTGCGGCGTTGTGAGATTGTGACGGGTTCAAGGCCGTTTGTGCTGATACCATAGCGGGCGCACTCTTTAGCCGTGTACAGCTCACCGCCGATTAGATACCGCTTGACCTTGCCACAATAGGCGCCAGCGGACACAACCGCCCGCCCGTCAAGCCCTGCCGGGATACGATAGTATAACATAATCTGACCCCCTTTATACCACACTAAAACGCTTGTAGGTGGTGCGCTTGCTGCACTCTGCATAGATATCCGGGTGCGCGGTCTGTAAAAGCTTGCTATCGAGCCGGACGGACGAAACATCCTTGTAAATGGCCTTTGCAGTGCCCTGCACCATCTCTGGTGCGCCGTGCATCATGCCGATAATTTCAGCCTTTAAGGCATCGTTCATTGCTTCAAGCTCTTCCAAAAGCCGCTTGTTTTCGCGGTATGCGTTCACTTTTTCTTCAAATAACGTCATTTTTTAGCCCTCCAAAATTCCCTTGTTCTTGAATAGCGTTCTTAGGTTGCGCCGCTCGTATTCTCTCCAATTCTCACCGATCGCAAGCGCTGAGTTTTGCGCCCAAAATGGGACGCCCGCCCGGTCAAGCTGACCAAACAAAAAATGAATGGTTTTATCAGCCTTTTCTAAAAAAACGATGTCGTCCGGGTCTTTTTCCCTACAATAGGAGATCTCAGCCATCCAATACACAAGGGATTCTAACAGGCCGTATGCCTTTTTATTTGCCGTGTATGTCATTTTGTGCGCCCCCTCAGCTGTTAAGAAATGCAATCATTACAAGCGCGCCGGAGATCATGCCGCCCACATACCAGAGGGCCGCCCATTGCGTTGCATCAAATACCAACATTGTTTAACCCTCCTTATACTGTGGGATGTAGCCCAGCACCTTAACCTTTGCCGGGATTGTATAATAAATCTGCCCAAAATCGGGGCACCAAACAGCGTCGTATTGTTTGCCATCGTCGCCCAGTGCCTTGCACTGCACCTCACAGGTAAAGAGCTTGAGAGCGTCCGCCGTGAGCATTGCTGCCACATCTGCGGCGGGCTGTGCGTTAAATACAGCCACTGCCTTTTCCGCGTCTGCCAGCGTATCAAATACTCCCAACGTCCAGCCAGCACCCTCTAAGATGTAGTCTACCATATACAAGCCGCTGTCACTGCACCAGAGCCACACAACGGGCTTAATGGTCATTCTGCGGTTGTTCTGGGCTGCATAGAGCTGGTTAAGCGTGCCAGTCATCAACGTGCCGTCCTCAAATGTGGCGGTATAGAGGTCACTACACTTATAGGTTTGTTTCATGGTTTTTGTCCTCCTGTTTTGGTGTTTCGTGATGTGGTTTGTAAATGTTTTCGTTTACATCCTTATTGTAAACTAATTCGTTTACAAAGTCAAGGCTTTTTTGCAAAAAAGTAAATTTTTTCGTTTACTTTTTTAATCCGTTGCAATCTGTCCAAATCTGCACGGTTTCGGACACGCTCCACGCCCTCCAGCCCCGCTACCATCCCGATCTACCCCGCGCGGCTTGTCTGGTATCGAGTACAGACAGGTGCGGCTTGTCCAGCGTCCGGGCGTGTGTGTCGGTGCGTGGCCTGTCGTGTGCAGTCCGTCCGGGTGCACTGGATGGCCGGGGTCTCCACCGGCGGGGTATACAGGGAGCGCCGGGGGTGTGGTGGGTCGATAGTCTCCGTAGAAAAAATTCAAAAAAGGCGTTTTTCAGCGTTCATCTTGCCAACATCCACCCCATCCTCACAAAACGAAACGTCTGTCATTGTGCAATATTCCAAATTTTCCGAAAAATACAAAAAGACCCCTCTCCCGGTCTAATCTGTGTTATACTTGACCGTAAGAAAGGGGCATTGTAAAATGGCAAAACTCGTAAAGTGCAAACACTGTGGTGCAAAGATAGCCGTAACTGCTAAAACCTGTCCGCAGTGCGGTGGTGAGAACACACCGCCAAAACCAGCTTATAAGCGGCTATGGTTCAAAATCCTAATAGCATTGATTGTTATATCTTTCATTCAAGACCTTGTGAACCCTCGCAGTACAACAACAGAATCGGCTGGCAGTGAAGCGGTTACATCATCTTCTATTTCGGAGAAGTCAGAGGTTGATACTGCCTCGTCTGTTGCAGATTCCGCTTCTGAAAAAGAAGAGAATGACGCTGATATAAGAAAGTTCGCGAAAGATAATCATATTTCTATTGAGCTTGCAGAGAATTTGAATCAAGTAGTGCAAAGCATTGACCTTGCATCTTCTGTGAAGAAAATATCCAACTGGAATCAAACCGCAGATTGGGCGAACGGTAAGCGGTACAACGCAAATGTTGGTTTTAAGGATATTCAAGTATCTGTAATTGGTGATGAAGTCTATTGCATTAAAGACATGACCTATAATAAGACGGACAATTTTATTTACAGAAACGAAAATGCCGGAAAATCCAAAGAAGAACCTGACGATGGAACAATTCTCTTGTCTGATGGTCTGCTGGGCGATTATGGCGAGAGAGCCACTACAAAAAGCGGATTTGAGTATATTCGATACACCGTTCCGGCTGGAACATATACAGTAGAAAGCAAAATTCAAGGTTCTTCTGTGTTTGTGGTGGCCGATAACAATTCTGATGATGTTACTACGGTGCTTCAAATGGTGGACAAAGGTGTAAAAGCCACGATGACAATTAAATCTGGGTATCATATTGAACTTTCAATGAACACAGAAGTCGCTTTGACTCCGGCTGAATAAGAGGTGAAATCATAAAATGTACGCCTTGTTTGGAATGATTGCTTTAGTCGCAACGCCTGTCTTTGGCGCATTGTGCCTTTATAACAAAGCAACGCACAAGAAAGATAATCGAATGCTGATTGCTTTTTTTGCATCGTTTGCGGTTCTTGTTATATGTTTGGCCGTAACGCCAGAGCCGTCACACGATGGATCAGCAAGTTCTAGTGTTGTACCTTCTTCTGCTGTTGAATCTGTGGCAGAAGAGCCTGACAGCAGCTCTGACGGCAAAACAGTAGAAAGTGCATCGGATAGCGATTTTGCATCTCAAGAAGCTGCATCCGAAACCGAACACCCCGCAAGTTCTGAACCTGCAAGCAGTGAACAGGTAGCATCTAGTGTTTCTTCGCATAACCCGGATGATGATATTCCTATTCTCGATTTGGATGATTATGCAAAGCAAGCTGCGGACAATGCTGTAAAAGCAAAAGACAAATATGCAGGAAAGCAATATAAGGTAACGTATCAGGTTAACAGTGTTTCTGATATGATGGTCAAAACGGACAATCCATATACCGTTATGTTCAGCGTTAATTTTGTTACATCGCATAGCATTGGGTATACAGTTTATATGGCTGGATTCGCAGAAAACGAAAGAGATAAAATTTCTAGGCTTTCTCCCGGTCAAACTGTTACATTCGTCGGTGATTTTGACGGAAACAAATTCACCGATTGCCGATTCATAGTTCCGTAAACAAAAAAGCCAGCGGCTAGATGTTCTCTAACCACTGGCTTTTCTTATGGGCTGTTTACTTCTTCAACACGCTGGTCACGTTCGGCATCGGCATCCAATCGTTAATGTCACGCATGACAATCTTGCCGTTGTCGCACAGATACGGTCTCAAATCGCCGTATTCGTCTGCTTCGTAGGAGAGATAGCCACACGCAACCTCTTTGCCGTTGCAAGCGATCACTCGCCCGTTGTAGGTTTCTCCAACGTCAGGCGTTCTCCAAAGCCACTCCATGTTTTCCAGAGTGTCGCTGATATATTCGTCAAGGTTTTCGTACTTATCGCCGTTAATCATATCCGTTCTCCTTTCACATGGGCATCTGGGTCTGGCCGTTCGTGACCTGAACCAACATAACAGAGTTTGCGCACGGTCTCCACTTCTTGATGTATTCGACAGCTTCATCAAACCGCTTCTTCGGTACGTTGTTTCGGCTGTTCACATTGAACCAGTCCTGAATGTCCCGGTTGCATTCCATGAACAGCTTCTGAGAGACGCTGCGGCTCTTATAGGCCGGGCTGTCTATGCCGCCAAGAGCGTTGATGACCACCGTGTTCACGACACGCTTCAACACGCGCTGCTGGTTGTAGTCGATGGTCATAGTGTTCTCAAGAGCGGAGATGCGCTGCTCCTGCTTCATGGTGCGCTGGTCAATCACAAGGATTGCTTGCAGTTCCTTAGAAAGCCCTGCGAACTGGTTGACGGACACGTTCTTCTCAAGGTCAATCAGCTTCTGACGAATCTCCATGCCCTGCGGCGTCCGCTGAATCATCGCAATGTGCTTTGCCATGTCCAGAGTGAGGATGTGGCTTGTGCTAGGACGACCACCAGAGGGTTTTTCGGATTTTTCCGAAAAACTAAAGAAGTCTGTTCCTTCGATAAAACCGATGCCAATCATGCGTTGCATCCAGTCAGTGTACTTGTCTTTGATTTTCAGCTTTTCGTGCAGTTCTCGACCCAACACAACCTTTTCGCCGGTGTCGGTGTCGTACACGGGGATAACATCTTCGGAGAAGATTCGGATGGTTTCAAGATTATTATTCATATAAATTTGACCTTTCTATCTTGCGAGAGTAGGCCATCTCTGGTATAATAACCCAAAGAGGGTCTATACTCTCTGAGTGTTTCATAAGACGTTCGCTGTGGTCGGCAAACTTTAGCGAGCGTCTTATTCTTTTTCATCGGTCTCCGGGATGGGATGCAAGGTAAAGAAGCCTTTACGCATGGCTTCTGCCAGAGAAACCCGATTTTTGATGCAGTAGTTCTGCAAGTGCTTATACTGGCGTTCCGTCATGCTGATTGTAAACGTGCGATTGTACCGCTCGGTATAGGGACTGTTCATGTTTTTTCACCACCTTTCATCTGTTGGTAATGGTATTATACCACCGATTTTTGTGAAGTAAATAGTTTTGAACGATTTCATGTGGTAATTTATAATACACATGAGTCCGCGTCAAAATCATTTCTTCGCGGTCGCTCCCGCTTCGTACCCTGCCAGGTAGTTCAGTTCGGACAGCTTGCCCAGTGCTTCTGCGTATTCCCTGTCCTCGCTGGTCGGCTCTTTGCCGTGTGCGAGGGCTTTCAGAAATTCTTCGGTTGTCGTAGGAAAGTTCATGTTTTTTGCTCCTAACTCTTGCGGAGAGCAGCCCTTTTTGGTATAATAGATTCCGAAAAGGGAGACTGCCCCCTTGGTGGTTGCAGGTTCTCGTTTCGTGATGTGGATAAGCTATCAGCGTAACTTTGGACGGTGGCGCTGGTAGCTTATTTTTTTATGCCTTGATAGTCTCAACGTAGGATGCCAACCACTCGATACCCATGCGGATAACATCGACCTTTGAGATGCCCAATGCCTTTGCGCTGCTCTCCATGCTTGCAATCTGGCTCTCTGTGAGTCGGGTGCTTATCATGTGCAGCTTATCACGTTCCGAGGTTTCTGCTCGTCTTGCCAAGCCTATCACCTCGCTTTCGCTGGAACAAGTATAAAGCGTGAAAATATGCTTGTCAAGACCCAAAGTTTTACGGAAATGAAGTTTGGCAGAATTACTCCTTATTATAGAAAATTTTCTACCTGATTGTGATTAACTAAGTAAACACCCTTATACTACTCTAGTATGTATAAATACATACTAGAGTATATTTATATATAATACGCTCGCAGACCGCTTTTATTTTGAATCCCCTCTTGACAAAGTAAATCTTTTCGTTTACAATAATGGCGAAAGGGGCGGTAAAAATGGACGAGCAGGAAAAGGTTACTAAAAAGAAAAAAGAGAAAATTGTCACTAATGGGGCTGAAATCGTAAAGGACGTAATGAAGCGTCAGGACATTACGATAGTTAGGCTTGGGGAAATTTCTGGTCTTGGGTCGAGACAAGCGGTGTATCAAAGGCTAAAAGATGGGAGTTTGAATCTTTCTACGTTTTTCAGGCTTTTGAACTCAATGAATTACCGTATTGTTGTCGAGCCGGACATGGGTGATATTGGAGATAAGGCATATATCGTTGAGGGAACGGTTGTTGAAAAGGAGGGTGAACCTGAATGATTTACGGTTACGCTCGTGTCAGTTCCGCGGGTCAGGCGATTGATGGCAACAGCCTTGAAGCCCAGTCGGAACTTCTGAAAGCCAACGGCGCACAGAAAATCTTTTCAGATGTGTACACCGGCACAAAGCTGCATCGACCTGAACTAGACAAGCTGATGGCTGAAATCCAGCCGGGAGATACGCTGATCGTGGCAAAACTTGACCGTATTGCTCGTTCCGTGAAGGGCGGTATCGAAATTATTGACAGCCTTCTTGCAAAAGACGTGTCCGTGAACATTCTGAATATGGGTCTGATGAACAACACATCGACCGGAAAACTGATTCGCAACGTTATGCTTGCCTTTGCAGAGTTTGAGCGTGACATGATTGTTGAGCGCACCAGAGAGGGCAAGAATATTGCAAGCCAGCGTCCCGATTACAAGGAAGGCCGCAAGCCCACCGAGTATGACCGCAACCTCTTTGACGTTCTCCATGAACAGGTGGAGAAGCGCATTCTCACGGTTACGGATGCAGCAAAACAGCTTGGCGTAACCCGCCAGACATGGTATCGGATTGCTGAACAGAGAAAGGCTGGATAAAATGACAGAAATGGACAAGCTGGATGCCATGCTTAGCGAGCGTGGTATTGAACACACATACGGTCGCAGATTCCCCGAAATGGATGAATTGGTATCCAAAGAACCTGATTTATTCAAAGGCCAAGACTGGGGTACACAAATCGTGGTCTATGATGGCGAAATGCGAGCATGGGATGCTATCTGCGGATACGGTTCATATGGCTATGAACAAGGCTTGATTGAAGTGATGGGGTCTGTCACGGACAAAGATGTAGAAGGGTTTCTTACGGCAGATGAAGTCATTAAAAGGCTGAAAATCAGTTGATATTGTTCGCAACTTAAAATAAAACCGAATATTTGATTTTTGTGCAGTTGTAGGCACTCTTTACATTTTTAGGTAGGGGGTGCCTATTTTTTATGCAGCCAAAGCAGTGTATCGCCATCATCGACAGCATCAAAGCGTATGCAAAGCAGAATCCGACCGAAGCGCAGGTCTATGAGGACTGGTTTCAGGCGGTAGTGAACCTGAGAGATGCCCTGCCGCAAGACAAGCGGTTCGATGCCTACAAGTATTCTGGTGAACTGCGCTCCGTCTGTGCAGCCATGATGGGCAAGATGAAAACAGGCGAGGACGTGGCAAAGGTCTATGACATTATTAGTCGGACGTATCTGTTTGAAGCAAAAGATGTGTTTGACAGCTATTGCATCTATCTTGAATGGAACCGTGCGCCGGAAAAGAAGTTCTACCAGCCGAGACGCAGGGTGCTTTTGACGCTGGTTCGTGACCTACAGGATTTGTTTTTCCATCGTGTAGAATTTCTTGGGGTAAGCCAGCCCCCGCGTACGGGAAAAAGTACGCTCTGTATATTTTTCATCACATGGCTTATGGGCAACCGCCCTGACGTTGCATCGGTTATGAGCGGACATTCTGACAAGCTGACCAACGGTTTCTACGGCGAGGTGCTGTCCATCATCACTGACCCTGTTACCTATAACTGGGGCAAAATCTTCCCTGACGTTCAGCTTGTGGACAAAAGCGCAAAGGACGAAAGCGTTGACCTGAACCGAAAGAAGCGCTTCCCCACCTTGACTTGTCGTTCTATTGGCGGTACGCTGACTGGTGCTGTTGAAATTGGCGAGGGTGGCGTTCTGTACAGTGATGACTTGATTGAGGACTTGGAGGAAAGCCTGAATGTTGAGCGTCTGAACAACAAGTACGATGCCTACCTAAACCAGCTGAAAGACCGAAAAAAGCAAGGCGCATTGGAGCTGATGGTCGGCACGCGCTGGAACGTGCTTGACCCTCTGGGACGCATCCAGAACCAGTATGCCGACAATCCGAAGTACAGATTCCGGGTGATTCCTGCGGTGGACGAAAACGGACACAGCAACTTCAATTATGACTATGGTGTTGGATTTGACGATGCCTACTATGCCGACATGAAAGCCAGCATTGACGATGCAACATGGTGGGCGAAGTACATGGGCAAGCCCTATGTGCGTGAAGGTCTGCTGTTCCCTGCTGATGAACTGCGGTATTTCAACGGCGTTCTGCCTGACGGTGAGCCTGATCGTAAGCTCATGGTCATGGATATTGCATGGGGCGGAGGCGACTTCACGGCTTGTCCTATCGCCTATGTGTACGGCGATGCCGTGTTCATTCCTGACCTTGTGTTTAACAACGGCGATAAGACCGTGACCAGACCGGAAGTTGTGGGCAAAATCATCCAGCATAAAATCAACGTAGTGCGCGGCGAAGCCAACAACGGCGGTGACGAATACTGTGACGTGGTTGACAGCCAGCTCCGGCAGCAAAGGTATCACTGTTCTGTTCGCAGCCAGCGCGCGCCCAGTGGGCAAAGCAAACTGTCCAGAATCATCCAGTATGCGCCGGACATCAAACGGTTCTATTTCCTTGACGAGAAGCACCAGTCGAAAGAGTACAAGGCGTTTATGGAACAGGTGACGATGTTCACGCAGCTTGGCAAAGTTCCGCACGATGATGCCCCAGATAGCCTGGCACAGCTTGCCGATGAACTGTACAACGGAATCAGCAAAATTGAACCTATAAAAAGGCCATTTTGAAAAAAGTGGTAACGTATAATTTAATTTATTGACTTTGCTTCGTTGTTTTTGGTATAATGTATGTAAGGAGTTGGCGGCTCCGGCATGATGCCTGCTACACGCTTTACGGCTCCGAGCTGAATGCTTTGCAGGCGTTCTCCTTTCTGCCCAGCAATGGTTTCTTCACTCTTTCCCATTGCTGGGATATATGAGTTGCGTCCCCTGCTGGATGGGGGTCTGGTTCCCTCTTCAAAGCTTAACTTCCAGAACAAGGCGGTTCAAATCCGTCACGCAGCACAACGATTCACTCCTGTTTTCATGGAAATTTTCCTTTTCACAACCTCCAATCGCTATTCCCGGCTCTCGATGAAATGGGTTTTGTGACATTTTACCATTTCAAAGAGCGGCGATGAATCAAGCCGGGTTTTATGTTGCATTAGCTCAGTATGGCTAGAGCACCCGGCTCATAACCGGGCATACACTGGTTCAAATCCATTATGCAGCACCAAAATTGCAGCCAAGCGTCTGTCCGCAAGTAGACCGAAAAAGCTGCAATGGCTTTCTCTGGGCAGAGAATAGCACGACTGGAAGTGCGAATAGTTTCCCAGTAGCTTCTGACAGGTCTGTGCTCAACAGCCTGTTTCCAGAAATCCAACGAAAGGAGCGCTCATGCTAGTTAGAATCTGTTGCCCTTGTATCAGGCAAAACCCAATCTATAAGAACGTCCGCTGCAACCGCTATCTTGGCGAAGTAGACGGACGATACCATTTCAAGTGTGACAGATGCAAGGGCGTTATCGAAGGAGACACAAGGGAAGGATGGGTGAAAATCATCCATCCGCCAGAAAAGTAAATAGCTTTTGAAGCGCAGTTTTGGCGCAGTGAGATAGACCTTAACAGGTTTGTCTTGCTGCGCTTTTTATTTTGCCGGAAAGGAGGAACGCATGGCTGAGTATCAGGTAGTTGTTGACGGCTTTTTGAATAATCCACTGACCGGGCGTAGACCGATTGAAACGCCGGAGACGGAAATCAATCGGGAAAACGTACTGAAAGTGGTCATGGGCAAGGCGGAGCCTATTCATCTGCTGAACAAGAACGAGATTCGCTTCTTGCATAACTACTACTTAGGCAGCCAGCCTGTCCTCCACCGCACAAAGGAATACCACGCCGAAATCACCAACCGCATTGTAGAGAACCACGCCAACGAGTGTGTGGGCTTCTACACAGGCTACATGAGCGGCACTCCCTGCTCTTATGTGCGGTCTGAAACGGCAACTGGTGACGGTGAGGAAATCGCCCGCCTGTCCAACGCCTTGCAGTATGAGGGCAAGGATGCTCTTGATCGGCGGCTTTGGCAGTGGATGTTGGAATGCGGGCAGGGATACCGCATTGTTCTTCCTGACAAGGGGTACAACGGCAACTACCCGGACGAAACGCCACTGCTGGTGGACGTTCCTGACCCGGACATGGCGTATGTGATTTACAACTCCGGCATCGGTCACAAGCCCATCGCCAACGTGCTGCACATCCCACGCAATTATCAGAACGACTTGAACGACCTGATTTGCGTGTACACGCCAAACCAGTACTTTGAAATCGACAACGGCAAGGTTACGAAGTCGGAAAGCCATTCTCTTGGAATGCTGCCGATGGTCGAATACAAGCTGAACCCGGAGCGGATGGGTCTGTTTGAACCGGCTATTCCTGTTCTGGATGCTATCAACGACCTTGAAAGCAACCGTCTGGACGGCGTGGCGCAGTTCATCCAGTCCATCATGGTATTTACCAATTGCCTTGTGGACAAGGATGCTCTTGACCAAGTGAAAGAACTTGGCGCAATGTGCCTGAAATCCACCTCTGGTCTGCCTGCTTCCGTCTCACAGATTGCAAATGAACTTGACCAGCAGCAGAGCCAGACCCTGCTTGATTCCATGTTGAACGTGTACCGCAGTCTGACTGCTATGCCCAGTGCTACTGGCAGCGAGAACGCAACGTCCGACAACGTGGGTGCAGTTATTGTTCGCAACGGCTGGAATCACACCGAAGCAAGGGCACAGCAGTACGAGAATATGTTTAAGTACGCTGAGCGCCAGAGCCTGTCTGTGATGTTGAAAATCCTGCGTGTTACGGCTGGTTCTAAGCTGATGGCGAGTGACATTAACATCAAACTGCCACGCCGCCAGTACGATAACCAGCAGAGCAAGGTTCAGATTTTTGCGCAGATGATTCAGCAGCCGATTGACCCGCAACTGGCGTTCACCACGCCCGGTCTGTTCCCTGACCCGCAGGCTGCTTATGAAATGAGCAAGCCCTTCCTGATTGCCGCTGGCAAGCTGGGCGAGGACGGGAAAGCACCGAAGCCGCAGGAACAACAGCCTGAACAAGTTGTTGATGTCAACAAAACATCGGATGGACAGGTTGACAGCGCCAATAAAGGAACAGAGGGCAAATAACCCTTTGCTATAAACACGGCAGGGAAGCCGGGATACAAATTTCGCAGCGTTGCAGGGAAGCAACGGTAAAAAAACGCAGGAGGAAATTAACGATATGAAACTCAATGTGTTGCTTGGTGATGCCTACAAAGAGGGCATGACCGCCGATGAAATCATTTCTGCGCTTGAAAAGGTTGCAGACCCTAACGCAGAAGTCGAGAAGCTGCGCAACGCCGTGACGAAAGCCAATGGCGAAGCTGCTGAGTACAAGAAGCAGCTCAAAGCAAAGCGCACTGATGACGAGAATGCCGCACAGGAACAGGCTGACAAGCTGGCAGAGATGCAGAAACAGATTGAAGCCCTGACTGCCGACAAAGAGAACCTCGTCAAGGAAAAGACCCTTGCATCCTACCGTGAGAAGTTCGTTGCACAGGGTTATGACGCTGAACTTGCCAACAAGGCTGCATCTGCACTGGCTGACGGTGACATGGACAAGGTTTTTAAGTTCCAGTCGGAGTTTATGACCGCTCACGACACCGCTTACAAGGCTTCTCTGCTCAAGGATATGCCCACACCTCCGGGTGCGGATGGCAATGGTGGCTCTGACAGTGAGGGCGTGGCGTTTGCTAAGAGCCTTGCAGCAAGAAAGAATTCCGAAAATAAGGCATCGAGTGACGCACTGAACGCTTTCCATTAAGGAGGAAAACATGAAGTATACTACTACTCCGGTATCGGCTCCTGAAAGCACTATTCTGGCTGCTGATACCTACGTTGCCATTCCCTTTACCGTAACCGAAACCGGCGTGGTAAAGGCTGGCTATCCTATGGCAAAGACTGGCAAGAAGGCTTCTGCTACTACCGGTGTTTCCGATGCAGCGGTTACCGATGCTATTGGAATTCTGCTGCACACTGTTGACCCTTCCGTCAACCCCAATGGCGCACTGCTGATTCAGGGCGTTGTTGACCAGAAAAAGGCAAAGGCAAGTTCCGGCTTTTCCTTTACCGCTGATGACATTGCCGCTCTGCATAAGGCTGTTCCCGCAGTCTTTTTCCGCGACAACATCGGCACTAATGCTTAACGGAGGTAAAAAACATGGATTTTCAGAAATATTTCACTTCCAATGCGATTGCTGAGTATTGGACGAATGATGTTACCAACGCGCAAGCATTCGGCTCTGATGCCCTGTTTCCTCCGCGCAAAAAAGCTGGTCTGGAGCTGAAGTGGATTCGCGGTCACAAGGGCGTTGGCATCTCCCTGATGCCGAGTGCATTTGACACGAAGGCGACCTTCCGCGAGCGCAAGGGCTTTAAGATGTCTGAAACCGAGATGCCGTTCTTCCGTGAAGGCTTCCACATCGACGAGAAAGACCGTCAGATGTTGATGGAGATTCAGAACAGCAACAGCACTTTTGCGGAGGAAATCATCAGCCGAATTTTCGATGATGCCGCAGAGCTGATTACTGGTGCTCGAATCGTTCCTGAACGTATGGCGTGGCAGCTGCTTTGCCCGGAGAACGGCAAGCCCGGCATTACCATCAAAGCAAACGGCGTGAACTACATCTACGATTACGACCCGGATGGTACTTGGCAGGCAAAGAATTACAAGGCTCTTACCGGCAAGGCGAAGTGGGATGTTACTACCTCTACTCCCCTTACCGATTTCACTACTGCAAAGGATGCAATTGCGGCAAATGTTGGTGAAACCATCACTCGCGCCTATATGAACACCAACACTCTGAACAAGATGATTGCTTCTGACGAGGTGAAGAACCGCTTTATGACGGTTACGGCAAAGTCTATTGCCGTTCTTACCCAGAGTGAAGCACGCGCTCTGGTTGAGCAGACTACCGACATCAAGATTCATCTGTTTGACAAGATGTACCAGCCGGAAGGCGGTGGCGATTCCATCAAGTACATCCCGGATGGCTATGTTGTTCTGGTTCCCGATGGCAAGGTTGGCGAGATGTGGTATGGGACTACTCCCGAAGAAGCAGACCTCCGTGCCGGTATGACGAATGCTTCTGTTTCTATCGTAAACAACGGCGTTGCTGTCACTACCATCAAGGAACCTCACCCTGTCAACACCAACATCATTGCATCTGAAATCGTTCTGCCGTCCTTCCAGAAGATGGACGCTGTGTACTGCATCAAGGCTTACTAAGGCGAAAGGAGGAAAGCAGCATGGGAGACCAGTATTCCGAAGCGGCAGTCAAGCTGGGGCAGTACATTGCCCCTGCACTTGACCGTGAAATCACGGACGAGGACTACCCACTCTTCGACCTGCTGCTTGATTTCGCCAAAGACAAGATATTTGCGCAGGGCTACCCCTTCGGTAACAGACCGGACGAGTTGCCCTCACAGTATCAGTCGTTGCAGATACGCATTGCAGCGGAACTGTATAACCACATCGGCGCAAACGGACAGACGAGCTACACCAATAATGGCATTACTCGTGTGTGGGAAAGCTCCGATGTGGCGCAGTCCCTGCTGAATGAAGTAGTTCCGAGAGTAGGTGTTATCGGCTGATGTTCAATGGAAGCCCGCTGGACAAACGCCCACTGTGGTATTCAAACCCGGTTGGCGAGAAAACGCCTGTCGTTGATGAGTGGGGAAACGAGACTGGCGAATCCGCATACGAATCGTGGAGTGAACCCGCAAAGCTGATGCTGAACGTCAGCCCGCCTACTGGTTCTGCGGAAGCAAACCCTTTTGGAGCGTTCACGGATTACAGCTACGTTGTCAGTTCATCCAGCAAAAAGCGCAACACACCACTTTATGAAGGTACGCACGTCTGGTTTCAGACAGATGTTTCAAAGCCCTTCAATTACATTGTGGTCAAGGTCGCAGAGCATATCACGGACACGAAGTATGCGCTGAAAGAGGTGGCTTCAAGTGAAAATTAAAGTGAGGTTGAGCGATGCCGGACTTCGTGACGCGGAACGTCAGATACAGGAGTACAAGGCCACCCTGAACAAAAAAGCTAGAGCGTTTGCTTTTCGCCTTTCGTGGCTGGGGCTTGAAGTCGCAAAGGTGCGTTTTGCTAATGCGGAATATGCTGGCTCCAATGACGTGAAATGCCACATCAACCAAAAAGACAAGACTTGTACCATCGTTGCAGAGGGCAAGTCAGTTGCTTTTATCGAGTTTGGCACTGGCGCACATCACAACGGATATGGCGGCGAACTACCGCCTGGTGTTGGTGCGCATGGCTCCTACGGTCAAGGTAAAGGTGCTGGCAGACGTTGGTACTACTACGGCGACCCCGGCAACGCCGGAGCCTACGTTGATACCGTTCCTGGCAAAGGTCAGTTGAACTACACAAGTGGCAACGAACCAGCTATGGCTATGTGGGGAGCTGTTGAAGAAATGGCTTCTCAGGTAGAAGCAACGTGGAGGGAGGTTTGGAATAGTTGATTGATTATTTCAATTCTATCTTTACGGCTGTCGCAACCGAACTTCGGAAACAGGTTCCCGGCATCTTCGTCACTGGTGAAATCAACGACAGCAACGTTAAGAAGTTTCCGTGTGTGCAGATAGAGGAAAACAGCAATCTTCCTGTACACATTGATTCTGCCGGACACAGCAAGTACGCTGCCGTTTCCCTGCGTGTGCGGGTCTATTCCAACAAGAACATCGGACGCATTGCGGAAGCACGTTCCATTGTAGGTATCGTGGATTCTATTCTCGAACCAATGAAATTTTATCGCAAATCGTTTGCCCCGTTGAATGGGCTGTACAACAATTCCGTCTATCGGATTGATTGCAGCTACGGGGCAACAATCGGAGAGGACGGAATGATTTACCGAAACTAAGGAGGTAAACATTCTATGAGTACTGCTATCTCCGGTCTGAATACCACCCTGTATTGTGGCGACAGTGCAACCGTTCTGACGAAGCTGTGCGACATCAAGGATGTGCCCGACCTGATCTCCGAGCCGAACCTTCTGGATGCCACCACTCTGTCTGACCCTATGCAGGTCAACATCTTTGGCATTATCCAGTCTGATACCAAGTCTTTCACCGCCAACTACAACAAGACTGACTACAAGAAGGTCAAGGAAGCTGGCTACGATGAGACTTCTGAGAGCAACGCCGTGAAGTATTACGCCCTGAAAATGCAGGACGGCTCCGGCTTCACTTGGCAGGGTATGCATCAGGTTGGCCTGTCCGGCTTTGGCGTGGACGAGGTTGTGGAAATGACCATCAACTGCATCTTCACCAAGAAGCCTGAGTTCAGCGAGGCCCTGACTGTCAATGGCGGCTAAACCGCAAAAATCGAATCAATCAAACCGGGCAGAACTGAACAACGGATTTGGTTCTGCCCCTATTTATAAAGGAGAGCATTTATTATGGCTGCTAAGGTTATCAACTTTCATTCCCCCGATGGCAAGAACACTTATGAGCTGACTTTCACCCGTGACAGCGTGGAAGCCACCGAACGTGCAGGTTTTCAGATTGGCCAGTACACCCAGATGACCAATCTGCTGTCCAACTCCCGTGCCCTGTTCTATGGTGCTTTTATCGCACGAAACAAGGGTATCAAGCGCAAGGTCGTGGACGAAATGTTCCAGCACATCGAGGATAAGGAAGACCTGATGGGCGTTCTGCTTGAGATGTTCGTGGATGCTTCCAAGTCCCTGCTGGCAACTGACACTGAGGACAAGACCGCAAAAAACGCAACGTGGGAGATTGTGTAACCGCACAATCTCAGGAAGCAGACGGAGAGGGAGAACCATTCTCCTTCTCCAAGCTGTTCCACGATGTAGAAGCCTATTACATCTCCATTGGCATGACTTATGACCAGTTCTGGCACGGCGATGTCTGGCTGGCAAAGGTCTACCGTGACGCAGAGGAGCTGCGGGAACGCAGAGCCAACACGGAAGCATGGAGAAACGGCTTTTACATGGCATCTGCGCTTTCCTCTACGGTTGGCAATATGTTCCGAAAGAAAGGGTCTAAGCCTATCAAGTACATGGATAGACCGATTCCCCTTACTCAAAAGGAGAAAGAAGAGTATGAATACCAACGTGCTGTGGAAGCACAGGAGCGAATTAAACGTATGATGTTCTCCATGACGGAGCAAAAGGATGGTGGTAGTGATGGCTGATGTTGATATTACAAGCTTATCCGTAGAGATTTCTGCGGAATCGCAGGGCGCAGAGCTTAATATTGACAAGTTGGCTGACGCTATCGCCAATCTTCGTAATAAGGGCAATGTTTCTGCCGTTTGCGATAGTCTTGATAAGTTGGCTGGTTCCATTTCTGGATTGAAGTCTGCGTCCAAAGGCATTGGTTCGCTTTTCAAGAATATTGAAAAGATGTCAAACATTGATGTTTCTGGCATTGATTTCACTGGTTTAAGCGGAAAGCTGGAATCGCTAAAAAGCGAATTGCAGCCTTTGCAGAACCTTGATGCTTCTGGCTTAAAGGCTGTTGGCAGCGCAATGAACGCTATTGCCAAAATTCCCTCCATCAATGACAAACTTGATGCAGAAACACTTGACAAGTTCAAAAAGTCCTGCGATAGCATTGCTTCTTCGCTTACTCCCCTTGCATCTCAGCTCGACAAGGTAGGCAACGCTTTTGCAAAGCTCCCGCCGCAGTTGAGCAAGGTGGTCACACAGGCGAACCGTGTGACCGCTGCCAACGAAAAGCAGCGTAAGAGCTATCTCAGCCTGTCCAACCAGATGAACGGCTTTATGCGGAACATGGCAAAGCTGGTTTCGTTGAAAGCTATCGCTGATTATCTTGGCAACGCTGTTGCGAAGTTCAATGACTTCTACGAGGCAACAGACCTGTTTCATAATGCTATGGGCAATTTGAGCGGTGAAGCAGACACGCTCATTAGTAAGATGCAGGGCTTGCTTGGCGTTGACCCGACCAAAGCGATGACCTACATGGCTACCATCCAGAGCTTGGGTACTTCGTTTGGTCTGGCTAGCGACAAGGCATACGTTTTGTCCAAGAACCTGACTCAGCTTGCTTATGACGAAGGCTCCTATTGGAATAAGGACGTTGCTGAGACCTTTACTGCAATGTCCTCTGCTATCTCCGGCGAGATTGAACCAATTCGCCGTTTGGGCATTGACCTGACTCAGGCGCGGTTACAGCAGGAACTTCTTGCTTTGGGCTTTAACAAGCAGGTTTCCAGTTTGTCTCAGGCAGATAAGGCGGTTCTGCGTTATATTGCCATTATGAAGCAGACTGCCAATGTGCAGGGCAATCTTGCGCAGACCATTCAGAGCCCTGCGAACCAAATTAAAATTCTGAAAGCGCAGTTGGATATGCTGGCAAAGTCCGTTGGCTCTCTGCTCTACCCCGCCTTGAAGTCTATTCTTCCCCCGCTGATCGCCGCTGTTCAGCTCATTCGAGAGTTTGTCGAGTGGGTTGCCAAACTGATGGGTGTGAAGGTTGTGTTCACTGATTTCACCAAGAGCGCTAACAGCGTTGGTGGCATCGGTGATGCAATGGACGACACAGCGGATTCCACCAAGAAAGCCGCAAAAGCCCTCAAAGACTACACGATGGGTTTTGATGAACTGAATATCATTGACCCCACACAGGGAAGCTCCAGCTCCGGCAGCGGTGCATCTGCTGGCAACATCTTGGGCGATGTAGACCTGTCCGGCTACGATATGTTCAAGCAGTACAATGAAGAGTTTGCAAAGCAGATTGATGCTATCAAGCAGAAAATCAAAGATATGTTGCCGATTATCGGTGCCGTTACAGCAGCTCTTGCATTGTGGAAAATCGTTGATTTCCTGACGGACATTGCAACAGCAATCTCCAAAATGACCGACTTGCAAAAGCTGGCTCTTTCGATTGCAACGGTTGTAATTGAAGCATCGCTTGTATTCAGTTTTGCTAAAGGATATGCATCTACTGGCAATCCTCTTGAACTCTTGGGCGAAGTTGTATCTGCTGCATTTGGTTCTTTTGTCCTCTGGCGTACGATGGGCGCAGATGGTATTACGCTTGGTATGGGCGTTGCCTTTGTGGCAAGTCTTGCCGGATTAACCTATGCACTTAGCACCGGCGAAGCCAACCTTGGCGATGCGAGCACATGGATTCAATCCGCTCTAACAACGGCGTTTGGATCCATCACTGGTATTACACTGCTTACCAATCTTGGTGTTGCAGCTGGCACAGCCGCAACGCTCTCTATTGGCCTTGCAGGGCTTATCACCTTTACAGGAATCACATTCTCGCTTGGCGAAAAGCTGAAAGAATTTCCTGTTCTTGATACCATTATTACAGCTTTGATGGGAATCTTTGGTGGCGTTGCTGGTGCTGGCGTTGCATTATTGGTTGGCGCAAGTATTCCCGTTGCTGGTGCCGTCGCCGCTGCTGGTGTCGGTATTGGCCTTGTTCTTCACTGGGCTGGTATCAAATGGGGCACTAAAGAGAGCGGCGAAAAAACAGATGCTGCCGCAGAAGCCGACATTAAAATGCATTATGTCGAAAATGTTTTTGAGCAGCGCATTGAAGCCATCAAGCAAATTATCGTTACCAAGTGGAATGCAGCTATTGATTTTATGGCCTCTCTGCCCGGCAAGGTCGGAGAGATTGTAAATAGTATTGGGGAGTGGTTCAGCTCTCTCCCAGAAAAAATCGGTTATGCTCTTGGCTTTGCAGTCGGCAAAATCGGAGAGTGGGTTGGTAACATGGTCGTTACTGCAACGACCGAAGTCCCAAAAATTATTTCGTCTGTCGTTAAGTTTTTTGAGGAACTTCCCGGAAAAATCTGGACTGCGATTATTAAAGCATTTGATACCATTTCAAAATGGCGAGAGCGAATGATTTCTTTCGTGGTTGTTGAAGTCCCGAAAATCATTTCATCCATCGTTAGTGAGTTCAAAAAGTTACCAGATAAATTAAGGAATCTTGGCAAGTTCATTTGGGACGGACTTATTAACGGTTTGAAAGATGCTTGGAGCACCGTCACAAACGGCATCAAAGGATTCACTGATGGATTCATCAACGGCTTTAAGGATGCTCTTGGTATTCATTCTCCGTCTAAGGTTTTCTACGAAATTGGCGTTTATATCGACCAGGGCCTTGCAAACGGCATCACTGCTGCTCAAGGCTATGTTGACGATGCCATGCAAGGGCTTATCGGTGAAGTCACTAATGCTGGCAACCAGTTCATTGAGCAGGGCAAGCAGACTGGCATTGGCTTTGTGAACAACCTTGACCAGACTCTCACCAGCACTTGGCAGCAGCTCGATACCAACTTGCAGAATGATTTTTTTGGCACTATTCAGAACCTTTGGGAAGCCGCTCAGAGTGGCGATGTGAAGACCATTGGCACGACGATTGCCGCTGTGTTGTGGCACGCGATGGGCGAGGAGCAGCGCACGCAAATCAAGACCATCGCAACCAATATGATTACCGACCTGAGCACGCAGCTGACCAATGCACTGTCCACTCTGTCTGCGCAGGCATATCAGATTGGCGGCGAGCTGCTGAACGGCATCACCTCGAAGTTCGGTGAGATTTTGCAAAAGACCAAACAGCTTGGCGGTTCTCTTAGCTCGACGTTCCAAGCCGTGAAAGGCCCGCTGAAATCCGTTGCTACGGCAATCAGCGCGGCGTTGTCTGGCGGCCTTGCAAGCGCGTTCCCGACCATTTACGCTTCGATGGGCACTCTGATTTCCACCATCGGCGCATCGTTCGTGGCAATGCTTCATGCCATCGGCGCGGCTCTGTCTGCTACTATTTTCGGTATCCCTGCTGGCTTGGTTGCTTTGGGCGCTGCGGCTGTTCTGGCTGTTTCCATCGCCAGCATCGTTGGTGGATTAGGCGGCAAAAAGAGCTCTTCCGGCAGTTCCTACGGCTCCACTGGCTACAACGAGTCCGACTTGGGACAGATTGATTACAGCAACGTTCCCGGCACGTCTCAGTATAACGATGCAAACAGCGGATTGCAGAGCAGCTACGCTGCCAGTACAACGCAGCAACTTAGCGCATCGGAAATCAAAGAGGCTGTCTACAACGGCGCTTATAATGCCCTGCTGGACTACAAGCAGCGTTATGGAAGCGAGGACAAAAACAACGTCTTCAAATTTTACCTTGATGGCAAGCAAATCACGGCATCTGTTGAGAAAACACAGAGTGATCGCGGGCGTACCATCATGGGCAACGAGGCCTACAGCTATTAAGGAGGTGGCTCATTTTGGAAATTCCGGCGCTCATTACGATTGACGGCAGAGAAATGCCTGAGCCGTCTTCTTATGAAGCAACGACCAGCACGATCGTTGACTCTGGCCGTAATGTGCAAGGCAAGGTGGTCGGCTCCGTTGTTCGGCATGACGTAGCGAAAGTTTCCGTGAAATGGAACTACCTTACCGCTGAACAATGGGCCGCTGCCATCGGCCCGTTCACTACCAAGTTTTATTGCTCCGTTCGATTCCTGAACCAGACCACCAATGCGTATGAGACGCGGCAGATGTACGTTTCCGACCGAACGGCTGGTATGTGGCGTAGAGGGCCCAAAACTGGCAAGGTGATGGGCTGGAAAGATTGCGCATTATCGCTCATTGAATGCTAATGTAGGTGTTCTATGGATAAAATTTATAAAATTTATCGCTACACTTCTCCGTCTGGAAAATATTATATCGGCACCACCTATCAAAGACTCGAAAGACGAGCGAGAAGCGGAAAGCACTATAAGGGCTCTCGATTATTCTATGAAGCAATTCAAAAGTATGGCTGGGAAAATTTTTCAGTCGATATTTTGGATTCATCGCCAAATCAGGAAGAAGCTTTCCTTCTGGAAAGGTTTTACATCGAAAAGTATCGTTCAAACGAAACAGAATTTGGCTATAATTTGGCTTCTGGTGGTCGCAAAGGCTGCAAACAACATCCATCTTCTGTTAAGCTTAATTCTGCCCATCATATGGGCAGAGGCCATCCATTAAGCGAAGAAACGAAAAAGAAGCTTTCGGTTGCTCGTATTGGAAAGCCTGGGCCAAAATTCACTGAAGAGCAAAGAAAAAAACTCAGTGAGCAAAGAAAAGGCGTCAAATTTTCTCCAGAGCATTGTAAGCATATTTCTGAAAGTAAAACTGGCGTTTATATTCGCGGAAAAAATCCAAAAGCTCGTAAAGTTCTTTGTGTTGAAACCGGGAAAATATTTGATTGTCTTGCTGATGCTGGAGATTGGGCAAAATGTAGTAGCCATAATATTTCGTCCGTTTGCACTGGACACTTAAAAACGTCAGGTGGCTATCATTGGAAATATTGGGAGGTCTGACGTATGGAACATCCATCTCAAGCATGGCTCAACAAGTTCAATGACACGCTTGTGCCGGAAGAGTTTGTTGAGATTTCCTACGACAGCACCGAACCGGGGGCTCAGGAGGACGCTACTGCAAGCGCAACTGCACAGGTTCCTTTTGGCAATGTCGAAAATACCACGAAGGAATCCGACCGCACATTGACGAAATACGCAACTGGGGAAACAAATCTGCACGTTCTGGACGGAAGTTTCAGACTGCTGCCGGATTCTGTCCCCTATGCGGATGCTGGCTTTATCAGTCAGACGCTTGTAAGCGATTCCAGCCACCCGCGCATCATCCTTTCGTTTGGCAGCGTGCACACACGCGCCGTTCCCGGCTTGACGATTGTTTGGTCGTCCATGATGAATGAGTGGGCAACCAAGTTCAAACTCACGGCTTATAAGGGAACAGCTACCGTAAGCACCCTTACCGTATCGAATAACAAGAACGTTTATTCCGAAACAGAGTGGGAAATTTACGGCTACGATTCTATTGCGATAGACATTCTGGAATGGAGCGTTCCGAATCGTCGTGCTCGTATCGAATGGATTATGGTTGGCTTCCACAAAGTGTATAACAAAAAAGACCTTGTTTCGTACACGCACACGTCCAGCCGTGACCCGATCGCGGCGCAGCTGCCAAAGGATAGCATCGAATTTTCTTTGGACAACAGCCAGAAAACGTGGGATGCTATCAACCCTCGCGGTATGTTCCGATACCTGTATGAGCGGCAGGAAGTGAACGTCCGTTACGGCATGGACGTAGATGGAGAAACACAGTGGATTAACGGCGGCAAGTTCTATCTTTCGGAGTGGAGCGTTCCCTCTAATGGCTTGGAAGCGTCCTTTACAGCTCGTGATGCCCTTGAGTTCATGATGACCTCGAACTACACGGGTCGGAAGACAGGCACGCTCTATCAGATGTGCTACGACGCATTGGAGACGTTGCCCTCTAACGTTCCTTCGTTTTACATCTCCGAAGAACTGAAAGAATACAGCACTGATATTTCTTCCGAAAAGACCTCGTACAAGAACTCGGACATTCTGCAATTGGCCGCAAACGCCGCTGGCATGGCTTTGTATCAGACGCGAGACGGCCACATCCGCATTGAACGAGTCAACCTGACCGCAGAAGAGGGCACAGAAGTTTACGAGATTCCCGTTATCAATAACTTCCAATGGCCTGAAATCTCCTTTGCATCCCGCGTCAAAAACGTCTCGTGCAACGTGGATGGCACAGAGCATCTGTACCCGGAAAGCGCTGACGCAGAAGGTGTTACGCAGACTGTCAGCAACGAACTCTTGACCGAAGCCATGCTTATCAAGAGCAAAAACTCCATCACCGAAGCTTACGCCATGCTGGCAAACCGCAAAAAGGTTGAGCTTGAATATCGTGCCAGCCCGCACATTGACGCATTTGACCATGTGAAGTTCAACCACAACTTCGGCTATGCGTCCAGTGTTTTTGTAACGGAAAGCAAATACCAGTATACGGGCTGTTTCAAAGGCACGTTGTCTGGTTATATCTTGGCAGACGTTTCGTCTGTATTCCTGTCTCCTTCCTCTCTGTCGCTGATTTACAACGAGCCAAAGGTGCTGACCGCAGAGCTTCTGCCTTACGACCCTGACTTGCCTACCGTTAGCTGGCGTGCATCGCCGGAAGGAATCGTTGCCCTTCGTGTGCTTACCAACGAATCCGGCAAGTCCACCTGCGAGGTCAAGTACAATCGCAAGGGCAACGCCACCGTTTCGGCATACGTTGGTTCCGTGAGCTCTTCGGTTCCAGTCGTTAACAATTCTCCTTCTTTGTATTTGAGCACACGCGCCATCGGTGTTCGTTGGGGCTCTCCGCAGGACATTACTGCAACGTTCGCCCCCAACAACTACGGTGCGCCTGAAATCAACTGGTCTGCATCCCCTGCCGACGTTGTTCGGCTGGACATCGTGGCCAAGAGTAACGGCTCTTCGACCTGCCGCGTGACCTGGCTTAAAAAAGGCAACGCCACCATTACTGTTACCGCCGCCGAAGAACGCCTCACCTGTGCCGTTACAGCTTATGCGTCCACTCTGGACACCATTCCCGAAGGCACGATTCTTACGCTTGCAAAGGGAAACGGAACCGTGCAGGTTGCTCTCGTTAAGCACAACTACGAAAGCGGCTTGAATGGCAATGGCCGCAACCTGATGTTGCAGATGAAGAAAGAAGATGCTCGTATTTGGAACAGCTACAAGGGTAGCAGTTCGCGCGACGATGTTTCTGACAACTACGATGGTAGTGAAATCGACAACTGGGTAAACGGTACTTGGCCTGATAGTTTCAGTGCTACAATTCGCAATAAAATGGGTAGCACTTCGTTCACTACTTACTATACATCTGCCATTTATGACGGTGAACATGGAACGACTGACCATTGGAGCGAATATAAAACCATTAGTCGAAAAGCATTTTTGTTGTCTGTGAAAGAGGTTAATGCATTTGGCCCTAAATACACACTTGATGGAGACGGAGTCCCGTCTGAAGGCTCTGAATTGCCAAATATTGAATCTCTTTACTTTGCGGTCTTAGGCAATTTAACAAGCGGCAATTGGGTTTGGAGCCGGTCGAGACTTGATTATGATAAGTCTAATCATTATAGCGATTGGTATCTTGATTACGGCCTTTATCGCAACGTCGTTTTCCCCGTTAATTCTTACCAAAACACTTATATGGGCACTCCAACGGATATTGGAATTAGAGCGGATGAAGCAAGAACAGATTCTAAATTTGGTTGTCTTCCCGTTTTCACCTTCCCCAACGACGTTGAAGTCGATGTCAACGGACGCATCATGCTGTAAGGAGGCTTTATGGCAATATGGATTACAGACCGAACGCAGTCAGATGTTGACCGCGTGAACGAACTGCACGATAAAGCCAACGTTGGAACGTGGACGGAAGAAGAGCAGATAGAATGGGCCGCTGGCATGAAGGGCGCGTTGAGTTACATGGACTACAACCGCATTGAAAGCGGCGTGTCTGAACTAGCAACCACACTTGGCGCGTCCGTTTCCATCAAGACAAACTGGACTGAGGAAGGATACATGACCGCAAGCGACGCAAGCCGCTGGCTCTCGAACGTATCCAACATTCGAGCCAAGTGCAGCGGCCCCGGTGGCCTGCCAAACACTCCAACCAGTATGGATAAGCTGACGTACCAGACCATGAATGCAATCGAAGAAATCCTGGCTGAGGTAGAGCGAATTGCAAATGACCACTTGCTCTACTGTGACGAGCCAATCTGTGGAGGTGAACCTTACTATGGTATTTGTTGACCGCAAGGCAAAGTACCCGGGCCGATGGACAATGAAAAAGTCTGACGGCACATCGGAAGTTGTCACGCTGGTTCGCAACGATGAGCCAGAAGTGGAAGGCACTCCGATGAACGCGGAGACGCTGAACGCCTTGAGTGATGTTGCAGGTGCAGATGTTGCAAGGCAACAGGCGGAAGCCGCCGCCAAAGCGTCGGAAGAAAGCCAAAAAAAAGCGGAAGCTGCCGCAGGGAACGCCGCCAACGATGTAACGGAGCTTATCAAAGGGTATACCGATAGTGCTTTTGCCAGCAAAGAAGCTGCCGCTGCGTCTGAAGCAAGCTCCAAGCTTTACTCGGAAGCTGCCAAAGAAGTGGTGACGCAGAACGCCAAAGGCTACGGCGGCGGGTACTCCCGCACCTTTACCCTGACGGCCCCGCAGGCCGGGTGGACGGCGTTGGAAACGCCCATCGGCATTTACCGCTATTACGCCGACGTGGCCCTTGCGGACTGCACGGCCAAGTGGAACGCCTTTGCGGCGGTTTTGCCGGAGAGCGCTATGATAGCTTTCGCGGCGCGAGTAGCAAACATCATTGAGACAAAGGATGGCAGCGTGCGGCTGTACGCGGTGAATGCGCCGGAGGGCGATGTGAAATTCACCCTCTCGGTGTTTGCGGTGGGTTCCCGCACCTATAGCCTGACGGTACCTGCCAATGGATGGGTACAAGCAGAAAACGCTGTGGGGGCCAACCAGTGGCAATGCGATTTGACGCTGGAAGACTCTTCTGCCGAAAAGGTGCCCATGGGGATGGCTGCTCTGGAAAACACCACCGAAGCGCTCTCCACCCCGGGCCTGAGCGCAACGATGGAGACCTTTGACGGGTACATCCGCGTCTATGCAAAGAACAGGCCGGCAGTGGACATCAACATTGTGGTGGTTCTGCTGGCAAAGAATGAGGTGAACTGAATGGCAATTGGCTCTATGACTACCAACAGCACGGTGGACCTGATCGACAAAACCCTCACCACCGAAAACGCCCCCGCCGACGCAAAGGCCGTGGGCGACTATATCCTCGACCGCACCAAGGATACCCCGCAACCTATCTTCTACAGCAAGGCCGCTGTGGATGAGCTGCTGGCGGGGAAGCTCGATTTGACGGGCGGGGCGATGAGCGGGAAAATTTTGATCAACGTGATTGGCAGCGATGTAATCAAAATTTCTGGCTCCACTGAGAATGCCGACGAAGAAATCGAATTTGAAAGAACTGATACGGGTGCTGTACTCGCTTGCGGAATCGGAGCAGGCGGGAACAATATGGGACTTTACGACAGAACGAATAGAAAATGGGCGTTTCATGTAAAGGCCACAACCGGCGACATTTACATCGGCGGAACAAAATGTATCGGTTTCGTCGTCGCCTCCGGCGACAATTATGTCCGCTTTGGGGATGGAACGCAGATTTGCTGGGGAGAAGTGTTGAATGTTCCGACTGGAACGTTTGTTACTTTTCCACTTGCATTTTCTGCTATTCCGCGTTTTACCATGACGCGTCAGTATGGCGCACCCACTGGTGGAGCTGCGCAAAGCGTTTGGGGGTACAACACGAACAACACAGGCACATATATCGGCGGCGAAATTAACATCTACTCGCACTGGATCGCCATCGGTCGCTGGAAGTAAGGAGGTATACATGGACACTATCACTTTAGGTTACACCCTCGCAAAACCTGTTGTGACACAGGAAGAGTGCACCGCTTACGCCGCGATGGCGCAGGCGGTGAACGACCACAATTCCGCCTGCATGGACGGCGACACCCGGTGGATGATTGAGGACGGCGAGGACGGTTACACCGTGGCCGCTGTGCCGCCCCCGACCGCTGAGGAGCTGGCCGCGCAGGAAAAGGCAAAGGAAGCCGCTGCCGCCGAGGCTAAGAAAAAGGCAGAGCTGGAAGCCGTGCCGGGGCGCATGGACGCTCTGGAAGCGGCAAACAACGATATGATCCTGATGATGGCCGATTTGATTGGAGGAAACAACGAATGAAGACTTTGAACAGCAACCTGAAACTCCGCATCATGGTGCGGGCATTCCGCATCCGCCTGGCTGCGGGCGAGACCTTTGAGGATATCGCGGCAGATTATCCGGCCCTCACTACCGACGACCTGGAAGCCATCAAAGAAGCCCTCGGGCAGTAAGGCGGCGCAGGATGAAAACATTCTTTGATTTTATCTCCAAGCTGCTGGCAGCCCTCTCCCACGCTGCCAGCGACAAGGCAACGGAGCCAGACTCCCCCGCCCCTGAAAAAGTGTCCACTGTGGACACCGTGCCCGGCTGGACGGGCGAGCCGCCCTACCGCTATCTCGACGTGAGCCGCTATCAGGGCAAAATCACCCTCGATGGCTGGAAGCAGGTCAAGGTGGCGGGCTACAAGGGGGCCATGCTCAAGACGGTCTCCACCAACCGCAGGCTTTCCAAGCGGGCAGACGGGCTGTACATCGACCCCACCTTTGAGACCAACTACCGCAATGCCAAAGCGGCAGGGCTGGACGTAGGCGTGTATTACTACACCTACGCCACCAGCGAAGCAATGGCCGATGCAGAGCTGGCCCTTGTGCGGGAAGCGGTGCGCGGCAAGGAGCTCACCATGCCCCTCGCGGTGGACGTGGAGGAAAACAAGCTCAAGCCCATGACCACCCTCGACCTCACCAACCTCACCGCCTACGCGCTGGAACAGGTGGAGAAGATGGGCTTTTACGCCCAGCTGTACACCTACACCTACTATTCCAACATGGAGCTGGATATGGGCCGTCTGGCAAACCGCTGGGATGTCTGGCTGTCCGACACCACCGGGCACACTCCCGCCGTTGGCTACCACTACAACGCCCACCAGCACAACTGTGAGGGCCGCGTGCCGGGCATCACGGGCAACGTAGACCTCAACGTGACCACCCTCAACTACCCCCGCATCATCCGCAAGAAGGGTCTGACCCGTCTCCGGGAGGGCAAATGACCGAAAAAGAAGCTTTGCTGTGGGTGCTGGGCATCCTGGGCAGCCTATGCGCTGCTGCTATCACCATCGACAAGGTGCTGGAAATTATCCACAAGTACATCAAAAAGGCGCAGGAGCCGGACAACGCGCAGAACAAGCGGCTGGATGAGCTGGACAAGCGCATCGGCACCTTAGAGCAGGGCCAGCTCCAACACACACAGGCCCTTGCCCGCGACCTGCGCCGCTTTGACGGAATCGACGAAGTGAGCCGTCTGACCCTCGACGGGGTACGCAACCTTTTGGACGCGCAGCTGTCCGGCAACAACCGCGAGGGGATGCAAAAGAGCCGTACCGACATCGACAACTATCTTTTGAAAGGAGTCACCAATCATGGAAGCAATCAGTAATCTGTTGACCGCACTTCCCGCCCCTGTGGCCCTCGTGCTTATGCTGGGAGGCTTTGTCTTTTATGCCCTGGGCTGCATCCGGCTGGGCTATGGCGCGGCTGTCAAGGGCACTGTGCTTGACCTGATCGAGCAGGCAGAGCATGAAATTCAGGGCACCAAGCGCGGTGCGGAGCGCAAGGCTTGGGTGGCGCAGATGCTCCGCACGGCCCTGAACGCCAGCAAGTGGGGCAGATTCATTTCGTGGGCCATCACCGATGAGACCATCGGCACGGTGATTCAGTTTTTCTTCGACCGCATGAAGGCGGCGCTGGAAAAGCAGTAAGGAGGATATCATGGCAAGCACTACATACGAGCATTTTGTTGACGCCAACAAAATGTACGCCGCACAAGAGCAATTTCGTGTCATCACGAAAATGGTCTGCGATTTTGTTAAGGCCAACAAAATCGGGGCGTTAAGGCTCAAATTTGATAAAAAAGTGCAAATTTACGGTCTTAATATGGCAAAATGCGTATCTAAGCGCAACGCCGGACAGCTTCCGCAGCCCTTCTGGCTCGGTGCTGCCTGTGGCGGCGGCTCGTGTAGTGCTGCCCGCTGCGCTGCAAGGACTTGACCGACAGCAGATGACCGCTGCCATCAAAAGCGCACCGCTTGGGAGGGTAGACCGTAAGATAGCCTTACTGCGGTACGTTGAGCGGCTCCCGCTGCCGGATATTGCAGCGCAGACACATTACAGCCGGACGGCGGTAAGCTATCGGCTGAAAGGCATTGAAAAAAAGCTGAACGTGTGATATAATATTTTTACGAGTTGAGTGTATGTAGGACGCATGTTTAAGGCTGATTCTACAAACGCAACAAAGCGGCAGGCCATTCCAGAGCTTGCCGCTTTTCTTTTTGCACGGATTGTGGTAAAATAGCATCAACAAATCCTCCCGGCCTCTCGAAGAAGCGCATTATGGTTGGATGTCTGAAATCCCCTGCTTTGTCGAAACCCTACGTTCCACGCGGGGTACTTTGTAGGCAAAGTGGGGGATTTTGTTTTATTCGCGCTAGTTTTGTCGAAAGCATTGCCATATATTGGATGGTGTGATATTTTAGTATTGCACTCCAAAGTGTGTGCCCTTAACAGTTAAGCGCTCATGCGGATTTTTCCGCGTGGGCGCTTTTCTTTTTTGTCCTTCGTTGTACCTTCGTTGTCTCTCGCTCTCTGTCGATACGATACACTGGATGCACAAGGAGGGATGTTTTATGAGCTATTATCAGACACCCGGAGCGCCCTACGTTCCGCAACAACCTGTCAATCCTTACGGCGGCATGGGCACGGTAGGCCTTGCCACTCCCCTGCCCAATACGCAGATGCAACAGGCGCAGCCACAGCGCCCGCAGCCGATGAATGGGCAACAGCCTGTTCAGCAGTCGGCACAGGACGGCGGTTGGCTGCTCGGCAGACCTGTTTCCAGCAGGGAGGAATTTTTGGCAATACCGTCCGACCTATACGGCAGACCGACTTACTGCCCCGACCTGCGCAGCGGCGTGATCTACTGCAAGCGGCTTAACCCGGACACCTGCGAATCCTATGTGCAGGAGTTTTATAGCCCGGAAGCTTGGCGGCAGATGCAAGCGCAACAGGCACAGCAAACCGCTGCACCGACACAGCAGTATGTGCCTATTGAGCAGTACACTGCCCTTGTCCGTCGGCTGGAAGAACTGGAAAAGTGGCAGAAGAGCTTTTCTAAACCCGCTGCCACAGCGAAGAAAGGAGAATAAGTAATGCCATCTCCGTTTGACATGATCACTCACAGCCCTATCATGCAGCTTGCAAACCTTGCTCGTGCCGGGCAGAACCCCATGGGGCTTATCCAGCAGCTGGGTGGGCAGAGCGCCCCCATCATGCAGGGATTGAATCTGATTCAGGGCAAGAACGAAGCGCAGCTCCGAACGATGGCGCAGAACCTCGCCAAAGAGCGTGGCATCGACCTGAACCAACTGGCAAGCGTCCTGAACCTGACGTTGCCCCGATAAAGCATCCCTCTAAGCGAAACGCTTCTCAGTTTTGCGGACTTGACAAAAACCGCATTTGTTTGGCTTCGCCCATCGCATACGGCGGTGGGATGGCATAACGCAAAACTGAAAGGAGTTTTGTTATGGACGATTTTGCAACTGGCTATCTGGCTGGGCAGGACGGCGGCAATAACAACGGCGGATTCTTTGGGAACGAAGGTCTGTGGGCGGTTATCATCCTCGCTATCATCTTCGGCTGGGGTACAAACGGCTATGGCCGGAACGGCGGGGACAACGGCATGAACAGCTACATCCCCTATCTGGTCGGCACTGGCGCAACCGGGCAGGGCGGCGCGGACACTCGTGCGGCACTGTCTGAGGGCTTCTACCAGCAGGATACCTCCCGCTCTCTGGCGGGCATCCAGAGCGGTATCTGCTCTCTGGGCTATGACCAACTGGCGCAGATCAACGGCGTCAACACCAACATCGCAAACGGCTTTGCTGGTGTGAACAGCGCCATCTGTCAGCTTGGCTACCAGAACGCACAGCTGGTGAACGGTCTGGAACGCAGCGTGTCCAACGGCGACAACGCCATCAACCTTGCCATCATGCAGGAGGGCAACGCTCGGCAGGCTGGCCAGACCGCACTTGCCACGCAGCTGGCATCTTGCTGCTGCGAGAACAAGCAGCTGATCGGCGACCTGAAGTACACCATCGCAACGGAGGACTGCGCTACCCGTCAGGCTATCGCAGACAACGCCCGTGCCATCGTGGACAACTGCAACGCCAACTTCCGCAGCATGATGGACTACTTCACGCAGGACAAGATTGCCACTCTGACCGCTGAGAACCAGAGCCTGAAGTTCGCCGCTTCTCAGGATCGGCAGAATGCACTTCTGACCACCGTGATGTCCCAGCAGACTGATACCATCCTGAACCGGGTCAATCCTCGTCCGATTCCCGCTTATCAGGTGGCAAACCCCAATTTGGGCGTGAACTGCTGCGGCTGCTGCTAACCAACACACTCCCCGATAACACCGGGTGAACCATCGGGGCAGGGGGATTCACCTCTGCCCCTGATTTTTATAGGAGGAAAACATTATGGCTTGCAAAACAAGCTGCAAACTCTGCCCTCATCTGGTTTTGAGCCAGTCGGTGACGTTTGCCAATGATACCCTGACCATCAACATCCCCGCCGGTTCTTACGCAGCAGGAGAAAAGTATTGTCTGGTTATCGCTCAGGCTTTGCCGGATACAGCCACCATCAACGCCCCTGTGGTCATCACCATTGGCGCAGGGACTACCGCATACCCTCTGACCGACTGCAACTGCGCTCAGGCAACCACTGAGAGCATCCACACCCGCACCCGCTACGCTACCCGTGTGGCAACGTCCGCTACCGGCACAGGCACGTTCAAGTATCTTGGCCGCTTCTGCCGTTCCCACGCTGGTGCGCCTGCGTCCATTTCTTGAGGAGGTGTAGATTATGGGCAAGACTAATTTTCGCCGCATGATGATGTTCCGTGACCACGACAAAGACCGTGAGCCGGAACGTGACCGCCTTGAGGAAGAGCGCGACCGCAGGGAACGTGAGATGGAACGCCGTCTGCGTAAGCTGGAAGGCGGCGGCGACCGCTATCCTTACTATCCGCAGGAGGAGAACCGCTACATCGACCACTACCCTGTCCCCCGCTACCCTGACGTAGAGAATGGGCGCAGAATGCCGCAAATCGGCTTTTCGCAGAACGCCGACTGGGATAAGCGGTCTGGTCAGTATGAACGTGGCGGTGCAGACAGCCGCTCGATCAGAATGCCGCGCCAGCACCTCACCCACGATGAAGCAGAGGAATGGTGCGACAGCATGGTGAACGCTGACGGTACGAAAGGCTGCCACTGGACTCTGGAACAGACGCAGGACGTGGCCAAGCAGCGCAACATCAACTGTGACCCGAATGATTTCTGGGCGGTCATGAACATGATGTACTCGGATTATTGTCAGGTCGCAAAGCGCCAGTCCGTTGACACTCCGGGCTTCTACGCTGACATGGCAAAGGCGTTCCTTGAGGACACGGATGCTGTAGACGGCAAGGCATATCTCTACTGGGATTGCATTGCTGATAAGTAAACAGAACCCCTGTGCGGTCGCTGTGACTACACAGGGGTTTATATTTTAGCAAGTTCCAGTATCTCCGATTTTTTGCATTGTACTTTTGATGTTTGGCGTATCCGCTTCCGGCGTTTTGCGTTTGATACCAATAATAGCTTGCGTAATTCCGGCTTTATTTAGCTGGTTTACAGACCTACGGAACACAAAATCAATGTTCACGTTTGCTTTGATTGTTCCGTCATCTTCAAGATAGCAGTTCGGAATCCATACATTCTGATTGCTACCATTGATTTTGAAACGCTTTGCCTTGTAGCAACCGTAGTCCTCTCTTATAATCAATTCAACAGGGATGCCCTTGTAATACTGCGTGTCAGTGTTGTACTTTTCAGCCAGTTTTGCTTTACGTTTTGCCACCTCTGCGTTTATTTTGGCTTGTTCCTCTTTGCTTCTGTGCTTGTGTGGCTTGTATGTGCTCATTTTTCTCCTTTCACATAGATTATTCTTCTTTAATTTGTGTTAGCGTATAAAACGGAATAAACCGGTTCCAGCTATGGCAGTGCCTAGGATAACACCGAATAAGATACCAATCTCCAAAAATGTGGAAGGTTGTGTAGTATTTTGCAATTCTTGCAACTTGCTCTTGCTTCGTCATATTAATTCCTCGGCATATCTGTGTAGTACAGTTCCATATCTGCCTTGTACATATCAAGTTGCCTTTTGTTATCCATAAGCGTGTTGAAGTTAAATCCCGCTGCAAAAGATACGGCGATGGACAAAATCAAGTGCGTTGCAACCCATTTACCAGCAAAGATAAAAGGAATCTGAACCGCTACTGCAAAGGCATCAAACAAAAGAACGTAAATGCCATGCTTGATCATTTTCTGCAACCGGCTAATACTTCTTTCGTAAAATTCTTTCGACCTCATCATACGTCAGTCCTCCATAGAACTCAGCTTCTATCAGATTATTCTTTTGCAGTATCCAGAAGCATCTTGGCAAGTTCTTTCGCTTGTTTTACTGTAAGATGGACTTCTTGGCATTCAACATCAACAAAAAACACGACACGATTTGTCTCTTTTTCTTTGTGGATACTAAAGTTCACTGGACTGCCGTATTCGTCGGATGCTTCTAAGCATTTATAGTTTAATTTCATTACGAACCCTCCTAAATCTCAGGTTTTATTTAATGTCAGTCATCCCAATTCAGAAGATACCCGTTGTATTTGAACTCTTTTGCAATATTTGCTGCCTTAACAAGATTTTCTGCAAACGTGAAAGCATCCTCGGCCTCCATCGTTACTCCCGGAATTGCAATTTTCACTTTCATTGGAGTATCAATCCCGTCTCCGTCTTGAAGAAGCTCAATGTCAGTTCCATAAAGTTGTTCCTTCGCTGCAAAATATTCTTTATCAAATTCTCGATGATTTATGATTTTCATTACGATTCTCCTTTTTAGAACTTAACTTTCATCGTCAATCCTCCAAAAAATCCTCCAACTCAGTTCTTTTTATCCAATACGAACTTTACAAGTTCTTCAAATTCTTCCAAATTGGCGATTATTTCATACCATCCTGCTGTATGCCCTCTATCGTAAGCATACTCCCAAATTTTTTCCGCTTTCTTTTCTGAAATCCCAAAACCGACTTCTTCTTGAATCGTCTTGTAAATCTCTGCGTAGATTTCATCCCTACGCTTCATTTTCTCTTGATTCAGTCGCTTAACTTCATTGTCGTAATCGTCGTTGTTCTTTTGCGCTTGCTCTTTGTTCCACTTTACCGACTTATCTTCGTCAAACACAAAATTCGATGGAACTCGCTTAAAGCCATAAGGCTTGCATCCCATATTTGCCATTGCTTCAAATTTCTGCCCAATATCAGTCCACACGTCATTCATCTAAGAAATCCTCCAATTCAATCTTTCCCTCTGCCGCCGCAGCAGCCAGAGCGTACACGAACTGTCCAATCGTCATGCCGTGCCGCCTTGCTTCACGGTTGATGTACTTGCGTTCTTCCTCGCTCATAAGGATGGTAATGCGCTTTGAACGCTTACCATCGCCGCTTGCAACGCCCTGATGCGATACCGGCATCGGGATTTTTTTCTTTGCAAGACCAGCTTCCACCAGTGCGCCGGACACATCGCCTTGTTCGATAAGACGTTGGACTTCCCTTGCCTGTTTCAGCTTCTTCGGCTTGCTTTCGCTGACTATGGCGTTGTTTGGCTGCGTTTTGCTGTCTTTGGCTTGCTTCGGCTTAATATCGCTTAATGTCGCTTCATTGGGCTGTGCATGGCTGTCTGTGGCTTCACTGGGCTTAATTAATGCTTGTTCGGCATTATTCGGCATTGCTTGGCTTGCTTCTTCTTCCTTTGGCTCACTTTGGCTTAATGTCTGTTCCGAAAAAATAGGCTGGAAATCAAACCCGCCAAGCAAGCCAGAGGATTTTTTGCTGGTTGATTTCATTCTTCTTCATCCTCCATCTTTGCTCCGCAACAAGCGCAAAATCTTGTCTCACGGTACATTTTCGGATAACGTGCAATTTTATAATGGCAGTTTGAGCATTCGAGCCAATTCCAATGCTCTCCATCTTCGTCCACTCGATGATGAACTTCCCACTTTGCCGTTTCTTTCGGCTGAATTTCATCCATCAATTTTACATGGCGAATCACATTTTCTAAAACATCGCATACACTTGCTGTTTCGCTACGAAATCTTGCTTGGTCGGCTTGGTTCTGCAAATAGTAATTTACGAGTTCTTCAGAATCAATCAGTCTCATTGTTATCCCCCTCCACAATCATCTTTGCCAACGCCTTGAAATCCTCTGCGCTGGTACTCTTTGCCGTGTCGCCACTAAACAGGCTGTGCCGCTCTGCCTGAGCCTTACGAACACCCATAGACGGTCTAATCTTTACGTCCAGCAGCCTTGTTCCCATGCTTTGTGCAATCACAGGGAGCTGCTCTACAACCTCTTTGGACAGGTTCTCTCGGCTCTTGTACTGGTTCAGAAGCAGACCTTCAATCTTCAAAGTCGGATTGAAGTATCTGCGAACATCGCCGATGGTCTGCGAAAGCTGACTCAAACCAGCCAGTGCATAGCGGTCTGCTGTGATGGGAACGATAATGCTGTTGGCCGCGATCAGCGCATTTACAAGCGCAAGACCAAGCTGCGGGGGAGTGTCCAGCACAATATAATCGTACTGCTCGGATACGCTTTCAAGGGCTTCTCGCAACCGAAAGTTCTTGCCAATGTCCCGGACAAGCTGTTCGTCAATGTCCTTCAATGCGTTATCAGACGGCAGAATGTCGCCAGCTTCACAGTGTTGTATTCCTTCCTCCACTGTTCCTTGCCGGGTCATTACATCGAACAGAGTGCATACGTCCTCCGTCTGTGCACCGTAGGTGTCCGTTGCGTTGCATTGGGCATCGCAGTCCACCAGCAATACCTTCTTGCCGAGCAACTGCAACGCACCAGCCAGACAGGTGCTTGTGGTTGTCTTTCCTGTGCCGCCCTTCTGGTTGGCGACAGCTATGATTTTTGCCATTTTATCACTCTTTCTTTATTCTTTCGGTGGTTCTGGTAAAGGCATCCAATGTGTCACGTTGCAAGGGAGTTCGCTCCCCGTTTCCAACCAATACCCATCGGATGACATGAATCCAAACATCATATCTGACGCATCGTCAAAAACAAGAACAGGCTCGCCAATAGCTGGAAGCTCGTCTTTCACATTAATCCACGCCGGATATGTGTCAGGAACATTAAAGCTATCTGCGTCAATAGAATCAAGACAAGTCCCAATTCCACAAAGATATTCGCTGTCATTCGGACGGTGAAGTGCTTCCACTTCGTTGTAATGTTTTTGCAGATAATCTCTTAGCTTGTCTGCGTCAATCAGTCTCATACCTTCTCCTTTCTGCTTAATGCGCTGCATCTGACTATTCAAGATAATCGAACCCGAATGTCGCAAACTTGCTTAACTGAGAATCTTTGATAACCGTCCGAAGGTAAGCTTCTGGCACTTCAACATCTGGTTTGCCCTTTACAGCCTGTTCGTACGCACTTTGCACGATGTTTACAACGGCGTCCTTCTTTTTGTCTTTGCGGATATTCGGATATTCAGATTTTATTCGCCTTGCCACAGACCTTGCAATGCTGGCGCACTGCTTGCTATCAACGCCCGGCATCAGGCTTGCCCAGTCAACATCTTCGTATGCGCCGTTTCTAGGGCTTTTTACAGGCCTTTCGTTCTCGGAAGCATCTCTTAGCGGTGTTGTCTCAATCTCGCTGGATTCGGCATCTATGACCGGCTCAGAGCGTTTTATCTTTACGTCAAAGATAATCGATACTATTCTGTGCCCAACAGTCCGTTTTTTATACGACACAGAAATGTCTGAAATTTCATTGATTTCGGCAACAGCGACATCCAATACTTTTGCTCTAAAAAATTTGAACTGGTCATAACTGCTTGCTGTCGCACCAAGTTGCTCTTTCAGCTTCTTAATGCTGATTTCATGCCCCTTTGACCCCATGTTCAGCCAGTCCCGAAGAATCGAATAGAGCAAGATGCTATACTGAGACTTCATGCTTGCCGTGTATCGCAGACGATACCGAACATACCCTTTTTCTGCAATATCAAAGAACACTGGTTGCAACAGAGGGTTGCATCTTATTGAAACCATATATGTAAAGCACTCCGGGTCAAATCGAATCTGCGCCATAGCAAACAGGGTGTACAGAGTGTATTCGTCCTTCCCTTCAAGAGGGACGGCTACTGTGTTCTCAATGAAGTGCCTAAGCTGCTGCTTCAAATCTTTACTGTTCAGTCGGATACCCAAAAAGTCACAGTATTCTTTCAACGTGAACTGAACAGTTGCGCTTTCAGGGTCACGAGGATTGATTCTTGATAAGTAGACTTCCAAAAGCCGAAGTTCGCCAGCCGTATAATCCCTGAACTTCGCCCATACAAGAGCCTTGCTCTTTTCAACAAGATTGTTCATCGACAAATCTCCCAAGCTCTCACATCCTTTCCATTTTCTGATACCAGTATATCACAGCACGGTTGAAATATCAAGCACAAGTTTCAACCTTTATGCAGATTTGGTATACCTGTCTGTGCAGATTTTGTATACCTCTATGCAGTTTTAGTATACCTTCGTGCAGATTTAGTATACCTCCTTACATATATTAAACAAGATACTAAACAAGAGAGATAAATAACATCTACTAAATAGCAAAGAAGCAGACACTTTTCAACGCACACGTCTTGAATTTTCAAATCTTGTTGAAAACGGTAGCGCTCACAGCCAATAAACGCAAGTCCAAAGTAAACCGAAAGGTACATCATTGATGGTTAGGCATATTAAACGTGGACGGATTGTAGATAGGTGTACAAAAAGTGGATGGAAAGGTATACCTAATCTTCACAATGGGGGACGGATTGACAAGTTACTCAATTGCAAACAGCATATTAACGCTAATTCGTTATTTATTCCGTGCGAATCCTGCCAATTTTTGACCCATGGGGGACGGAATGACAAGTCAAAGGTATACCTAATCTTCATGAAACGTGTACACAAAGTGGATAAACGTGGACAAAATGTTTCTCAAAAACCGCGATAATTCGACAATCACCGCAAAATATTTTCTTCACTAATTGTATAAGCATCGTTCTGCTTCATGGCAGAAGCTTCCCCGCAGTCCTGTGCTTGATACAAAATCTGCATATTGGGCTGTGTCCCGTCAGGGTCTGGGTCGGTTTTGGTAGCCTTTGCCATCTCATAATGCCCTGTGATGGTACGGCAGATGGACACACGATCGCGCAAGGTCGTGTGAAGATTGGCTACCACCTCGCACAGCACAGCAAGGTAGTCTGAGCCATGATTGCCGTAGATCAGGTAGAACAACAGGTCGATTTCCTCAGCGTTGGTCTCCTCGATGTGCTTTATCAGCGCATCCCTCTTGCTTTCAGTGCCGGTGTCCTCTGACAGACTTTCCAGCAAACCGGGATGCAAGCAAGCGTCTATGTACCGCTTGACCGCAACGCCGCAGCACACAAACCACTTGATAATCGTTGGAGCATCCGGGGTCATTGTCCCTTGCTCATAGCGATAGATAGATGTACGGCCTACGCCCATCATGTCCGCAAGCTTCTGCTGGCTAAGACCTGATTCTGCCCTTGCCATCTCTAACGCTTTTGCCACTCGTAGCCTATAATCATCCATAAATACCCCTCTTTCGACAAAATGACACAAAGCAAAGAAATTTATCTCGCTATATTGTTCACAATGTGAAACAATAAATGGAAAAAATCGCCGTTCCATTGAAACAGCGATATGTGATATAACTGTATTGTCAAAAAAATCCAAAGAGAAAGGAAATGCAAAATGAAAGAAACTGTAATCTGGAACCACGAACGTATGCCACTCATCGACGGAATGCCCGCCAGCGTTCCCGATGGGCAACCGCACACACCTGAACCATGGGAGGAAAACGAATGAACCGAACCGTAGACGCTCTGATTATCCCATACGTTCGCAGACGGACTCTGGAGCTTGTCCTGAGCCTTTCTGGGTACGAAGCCGATAAAGATGCTTACCTCGAAGCAAAAGGCATCCTGGAGCGCGCCGTAGCCGCCTTAGATGATGGGCGCGACCCGGCAGACAGCATCGAACGTATTAACGGACAGCTCGTAGAGCTGTGAAAGGAAAAGAGATGGACTTTACAAATGGATTCTATAAAGCCGAAAACCCTGTTGTTCTTGAAGAAGTGAAAACTTTCCTTCAGTCAATGGAGCGGCGTGGGGCTACGGTGAAAGACTTAGACGATGCCATTGTGCAGCTAAACAATGTTTCGCACAGCATCAGCACAAATGCGCTCGTCAAAGCAGATGTACTGGATAAGCTACCCGAAAATCCCTTTCGTTCCATGCTCAAAGACGTATTACAAAACAAAGGATAAGCGAGCCCCATCGTGGCTTTATTGGACGCTCATTGTTGCGTTGGCTTTCCCGATGAAAAACGATAGATGCAAAAGAATCATTTAATTTCAACAAAGTTGTTAAAATGATATTGACTGTACAACGGAAAGGTGTATAATCATATCAAATGAACATCCGCACTTACCGATCGGGAGGGATATGCCACAATGAGCGAACAGGAGAAACGATTTTTTGAAGACCTCAAAAAGCAGCTGCAAGAGCATCCAGAGCTTGCAGAAAAGCTAAAGGTATTCTTAGGTATTCAATGACAACACCCCATAGTCCGAAGCGAAATGCCCGGTCTATGGGGTGTCTTTTTAAGCCGGGGCTTAAATCATTTTTTGGATTTCAGAGTAGATATAGCTCTGAATTTTGTTCATCTCCAGCTTTTTATCTTCCTCACTCATGCCGTCAAATCTCTTTGCGAGGTAATCTACAACGTCTTGTCCGTCCTGGCTTAACTGCTGGGACGGATTTTCTTTTTGCTCGCCAGTGAGTAAGTAGTCCACCGACACGTTGAAGTAGGCTGCAATTTTGGAAAGAACCTCTGCGGATAGGCTTTTTGTTCTTCCGGCTTTCAGCTCGGAAAGAAAACTGCGGCGAATCCCAATGTTGCTGCAAAGGGTTCCGTCTTTGATGCCCTCTTTTTCGCAGAGTGCGTGGATGTTGCTGTACAAGTCCGACATAAGAACACTCCCATATTTGTGCAAGTATACAAATGCACAGAATTTTGTACAAAAGAGTTGAC
>ERZ1034984.569-NODE-569-length-40652-cov-9.090844_pt1 | contig 40652 bp, 36 predicted proteins | sample MGYA00520589_ERZ1034984 | MGnify/ENA primary metagenome ERZ1034984 (study PRJEB33766, sample SAMN09781790) | gut metagenome | biome: gut microbiome | host: Homo sapiens | place: Madagascar | study: EMG produced TPA metagenomics assembly of the PRJNA485056 data set... | reverse complement strand
GTTTTGAAGCTGTGCACATAACTGCTGGTATTCCTGATTTCCAGGCTCCATTTGTACTGCCTTTCCGGCATGTTCCATAGCCACTACGTTATTTCCCATTCCGGAATTGGCAATGGCACTTAAATAGTACCAACGTGCATCCCTCTGACTCATTCCATTTAATACATTTAATGCTTCTTTATAATATCCGCTTCGGATATAATTAGCGGCTGCCTGTTTATATGTACTATCCTCGTCCATACCACTGGTTCTACTCTGTCTTTGACCTTGACCGCCAAAGCCGCCAAAGAAATCACCAAAACCACCGAATCCTCCAAAATCCCAGTAGCCTCCGCCGCCATACTGTGAAGACTGTCCGCCATAGCCACTTTCGCCATAGCCACTCTGACCGTAACCGCTGGAAGTTCCATGCTCCTTTTCATACATAATCTGTTGATATGCCTGTTGAATTTCTTTGAATTTTTCCTCTGCCTGATCCTTATTTGGATTATTAATATTGGCATCTGGATGATATTTTCTGCTTAGTGCCCGGTATGCCTTTTTTATTTCTTCATCTGTCGCATTTCTACTTACTCCAAGCACCGCATATGGATCGTACATATTGTTTCCTTTCCGCTCTAAGCTGTTAGATTCTTGTCCATTTCTTTCTTATTTTCCTGCTGTTGTCGTTTATTTTTTATCATTTCATAACGACACCATACACCGGAATATAAAATATTTCGCAAAATCTCTGTATTGTCTACAATGGGTAACCACTCAAATGATTTGGAACACTCTGCCATCATCATAGTCAAAATATTTCCCACTTTTTCATCAAAATCAGGTTCTTTTTCCCATTGAAAAAATGGATTGTAGTTTCCCTTTTTTCTATCCTTTTCTAAATCCTCATAGGCATCCATCAGATAAATAAACTTTCCAAGGAAAAATCCCATGCGTCGAAGTTCCTTTGCCCATTCATCTTCACGCCAGGCAAAGATTTCACTCATAATTTCTCCGAAATATCCGGCAATTTCATCAATATCCGTTGCATTCCTTTTCTCACATTCATGAATCTTTGCAAGCATGTCTTGCATAACCTCTGCCTTGTGAGGATATTCTTCTGCTATTTTTCTGCATTGCCCATGCAATGTTCCTGCCATGATTCGCTTATTTACCTTGTGCTCATCCTGCCAGTCATCCATACATTTGTAATATGACAACAACAGATTCATATCTGCTGCATACTTTGTAAACTCATTACTTCTGGTGGGATGTTTTTCAAAGGGATGTGCAATACACTTACAAGCACTCTCTTTGGTATCTGTCTCATATAAACTGGTAAGCAACAATATCACAAACGTCATATCATAACTTAATGTCAGCTGACCTCTTTTCCCATACTGTTCCTTCAGCTTCTGACAGAACCCGCAATAATAGGATTGATACAAATCAAATTCCTTGAATTTCATTTCCTGTTTATTTACAATAATATATCCAAACATATAAAAACTCCCAAAGGATTAAATATTCTATAAGCACTATTCTAATCCTTTGGGAAAAAATTGCAATTAACAAACAGGGAAGTTTCTATTAAATCTTTATAAAATTTCCTCTAATTGTGCCAGCCATACTTGTCCGCTGGCATCACTTGGCATACGCAAATCTCCTCTTGGAGAAACTGCAACGGTACCAACCTTTGGTCCATCCGGCAAACAGGAACGCTTGAACTGTTGTGAAAAGAAACGTCTTACAAATGTTTTTAACCATTTTAAAATAACTTCTTTTTCATAAGTACCCTCAAATGCTCTTAATGCCAAACGATAAATCTTTGCCGGTCCAAAACCGGAACGCAACATATGATATAAGAAAAAGTCATGTAGTTCATATGGTCCTACAATATCTTCTGTTTTTTGAGAAATCTTTCCTTCCTCCGGTGGAAGTAATTCCGGGCTCACCGGAGTATCTAACACATCCAGTAAAATTTTTCTTAACGTCTCTTCTTCACAGGTATCTGCATAATACTGTACTAAATGTCGCACCAACGTCTTTGGCACAGAAACATTCACGCCGTACATAGACATATGATCCCCATTATAAGTAGCCCATCCTAACGCTAACTCGGACATATCTCCTGTTCCGATTACCATTCCGTTTTCTTTATTGGCAACATCCATAAGAATCTGTGTACGCTCTCTTGCCTGTCCGTTTTCATAAGTCACATCATGGCAGGTTTCTTCCTGTCCGATATCCCTAAAGTGTACACGCACAGCCTCTTTAATATCTATTTCTAAGAAATCTGCATTCAGACTCTTAATGAGATTTACTGCATTATCGTAAGTACGGTCTGTGGTTCCAAATCCCGGCATGGTTACTGCCTTAATGCCTTTACGGTCAATTCCTGCCATATCAAATGCTTTTACCGTTACCAAAAGTGCCAATGTAGAATCCAGTCCTCCGGAAATTCCAATGACCGCACATTTACATCCGGTATGCTCTAGACGCTTTTTCAATCCCATGGACTGAAGCATGAGGATTTCTTCACAACGCTTCTGTCTTTTTTCTGTTTTTCCCGGAACGAATGGAGATGGGTCAATAAAGCGTGTTAAAACCGTTTCTTCTATTTTTAATGGAAATGTAATTTCCTGATAATTTCCTGTATTGCCCTCAAACGTAGACATTCTTCTACGTTCTGCATTAATCTTTTGCACATCAATTTCGGAATACACGGATTCATTGCAAAAACGCTTTGCAGACCCTAAAATAGTTCCGTTTTCCGCTATCATGTTATGAGCAGAATATACCACATCCTGAGTAGATTCTCCTTCTCCTGCGCTGGCATACACATAGCCGCACAACAGTCTTGCGGACTGCCCTGCAATCAGGCTTTCCCGATAAATGTCTTTTCCGGTAATCTCATCACTGGCTGACAAATTTACAATCAGATTTGCTCCTGCTAATGCATGAGAAATACTTGGTGGATTTGGCACCCACACGTCCTCACAGATTTCTACACCAACTTTTAATTCCGGCATAGTGTCCGGAGAAAATAGAAGATGACTTCCCATAGGTACTGTAATTTCTTCTGTTAAACGTACATTGACAGGTTCTTCCATTCCTTTTGCAAAATGTCTTGCCTCATAAAATTCATTATAATTTGGAATATGCATTTTTGGCACAAGTCCTAAAATTTTTCCCTGACACAAAGCTGCTGCCACATTGTAAAGATTACCGTTCCAGGAGATTGGCAATCCTACAAATACCAACATGTTTTTTCCATTGGTATCTGCTGCAATTTTTATCAGCTCTTCCTTGGCACTTCTTAACAATGTTTCCTGCAAAAACAAATCGCCACAGCTATAACCGGTAATACACAGTTCCGGAAAAACTACTACAACCGCTCTTTCTTCTTCTGCCTCTTTTAACTTTTGAAAAATTACCTGTCCATTATACGCAGGGTCTGCCACCTTTACCTTAGGAGTCACAGCCGCTACCTTGATATACCCGTCTCTCACTTTATAATCTCCTTTAATTCCTCTGTGCTGAATACATAATGTTTATCACAGAACTGACAGTTTACCTCGATTGGTTCATTATCGTCAATCATTTCCTGAATATCTTTTTTCCCAATACTTGCAATTACTCTGGTAACACGCTCTTTGGAGCAATCACAGTGATACTGTACCGGCAATGTCTCATTGATTTCAAGACCGAATTCTCCTAATATCTGCTCTAAGAGACTTTCCGGTGTCGCTCCCTGTTCTAACAAATCTGTGACAGAAGTTACTTCCGCTACTTTTTTCTCTAATTTTTCAATGATTTCATCATCGGTAAATGGCATTAACTGAATAATAAATCCTCCTGCCTGTTTTACCGTATTATCCTTATTCATCAAAACGCCAAGTCCCACAGCGGACGGTACCTGCTCGGATGTTGCAAAATAATAGGTCAAATCATCACCGATTTCTCCTGTTTGCAACTGTACCTGTCCAATATAAGGCTCTTTCATTCCGATATCCTTAATAACACTTAATACACCAAGGTCCAAGGCTCCGCCTACATCTAGTTTTCCCTTTGCATTGGCAGGAAGTATTACATCCGGTACCTGTGGATATCCCTTAACATTTCCCTTAGAATCTGCCGTTACCGTCAATCCCTTCGCCGGACCGCTGCACATAATCTGAAGAGTTAATACATCCTTTTCTCCCTTCATCATTGCTCCCATCATAGCTCCGCCTGTCAGTAATCTTCCTAAAGCCGCTGTTATCACCGGGCTGGTATTGTGGTAAATTCTTGACTGCTCTACCAAATCTCTTGATGTAATGGCAAATGCTCTAATCTGACTGTCTGCCGCTGTTGCTCTTACAATATAATCACTCATTCTTTTTTCCTTTCTCTCTGGCTATCATATAAATACGTTCACTATCCGGCTTTACACTTTCATGGGTAAAGGCATCATATGCTGCCACAAATTCCATGCCTGCCTCTTCCAGTAACTTTTTTACGGTTTCTACTTCATATGCCCGCTGAAAATGTGTTTCCTCATATTTACGATATAATTCATCATCTTCTTTTATAAAAAGTGTCAGGTCGTATTGATTTATCTGTTCTTCTTCATCATAATAGTTGTCCCAGATAAAACTTCCTTCTTCACGGTTCTCGCAAATAGTAGTTTCTCCCAGCAGTTCCTGATATTTATATATGGTGTTCATATCAAAAATAAATATTCCACCCGGATCTAAATAGGTATTTACTCTTCGAAATACTTCCAGTAAATCTTCTTCCTCTAAAATGTAATTCATAGAATCACAAATACTTACTGCCGCTTTTGCTGTTCCGTATAGCTCCAGTTCCCGCATATCCTGCTGCAAATAAAGGATCTCATCTTCCTCCTGCCCCGATGCCATGGCAATCTCCAGCATTTCTTCGGAATTATCGATTCCGATCATGTCATATCCGGACTTTGCCAGCAATCGAGTCATTTTCCCGGTACCACAGCCTAATTCCAGCACAACTCCTTCGTTAATACCATATTCCCTTAACAAACCGGTGAGATAGGTATTCCATTCCTCATACGGTACGTTATCCATAAACATATCATAAACTTCTGCAAAACCTGTATATGCTTCCATGTTTGCTCCTACTCTAGTGTTTTAAGACAGTATTAGGTTCCGTTCTTCCTTCGGGACTCACTGCCTTTTTAATATTTGCAAAGGTATCTTTTCCACTAATATAATAATTCCAATTTCCCTGTTCACTTTCATATTCCAAATAAACATAGTCCTTATTGGTCTGGTATACCTTCACATTAGAAATGGCACCATTTCCTCTAATGAACTTCATTTTGATACATTCGCCCTTTTTCACCCCAAATATATAAGGTTTATGCGCCTCATTACACAGATAATATTCTACACCTTTCAGATTCTGTGCAGTAACACAGACACTTTTGCCATCAACCTCCACACGGTTATTTACTTCCGGTGACTCCATGTCATAAGACACCACCATCATATACTTCTGATATCTGTGCATTTCTACAAAACTATATACCAAAAATCCAATTCCCAATGCAAGCAAAAGAATTGTAATTACGATTACTACTGTTGCCTTGCTTATTTTCCGTTTCTTTTCCATAATCTCTTTCTCCCATTTTTTATGCCAATCCTATATGTGCCATGTAACTAATACTAACAAGTTTATCACAAAAAATCAAGTTTCCTGCCGCGAAACTCTCTTGATTATTTCTTTTAAAAACCGTATACTATGAGTATCATCAATTTAGAGGAGTATTTATGACACAAAACTACGAACATTATATTTCAAAGCATATTAAAAGCGTATATAAACGAAGACTGTTATCTCCTATTATTTATTTGGTGATTTTGCTTATTCTTTGGATTATTTTACCTTTGCAACATCTTTTATTTCCACAAAAGATTAGCAGTGTTTCCGACTTAAGCAAGTATCAACGCCAACGAGATTCTTACGTTCAGACTACGTTAAAAGATTTATATTTTACCGGATATACCAACACCTTGCTTGGGCAAAAAACAGGATACTACTATTACACTATGTGGGATGACAAATGCGTTGTTGTACTGTTATCTCCGAAAACCTGTGAGGAAGGACTTCCTACCATAAAGTCCGCACACATTCGCGGACGTGTAATTTCAGGAAATAAGGCTTTTAACACCTTATTGGATTCTCTGGCAAAGGATTTAGACTGGACTTCCAAAGGGATTTCCGGCAAAATCAGTCCGTATCTCATCAGCGAACCGGCTTTTAAATCTCTTTCCAGTACGATACTGATGGTTGTTTACTTTGCAACCGGCATTTATGCACTGATTCGTTTGATTGCAGATACCTTGTATATCTTTTTCCCTGTACTGGCTCCTGCCTGCCGTCAGCTTTCTCGCTTTGGTAAGCCTTCGGTACTTTTAGCTCAGGCAGAGGAAGAACTTGCTACCTTACCTCAGTTAGCAACGGAGGATATGTTTATTACAGAACATTATTTTATTGAGCTTGCCAATTATGGCATTGCCATTGTTCCAATTCAGGAAATGATTTGGATATATAAGCATTCCACCTTGCACAAGTTCCTGTGGTATCACTTTAGTATTTCTTACACACTGCATATTACAGCCAATAAATATCTGTACATTCAGTGTCCGAAAAATATAAAGTCCGATATTGACGGTATCATGGATTATCTGGCTGAAGCCAATCATGATATTCTGGTGGGATTTAACGAAGAAAACCGTTTAAAGGTTCAGGAATTGCAAAATCATGGTTTGCAGTTCGATAAGTTCATTGCTTTCTTAAAACGAAGAATTTAACAGCATCCCGTAAGTGTTTTCATACACTTACGGGTCTTTTTTATGCAATAGAAAATTGCGTCCTATTGCATAAAAAACGTTCTATCATAGAAAAAGTAAAAAATTTTTCTCTTGCTTTTCCCCAACGATTATTTTATAATGCAGTAGCAAACCTTTTAATGTGGACAGTTCGAAACCATCCTGTCCGAATCATATAAGACATTTATATGATTCAAATCAAAACTAGGGACGAGACTTGTAACTTATTGTATCGTTGTGAAACATTGGAGGTGGACATATGAATAAAAAAGATTTCAGTAAAACACAAAAGCTTACAATATCCGCTATGGTTATGGCACTTTATATTGTAGCACTTTATTTTACGCAAAGTTTTTCTTTTGGCGCATATCAAATTCGAATTGCAACATCTATGTATGCGTTATCTTATTTTTGTCCGTTCTTAGTTTTTCCCCTTGGGCTTGCAAACTTTATCGCGAACACACTTTTTGGTGGTCTGGGACTTCCCGACATGATTGGTGGCTGTCTGGTAGGCATTGTTACATCCGGTATTATCGTTCTTATACGAAAATTCCATTTGCCTAAATTCCTGATTGTATTACCGATTACTTTTGTTCCGGGACTTTGTGTTCCAATCTGGCTTTCATACCTTTTGCATCTTCCTTATGGTGCGCTTGCCGTAAGTTTATGCATCGGTCAGATTGTACCTGCAATTTGCGGAACTGCAATTGTTTTATTATTTGAAAAACGGTTTTTTAAATTAACACAGCAAGGAGAGTCTATGGTATGAGCAGTGGAAGAAACAAAGAAGAATTGGAACATGTGACAATGCTTGGAAATCAAAAAGTAAAGTATCCCGATGATTATGCACCGGAAGTTTTGGAATGGTTTCCCAACAAGCATCCAGACAATGACTATTTTGTAAAGTTTAATTGCCCGGAATTCACCAGCCTTTGTCCGATTACAGGGCAACCTGACTTTGCTACTATCTATATTTCCTATATTCCGGGAGAAAAAATGGTAGAAAGTAAATCCTTAAAACTGTATTTATTCAGTTTCCGTAATCATGGAGATTTTCATGAGGATTGCGTAAATATCATTATGAAGGACTTAATTAAGCTTATGCAGCCTAAATACATAGAGGTGTGGGGCAAATTCACTCCAAGAGGAGGAATTTCCATTGACCCTTACTGCAATTACGGAAAACCTGATACAAAATGGGAAGAAATGGCTTTCAAGCGTCTGAGTGAGCATGATATGTACCCGGAGAAGGTGGATAACCGATGAAAGAAAAAGCTCTGGTATTATTCAGTGGCGGAGTGGACAGTACCACTTGTCTTGCCCTTGCCATAGAACGTTTCGGGAAGGAAAATGTAGAACCCTTAAGTATCTTCTATGGTCAAAAACATAAAAAAGAAATAGAAGCCGCAAAAAAAATTCTTTCCTTTTATGGAATTAGCGGTATGGAACTTGACTTATCCGCTATGTTTGATTTTAGTGACTGTTCCTTACTCTCTCACTCAGCCATGGAGATTCCTCAGGAATCCTATGAGGAGCAGTTAAAAAGCACTAACGGAAAGCCTGTATCTACTTATGTACCATTTCGAAATGGCTTGTTTCTTTCCGCTGCGGCAAGCATTGGACTGGCAAAGCACTGTTCTTACATTTATTATGGTGCTCATAGAGATGACGCTGCCGGAAATGCTTATCCGGATTGTAGTGAAGACTTTTTCGCCGCTATGAACCATGCAGTATGGGAAGGCTCCGGAAAGCAAATTCAATTACTGGCTCCGTTTATTGCTAAAAACAAAGCTCAAATTGTAAAAGAAGGCCTTCGTTTGCAGGTTCCTTATGAACTGACCTGGAGTTGCTATGCCGGTGGCGAACATCCTTGCGGTGTCTGTGGTACTTGCATTGACCGTAAACGTGCCTTTGCATTAAATGGCGTAACAGACCCGGCATTATACTAATATAATGCAATAGGACGCAATTTCCTATTGCATAAAAAGTCCCAGTAGAATAAATACTTCTACTGGGACTTTTTTATAAGATTACTTCTTTTCTAAAACAAATTTTTAAAGAAATCAATAATGGACTGGAAGAAGGCTACGATTTTATCCCATAATCCTTCTGCATCCATATCTGCCAACTTATCATACAAAGACTGTGCCTGACTCTTCATGGTATCTAAGTCCAAGTCCAAATCTTTAATCTTCATTAACAAAGTGGTCAACTGGTCTATTTCATCCTGACTTAATGTAATGTCAAACTTATCACAGGCTTTTTTGATTGCCTTTTGAATATCTTCTTTGGAATCTAATCCGTTTTCAATGATATCCTGCTTTAAGTATGCCAAAAGTTCCTCTGCTTTTCCAGAATCTCCCACAATCTGAGCAATATCACCTGTTACAACCAACTCATTCAATGCCGCATCCATACTCTCTTCCGACACTTCTTCTCCTGTCATAACAGAATATGCCTTTAAAGCCCCTACTAATGCTGCTGTACCTGAAATCGGTGTTGGACCTGCAACGATAATATCCGCATCTGTAATACCGGCAGTAATTAACGCATTTTTATACATTCCTATGGTACAATAGGAAATATTTTTTGTCGTAATGTTAATTCCATGTCCCTCTTCCCTTTTTACTACTAATACAGAGGAAAGAGATCTTGTTCCGATTTTATCCGAAGAAACATATTTTCCTAAATACTGATGTTCCTCATCATTGGTAACATATATCACATCATAATCGCTTAATTCTTCCGGCTTAATGCCTAACAGTTCCAAGACTGTTGCCTGCTGTTCTGCTGTCAAATTGGCTCCCAATGCAAGATATGGCTTATCCTCTTTTGTAATAGGTTCTGTTACTTCGCCCTTTTCTTCCATTGCTCCGGTATCTATCGGTGTTTCTGTATTGGCATCGGTACTTGTATTCTGCTCTGTGTTTGTGCCTTGCTCTTTAGAAGTACTGTCAACTTTGTCTGCACTTTCTGCATCAGTACTATTTGTGGTATTCTCGGTACTTTCTGCATTATTGGTTGTTTCTGCTTCCTTGTTGTTTTCTTGTACTTCGGTAGTTTCCTGTGTCTCCTGACTCTCCTGTGTCTCTGTTGCCTGTGCCGCTTTTACTGTACTTGGTGTTGTAAGCAATACGGTTCCTGCCAGACATAGGCTCATAGCCTGTTTGATGTGCTTTTTCATTTTGTCCTCGCTTTCTGTCTCTATACTAATTCCATGCGCACCTTTATCCATGCATAAATATCTTCATATACCTTTTCTCGATCTGTTTCATTTAAAATTTCATGACGGTCTGTAGGATAAAGTTTCCATGTAATATCTTCTATTCCGGCTTTTTCATATGTTTCATAAGCCTCTTTTACCCCTTCGCCATAATTTCCTACCGGATCATCCTCGCCGGCTACTAAAAACAGCGGAAGCTCTTTTGGTATTGCATTTATATGCTCTGGCTGATTGATATAATATATGGTATCAAAAAGATTGTAAAATCCGTTCAAAGTAAAGATAAAACTACACTTTGCTTCACTGTTATAAGCCTCTACAATTTTTCTATCCTTAGTAAGCCATGCGCCTCCCCCTTCTGATTCAAATCGTTTATTATTTTCAGAAAAGGCTAAATTATTTACGAACTTACTTCGATGATTCCATCCCCGGAAAAAGGCTAACACTTTGCATACTCTTTTTCCAAATTTTACTCTTTTATCCGGCTGGCTTCCCGTTCCCATAATAATTGCTCCACGGAGATTTTCTCCATACTTGGACAAATACTTTCTTAACAAAAAGGAACCCATACTGTGTCCCAACATGAAATATGGTACCCCTGCATATTCTTTTTGTGTCATGGTACGAAGTTTATTCATATCTTCCACCAAGATGTCACTGCCATTTTTCGGTGCAAAATATCCCCAGTATTCAGAAGACACCACTGAATCTCCGTGTCCCAAATGATCATGACCTACTACTACAAATCCCTTCTGAGTCATGAACTGGGCAAAGGCATCATAACGTTCAATGTATTCTACCATTCCATGTGCAATCTGCAAAACGCCGACTACTTCTTTCGTATCCGGTTCCCACTTTACGGCATGAATCTTGGTTCCTTTATCGGCGGATAAAAATTCAAATGTACTCTTCTTCATATTTTTCTCCTGTCCTTTCCCAATTTATCTTCCTGCTGCTTCTAATTTTGCTGCTTTTATCTGTTCCCGAATCTCCTGCTGACCGTCCTTTAGCTGTTCTAATGCATCCTGTTGTTTCATAAAACTTTCTCCGGCCTGTTCCATCGCATCTGTTGCTAACGCATATTGTTTTACCAACTCTTCTTCTTTTGCAACAGTTCCTGTTAATTCTTCCTGTAACTTCTTCACTTGTGGACTAAAATTCTGTATGTCTGAATGCTCCATTCGATAGAGACTATCGGAAAATTCTTTGGTACTCTTTCCCATTCGGACATTGTTATCCTTTAATAATCCATTCAAATGTGTTACCTGGGCTTTTGTCTCTTCTAACTTTTCATTTATGGTTTCTATCGCCTTTTGAAAAGAACCTGTAATCTGCTGATACTGACCTGCTAACTCACGCACATCTTCTGCTGCTGCCACAAATTCTCTTCCGCTCTCTCCCATACGTCCTGCCTCAATTGCGGCATTTAAGGAAAGAACTCCCATCTGTTTTCCCATATCTTCTAACTCTGTCATATGGGATGTAATTTCTTTCATTTCTTCCTGCAACTCTGATGATACTTTACTTAAAAACTCTGCCGGTGCAGTAAAATGCTTGTTCTGCTCCACCGTTTCTAACATATTCTCCTGTTGTTGCTTTAACTCCTCTACGATTTTCCAATAGCAATCTTCTGATTGCTCTAATCCACCGGAAATTCTCTCCACAACTTCCTGAATATGATGATTCTTCTGTCTTTGTTCTTCTGTATGGTCTGCTGCACAATTTACCGCATCTATTACTCTTGTTAATTGCTGGTCCATCTTTTCCTGGCTTTTCTTCAAAGTATCCAGTCTCTCATCTGTATCGCTTTGTTTCTGGGTAATATCTGCAAATACTTGTGAATAACGATCCAGCATTACTTGTCTTGCTAATAATTCTTTTTCTAATTCTTTGGATTCACCCTGTTTCTTTCGTCCACCAAACATCTCTCCTGCCCCTTTCTGCAATCTTCCTTTAAGTATAACACCATTGCCCTTATATCAGCAATAATTCTTCACAATTATTTGTAAACTTTCTCTTCCATTATATTCATTTACTTCCGGATAATACACAAAGGATGCAAGCATCATTCCGCCATTTCCGTGAAGTGTTTGCTCTAATGCCTGTTCTCCGTACTTTTCCTTATAAAAAGCTAACATTTCCTGTATATTTCCGAAATACACCGCTTCCATTCTGGTTCCCGCCTGACTTTCCACTTGCATTTTACATACATTCTGATTCTTTCCTATAATTCGCATAGATAATAGCCGAATATTTTTATCTGCAAATACCGGTTTTTCATTGGACTTTCCAAAAGGTTCTAGGCATTTTAACTCCTCTATCAATCCTTTGGATATGTAATCCAGTGGCATAGGCACATCAATCATAATCTTAGGCAACAAATCTTCTTCTGTAAGTGTTGTATTTTCATTCATCTGCCGCCGAAAAATATCTACGTTTTCTTCCGGCATGGAAAGCCCTGCTGCCATAGGATGTCCGCCAAATTTTGTAAACAAATGACTGCACTTTACCATTTCATCATACATGGAATAACTTTCAATGGAACGCCCGGAACCTTTCACCCCTTCTTCTCCCCTGGTAAGTACAAATACCGGACGATGATACCGCTCTCGAATTCTTCCTGCTATAATTCCGGCTAAGCTCTCATGACACTCCGGTAAATAAATCACCAATACTTTATCCTTTTTTAATTCTGTTTCTTCTACTAATGCCTTTGCCTGTTCAACACCTGCCTCCGTTAATTCCTTTCTGCTGGCATTCAAATCATACAGGTCGGTTGCACAGCTTGCAGCCTCTGCCTCATTTCTCGCCAATAAAAGCTCCAATGCACGCTTTGCAGTATCTAATCGTCCGCTGGCATTCAGGCAAGGTCCTAATACAAATCCGATATGATAGGACTTAAGTGTTCCCATGGGGATATTATTTTTTGCTGCCAATGCACGCATTCCAAAATTCGTAGTATGATTTAACTTCTTCAATCCCTCTTTTACCAGAATACGATTCTCTCCTGTCAAATCCATTACATCGCCCACGGTAGCAAATGCCGCATTTTCCAAAAATTCCATTGCTTTTGCAGCCTCTATTCCCATTGCCGGATAGAGCACCTGTATAAGTTTGAAGGCTACTGCTGCACCACACAATCCCTTATTGGGATATGGACAATCCTCCTGTTTGGGATTTACAATGGCATCTGCCGGCGGAAGCAAGTATTTCTTTTCACCGTTTTCTTCCTGATATGGCACCTCATGATGGTCTGTTACAATTACCGTCATATTTAATTGTTTTGCCAGCTCTAATGCCTCTGCTGCCGCAATTCCATTATCACAGGTCAATATAGTATCTATTTCCGCTTCCTTTGCCTGTTCGATCAGTCGGTTATTTACACCATATCCATCTGCGATTCGATCCGGTATGGCATAATCTACCATTGCTCCACACTTTTTCAATCCGGAATATAAAATGTAAACAGACTGCACCCCATCGATATCATAATCTCCGATAATTCTGATTTTCTTCTGGGATTCTATTTTCTCTTTTAAAATAGAAACTGCCTTTTTTACGTCTTTTAATTCTTCCGGTGGATATAAATCATCAATGGTTCCATTCAAATATTTATCGATTTCCCCTGCGTCTGTAATATCCCTGTTTCGTATGATTCGAGCGGTTACCTGATCAATTCCAAAACGCTTGGAAAGCTCTTTAAAGTCCGCTCTTTTTGTTGCAACATACCACTTTTCCATTTCTGTTTCTTCCTATTCTGTCAATATTCTACGCTCCACAAGGTTAATCCTTTTGCGGGCATGGTAATTCCTGCATTTTCTCTTTTCTTGGTATCTAAAATTGCCGGTATTTCTTCCGGTTTTCGCGCTCCCTGTCCTATTTCTGTCAGTGTTCCTACCATAATGCGTACCATATTATGCAAAAATCCATTTCCTGTTATTCGAATATCTACCTCTTCTTTTTCTTTTATAATCTCAATCTGATAAATGGTTCGTACCGTAGACTTCTTTTTTCCATGATTCGTACAAAATGCAGCAAAATCATGGGTTCCTGTCAGATATTTTGCTGCCAGTCTCATAGCCTCTATATCCAGTGGTTTTTCTATGGTATACATCCACTTTCGTTCAAATACATTGGGCATACTGCTGTTAAAAATCCGATATACATATGTCTTTCGTACTGCTGACAATCTGGCATGAAACCGTTCCGGTGCCTCTTCCATTGCCACAACTCCGATGTCTTCCGGTAAATAGTGATTCACATACCCCAGTATTTCAGCAATAGACATATACACAGACAAATGCACACTTGCCGTCTGCCCTACCGCATGAACTCCTGCATCCGTTCTGCCGGAGCCCTGTAATTCCACCGGCTTTCCTTCCAATTTTGAAAAAACATCATTTAGCTTTCCCTGTATGGTAATATCTGTGCTTTTCTGGCTTTGCCAACCTTTGTATCGTGTACCATCGTACTGTATGGTTAATTTATAATTTTGATTCACGTTCTGTTTCCTTTGCTATCAAATCATGTATTTTATTCCTCTTGCATGATAGCAAAATATAATGACTTTTTCAAGGAACTATGATAACATGGTGTTAATTATACATTACAGAAACGGGGTATTTTATGAATCCACTAACATTGATTTCCATTTTAAAAAATCATACAGTTTTTATCCAGGCACACAATTTTCCAGATCCGGATGCCATTTCCAGTGCTTTCGGATTACAGCAGTTTTTGGCTTATTATGGCATTGAGTCTTCTCTTTGCTATGATGGAAGAATTGACCGTCTAAGTTCTAAGAAAATGCTAGATACTTTTGGAATCACTATGTTTTCCAAGGAAGAACTGTCTCATATGAAGGAATCTGACTTTATTATTTTAGTGGATTCTCAGAAAAAGAACGGTAATGTTACCGATTTTATTGGGGATGAAGTGGCATGTATCGACCACCACCCTACTTATTTTCCGTATCATTATGAATACAGCGATATTCAGCCGGTAGGAGCCTGTGCCTCTATCATTGCTTCTTACTATGCCAGTACCGATACTCCTATTTCTCCCAAATGTGCAGCCGCTTTAGCCTACGGTATCAAAATGGATACTGCTGATTTTACCCGTGGCACTACTCGTCTTGACACCGATATGCTGGCTTTTCTATTCCCAAAGTCTGACTGGAGTCTGGTTACTTATATGTATTCCAATACTATGGAATTTGACGATTTACGAGCCTATGGTGCTGCCATTCAAAATATCTGTATCTATGACCGTACCGGATTTGCTTATATTCCATTTAACTGTGCTCAGGCATTAATTGCGATTATTTCTGATTTTATTCTTTCTTTAGATGTAGTAGATATTGCAATCGTATATGCAATGCAGACAGACGGTATTCGTTTTTCCATCCGTAGTGAAGAAACTCGTATCCATGCAGGTACGTTAATTTCCCGTACTTTGAATGGTCTTGGTAGTGGTGGTGGACATCCCAGTATGTCCGGTGGAATTATTCCCAAAGACAATATTAAGCTTCTGGGAGAAAATCTCCACAACCGCATCCATACTTTATTTATGGATGCCATTGCGGAGACTTTAAAAAATACTCCTAATTAATTTCATCTGCGAAACGATAATTATTTTTTGTCGTTCGCTTTATATCATACAAGGCTTTATCTGCTTCCTTGATGATATCCCCAAATTCCTGCTTTTCACGAATGTTTTCCCTTAATACAATTCCCATGGAGCAGGAAACTTTTTTATTTTCCGGAATTACAACTTCTTCTCCTAAGAATTCTTCAATCATTGGGATAAAGCATTGTGCTTCCTCAATTTTTTTCATGATTTGTGTTGCTACCTTTTGTGCTGTTTCTCGTTGCGCGCTCATGAGAGTTACTAAAAATTCATCCCCACCAAATCTTGTGGCAAATCCATTATTGCGGGAAATTTTCTTTAAAATAATTGCGATTTCTTTTAGCACCATATCTCCTACGTCATGTCCGAAGGTATCGTTATAATACTTGAAATTATCCAAATCCAAATATATCAGTGTCATATCCATGCTGCATTTTTCTTTTAGACTGCGCACCAACATTGTCTCCACATTCTGAAAAAATCCATCCCGGTTATATAATCCGGTTAAGAAATCCGTAACCGCAGAACGTTCTAACTTGGCATTGATTTTTTGAATTTTTCTGTCATTTTCCAATTTTGCCAACGCATCCAAAAGCTGCTGGAACACCAGCGTAAACATATTATAGTCACTTTCATCTAACATATAACGGTTAATTGGGGAACTCCAATTGTCCTTCATCAATATGTAGGAAACAAAAATACTATCCAATTTCTCATTCACATAAAACGGTGTACACAACATAGAGCATACTTTACTTGCTCCAAACAGTGAAATCACACGATGATATTCATTGTAATTTGCCTGAAGTTTGGAAGTAACAAATCCACTTCTATGCTTTGAAAAATATTCTTCTAAGATTGGAATCATTTCATCACTTAACGGAATTGGTGTGTTCTTGTATAAAATCTGTGGTTTTCCATTGTAATATTTAATAAAAATAATTCCATCTAAGTTTGCATTGATTGAAAATACACTCAGCGCATTGTCTACTAATGTGTCTCTTTCTTTTCCATCAATGGCAATAATTTTCTGCCAGATTGTCAAAAACTGCATCTGCTTTTTCAAATCCTGATAATCGCGCAAGATTCCTGCCTGTTTGATAATTTGCGAAATTTCTTCCATGGTAAGCCTTTGCAATCGTAAGTCATAGCGATTTGCAATACTGTTTTGTCCTTCTAGCAAGTTTTGAATCTGTATTGCCTTCTGCACATTTTTGTGTGCTCTTGCATATTCAAGTGCCAATCCCAGTTCTTTTTCCGCAAGTTCTTTTCTTTCCATCTTGTAGAAAAGATTTGCCTTCGCCGTATGATACTGCACATAACTGAAAAACTGAAATCCCTTGGATCTTTCTACATACAGATTTGCTAAATCAAAGTTTTTTAACGCTTCTTCATAATGCTCTTCTTCGGTATCAATCAATCCTTCTACATAAAAGCTCAAGAGAATATCATCATCGCACAAAGTATACGATGGATCTAAATCATCTTTTATTTCTTTTTGATTTTTTTCTAAAATGTGACTTAAAAACTGTTTGTTACTCTTTAAATACATCTTGGCATTATATACCATATTTAACTTAAAGCTGCACAATGCCAACAAACCAAACAGCTTTGAAATATTACAGATACGAAGGTCATTTAATTTTTTCTTGCGCACAATCTTTAAACACAATGTCAAATATGTGTATGCAGACTCAAAGTCCTCTGCCAAAATACAATTTAACGCCAGATTATAAAAAGTTTCTCCCATATAATCTACTCGTTCTAAATCATAAAATATCTTCAATGCCTTGTTATAACATTCATTGGCTTTTTCGTACTTTTCTGTGGCACAACAGTTATATCCTAATCCGTTATAAATATTTGCCATGGCAAAAGGATCACTGTCTTTGATTAAATCTTTCCATTTATAATAGTAATAATCTGATATTTCAAACAATCCGTGTACAGACGCAATCATAATATTTTTACGATATGCCTCTACCATCAGGTACTGGTTGTCTATTTTTTCTGCAAGTTCTAATCCCTTTGCATAATGTACTAATCGTTCTTCAATTCCGGTAATTCCCTGAAAGAGTTCTTTGGAATTATCATAAGCAAACACATAAGTATATGCTAAATGATTCCAATGTTCATACTTTTCGGCTCTCTCCAAAAAACCAGGATCGATTTCTACATCATTTACACAGAACAAAATGTTATGCCAGCCTGACATTCGCGCCATAACCTCTAGCATTTCTGCCTTAAAACTATAAAAATCGTTTTTCATGGTTTGGGCTATTGCATCACATTTTTTTGCACAGGAAATGGCTTCTTTTAAATTACCGCTATACATCTGCGTAACCCCCAGCAGATAGTAATAAAGATATTGACCTTCCTGTTGTTCTTTTTGCCATTCCACACTTTGTAAATTCTCACATACCATTAAGGCATTTGGTATGTCATCCGACAAAATGCAGACTCTTGCATATAATTCTAATACCTGAAATTTATCTGTTTCTTTTAAATACAGATTTTCCATTTCCAGCTTATGATAAATAATCTGCAAATAATACTTTGCCTGATCTAAATCCAGAGTTTCATACATATTATGAAGATACTTCAAATACTGAGTAATATGAGCTGATTCAAAATGAAAGACTGCTGCTTCCTCTTCTGTCTCTCCCGGATTCATCATCATTTCTCCATTAATAATGCATCCATTTTCTTCTAATACTTCTATATACTCATTCCAAATTTGCGCTATATGCGTAGGAACTGTATGAAGACTATTATATGCTAATAACACGCAGATGTTTTCTGTGTCTTCGTAACACAAAAGTTGTTTCATCAAATACACAGTTGCTCCACCTGCTAAATGAAATCCATTCAATACTAACAAAAACGGCCGTTTACGAGAACAATATATCATTGCATTAATCAAAGAATCTATCATGCGTTTCTGTTCATAAGTTACTTCGCTTAATAAAATCTCTTCTTTTCTTCTGCAAATTCCTTCTGTCATATAAGAATGGAATAGTTCTCGCTGCTGACTGTACACACCACATTCCTCTAAAAATTGTTCCATAGGCAATTCTCGGTTTTGCTGATAAAGCTCTTTTATCAGGCTTAGAAATGGCTCATATGCATCTGGCATTTCTTTTTCATAAAAGCTGTGGTAAAACACATCAATGTCCGGGTATTGATTTCTTATCTTTTCAATATCCTCCGTCGGGATATCGAATCTGTTATAGTGTTTAATTGCAAGATAGTTGTTTCTCTTTCTCCCAATACCGGAAATCAATGTGTGTATAAAACTATCTACATATTTTAGATATCTTTCACGCACACTGCTTCCTCCTTCACCTTTTACTCTTCTTTATCAATTTTCCCCTAATAATATTATAGCTTGATGTGAAAAAGCATTGTGTTGTTTTTTTGTGTTATTATGTTGTTTTTTTATGAATTTGTGAATTTAGTACCAAAAAGAGTCCGCTTGTCGGACTCTTTCGCGCCCGAGCGTTTTTCATGTAATAGGACGCAATTTCCTATTACATGAAAAAGAGTCCCCTTAGGGACCCTTTCCTTCTGTATTTTCTATAATTCGCAGTTATTTACTGTTCTTGGGAATGGAATTACGTCACGGATATTTCCCATTCCTGTTAAATACATAACGCAACGTTCAAATCCAAGACCAAATCCTGCATGTCTTGCACTTCCGTATTTTCTAAGGTCTAAATAGAAATCATAGTCTTCTTTTTTCAGTCCTAATTCATCCATTCTCTGGCACAGTTTATCGTAATCATCTTCTCTTTGGCTTCCACCGATAATCTCACCGATTCCAGGTACCAGACAGTCTACGGCTGCTACTGTTTTTCCATCCGGATTCAATTTCATATAAAATGCTTTGATGTCCTTTGGATAATCAGTTACAAATACCGGTCTCTTATAAATCTCTTCTGTCAGATAACGCTCATGCTCTGTCTGTAAATCACAGCCCCAGCTTACCTTATAATCAAACTTATCGTTATGTTTTTCTAAGATTTCCACTGCTTCTGTATAAGTAACACGGGCAAATTCAGAATTAACTACATGATTTAAACGCTCTAACAATCCCTTGTCTACAAAGTTATTAAAGAACTGCATTTCTTCCGGTGCATGCTCTAATACATAAGAAATTACATATTTTAACATACTTTCTGCCAATATCATATCGTCCTCTAAGTCTGCAAATGCAATTTCAGGCTCAATCATCCAGAACTCTGCTGCATGTCTGGTTGTATTGGAATTCTCCGCACGGAAAGTCGGTCCAAACGTATAGATATTTTTAAATGCCATAGCATAAGTCTCACCATTTAACTGACCGCTTACGGTAAGATTGGTTGGCTTATTAAAGAAGTCCTGACTATAATCTACGGAACCATCGTCATTCTTTGGAACATCTTTCAAGTCCAATGTAGTAACCTGGAACATTTCTCCTGCACCTTCACAGTCGCTTCCGGTAATCAATGGAGTGTGCACATAAACGAAATCTCTCTCCTGAAAGAACTTATGAATTGCATATGCAATCAAAGAACGTACTCTGAAAACAGCTTCAAAGGTATTGGTACGTGGTCTTAAATGAGATACTGTTCTTAAGTATTCAAAGCTATGTCTCTTTTTCTGTAATGGATAGTCCGGAGTTGACTGTCCTTCAATCTGCACCTCATCTGCCTGAATTTCAAATGGCTGTTTTGCATCCGGAGTTGCTACTAATTTTCCTTTTACAATGATTGCAGCACCTACATTTAACTTTTCAACTTCTACAAAGTTTTCCAGTCCGTCATGATATACTACCTGCAATGGTTCAAAAAAGGTACCATCATTTACTACAATAAAGCCAAAGTTCTTAGAATTACGAATGCTTCTAACCCATCCGCCAATCTGAATGTTCTGGTCTAAATATTTTTCCTTTTCCCGATATAAGTCTCTGATATTAATCAATTCCATAACTTTTCTCCTATTCTTCCTATTATTTATTCTGTAGCAGTGCTTCCGTAAGTTACCACTGCTTTTTCTGTAATCAAATCCATTGCCTTATTATTACGATAAATATTTTTTACATAATCTTCGCCATATTCATCCATCAATGCATTTTCGTCTGCATAATTTCCGTTACTGATAATATTATTGATATACTCCTTATATCCGTCTTCGTCTACTTCAATTCCTTCTTTATCTGCAATCGCTGTAAGAATCAATTCTACTTCCAGATTCTTCTGCATATAATCGTTTACTTCTGTATCAAATTCTTCCTGTGTCTGATTCATAGAGGATAAATAATCTTCTACGCTCATGTTATATTTATCCTGCAAGGTCTTTTCCATTTCGTCCTTATACTCTTTGACTCTCTGATCTAACACTCCGTCCGGGAGACTGTTTACCGTACATACTTCCTGTAATTTTTCCAAAATTGCACTCTGAGTATCTGTCTCTTTTGTAGATTCGTTACTCTTTGTCAACTGTTCCTTGACTCCGTCTTTTAATGCCTGTACTGTCTCATAACCCTGACTGCTAAAGTTATCAGCCACATACTGATCTGTTATATTATCATAATTAATATCTTGTTTTGTTACAATTTTATTGATTGTTACATTAAATACTACAGCCTGTCCTGCAAGCTCTGTACTCTGATAATTTTCCGGGAAGGTCAAATTCAAAGAAACCGTGTCTCCTACATTGGCACCAATGAGTCCGGATTCAAATCCGTCAATAAACTTATTAGAACCTATTTCAAGAACCGTTCCCTTCGCTGTTCCACCGTCAAATGCTACTCCGTCTTTTAATCCTTCGTAGTCAATGTTTACAAAATCACCATTTTCTACGGTTGTCTTATCTGTATCCTCGTATGCAGGATAAGAAGCTATCAACGTTTCTATCTTGCTCTTTACATCATCATCTGTTACTTCATAATTAGAATCCAGTGACACCTGCATTCCTAAATAATCACCTAATGTTACATAATCAGAGGCATTATAATCTATACTGGCTGTTGATTTACTTTCCTTCTTATCACTCTTTTTATCGTTTTTCTTGTCACTTCCACAGCCGCCCAGCATAGATACTGCACAAACTGCTGCTAATAGTACTACTAATTTCTTCTTCATTTTTATTTACCTTTCTATTCTAGTCTAGTTTCCAGAAATACCATTATGAAAATATATACTCCAAAATGGTTATACTCAATAATAAAGAATATCACATTTTTCTATAATTGAAAAGCTCTCTAAAACAGAAATCACAAATTAATCACATATATACTGTAAAATTTTAGGAAAATGTGATATATTGTCACTAACCTAGAATTTTGTATTGGAAAGGAGTAATTATGAGTACATTAAATTTAACATTATTGACAGACCTTTATGAACTGACAATGATGCAGGGGTATTTTAAAACAAAAAATCGTGAAGTCGTTGTATTTGATGCTTTTTACCGCAATAATCCATGTGACGGTGGTTATGCTATCTGCGCTGGTTTGGAGCAGGTAATCGATTATATTGAACATCTTCATTTTGACGAGGATGACATTGCCTATTTAAGAAGTTTAAAAATCTTTGACGAAGACTTTTTAGAATACTTGAGCAATTTTCATTTCACCGGAGACATCTATGCCATTCCGGAAGGAACTGTTATTTTTCCAAGAGAACCTTTGATTAAAGTTGTTGCACCTATTATGGAAGCACAATTAGTGGAAACGGCTATTTTAAATATTTTAAATCACCAAAGTCTGATTGCCACCAAAGCTGCCCGTGTCTGCTATGCAGCTCAGGGTGACGGTGTTATGGAATTTGGTCTTCGCCGTGCACAGGGACCTGATTCCGGTACCTACGGTGCCAGAGCCGCTGTAATTGGTGGTTGCTGTGGTACTTCCAATGTTCTTTGTGGACAACTCTTTGATGTTCCGGTAAAGGGTACACATGCCCATAGCTGGATTATGAGTTTTCCGGATGAATATACTGCATTTAAAAACTATGCTACCTTATATCCTTCTGCCTGCATTCTTTTAGTGGATACTTATGACACCTTACGTTCCGGTATTCCAAATGCTATTCGTGTATTTAAAGAAATGCGAGCAGCTGGTATTCCTCTTACTTTTTACGGTATTCGTATGGATAGTGGTGACCTTGCTTACCTGTCAAAAAAAGCCCGTAAAATGTTGGATGATGCAGGCTTTCCGGATGCAGTTATTTCTGCTTCTAACGACTTAGACGAATATTTAATTGAAAGTTTGAAAAATCAAGGAGCAACCATTACCTCCTGGGGCGTAGGAACGAATCTCATTACTTCCAAAGATTGTCCTGCTTTCGGTGGTGTATATAAGCTTGCTGCTATTCAGAATGAAAATGGGGAATTTATTCCAAAGATTAAGCTTTCTGAAAATACAGAAAAAGTTACCAATCCGGGAAATAAAACCGTTTATCGTATTTATGAGGAAGACTCACATAAGATAAAAGCAGACCTTATCTGTCTGGTTGGCGAAACTTTTGATACAAATGAAGACTTAAGACTGTTTGACCCACACGAACCTTGGAAAAAAACGCTGTTAAAAGCTGGAAGTTATTCCATGCGTGAACTTCTGGTAAAAGTATTTGACAAAGGAACATGCATTTATCATTCTCCAAAGGTCATGGATATTCAAAAATACTGTGACAAGGAAAAAGAAACTCTTTGGAATGAAACAAAGCGTTTTGTCAATCCCCATAAAGTATATGTAGACTTATCTGATAAATTGTATGAAATGAAACGTCAGATTTTAAATGAGATGGGTCAGGAGTAGCAACTATGTCCGACCTGCTAACATTAAAAGAGGTATGCCATCTCTTATCTGTTTCTACCGCTACCGGAAGAAACTGGATAAGATTAGAGAAACTTGTTCCAACTAAAACCATAGGAAAGCAGACTTATTTTTCCAAGTCTTATGTGAATCGTTTCAAAAAAGAACTCACGACCGGAAAAAATACTGCCCTTAAAAGCAGACGCAACAAACGTTTTGTTACAGGAAACGGAATTTATCGTTCCTATATCTCTCCTGATTCACCCAATACCGCTTGCGTCTGCCAGCTTTTCCTGGCACTTTCGGAATACGATATAACACTCACCGCCGAGCAAATAAACCTGTTACTGGCAGAATGTGCCCTACAACTTATTTGCCAGCGAACCGGACTTGTACCTCCCGACACCGACTCTTCCATGGAGTCTTTTCTAAAACTATATATAACCAAACAGCTATGTGTGGAACAATATACTTCCTTATTGGATGATTTCATTTTCTGTGGTAACTCTGCCCTTACCTTTATAGCAGAATATCCCACATTATTTGACATATCCTATAAATATGTACCTTCCGAAGACATCTTGGGATTATTATATATTTCTCTGAAAAATATGACTTCCCGCAAAGCTACCGGTTCTTATTATACACCCACGGAAACGGTATTACACTTGATACGCCACCTGGTAGATACACCAAAAAATCTTTTAGGAAAACAGATTTTAGACCCTTGCTGCGGAACGGGGAACTTCCTGTTACAGCTCCCTGATACCTTAGACTTTTCTCAGGTACACGGCAACGACATTGACCCTGTAAGTGTAACCATTACCCGCATCAATATGGCTTTGAAGTTTCAGGTAGAAGACATGGCTTTACTTTATCAAAATATTACCGTTTCTGACTTTTTAACTACCCAAGCGCATCCTTCTTATGACTTCATTATTGGGAATCCGCCTTGGGGATACTCCTATTCTAAGGATGAGAAAAGGCAACTCTGTGAAGCCTATCAATGTGCCAATGGTAATTGTGTGGAATCTTATGACCTATTTACAGAACGCGCCATTTCCCTGTTAAAAGAAAATGGCACACTTGCTTTTGTTGTTCCTAAAGCAATTTTGAATGTAAAAAGTCACACTGCCATTCGTGAGTTTATGTTAAAAGAAACTTTGATTTCCAGACTGGATTTTTTAGGAGATACTTTTGATAACGTACAATGTCCAAGCATTATTTTACAGCTTGTTCGTACACAAAAAGTACATACTTGTATTGGCATGACTGTTTCTGACCCAAACAGTTCTTTTGTGATACAAAAGGAACGTTCCTTAACTTCGGATTGTTTCAGCCTTTTCATTACAGATAGCGAATACGATGTTTTAGAAAAAATAAAAAACCATCCTCATCATACCACCTTAAAAAATCAGGCTGATTTCGCCCTTGGAATTGTTACCGGAGATAATAAGAAATATGTCTCCCATAGAAAAACTTCTGACAATGAAATTGTTTTAAAAGGTGCTGATATTAAAAGATACCAAATACAAAAAAGTGAAAACTACATCACGTTTCATCCAGAACGTTTCCAACAAGTTGCAAGAGAAACCTATTATCGTGCACCTGAAAAACTGGTTTATCCTTTTATCAGTAAGCATCCGATATTTGCCTATGATAACGGGCAGCACCTTTCCCTAAATAGCTGTAATCTTATCATTCCGCACATTGACGGACTGGATATCAAATATATTTTGGCAGTTTTAAATTCCAGAATTACAGCTTTTTTATTTGCAAAACAGTTTGATTCCGTAAAGGTGCTACGCTCTCACATAGAGCAGATTCCTATTCCGATAATTTCTTTTAATGAGCAGAAGGAAATCCTCCCACTTGTGAATGAACTTCTTACGGAACAGGATTCTGTCACATTTCAGTTAAAGTATGATGCACTGGATAAAATGATTGCAAAGCTTTTTGAACTTACAGAAGCTGACTATGAGATTGTCTGCAATTTATAATTTTCTTTCCTGCCACATGATATACAATGGCAACTATTGCACTAACTATCAATAAAAAGTAAAAATTGAGTCCACGGGTCACACACATAGATGCAGTTAGATACGCTCCCGGAAAAATCTGTGCAAATGCGGTCTTATACATCATTTCTGTGATTCCCTGGGCTCCCGGTAATGGAAGCATATCTACCGCAATATACACCGATGCCTGCACAATCATTACCGTAAGCATACTCTGTCCTTCCATCCCCATTCCCCGATAAATAAGATAAGTAAGGAAAAACACACTACATCTTTGTAGGATAGTGCCAACCATAACCCCTGCTATTTTTCTCTTATTTTTTCCTAAAAATACTACTGCTTCGTGATACTGGTCTGCCATTTCCACTAACTTTTCTGTTCGTTCTCCGGAACCTTTCAAAATATGCAGTCTTTTTAATAAATTCTCCCCGCCAACCACAAGTTTCTTAAAACAGCTTGGACTTATCATAACAAACAGTAAAATTCCTACCAGCAATACATTTAACAACAATCCTAAATAGTAAAGATACATATAATTTTTCAAAAAGGCTTCCAATGGTGCATGATAAAACAGTAAGATACCAAGTCCCATAAGCACCAGTACCAATTTATAAATCAGTGCTACTACCATAAGCACCACGGTACTATTTGATACCTTATGTCCATCTTTTTGCATATAATATAGTTGCACAGGCTGTCCGCCGGTGGCAGACGGGGTAATTCCCGAAAAAAAGAACCCCACAAAGGAATATCCCACACAGCGAAAAAGACTTGCCTGTTCGTGTAGGGCATGTAATAGGTACCATATCATGGTTCCCTCTGCTGCAACGAAAAACAATGCAACAATGGCTGCCGCTGCCAGATAGCCGGTATTTAGCTTCTGTACAGCCGCAGCAACTGCTCCCATATCATTTCCTTTTGCAATTACCCGAAAGGTTAATAACATTAATAACAATAAAATTATTGCACTTATCAGATTCTTTCGATTCATCGTTTCTATTTCTCCTAATATGCGTTTCCTGCCTGCACTGTTCCAATAAATTCCCGCAATGCTCCCTCATACACCACATGAGTTTGTGGCAACTCATAAAAATCTCTTGGGGTTACCAGTGAAAAATGTTTTTCAAACAACTTCATTCCGTTTTCTTCTAACAGCTTGGCAGAAAATGAAGAACAGGTATAGTGATTTTTCTGATAGAAGGGCTTTTGTAAAAGAATAAATAACAATCCTACGATACAATAATGATAATGAAACCTCTGCTGATAACATTCTTCTAACTGCTGCTCTATCTGCGCTTTCTGTTCTTTGGTACATTCCATGCTCACGATTCGATAACGTGCTGTGGGAAATGCCTGTACAATCTGATATATATTTTCTCTTTCAAATCCTGCACTTAATGGAATAAACGGATTTCTTCTTCCCACACTATATGCCCTTTGCAATTCCTGATCCAATGCTACTACCACATGGATATAATTACTCTTTGTAACTCTTCGTATAATGGATGCAAACAGTCCCGGTGTATCTACCAGTGCAAAATATATTTTTTCCATTATTTTGCCTCTTTTCCTCTGTATTTTTATTTCTAATTAAACTGATATATTTTTCGTGCTGTTTTATATCCGGCAAGTGTAATTCCCGCTCCAAACTTTCCCGGAAGATAAGTCAATCCGCTTATGGTTCTTCTCTTTAACTTGAAATATAATTTCTGATTGTGATTCTTAATATAATTCCACAACATTTCTCTCTTTTGCATTGCTTCTGAAGTTCCTATTAGTAATAAATGAATGGAGGAAATTGCCATCATAATAGAAATGTTTCTGGTTAAATAATTTGCAAGCTTTGGATATCGTCTTTCCACCTTTCCAATATCTGCGCAATTAGACACTAATTTTGTCACACGAATTTGCTGGTCAATTCGTTGCATCAATACTTTTTCATTCACAGACTGATCTTCTCTTCCCAAAAAGTAATGATACATATCCAAGTTCAAATAGCATATGGTATGTACATACGGAAGCGGCTGATTTGCAAAAATATTATCTACATAAAAAGTATGTCTTGGAAGTCTGACCCCGGCTCTTCGTAGTACATCTGTCCGATAAAACAAAGCATGCATAACTAAATACTGAGAGGGGCGAAATCTTCCGATGTCGTTCCAACCACAGACCACATTTTCTTTAAAAACATTTCCATAAGTCATCCGTTTTGCTTTTCCTTCATATAAATGATCATAAATATAATTACATACGATTAAGTCTACTCTTGTATCGCTCTTATCCCATTGTTCTATTGTTTGCAACAATTTCTGCAACTGAGATTCTTCCAACCAGTCATCTGAATCCACCACTTTAAAATACCTGCCCGTAGCATGCTCCAATCCGGCATTTACTCCGGCACCATGTCCACCATTTTCCTGATGAATCACTTTTACAATCTCTGGATAATTTTTTGCATAATTATCTGCTATTTCACCTGTTCGGTCAGTGGAACCATCATCTACAATGATAATTTCTACTCGTTCTTCCCCACTTAATAAAGTATCTATACAACGCTCCATATAACTCTCTGAATTATAACAGGGTACGGTAAATGTAATATCTTTCATAAATTTTCCTCCTCACTTGTTCTTTTCATTCTCTTTAACGAAAGAACTTCCGTTTTTTCTTCAACTAATTTTTCATTCTTTCTTATTGTACCGTACCAATGTAAAATCTGCCCTCATTCTACCTTACACTTTTCTTACAATTCTGTAAGGATTTTCTTTCCAAAATATAAACACAGCATTTACACGTTAATGTAATATGGTATTTCCTTGCGGAGCATTTTTAATGTAATAGGACGCAATTTCCTGTTACATGAAAAGAATCTCAGAAAACCTATTTCTAAGTTCTCTGAGATTCCTTCATATACTCTGACATCATGCATGCACCTGCTGCATTGCTTTTTTCTATTTGTGTTATGTTTTCCGGATGTATTCCACCAATGGCATATACCGGAATTGTTACACTTTTGCATACCTCTTCTAAAAACACCAAACCTCTTGGCGGTAAGCCCGGCTTACAATCTGTGGTAAAAATATGACCTGCTGTAACATAATTTGCTCCAAGCTTTTCTGCCTCTTTTGCTTCTTCTACCGAATGAATGGACGTTCCGATTATACGCATTTCTTTCAACGCCTGTTCCTCCATGCCACTTTCATTTCTATATTTTTTTAACATAGGAAATGGCAAGTGAATTTTATCCATTCCAAGACTTTTTGCTGCCAAAAGATAAGTATGTGGGATTAGTTCTACCTTACTCTGACCTGACTTTTTTCGGAGCATTTCCAATAACTTGACATATGTTTCTTCTGATAAATCTTTTTCCCGTAAAATCAATCTATCTGGCGGATTACCAACATATTCTAATTTTGCCAGATGTTCAACATAATCTTCTATTTTTCCTGTGCCGTGATATTTTCGATACAGTCCCCAGTTAGAAACTGCAATTCGTTTAAATGAAGACCTAGACATAAACATAATCATTCATAACAGGCTGTAATCCCTGCTCCTTAATTGCAGCAAATACTTCATCTACATTTCGGTTATCTGCAATTTCAAATTGGTCGTCACCTTTTTCTTCTACCTCATCAGAATGACTTCCGATTCCGGTACTTACTCCTGCAGAAATCTTGGTGGCTGTCATACCAATAACATGATTTCTAAATTCAGCACGTTCTCTGGTGGAAATTGTCATCCCGGCAAATGGCATAAACAAACGATATGCACACATAATCTGAAGTAACTGTTTTTCATGTACATCCTTAGGATTGATTGTGGCATCATTTACGATTGGGCGCAATCTCGGACAGGAAAATGATATTTCTGCGTAAGGATATTTTCGTTGTATGTAGTAAGCATGAAGTCCGGTTGCCAACGCATCTTTTCTAAAATCCGCCAGTCCCAACAAAGCAGCAAATGCTACACCACGCATTCCTCCCTTTAGTGCTCGCTCCTGAGCATTAAATCGATATGGGAAAATTCGCTTATGTCCTGCTAAATGCAATGTCTCATATTTATCAGAATCGTATGTTTCTTGAAATACTGTCACATAATCTGCACCGCACTTTTGCAAATATGCATACTCATCAGAATTCATTGGATATACTTCAATTCCAACCATTTTGAAATATTTTCTTGCAATCTTACATGCCTCACCAATATAAGAAACATCTGACTGTGTTCTGCTTTCCCCTGTTAAAATCAAAATTTCTTCTAATCCGGTCTTAGCAATGGCTTCCATCTCTTTTTCAATTTCTTCGGTATTTAACTTCATTCTATGGATATGATTGTGGCAGTTAAATCCGCAATATACGCAGTAATTTTCACAATAATTAGAAATATAAATCGGAGTAAACATATACACGGAATTTCCAAAATGTTTTGCTGTTTCCTGTTTTGCCTTTTGCGCCATCTGCTCAATATATGTTTCTGCTGCCGGAGAAAGCAGGGCTGCAAAATCTTGGATTTCTAAATGGTCTTTCATTAATGCACGTTTTACGTCTGCCCCGGTATAATCTTCTGCACAATACGCATTTCTTGCAGAAATTACTTTATCCATAATATCCGAATCTATTTGTTCCATTCCTTCCATATATTCCATATGGTTTACTCTTGGTCTTGTATCCTGTTCCATGTTCTTCCTTCTTTCTCTTCTAATCCCTTAAAAATCCTGTCATTGGTGAGGATGCTGTTCCGCCTTTTTCTAACACTCTTCCAAGTTTTGCAAGGTATGCTTCTCTTCCTGCTTCTATTGCTTTCTTAAAAGCAGATGCCATAACGGTAATATCTCCTGCTGTTGCAATGGCGGTATTTGCCATAACTGCTGCTGCTCCCATCTCCATTGCTTCACATGCCTGAGAAGGACGACCAATTCCTGCATCTACAATAATCGGTAAATCAATTTCATCTATTAATATCTGAATAAATTCTTTGGTTGCCAATCCCTTGTTGGAACCGATTGGTGCTGCCAATGGCATAACGGCTGCTGCTCCTGCATTCACCAAATCTCTTGCCACATTCAAATCCGGATACATATATGGTAAAACTACAAATCCTTCTTTTGCTAAAACTTCCGTTGCCTTGATTGTCTCTTGATTATCCGGAAGTAAATATTTGGAATCTCTCATAATTTCAACTTTTACAAAATCCCCGCATCCAAGTTCTCTGGAAAGTCTTGCAATTCGCACAGCCTCTTTTGCATCTCTTGCACCTGAAGTATTTGGTAACAAAGTTACTCCCTTGGGAATAAAGTCTAAAATATTCTCTGCTCCTCCTGAATTTGCACGGCGAACTGCCAAGGTAATAATCTCTGCTCCTGCCTGCTCTACTGCTGCCTTGATTAACTCTACATTATACTTTCCTGAGCCTAAAATAAATCGTGACTCAAACTCATGTCCACCGAGTACCAGTTTATCGTCTTTCATCGTTTTTCCTCCTGCCGATAGTTTCATCTGTGTTGCTGTATTTAATTGCCTCTTGTTTCCAACATCATTTTTATTTCTATACATAATATGTATAAGGTTTTTCCGTTTTGATACTTGTCCCTTATCAGCCGCCTCCCATAAATTTTACGACTTCTAAATGATCCGCAGCATCTAATATATATGTTTCATATTCTGCTTTGGGTACGATTTCTTCATTACATTCCACTGCAATCTGTTCTAGCTCATATCCTTCCTTTGCCAGTACTTCTGACAGGGTAATCCCCTCTGCATAATCTTTCTCTATTCCATTGATTACCATTTTCCCTCTCCTTTGATTTTTTATTTTAGGGCGGAGCGTTTTTTATATAATAAGACGTAATTTCCTATTACACATAAAAAAAGCCACCACGAAGAGAACTACGCCCGTGGTGGTGTACCCCTTCGTGTGGCTTACGCTTCACACTCTGTTATGCATTATAGGTTATTTTTTTCAAAAAGTCAAGATTATACTCTTTCAAATCGTTTTACTTCTCCCTGCAATTCTGAAGAAATACTCTGACTGTTTTCAGTTTCTGTGTGAATCAATGAAATGGCATTTACAAGACTTACTGCATTTTGTGCCACATCAGAAACTCCCTTTGCCCCTTCATCTACATTCATAGATATATCATTGATACCAGTATTCATATCCTGCATGGTTTTTTCTATTACAGATGCTTTTTCTACAAATTCTTGTAAAATCTCATTCATATTATCAGCATCTGCCTGATACTGCTTAACAATATCTACAAATCCATCATAATCTGTGATTACCTTTTCATCCAGAAATTTCAACATCTCTTCCGCATTATTTGCCAGTTTTTCTACTGCTTCTGTCACCATTCCACTAATATTTTGAATATTATTTGCAGTATCACGACTGCTATCTGCAAGTCCTCTTATCTCATCTGCTACTACTGCAAATCCCTTTCCAGCTTCTCCTGCTCTTGCAGCCTCTATGGATGCATTCAACGCCAACAAATTTGTCTGACTGGCAATATCCAAAATATCCCCTGTAAGCTCATTTATTTTCTCTACACTCCTGCTTTCCTTCACTGAACTTTCCAATACATCTCTGATATCAGTAATTACCGTATTTGCAGTCTCTTTGCTCGTAACTGTGTCATGGTACATTTCTCCTGAACGGCTCTTTATGATATTCACCATTTTTGCCCCTTCGTCTGCCTTACCATTAATTTCTTTTACCTGCTCTAATATGTCGTTACTTCCTGATGCAATTCGCTCTAATGTAGATGCTACTTCCTGCATATTAGCAGAAAGTTGTTCCATCGCAGAGGATACATTCATTGCACTTTCATTAGATGCATCCACCTGATTCGTCATTTGTAATGTAGACGCTGACATCTTGTCTGATTCCGACTGAATCTTTTGCATCAACCCTTGTAGTTGCTCCATAAAACCATTAATACCAGAAACGAGCTGTCCCACTTCATCATTGGTTTTCACATCAATTCTTTCTGTAAGATCTCCTCTATCATTCTCTATTTTTTCTACAATTCCAGCCAAACGTGCACTGGCTTTTTTGGCAGGGATTGCAATCGTTCTTATTATAATAAAAATTACAATCGTCATAACAACGATTACCAAACCTACTAATATGAAATTAAATACATATGTACCACTAATTCTCGTATTACTATGTTTTATAATACCATTTAAGTTATCTTCTATTTCTTCTGCCCCACTAGAATCCCCACTTTTTACTTTTTGCTCTATCTGCGAAACTTCTGTATTAATTTCTCTGTTATAATTTTGTATAATACTTAATGCAGACAAATTACAAAAACAGATTCCTATCATGAGCACACCCAAAAGCACCACAAATCCAATTACTTTCTTTCCTATACTATTTTTCATTTTACTTCCTCCATTCGCAATTGAAACCTTTCCTCCTACCTGCTTATTATAGCAATTTATTATAATTTTCACAATATTTTGTATAATTTCTTCTTTGAATTACATAAAAAAGAGTCCGCTTGTCGGACTCTTTCGCGCCCGAGCGGTGTCATTTATGACTAATTTCATCTCCGCGAGGTGCGCTTCCTTAGCGGAGCGTTTTCTTTAATTAAATCCTACTACCTTTTGTGATATCTTATAGGCAGCAACGGAAATCTTTCTACCACCTTTTCCCGGAAGATTCATGGTGGTTCCCATAATTCCTCTTCGCAAGTGGTGAAACAGACGAATATCATATTCCTTTATGTATTTCCATAGTTCCCGTTTCTTCTCAAGATTTTCATCTGTTCCGGAACGAATACACATAATGGTAGAAACCACCGTAATAATTTCCAAATAATTAAACATATATTTACGAAGCTTACGATTTGGTAATTTCCATAAATCTACTGACTCCACCATAATTTTATTTACCTTTATCTGCTGATCAATTCTCTTAATCATAACCTTTTCGTTAACAGACTGGTCTTCTCTTCCGATGAAGTAACGATAAAAATCTACGTTCAGATAATACATATTCTTCACATGTGGAAGTGGCACATATACAAATATATTATCCACATAGAACGTGTGTTTTGGCAGCTCTAATCCACATTCTCGCAATAATTGTGTACGATAAATAACAGAATGCATCAGAATGTATCTTCCCTTGCGAAAATGCTTTGCATCCTCCCAGTGAAACATCTGGTTTTCCGGTAACATTCCGGTATACTTCATTACCTTTTTATGTTTTGCACCTTCTTTTTCATATACAAAGTTGCTAATCAGCATATCCAATGTTTCACTTCCACCGGATAATTCTCGCAATGTTGCCAAAATCTTAGTATATGCCTCCTGATTTACCCAGTCATCACTGTCAACAACTTTAAAATACAATCCGGTTGCATTACGAATTCCTGTATTTACAGCTTCTCCGTGTCCACCATTTTCCTGATGAATTGCTTTTACAATGTTTGGATACTTTTTCGCATAGCTATCTGCAATTTCTGCTGTACGATCCTTAGATCCATCGTCTACAATAATAATTTCTACATCTTCTCCACCAGGCAAAAGTGTTTCTATACAATGTTCCATGTAATCCTGTGAATTGTAACATGGAATTGCAATTGATAATAATTTCATCGATATGTCTCCTTCTTTTTTACTCCACTGATTGTTATTATACACAATTTTGCTTAAGAATCCAAATGGTTTTCCTTAAGATTCTATTAACAGAATGACAAAACTTTTCTAACTCATTGTCAAAAGGTCTTGCTGCCAAAGCAGCAACGACATATTGCGTAGAAATTATATCTGAAAAATAAATTTTCCAGATATAATTTTAACCTCATTTTTCACGCCGTAATGCGGCGTGAACTTTTGACAATATGCCTCCCTACGCTTCTTCACATAATTTATTCACATATTGTTTACATATTTCTCATAATATGAACACAGGGTAGTCACAAATTCCCGTTATAGTATATAGCATAAGAAATGAATTGATTCCCCTCAATAATTTCTTACTAAAAATCTTTTTCATAGCCTTGCCTAACCGCAAGGTCCTCCCGGAGATACAGTGATACTTCACTTTTACTCATAATCTTTTTCATAAAAACCCCCTGCAACATGCAGAGGGTTTTACTCATTTATTCAAACTTTTCATTTCCAAGTCGAATATTCATATATTTGGTATAAGCACCAAAGGCTGCCGGAATCGGATAATTCTCTTCGGAATCTTTTACATCTACAAAAAGCATACCGCTTTTGTCCTGTGTCAATTCATCCACACGAATCATATAACCTTGCATATGCCATTCCACATGGGAAAAAATGTGTTTTGCCGGCTCTAATTTTTGAATTCGAAGTGGCGATAATTTGTGTTTCTTTACCCATGCTAATGCTTCTTCTTCCGTTAAATGTCCTGTTGTATTTGGAAATTCATATAATCCTGCCAACAGTCCCTTTGCAGGTCGTTTATGCAACACAATCTTTTCTCCGTCTCGGATAATAAATACTGTCTTTTCTTCTATTCGCCTTGCCTTTGCTTTTGTCTTTACCGGAATCTCCTGCCAACAATTTTGAAGATTTGCCACACAAAAGTTCTGCCAGGGACATTTTTCGCAAGAGGGTGCTCCGTTTGGTACACAAACAGTTGCTCCAAGCTCCATCAATGCCTGATTAAATGCTCCTGCCCAATTTTGGGGCATAATATTCTTCAAAGCTCGTTCCATTTCCGTACGAACTGATTGCTTCATAATATCCGAGTAATCCCCAGTTACCCTAGAGATTACCCGGAGTACATTTCCATCTACTGCCGGCACAGGAATCTGGTAGGCAATTGATGCTATTGCTCCTGCCGTATAACTTCCAATTCCCTTTAGCTTTAATAATGCTTCATAATCTGCCGGAAGTATTCCGTTATATTCTTCCATAACAGTCTTTGCCGCAACCTGCATATTTCTTACACGATTATAGTAACCCAAACCTTCCCACAGTTTTAAGAGCTTTTCCTCTTCACATGTGGCTAACGCCGCTACTTCCGGCAACTCTTTGGTAAATCGTTCAAAATATGGCTTTACTGCCTCTACTCTGGTCTGTTGCAGCATAATTTCTGACACCCACACCCGATAAGGTGTGGGTGATTCTCGCCATGGTAAAACTCTGGCATTTTCCTGAAACCATTCTAATAATGGCTCTACTATCTTTTCTAAATCAAAATCTTGTAACATATGTTTCTTTTCCTGTATTTCTCATCATTTTATCTGCAATCCGTTCTTTTTATATAAAGTAACTGAATTGCACTTTTCATCCTAAGATTATATAAGAATTCATTCAAAAAAACAATGCACAATATTTTCTAGTTTAAAGTACTCCAACTTCCACACTTCCGCTCTCTGCCGGTGTATAGCTTTCCCATCTTCCATCCTTGTAAATCATAGAACCATTTAACAATAATCCGTCCATTTTGTACTGTAACCGTCCCACCTGTAATCTGATCTTTATATGTACCAGATGCCATTTGAGTTGCTTTTACATTTACCTCTACACTTTGTTTACTTGGGTCTGTATTACAATTTACCAGAACAACACCGTAAGTTCCTCTTTCGCAATATGCAATACTTCCCTCTGCACTCAGATATTCCTTCTGACCTACAAAAGCATTATGGAACTTATTGACTGCTGCAACTTCTGCATTTGCCCATCCGGTTTTATCTGCATCACCAAGTTTGCTAGAACGACTGTATGGTCTTGCAAAATAAAGATCCATTGCTTTCGTTCTTGCTGCAACAATTGCCCATGTCTTATTGATATTTTCTGTAGATACTCCGGAAGACTTATTGTCTGCATATGTATCGTGAGATTCCGCCCATAATACTAATTTATCTGCTCCTGCTGCTGCCTTGTAATAATAAGAAGATGCTGCGCTAGAAGCATTTCCACTGTTTACATTATTACGAACATCATTTCCTGTCTGATTATCTGTTACACTCATGTATCTTGTTGATTTTGCATAGGAAGTTGCTCCATTGATAACAGTTGGCCAGAAATTACTTCCGCATCCGGAAGAAGAATCCTCAGGAGTTTCAATATGTTTTGCACCATCAAAGCGGAAACCATCTACCCCTGCATCAATACACTCTTTTAAATAATTTAATACATAGTTTTTATTGTAGGACCAGTTCCAACAATGTAATGTAACCCCATCCTGTATATCATCTTGTGCTTCGATGTTGGATGATGATACAGTTGCTACGGTAGATACCTCCCTTACCTGCTCTTCTATTTTTCTTTATTTTTTCATATTCTGTCAACATTACTTTTCTGTGTTTTATATCATTTTTTTATGATTAACAAAAAACTTTTATATTTTTAGTACTTTATCACTATATTCAGACAATATTTTTCTGTAACAAAGAGTCCGCTCGCCGGACTCTTTTGCGCCCGAGTGGTGTCATCTATGACTACTTATTTCCTATTGCACAAAAAAAGAATCTGCCCTGCAATTTTGCAAAACAGATTCTTTTATAAATTTTCTCTTATGCTTCGTCAATCGCCTTTCCTATATCGTGACGCATATATTTATTTGCAAACTGAATCCACTCTGTTGCTGCATAAGCATTAGAACGAGCTTCCTTCAAGTCTTTGCCCTTTGCTGTTACTCCAAGCACACGTCCGCCATTGGTAACAATCTTTCCATCCTTCAATGCTGTTCCGGCATGGAAACAGTAATAGCCGTCTTTTCCATCAAAGTTCTCAAGACCTTCGATTGGCAATCCTTTCTCATAAGATACCGGATAACCATCAGATGCTAATACCACACATACTGCTGCATTATCTTCAAACTGTAAGTCAATCTGATCTAATGTTCCATTCACACATGCTTCCATTACATCAATGATATCATTCTTCATTCTCGGTAAAACTACCTGTGCCTCCGGATCACCGAAACGTGCATTATACTCTAATACCTTTGGTCCGTCTTCGGTAAGCATTAATCCAAAGAAAATAACTCCTTTAAAGGGACGTCCTTCTGCTGCCATTGCATCTACTGTTGCCTGATATACATATTTTTTGCAGAACTCATCCACTTCCGGGGTATAGAATGGACTTGGGGAAAATGTTCCCATTCCACCGGTGTTTAATCCCTGATCACCATCTTTTGCACGTTTATGATCCTGTGCAGAAGACATAATCTTAATTGTTTTTCCATCTACAAAGGAAAGTACAGATACTTCACGTCCGGTCATAAACTCTTCCACTACCATGTGATTTCCTGCGGAACCGAACTTCTTATCCAACATAATTTCCTGCACACCAGCCTTAGCTTCTTCTAAGGTATTGCAGATTAACACACCTTTTCCAAGTGCAAGTCCGTCTGCTTTTAATACGATTGGCATTTTTGCAGTTTCTAAGTATGCAAGTGCCTTGTCCGCATCATCAAAATTCTCATATGCTGCGGTAGGAATGTTGTACTTTTTCATTAAATCCTTTGAAAATGCCTTACTTCCTTCCAAGATAGCTGCATTTTTTCTCGGTCCGAATACTTTCAGTCCTTCTGCTTCAAATGCATCTACAACACCACCGACTAATGGATCATCCATTCCGATAATCGTAAAGTCAATTTCTTTTTCCTTGGCAAATGCTACTAATTTATCAAATTCCATTGCTCCGATTGGAACACATTCTGCAATCTGACCAATTCCTGCATTTCCAGGTGCACAATATATCTTATCTACTCTTGCGCTCTTCGCTACACTTGTAGCAATGGCATGTTCTCTTCCGCCACTTCCTACGATTAATACTTTCATTGCTGCCTCCTAGTCCTTGATGACTGTTTTTCCATCGATTACTTCTACTTTTCCATTGGCAATCAAATCAATTGCCTGTGGTAAAATCTTCCACTCTGCCTGTTCCATCACGCGACGCTGTAAAACTTCCGGTGTATCCCCTTGTTCTATCATCACCGGCTTTTGTAAAATAATCGGACCGGTATCTGTTCCTTCGTCCACAAAATGAACGGTTGCTCCTGTCACTTTCACACCTCTTGCCAAAGCTCCTTCATGAACCTTTAAGCCATAGTAGCCTGTCCCACAAAAAGCTGGAATCAGTGATGGATGAATGTTAATAATACGATTACGATATTTCTGAATCATGGTTTCCGGTATTACTACCAAAAATCCTGCCAGTACTACCAAATCTACTCCGAAGCTATCTAATTTTTCCAAAAATGCCTTATTAAATGCTTCGCGATTTTCAAACTCTTTCGGAGAGATACATAATGCTTCTATTCCATGCTGTTTTGCACGTTCCAGCGCATATGCATTTTGGTTGTTGCTGATTACTACCTCTATTTTAGCATTGGTAATGGTACCATTATCTATGGCATCCATAATTGCCTGCAAATTAGTACCACCACCAGATACGAGAACTGCCAGTTTTAGCATAAGGTTACTCCTTTTTCTCCATCTTCGATTTTTCCGATTACATATGGAGTATCTCCGGCCGCTTTAATAGCTTCCATTGTTTTATCTACGTCTGCCGGGTCAACTGCTACAATCATACCAATTCCCATGTTATAGGTATTGTACATCATCTGTTCTTCCACGTTTCCTTCTCTTGCCATCATCTTGAAGATTGGTGGAACTTCATAGCTGTTCTTTTCGATTACTGCATGTTTTCCTTCCGGTAACATTCTTGGTACGTTTTCATAGAAACCACCACCGGTAATATGGCTACATGCTTTTACACGAATACCCGCGTCTTTGATAGAACGAAGTGCCTTCACATAGATTCTGGTTGGAGCAAGAAGTGCTTCTCCAAGTGTAGTTCCCAATTCATCAAAATATGTATTTAATGTTTCTTTGTCCATACGGAAAATCTTACGAACTAAAGAGAAGCCATTGGAATGCACACCAGAAGATGCCATACCAATCAATACATCATTTGCCTTTAAATCTTTTCCGGTAATAATATCTTTTTCATCTACAACACCTACTGCAAATCCAGCCAAATCATATTCATCTTCTGGCATAAGTCCTGGGTGTTCTGCTGTTTCTCCACCAACTAATGCACATCCGGACTGTTTACATCCTTCTGCAACACCACTTACGATGGTTGCAATTTTCTCTGGATAGTTCTTTCCGCATGCAATATAGTCAAGGAAGAACAATGGCTCTCCACCTGCACAAGCAACATCATTTACACACATTGCCACACAGTCAATTCCGATAGTATCATGCTTATCTAAAAGGAATGCAAGTTTTACCTTGGTTCCACATCCATCTGTACCAGATAGAAGAACCGGGTTCTCCATTTCTTTGATTGCCTTTAAAGAAAACGCACCTGAGAATCCACCAAGTCCACCTAATACTTCTGAACGCATGGTTTCCTTTACATATTTCTTCATTAATTCTACGGACTTGTATCCTGCTTCAATATCTACACCTGAATTCTTGTAATCCATTGTTTTTCCTCCTACAATAAAAAATCATGGTTATATTCCTTCTTACATTGTACCTTGATTCCTGTAGAAATGCCAATTATATATTGTAATAGTTTTTATTAGTTTTACTAATTTATTCGATGCATTGGTTCGTTTTTTCTTATAAAAACACTTTTTACTTTTCCGGAAAGATACGTCCAAATATCATTCTTACCAGTGGACCTGCAAAAAATATCTGCCAGCACAATGCCATTGGAAAATTTACTACTGTAATCTGAATCCACTTTGCAATCAATTGGCTGTCAACACCCTTAAATAATACCGTTGCTACCAAACTCATCATCGGACACATTACACATACTGTCATGGCTGAAATAGCAAGTATCACAATAATTGGCTTATTTTCGCCTGGAGTTACTAAGCGAAATGCAAGTTTTTTTGCTAACGGTCCTGCTATTAACATTTCCAAAACAAAACCAATAACGCCCATAATTCCTAATTCGCCAAACGCCAGCAAAAATACTTGATTTTCCAGTCCACCCTTATCCATTGAAATATTGTATACCACCATAGCATACACCATTACAAGTACCATCATAATTGTAAAAATAACTTCTTGAAACTTTGTCTTTGGCATTTTAATTTCCTCCTTTTCATTGCACAAAAAAATAGTGAGACCTACGCATTTCATAACTTTCGTTACGATGATATGCGTACCATCTCACTACCATTTTCATCTAAATTGC
>ERZ1034984.567-NODE-567-length-40690-cov-5.808367_pt1 | contig 40690 bp, 36 predicted proteins | sample MGYA00520589_ERZ1034984 | MGnify/ENA primary metagenome ERZ1034984 (study PRJEB33766, sample SAMN09781790) | gut metagenome | biome: gut microbiome | host: Homo sapiens | place: Madagascar | study: EMG produced TPA metagenomics assembly of the PRJNA485056 data set... | reverse complement strand
TGGCTTTCGACCAGTCGCGGAAAAAAGGGAGAGAGAAAAAAACGCGACCGTGTCGAATGGTTTCTCGGGATAAACAGCTGAGGTGTTGAAAGGGGGGAAAAACAAACTTCCTCAACTGCTGTGCTTATTATAGCGCAAAATGCAGCGCCAGATGTGCGGAATTAATAAAGAAGCTTATAAGCAATTATGAAGAATCCTGTTACTAAAATAAAAAAACAGCAGCGGGAGAGACGCTGCTGTTTTTCGGACTCGTTGGCGCCTGGCATCGTGAAAAAAGGGGGAGAAAAAACACATTGCCAAACGCTTTAATGATGAACGGATTTGTCTCAGTTGGGTGTAGAAAAAAGGGAGAAAAAACTCACCTCAACTGACACCGTTATTCTAGCACAAAACATTCCCGGAGTTGTCAGGAAAAATTGAAGAACCCGCAAAGAAATTGCCAAGTCGGTATGAAGAGCAGCTTCATAATTTCCGACACGCAGAAAGACAGCCGCGAGAGGGAATCGCGGCTGTCTTTCTGTGTTGCTTATTGCTCTGGAAAATTGAGGCTCATCCAGTCGTGAAAATAAGGGAGAAAAACACGACCAGATGGTGATGTGGCTCAGCTGGGATGTGAAAAAAAGGAAGAAAAAAACGCATCTCAGCTGTTGCACTTATTATAGCACAAAATCCCTAGCGAGAATGTCGGGAAAATGTGAATATTCTGGGTGAAAGTCGTCATTTTTTCGCAAAAAAATTGGAAACGACAGAGCCGAGGGGATAGTCTGTCGTTTCCAGGCTTAGGAAAGTAAGCGTTTTCTGCTGTAGCCTTGTGGAACCGCCGTATCGAAAAAAGAAAGGAGAAAAGAAAAAACTGGCGATCCCTGTGTCTCACGGCGCCAAAAAAGGGGGAGAAAAAACGCGCGCTTTTGAGACGCTTATAGTGTAGCACAGCGGCGGTGTGCAGGTGTCGGGAAAGAGGGAAATTTTGGTAATGAAATGGTTACAGGAATATTCGCTCCGCCCAGAAAAAATTCCAGCCGGATCCGGCTGGAATGAATAAGCGATGATTGCAAAACTGGCGCACGCGGCACGTTATTCTGCCAGAAGATGGGCGTAGCAGCTGGCCACTTCTTTGAACTCCAGCGAGAGCACGCTGGTCTTGACGAGAGGATTTGCCGTTGCGGCATTGGCGCAGCGCTCGAGATCTTCCGGCGTGATCGGGGTGATCTCGCCGATGAGGTCCCAGAGAAAATCTTCAAGGTCTTCAAGATCGTCGAAATAAAGACTCTGCATGATCACCTCGCTGACGAGCGGCGCGCGCTCGATCAGATAAGAGAGCACTGGCGGGATGATGAGGCCGTAAGCCTGGCCGAGATGCACCGGCGTGACATAGGTCAGCGGCGAAGCCAGCGCTTCCAGCATATTTGCGCCGCTGGCAGCGATCGCAAGCCCTGCCTGATTGGCGGCGAGCATCAGCTGCTCGTGCAGCTCGTAGGAAAGCTCCGTTTCCGGATCGATGAGATTATGCCCCAGCTCGCTCACCGTGCCGAGGGCGGCAATGGCGATGGCGTCGCTGATCGGATTGGCCTTTTCAGAGGTGATCGCCTCCATGGCGCGGCCCAGCGATTTGATATAGTTTGAAACCACGATATCGCGCGGCATCGCCAGGGTGTAGCGCGGATCGAGGAAGGTCAGCTTCGGACTCGCCAGCGGATTGCGCACCAGCGTCAGCCGATCCAGCCCGCTCTGCGCAACGTGGATCTCTGGCGTGACCTCTGTGCCGCTGCCCGGCTCTGTCGGGATGCAGACGATCGGCAGCGGATGGGCGATCTTGGTGTTCAAAAGCGTCGCTTCGGCAATATCCTGCGCCGCCAAGAGCGCGATCCCTTTGCCGGTTTCCAGCGTGGCATCGCAGCCAACAGCGATCACAAAATCCACAGCGCTTTCGCGCGCCAGCGCAGCGCCCGCTTTGAGATTGCTGATCCCCGGGGCGATCTTTCGCGTGTGCAGATAGATCGTGCGTTTGATATCGTTAAAGTCCAGACAGAAGAGCACCTCCTGCTTGGCCGGATGGGCATCGTCAAGTCCTGCATCCATGACCAGCATGGCGTGCTTGCCCAGCCCGGCGATCAGCTCAGAATGCTCCGCCAGACCATCTTTCTGTAATATGACATGGGTTGGAAATTCGTAGTCCAAAAGCAACGGAAGTCGCCTCCTTTTTCGTGAAATTCCACTCCCTATATTATCCCCTATTCTTGTAGTAATTGCAATCATTTTTATTCGGAGAAAGTTGACAGAACAGGGAAAGCTGTTCCGCCGGCAAAAGATCGCGCGAAAAAATCAGCACAGCAAGAGGCGCCGTGCTGATCGGGGATTATTTTCTTCCTTTATAGCAGACCTCGCCCCAGTCGAGCGTGGCTTTCCCGTTTGTCCAGCCAGCGATCTGCTCTGCGGCGGATTGCTCTGCGTCGGCGGGAATGAAGAGGTGGTAGTGCACCTTGTCGTCGTAGACAGTGTCGTCCAACAGCCAGTCTGTGTGCTCGAGCTGGTGGCTGACAGCGCCCTGGAAGGTGTAGTCGCAGGTGAGGCTGAGCGCGCGGTGTCGCGTCCAGGTGGTGACGCGCGCCGCTTCCAGCGCAACGACAGCACCGCGCGTGTAAGCGCGGATGAGCCCGCCGGCGCCGAGTTTGACACCGCCGAAGTAGCGCACAACGCCGCAGACGATGTCCGTCAGCCCTTCTTTTTTCAGCACCTCGAGCATCGGCACGCCCGCCGTGCCGGAAGGCTCGCCGTCGTCAGAAAACCGCATCGCGAGTCCGCCGGCGCCGATGATCCAGGCCGAGCAGACGTGTGTCGCCTGCGGGTGCAATTCGCGCAGCTCAGCGATAAAAGCGCGCGCTTCTTCTTCTGAGGACACAGGCAGCGCATAACCAATGAAGCGCGATTTCTCGATGATAAATTCTGCTTCGCCATAGCCCGCCACGCTTTTGTATTCGTCCGGCGAACGGGGATCGAGGGGGTTCATGGTTGTTTCACCTTGCTTTCGTTCATTTAAGGTAGGAGGTAGCCCAATGCGTTCCACAGGAACACATTGGGGCCGGCGCGCTATGCTTGCCGGCAGGTAGGAGGTAGGAGGTGAAAAAAGCGACACGAACTGGATGTTCGTGTCGACATTTTTGCGCAATGACGGAGAATCGTGTTTTCGCTGTTCTGCAAAACCTCCTACCTCCTACCTGCGAGTGAGTGAAACGAGCTCGCCCCTGCAGGGGCTACCTCCTACCTGAGCTGACGCTCAGGCGTTGTCCGTTTCTTCGATGTAGTAGAGCACGTAAGCGCGTTCAGGATCGGTGTTGATCTTCTCCATGTATTCAGGGGAGAGGGAGACTTCGCCGATGAGGTTGAATGGGCTTTCGAAGTCAAAATCTTCTTCTTCGGTGCACTTGCAGATATCGAGCTGTGCGTTTGGATCTTCGTCTGGCTTGACGCCGAGGGCGATGAACTGCGCCTTGGCGTCTTCGGCGCTGTCAGCGAAGATGATGTGGGTGTTGGTGGTATGTTGCATAGAAAATGCCTCCTTCAAACTTTTATCGTCTATAGGGATTATACCACGAGATAGGTCGCCGTGGGCGAAAAAATTGGGAAAACTTTGCAAAGGTATTGATCTTTTGTATAATGGTGGAGATCACTGCGCAACAAGGAGGAGCCATGACACAGAAACATTACATACCGATCATCGATTATCTCAAAGCGTTCGCCATCGTTCTGGTAACAACAACGCACTTTTTTACATACGACGAGAAAGATTTTCTGCTGTTTATCTACGTCATCCAGATGGGGATGCCGCTTTTCATGTTCATCTCCAGCTATAATTTCGCCATGAGCGCCACACGCCACGGCTTTACAAGCCTGGCCGATCTCTACGCGCCAGCCCAGATGAAAAAACATTTCGGCGCCATCCTGCCAGCGTATGTCCTGATGTTTGTGTTTGAATTTCTCTGGACAACGCTCGCCGGCAGCCGCTACAGCGTCGGCGACGTTCTCTCCGCATTCATCAGCGGCGGCCTGAACGGCGGCAGCCACGGCGGCTATTTTTTCTGCATCTACTGGCAGTTTTTGCTTTTTGCGCCGCTGCTTTATCTGCTCCTGCGCCGCTACCCAACGCAGACACTTTTCGCCGCGCTTGTCATCGACATGGTCTATGAATGGCTCGTCGGTGCCATCGATATTCCGCGCGATCTCAATCGCCTGCTGTTCGTTCGCTATCTTTTCATCGCCACCTTTGGCCTGTATTTCAATCTCTACCGCAGCCGCGTGCGTCTCTGGCTCGTTGGCCTTCTCGCCCTCGCCAGCCTCACGTATATCACCGCCCTCGAATTTTACGGCCTCGACTGGCCGCTCACCACCTATTGGCTCAACACCAATGTGTACGCCAGCTTTTATTATATCGCCGTCGCCGTTTTTGCCTTTCAGTTTCTCGAGTACAAAATGCTTCCCGGCCGTCTGCACGATCTCGTCAAACGCATTGGCCGCTCCACCTGGCAGATCTATCTGTTCCAGATGCTCTTTTTCCGACTCGGCTGGAGCGCGCCCCTTTCCGGCCTGCCGTTGGCCGCAGAAGTGCTCATCGGCGATGCGTTTTGCGTGGCCATGGGCTGTCTGTGGGCGTATACGGAAGGCCGCGCGCGAAAAAATTTGCGAAAATCGTAAAAATCCTGCAAAAAAAGCTTGCATGATCGCCCCTCATCCGCTATAATAATTCTTGCGTTGTTGGGGTATCGCCAAGCGGTAAGGCACATGGCTCTGACCCATGCATTCCTAGGTTCGAATCCTAGTACCCCAGTGCAGCACCTGTCCAATGGGACGGGTGCTTTTTTTGTATCTAAGCATTGACCATTTCCCGGCCAATCGGTATTATATTAGTAAGAAAAGGACGAGGTGAGAAGAATGTTTTCTGGAAAAAAAGTTGTTTTGACCAAGCCACAGATTCAGGATGCAGACGTGCTTCAGTCGTGGTATCTTAATAAAGAATTTCGCCAGCTCTACGACGGTTATACCGGCAACTCTCTGGAGATGATCATGGAAGAGATCCGCAACGGTTCGGATATTTCTGATCCGCACGCTACCCGCGTGAATTTCATCGTCTCCACCAAGCAAAAAGGCATCCCGATCGGCGTCGCTTCCATCTCGGACATCGATCGGCAGAATGGCCATGCCCGCATTTCTCTGGGCATCGCCGACACGTCCCGCCGTCTCGGATGGTATGGAATCGATCTCATGATCGTGCTCTGCGACATCGTTTTCTATCAGTTTGGTTTCAACCGCTGCTACATGTGCATCAACGACAACAACCAGCTCGCCATGCGCACCGCCAATAATTTTGGTTTTCGCATGGAAGGACAGCTGCGCAGCCACATTTTCACCGGCGGCGAATACGTCGACCAGTGGGTGCTCGGCCTGCTCAAGGACGAATACGAAAAAATTTCCATCGTCTCCCGCTGGAAAGCGAGACGGGAAAACTGACCGTTTTCCGATCATAATGGAACAGCACAGCGAACAGATCGCCGTGCTGTTTTTTTGTGCACGAAATTGGCAAAATGTCCATCTGTGCAGGTGCTTTGTGCGTGACAGGGAAAATGGCGCGTGGTATAATTGTAACATAATATAAAGAACGGATTCCTATAACAAAGGGGGAAGAACAGATGAAAAAATGGAGAAAAAAGAGTGTGAGCATGCTTTTGATCGTGCTCATGCTGGTGACGAGTCTCGGCGCGACAGCTGCGCCGCAGCCAGCGGAAGCGGCTGTGAGCGGGCAGACGATTGTCAACAAGGCGATGGAATATTGCGGCAAGGTGCCGTATGTTTCTGGCGGCACGAAAATTGACGGGACAAATCCTGGTGCTGATTGCTCGGGATTCATCTGCCGCATCTATGAAAAATTTGGCATCGATATGTGGGCACACCGCACGCAATTGCGAAAATGCGGCACCAACATCGGGACCGATCTGAACCAGGCCCAGCTGGGCGATATTATCTGGTTTGACAGCCATGTGGCGATCTACGCCGGCAAGAAAAACGGCGATCACATGATCGTTCACGAGACTGGCGGCGATTTCCAAAACGTCGTGTACACAAAAGTCAGCGTTGTTCGGGCAACGCTCAGAGGGATCATCCGCATTCCTGGCGTCAATGGCAACAGCGTGAGCACGCCGTCGGTGTCTTTCTCTGAGGCGACAGATCCTGACTACACATCGAAAGCCAGCATCAGCGATCGCAACGCTGTGCTCGTGCAAAAGATCACCAAGCCGAGCGGCACGAAAGTGACGAAGATGGGGATTATTCTCTACGACGGAAATCAGACGATAAAGAAATACAGCGAAAATGTGTCAAATGTCAAAGATTCGACCACGACCTACCATTCCTGGTTTGATATCAACAAAGAGCTCGGCATCACGCTGGAGCCTGGTCTGACGTATGGCTATCGCTTCTTCGGCGTTTTTAACGGCGTCGAGATCGAAGGTCCAAAGCGAACGTTCACAACAACCGGCAGTCCGGCGCACAGCAACAAAACCTTTGATGTCACATTCTACGCCAATCCGAACGGCACCACACAATATGGCAGTGAGTGCAGATATGGCGACTCGATCCTGAATGCTTTTTACGGTAGTTTTCCACCGGCACAGGTGGCAGACGGCTATCGGTTCGATTACTGGTATGTGATCGACGACAACGGTCAGAAGGTCACGATCGATATCCATTCGCTTTTCCGCTGGACGCATGACATCATCATTTATCCAGCGTATGTTGAAGGAAGCGAATCGCAGGAGCCAGAGCTTGAGCTGCCGCCACCGGATTATGTGGAAGTGCACAATGTCAACTTTGTCGACCCGGTGAATATGCTGAGCTACGGCAGCTACGAGATCACAAATGGTGATCGCTTCACGCTGCCGAGTCGCACGCCGACGCGCGATGGCTGCGAATTCGTCGGCTGGTTCACGAGCGTGAGCAGCGGCACGCAGATCACCGCGTCGACCATCGCCGATCTTGACGGCGACGCGACGTTCTATGCGCGGTTCCGCAAAGCAGCCGATACACCGGAGCCTGATCCGGAACCAGGGACCGAACCAGATCCAACGCCGACTCCGAGCGGCGATGTCAACATGACGCTCACCATCGGGAGCACAGCGTTGACGATCAATGGCAAAACGCAATCCATCGATGCTCTTGGTACTACGCCGATCATCAATAACGGTCGCACGCTTTTGCCGGTGCGTTCCGTTATCGAAGGCATGGGCGGCAGCGTCGATTACGACAACGACACGCGTGTTGTCACCCTCGTTGTGGACGGGCATTCGTTGTATCTGATGCTTGACAGCAAAATGGCCTGGGACAGCAGGAACGATTATTATTTGATGGATGTTGCACCGGTTTCCATCGGTGGTCGCACGATGCTGCCGATTCGTTTCGTTGTGGAATATTTCGGCGGACAGGTATTCTGGGACAATAGCAGCCAGACAGTGACGATCGTGAAATGATTTTGCGAGAAAAATATCGTCTGAGCAGGGCCTGGACGATGTTTTCTTACTTGCACCACGCGCCCCTATTCGCTACAATATAACAGGGTTCTGGCGGCAGTCGCGAGACGCTGCACGGACACCTGTTTTTTTATTGCGTTTCATCACGACCACAAGCCACCTGGAGCGGACAATGCCCGGGATGGATCGCGTGCAGAACGCGATCCTGGCGAGAAAAAGCTAGGAGGAAAATTATGAGTGAACGAAACAAGAAAACCAGAAGCAAACAAAAACTGACGACACGCCGCATGGTCATGGGCGGGGTTTTCGGCGCCATCTGTGTGGTGCTGGGCGTGAGCGGGATCGGGATGATCCCGGTGCCAAATCTCACAGGCCGCGCCACGATCATGCATGTGCCGGTGATCCTTGCGGCGGTCCTGGAGGGGCCGCTGATCGGCGGCTTCACAGGACTGATCATGGGCGTCTACAGCCTGATGACAGCTTCCCTGGTGCCGGATCCGATCGTGACGATCCTGCCGCGCATTCTCATCGGCGTCGTCAGTGGTTTTGTTTATAAAGCCTTTGGCCGCCATCATATGCTGGGCGCGGCCTTTGCCGGCATCTGCGGCACGATCACGAACACCGTCGGCTATCTGGGTCTGGCGATCCTGTTTGGCTATCTGCCAGCGGCGGTGTGGATCGCTTCGCTGCCGCAGTTTATTGTCGAGCTCATTTTGGCGACGGTGCTGACAGTGGCGCTGGTGCGCGTCATCCTGCGCGCGATGCCAAACTACGGAGAAGAAAGAAGATAAAAAATGGAATGGAGGAAAGCGCAATGCTTTTAGCCTTTGATACAGGGAACACCAACGTCGTCATGGGGGTTTATGAGGGCGACCGGCTTTTCTCGAGCTGGCGCTTCGCCACCGACGCACGCCGCACCGCCGACGAGTACGCGGTGCTCTGCCGCGATTTTTTCGCGACGAAAGGCCTCGGCTTTGAGGCCATCGATCAGATCATCATTTCGTCTGTCGTGCCAGATCTCACCCGCACGCTGGTGCGCATGTGCGAGGTTTATTTTGGCATCGCGCCGCTCCTCGTTGAAGCCGGTGTGAAAACCGGGCTGAAGATCCGCTACGAAAATCCCAAGGAGCTTGGCGCCGACCGCATCGTCAACGCCGTCAGCGGCATCGAGCGCTACGGCGCGCCGCTGATCATCGTCGATTTCGGTACAGCGACCACGTTCTGCGCGATCAATGCCGACAAGGAATACCTCGGCGGCGCCATCACCGCAGGCATCGGTATTTCCATGGAATCGCTCTTCAGCCACGCTGCCAAGCTGCCGAAGGTTGAGCTTGTGGCGCCGGATCAGGTCATCGGCCGCACCACTGTGGATGCAATGAGCTCTGGCCTCGTGTTCGGCTACGCCGATCTCGTCGACGGCATGATCGCCCGCATCGCCCGCGAAATGGGCAGCACGCCGGAGGATATTTTCGTCGTCGCCACCGGCGGCCACAGCGAAACGATCTGCGTCAACTGTCGCTACGTCAACACCATCGATCCCATGCTCACCCTCGAAGGCCTGCGCCTGATCGCGCTGCGAAACAAAGGAGGCCGCCGTCATGCTTGACGTCTGTCTGCTCGGCTGCGGCGGCATGATGCCGCTGCCCAAGCGCTTTCTCACCGCGCTGCTCGTGCGCCACGAAGGCTCGAATGTGCTCATCGACTGCGGCGAAGCCACGCAGGTGGCGCTGCACATGAGCGGCTTCAGCACGAAAAACATCGACCACATCCTTTTCACCCACTACCACGGCGACCACGTTGGCGGGCTGCCAGGGCTGCTCATGACCATCGCCAACAACCATCGCACCGAACCGCTGCATCTCTGGGGCGGCAAAGGGCTTGAGCGCATCGTGCGCGGGCTCACCGTGATCTGCGGACCGCTTCCGTTCGAGCTCGTGCTGCATGAGCTGCCGTTCAAGGAACCATCCACGTTCACCACCGGTGCGCTGGAATGGACCACCCAGCCAGTGAAGCACCGCGTGCCTTGTCTCGCCTACAGCTGCCATCTGCCGCGCGCCGGCCGTTTCGACGTGGAGCGGGCGAAAGCCTGCGGCATTCCTGTGCAGCTTTGGAGCATTCTGCAAAAGGGCGAGCGCGTTGAGCACGACGGTAAGACCTTTCAGCCAGAGGACGTGCTCGGTCCGACGCGTCGCGGTCTGCGTCTGAGCTATGCCACCGACTGCCGCCCAGCGCCGGCGCTCGCCGAGCTTGTACGCGAGAGCGATCTTTTCGTCGCCGAAGGGCTCTACGGCGATCCCGCCAAACAGCCCGACGCTGCCGCCAAGGGCCACATGGTCTACACAGAAGCAGCCGCCCTCGCTCGCGAAGCGAACGTGCGCGAGCTTTGGTTCACCCACTACAGCCCGGCCATGCTCAATCCCAAAGAATTTCTGCCGCAGGCGCGGGAGATCTTCGAAAACTGCCACGCCGGCCACAATCTCAAGACCACCACGCTGCGTTTTGACGAAAAATAATTTTCAACGCACAATCAACAACTCGCTGTTGACAGCCGTCAGCGCCGGATGATATACTTTCATCAACCCAAATTGCAAAGGGGAGTAGCACTGGCCCTCGCGCCAGAGACAGCGTCGTCACCTCGTGATCTTCACCGGTGCTGTCATAGAAGGAATGACCTTTGATTGCAAGACCTTTGCCTTCCTTGTTGGTATGCAAGAAAGGCAAAGGCCTTTTTTGTGCAAAAAACGTCATTTGTAAAGGAGAAAAACAATGGATCTCACACTCTTAGGCGCATTGGACACCGGGATGATCATCCAATATCTCTTCGTCCTCGTCATGCTCGTTGCCATGGAAGGGCTGCTCTCCGCCGACAACGCCCTCGTGCTCGCCGTCATGGTGCGGCCGCTGGCGCCGAATCTGCGTCAGAAAGCGTTGTTCTACGGTCTCGTTGGGGCTGTCGTGCTGCGTTTCGTCGCGCTCTTCTTCGTCTCGTTTCTCGTCAATATCTGGCAGGCGCAGGCCATCGGCGCAGCGTATCTGATCTACGTCGGGCTGCACAACATCTACAAATACCAGAAAGCCAAGGCCGAGACCGGCCAGGAATCTTCCAAAGAAAAACTGCCGGAAGATCCTGAGCGCAATTACATCTACAGCAAAAAAGAATTCTGGAAAGTCGTTGCCAAGGTCGAGATCACAGACATCGCCTTCGCCGTCGATTCCATTCTCGCAGCCGTTGCGCTCGCCATCTCCCTGCCTGAGACAGGCTGGGGCCACATCGGCGGCATGGACACCGGTCAGTTCCTCGTCGTGCTCATCGGTGGTCTCTGCGGCGTCGTGCTCATGCGTTTTGCCGCCACGATCTTCGTCAAGCTTCTTGACAAACGTCCAAAACTCGAGCTCGCCGCTTTTCTGCTCGTCACCTGGGTCGGCGTGAAGCTCATCATCGTCACCCTCGCCCATCAGAATGTCGCCATCCTGCCGCATGATTTCCCAGAATCCACCCTCTGGCACGTCATCTTCTACGGCATGATGCTCGTCATCGCTCTCTGGGGCTGGTTCTCATCCAAGCCAAAGGAAGCGCCTGTCGACAGCGACGCAAAATAATCGCAAATCCCCAGCGCGCCTTGCACGGTCCGCCGCTCTCTCGGACCGGGCAGGGCCGCTGGTATTTATATCATCATCGCAAAAAAGGAGTTATCAACCATGGATCTGTTTTCAATCGGAGCGATGGACGCCGGCCTCTGGATCCAGTACATCGCCATCTTTTTCGTGCTCGTCGCCATGGAAGGGCTGCTCAGTGCCGACAACGCCCTCGTGCTCGCCGTCATGGTACGTCCCCTTTCGCCAAAGCTGCGCTCCAAAGCGCTGTTCTACGGCCTCATCGGCGCCGTCGTGCTGCGCTTCACTGCGCTCTTTTTCGTCAGCTTTCTCGCCAATGTCTGGCAGGCGCAGGCCGCTGGCGCCCTCTATCTGATCTACGTCGGCACCCACAATCTCTACAAGTATATGAAGGAGAAAAAAGAAGGCGGCGAAGATGAAGCGCACGAAAATCTCCCGACTGGCGAACCAGAGCACTATCTCCACAGCCGCAAGGATTTCTGGATCACCGTCGCCAAGGTTGAGTTCACCGACATCGCCTTCGCCGTTGACTCCATCCTCGCAGCCGTCGCCATGGCCATCTCGCTGCCGGCAACCGGCTGGGAACACATCGGCGGCATGGACGCCGGCGAATTCATCCTCGTGCTCTGCGGCGGTCTCTGCGGCGTCGTGCTCATGCGTTTTGCCGCGACGATTTTCGTCAAGCTCCTCGACAAACGGCCAAAGCTCGAGGTCGCTGCCTTTCTCCTCGTCACCTGGGTTGGCATCAAGCTCGTCGTCGTCACCCTCGCCCACGAAGCCATCGGCGTGCTGCCGGCAGATTTTCCGGAAAGTACCCTCTGGCACGTCATCTTCTTTGGCGTGATGATCCTCATCGCCCTCTGGGGCTGGTTCTCGTCCAAGCCAGACGACGCCGCCCAGAAATGAGGTGCACATGATCGATCTTTCCGCCAATCCCTATGTGCTCGCGCCCATGGCCGGCGTCACCGACAAAGCCATGCGCCTCATCTGTCGCCGCTACGGCTGCGGCCTTGAAGTGACAGAAATGGTCAGCGCCAAAGCCCTGCACTACAAAAATATAAAAAGCTTCGAGCTTTTTGATCTTACAGACGAAGAAGAGCCCATCAGCGTCCAACTCTTTGGCTCCGAGCCGGAGATCATGGCCGAAGGCGCGCAGCTCGCCGTCGCCGCTGGCGCAAAAATGCTCGACGTGAACATGGGCTGTCCCGTGCCAAAAGTCGCCAACCACGGCGAAGGCTCCGGCCTTTTGCGCACGCCTGAGACCGCCTTCGCCATCATCCGCGCCATGCGCGACGCCGTCGACGTGCCGCTTTCCGCGAAAATGCGCATCGGCTGGGACGAGCGCGATCCCGCCATCGTCGATTTTGCCCGCGGGCTCGAAGCCGCCGGCTGCGATTTCATCGCCGTGCACGGCCGCACCCGCGCCCAGTACTACACCGGCAGCGCCGACTGGAGCACGATCGCTGAGATCGTGCGCGCTGTGAACATCCTCGTTATCGCCAATGGCGACGTGGACAGCGTCGAAAGCGCCCGCGCCATCCGCGAAGTCACCGGCGCCGCCGGCGTCATGGTCGGGCGCGGCGCCCTTGGCCGTCCGTGGCTGTTCGCCCAACTCCTCGCCGATCATCGCGGCGAACCCATCCCACCGGAGCCGGATCTCCACGAGCGCGCCCAGGTCATGCTCGACCACGCCGCCCTCGCCGTCCGCTACAAAGGCGAGCGCATCGCCATGCAGGAAATGCGCAAGCAGATCGGCTGGTACGTCAAAGGCCTGCCCCACGCCGCCGCCCTGCGCCGCGACGCTTGCACCATGAACACCTTGGGCGACTTGCGCACGCTGCTTGAGCGCGAAGGATTTTTGACAGCATAGAATTGTGTCACTTGAATGGGAGAGAAATTTTTTCCGGTGAAAAGAAAACCCTGTTTCGGGTGTATTGCCTGAAGCAGGGTTTATCTATAGTCAGAGTACGGCTCCGTTTTGCAGAGCCGTGTTTTTGTGCCTGTAATTAGCTGAGATAGTAAAGAAAGGCGCGCAATTTTGCCTGCGCAGTGTCGTCCTGATCATCGTCCAGGGCGAGAGTGAGATGAGGAAGGTTGGCGGCGGCGCCGGTCATTTCCAGGACGGTGGCGGTGTTCTCATAGCGCGGGGCGAGGCTGATTACGCCGCGTGTTGTTTGCGCGAGGGCGCAGGCCTTAGCCAGGCGGTAGCGGCCGCCGGCGCCGGCAAAACGCGGCAGCGTTTGATCGGCAAGGGCACGCAGGTTCTGGTGGTCGCCTGCGAAGCTGCTGCGCGCATGAAGGTGAAAGGCGAGATCACTGCACAGCTCGCGCCAATCGACAGGAACGTTTATACCGGCGTCCTGCCAAAGCATGAGCAGGTATTCCGAGAGTGGCGCTCGAGAGAGTGCCCAGCCTTCTCGCTCAAGCTGAGCAGGCAGGCCGCCGTTGAGGGCAAAGAGGGTGAGCGGTTCACCAACCAGGCCAAGACGCCGTGTGCCTGCAGAGAGCGCTCCAATTTCTGCGGCGAGCTGGCGCAGGGCCTTGGCATCGGGAATATTTTGCGGCGCCAATTGGGCACGGGCCTCTGGCGGGGCGCAGAGCAGAAGATCTGCTGTAAGCAGGGCGCGGAAAAAGCGTTCTGGTTCGGGCAGCGTCTGAGGCAGGGTTTCAAGCTGCGGTGCCACCAGCGTCACATGACTGAGGCCGCGGCGCGCAAGCACAGCGCTGATTGCCCAGGCATATTGCCCGTCGGCCTCGGCGCCCTGGGTGCTTGGCACGAGCACCTGAAACGGTCGGGATTCTCGTTCGGCGGCGGCCAAAGTGGCGCCGAGAAGCATGGCGTAGGGGAGGTATTCCTTGCTTGTGGTTTCAGTGCGGCCTAGGCGCAAAGCTTCTGCATCGAGGGGGAGCACACGGGTTTCCAGCTGCCAGGCCTGGGTGGCGTAGTTACAAAGGTAAGGGGTAAATGGTGCCATTTCTGGCAGATAGAGCGGCCCGCCGTCTGGATGCGGCGTTGCGGTTACAGAAGGCTGTTGGGTGCGCACATCGGTGAGAGAAAAATCTGGCGCAAGCGGCAAGGTTGGGCGGTTTTCCAGACTGTGCAGAAAGGCTTCGATGCGAGTGATGACGCCGACCGGAGAGAAATGTTCGTCAACTTCGATCTGTAAGTAGGGTTTGCTTGCCATTTCCTGGCGGAAAAGTGTCTGAAGCATGGTGTCCGGGCCGCAGCCATGATTGGTGAGATAGACGGCGTAGAGGTTTGGGTGGTGTGCCACCAGCTTGGCGCCAGAGACGATGTGCTGACCAAACGGCCAGTAAAGGTTCGGATGATCTTGGGCGATGTCGAGGTCGTGGGCCGGCAGGTGTGAGAGGGTGATGACCTTGTGGCCGCGTTCCAAAAGCAGGCGGGGAATGCCCATATTGAGAACAGGGTCAGAAAGGCCGTAGTTGCGTGTGATGAGTACGAGCACCTTTTCGTCCGGCGCCAATCCTTCGAGCAGAGCTTTACCTTGCTTCTCGACGGCGGCAGTGTGTTTGCGTACAGCCATGGCGCCGGCCATGAGCGCTGGCAGCAGACGTGGTTTGGGGATGTCGAGCACCTTGCCGAGCGTGAGCATGGCGCTGGCCATGGCTTCCTTGCCAAAGTCCAGATCAAAGACAGGGCTCAGCAGCGTGATTCCGCGTTCTTCCAATTTTAGGGCGCGGGCGGCCAAAAGCGGTGCTGTTTGCATGTAGACACAGCCGTAATTGTGTTCGACGCGAGAGGTTTCGTGGCGCATCGTGTGAATTTGCGGAATGAAGATATAATCTACGTTTTGTTCTGCCAGCCAGGCCATGTGCCCATGCAGAAGTTTGACAGGATAGCAGGTTTCGGCCTGCGCAGTGTTTTGCGCCAGCCGAATAATCTCTTCGTTGCTTGCCGGAGACAGGAGCACGTTGAACCCGAGGTTTTTGAAAAAAGTGTTGGCCATCGGGAAAAATTTATGGAGCATCAAAGCGAAAGGCACGCCGACCGTCTTTTTGCCAGAGACCGGCGTTGGATCGTAACCCGCCAGCAGGAGCGCACCAGTTTTTTCGTAGAAGGCAATGTTCTGCTGCACGGCTGGTGGCAGAGCGGTCTCTTCGCCAGCGCTGGTGTCGAATCCATGGAAGCGGGACGGGCCTTCTGCCGCCTCCAGAGCGAGCAACGCTGCGCCGTAAGCACCACTGATGGAAAAACATGGCGAGACATGCAGACGCTTGCCGAGGACCTGACTGAAGGCGGCAACAATGCCTGGGTTGTAGGCGACGCCACCCTGAAGAACGACGCAGTTGCCGACGGTTTTGTTTGCTACGACCTTGTGCAGATAGTTGCGCACGATAGAATGGCAGAGCCCGGCGCTTACATCCGCTGCCGAGGCACCGCGTGCAAGCGATGTTTGTATGGCCGTTTCGATAAAGACGGTGCAGCGTTCGCCCAAAGCTGCCGGGGCCGCGGCTTTAAGGGCGAGGGCGCCGAAATCAGCCAAAGAGATGCCCATGCGCGCCGCCTGTTCTTCCACAAAGGAGCCTGTGCCGGCGGCGCAGATCTTGTTCATTTGAAAATCGACGACCTTGCCATCGCGCAAAGAAATGTATTTTGAATCCTGGCCGCCGATTTCAAAGACCGTGTCGGCCTTTGGCACCCAGGCTGTGGCAGCGCGTGCCTGAGCGGTGATTTCGTCGCGCACCACATCGGCGCCAATGAGCCGGCCAATGCGTGCGCGTCCAGAGCCGGTGACACCGACAGCGAGAAAAGGCACCTCGCCATAGCGCCTGCGGATATTTTCCAGCCCCTGGCGCACGGCGGCCTCAGGATCGCCGGCGGTGCGCAGATACTGCAGATCGATGAGGCTGCCATCTGGCGATACGAGCACCAGATCTGTGCTTGTGGAGCCAATGTCAATGCCGAGCACGCAGCCCTGCGGCGGGATTGTGCCGCTCGTTTCAGGATCGGCGAGGCGCAGTACCTCTGGCAGCAGGAGCGGCGGCAGACTTGGCAGCGGCGCGGCAGGCGGCAGATGGCTCAGACTGAGCGCCAATGCTTGGACAGAGCAGGTCGTTAGCGTCTGCGCCGCCAAGGCGGCTCCTACAGCGCCCACATGGTCGAAATGCGGCGGCAGCAGGAGATCTTCCTCGTCTAAGGCGAAGACAGCACGCACTGCCTTCAGCACGCCAGGATTATGCCCCACACCACCAGCCAGCGCCAACGGTTTCTCCACAGGCAAACTGCGCACGATCACCGCCTTGTAATTGCGCACCATGGCATAGCAAAGGCCAAGAAGAATGTCATCCACCGGTACGCCTTCCTGCTGACGGTGGATGATGTCCGTCTTGGCGAAAACGGCACAGCGCCCGGAAAGGCGCGGAATCGACTGCGCTTTTGCAACGTGCGCAGCATAGTCTTCGAGCGCCAGGCCCAGACGCGACATCTGATCTTCGAAAAAGGAACCGGTTCCACCGGCGCAGTGTTCGTTTACCGCAAAGCGCGGCGGTGTGCCGCGGCCCAATCCTGTGAGAAAACGTGCGTTTTGACTGCCCACCTCGATGAGCGCGCGCGCATCCGGGGCCAGCAACGCGATCCCTTGCTGCAGTGCGGGGATCTCGTCGAGCGCTGCCAAGCTGGGGCAGTTTTCTTGCAAACGTCCGCCCATGCTGCCCGTGAGCACCACCGGCGCCTGCGGCCAGGCTTGCGCTAGCTCCGTCAGCAGCTTTTGCGCTGCCTGGGTCACATCGCCATGATGGCGTACAGCGCGCGTTTTTGCGACAGCGCCATCAGCAAGAACCGCTGCCTTGATTGTGGCGCTGCCGCAGTCCACCCCGATGCTAAAAGCTTTATCTTTCACGTGAATCCTCCCTTTCCTTCATTTGACAATAGGGTTCGTTTAAGCTACAATGGAATTATCGTAAACTAACTGTAATCCATAGCAAACCTGCTGTCAGTTGCCACAGCAACACGGAGGGATAAGATGAAGCGAATCATAGATGTCATGTGCCGCTGCCATCTCTTCGATGGCATCCCGGAAGATAAGTATAAGAATGTGTTGAACTGCCTGAATGCGCAGCTAAAGACTTACGCCAAGGACGCTGTCATCCTGCACATTGGCGAACAGCAAGGGCGGCCTGGTGTGGTCGTCTCAGGTACGCTGCGCCTAGCCCTTTACAGCGAGGACGGCAACCTGCTCACCATCGACCGTCTCAGCGTCGGGCAGATCTTCGGCGAGACCCTGGCTTGTGCCAAAAAGCAGGAAAGCCCCGTGCAGATCGATGCTTTGAGCGACGCCGAAGTGCTCTATCTCAGCTTCGATCCGCTTCTTCTTGAACAAGGGGCCAGCTGTCCGCACAAAATGCAAGTGACGGCCAATCTGCTGCGAGAGATGGGCCAGGGCGATCTCGTGCGCATCCAAAAAATGCGCATCCTTGCGCAAAATCGCCTGCGCAACAAGCTCAAGCTCTATCTTCAAAGTCTGGCCATCGGATCGGAGGGCGATCTCTGCCTGAACATGGGCCGCAGCGAGCTTGCCGAATATCTCTGCGTTGATCGCAGCGCCCTCTCGCGTGAGCTTAGCCGCATGCAGAAAGAGGGCATCCTCACCGTCCAGGGGCAGCACGTGCATATGCTGGACAAAGGTTTTCTCGAATAAATGGATTGGTGCAAAAATCCGGTTGACGTTGCCATAGCAACGGACAGCCGGATTTTTTTGTGGAATAATGCATGCAAGGTTCGCGGAGGCTAATCTTCGCGCCGGAAAATGCATAAGAAAAGGAGAATCCCCCATGAAACGTAAACTTGCTTCCCTTCTGATTGTCGCGACAATGCTCTTTACGCTTGCCGGCTGCGGCGGTGGCACTGCAGCCAACGAAAGTGCGGCGACGGAAAATTCTGCCGCCAGCGAAAGCGAATCAGCTGCATCCGCAGAAGCCACCACCATTTCTGTCGGCGTGCCGACCGCGCCGCCGGCTTTGCCCGTGCTTCATATGATCGAGGACAACCTTCTCGGTGAGGATGTGACCATCGAGCTTGCCACCTGGAATGCACCGGAAGAACTTCTGGCCATGGTCCAGGGCGGCGAGCATGATCTCTACGCCTTTCCGCTCACCGTCGTCTCCACCCTTTATAATAAAGGGATGGATGTGCGGTTGATGAACGTCAACACCTGGGGCGTCACCTATTTCATGACCACCGATCCAGACTTCACCAGCTGGAGCGATCTTGCCGGCAAGACCGTTTACGTGCCGCTGCAATCTTCGCCGCCAGATGCCTTGACCCAGTATTTCCTCAATGAAGCAGGGCTCACCGTTGGACAGGATGTGCAGATTGTCTACGCCAGCACCGCCGAAGTGGCCTCGCTGCTCGCTTCTGGCGAAGCCCAGTATGCCACCTTGATCGAACCGCAGGTCACCTCCGCCATGAAGCAGAACAGCGATGTGCGCCGCGCGCTCAGCTTTGAAGACGAATGGCAGCGCGTCACCGGAACCGACACCATGATTCCAAATGCCGGCTTCGGCACCACCCAGCGTTTCCTTGATGAAAATCCAGAGCTTGCTGCCGAGTTCCAGGCCGCCTACGAAGAAAGCGTGCAGTGGGTGCTCGACAATCCAGCCGAGGCTGCTGCCCTTGCGGAAAAATACCTTGATATGAACGCCACAGTCGTGGAAGCGGCCATTCCAACCATGGGTCTCACCTTCAAGAGCGCCGAAGACGCCACGCCGGAGCTTGACGACTTTTACCAGCTTCTCTACGATTTTGATCCATCAATGATTGGCGGCGAACTGCCAGATGAAGGCATGTTCTATGCCGGCTAAAGCAGCGCTGTGGCTGCGCCGGCTGCTCGGCGCGGGCCTGCTTTTGGCAGTATGGCAGCTCGCTTCGCTGCATTTTCCGCCGCTTGTCGTGCCCCCCATTTCCTCAGTGCTGGAGCGACTTGTGATCCTGGTGCAGGATCCAGCCTTTTGGCCTACTGTGGGCACAACCTTACTGCGCCTTATTGCTGGACTTGGCATCGGTATAGCCATCGGTGCTGTGCTGGGGCTGCTTTTTGGCCTGTCGCGCAGCGTGGAAGACATTGGCATGCCCTTCATCCATGTGCTGCAGTCTGTGCCGCCGGTCTGCTGGGTGGTGTTGGCCCTCGTTTGGTTCGGTTTCAATGGCCGGCCTTGCGTGTTTATCGTTGCCACCGCCACCATCCCGACCGTTGTCATCAACCTCTGTCACGGTGTGCGCAGCGTAGACCGCGACCTTCTCGAAATGGCGCGGCTCTATCGTTTTTCTCGCTGGAAGACCCTGCGGCATATCACCCTGCCTTCAATCCGGCCGTATTTTCGCTCCGCCCTTGAGATCGTCATCGGCGGCGGTTGGAAACTTGCCGTCATGGGTGAAGTGCTGACCACCTCCAGTGGCATTGGCGGCGCCATCACCACCGCCCGCCTTAATATTGAGCCAGATGCCATCATCGCTTGGTCCATCTTGCTCGTCCTTGGCTGCTTTGCCACGCAGAAACTGCTGCGCATCCTCTTTTGCCGAAAGGAGACTCGCCCATGCTGACCCTAGAACACGTCTCGAAAAGCTACGGCGGGCTGCCTGTGCTCAATGATCTTTCGCTTACCCTTTCCGAAGGCGAGATCCTTGCCCTCATCGGGCCCTCGGGCTGCGGCAAAAGCACCCTGCTCAACATCATCTCCGGACTTGTTCGTCCAGATGCGGGCAGCGTCAGTGGCGCCGATGTCAAGATGAGTTATATGTTTCAGAGCGCGCGGCTACTGCCCTGGCGTACCGTGCGCGAAAACATCCGCATCGTCCGCCAGGATGCTGCAGAAGAGGAAGTCGCTGCCATCATTGCCGCCGTTGGCCTGCAAGGCTTCGCCGACTACTACCCCGGGCAGCTTTCTGGCGGCATGGCCCGCCGCTGTGCCCTGGCCCGTGCCTTTCTCTTTGGCGGCGCCATCTTTCTCATGGATGAGCCTTTCTCCGGACTCGACTATGGCATTCGCATGGAAATGGTTGATATGCTCCTTTCCATATGGCGGCGCGAAAAGCCAGGCGTGCTCTTTGTCACCCACGAAATCGATGAAGCCCTTACCGTTGCGACCCGTATCGCCATTCTTTCCGACCGGCCAGCCAGCGTCTGCCACAGCTTCACCCTTCCCGGCGCCGAAGGCCGCGACGCCTCCGCACCTGAGCTTTCCGAGATTCGCCGCGAAATCATCCACCACATCACCCACTGAAAGGAGCGCCTTATGGACACCCTTCGTAATCTACCCCTCGAGACACCCCAGCCCCTCGCCGACCTCATTGCTATTCAGCCAGGCAGCGTTGTCAGCATGGCTCTCTCAAGGAGCGACCATTGCCAGATGACCCTGCTTGCCTTTGCTGAGGGAGAAGGTGTCAGCGAAGAGCGCTACTTCGGCGACACCCTCTACCTCGTTCTTGAAGGCGCCATGACTCTGCGGCAGCAAGGCATGCGCCACACCCTGCAGAGCGGCGACGGCCTGCTCATCCCAGCAGGCACCAGCCACGCCATCGGCGGTGCAGGGCCTTTTAAAATTTTGCAGATCACCCTACAATAACCCACACACGGAGGAATCATCATGGAACAAGTCATTAAAAACATCCCTCATGCCCAGCCCATCCCCCTGGCAGAACAAGTGCAGACCGAACCTGGCAAAGTAGTCAGCCGCACCCTTGCCCAGCAGCTAGGCTGCGGCATCACCCTTTTTGCCTTCGATGCCGGTGAATCCATCAGCACCCACGCCGCTCCCGGCGATGCCATGACCACCATCCTCGAAGGCACCGCCGAAATCACCATCGACGGTACCCCACACATCCTTCAGGCAGGCCAGGCCATCGTCATGCCAGCCGGCATTCCTCATGCCGTCAAAGCTATTACCGCATTCAAAATGTATCTCGTTGTTGTTAAAGCATGATTCATACGGCTCCGTTTTGCGGAGTCGTGCTATTTTGTGTCTGTAATTAGTTGAGATGTGACGCCACGGCTGACTTTTGCTTGGTTATTGTATCGGTATAGGGATTGTGGTTTTTACTTACCACCGAATGGCGCGATGCTCACCATCTGTTCGATCATCGCTGTCGTTGGTTGGCGAGGGCTTGTGCATTCGAAAAATGAGGTGAAAGGACTTTAGCGCGAAGGCGTAGAAATTCACGCGTGACATTCGCCGCGATCTGCGCTATGATTAAACCAACGAAAGGAGGCGAAGGACGGGCGCCTGGTTTTATTAGTGATGTGTGGCGGCGCTCGTCTGCTTACGATGTTTGAACGGTTGAAAGAAGCGAAGAACACTGCGATTGATCTGGCGCTGGCGTTTGTGCAGCTGGGCTGCGCGGTGATTTTGCTAGCGCGCATGGTTAAGAGAAAGTGAGGCGCGGAGGATGGAGCGAATCATAAATCGCGTGCTTTACTACACGCTGCAGGCGACATTCTGGCTGACGGCGGCGCGCTTGGTGCTGCGCGTGGGCCGGAAAATGCTGGGCAAAAACTGAACACAATGCAACGAAAAACGACCTCGACGGGCGCTGGCCTGTCGAGGTCGTTGGCGTTTGTGGGGTCAGTGGGTGAGGGTGTGCGGGAGCACGCCAAACTGTTTGCGGAATGCATCAGAAAAATGGCTGACGTTGGTGTAGCCAACCTGAAACGCGGCCTGGCTGACGTTGCAGTCGCCGTGCGCGAGCAGATCGTAGGCTTGCTCGAGGCGTTGGGAGCGGATGAACTGGTAGACGGTCTGGCCGTAAATCTGCTTGAAGAGGCGTTTCATCTTGCAGTCGTTCATCTGAATCATGCGCGAGAGCTCGTGGAGCGACGGCGGCGCGTCGAGGCGTTCGAGCAAAATGTCGCGTGCGTTTTGCAGGCGTTCGCGATCGGTGCGGCTGCAGGCTGGCGCGGTGTCGTCTGCGCTGTCGCCGGCGAGATGGGCGATGTTGATGGCGAGGAGCTCGAGGATGTGGCTTTCGAGCATGAGCCGGTTGAGTCCGCCTTCGCCGTCAGCGAGCAGCGTGCCGATTTCATGCAGGAGCCGCGCCTCGCGGACATCGTGGCGAAAATGATGATAGGGATGGGCGGCGTCGCGCAGCGCGCGAAAATGCAGCGTGTCGCGGCCGGTGGCGGCGCGGCAGAGGGCGTCGAAACTGTCTGGCGTGATCCAGAGGGAGTAGAGCTCGACTTCGTCGCCGCAGTCGTATTCTGAATAGCCGGTGGCGGTATCGTGGAAGCCGAGATGAGAATAGCCGGGTGTGATCTCGATGGAGGTGCGGCCGAGCTCGCTGTAGAGGGTGCTTTTGCAGCTGTAGGCGAGTTCGACGAGAGGTGCGGTGACGGAGGCTCGCCGGGTGAGACGGCTCGGCAGAATGCCCGCCGAGCGCCAGAGCTGAACGCCTGGACGAACCTCGATGCGCTTATTGGGGAAAACGGATGAAAACTCAGAGCTGAGTGGAAGCGGGGACATGGCAGAGCCTCCTTTGTTGATTGTTGGGATAAGAGTATCCTTATCTTACAGTATAGTTAGCAAAAGCTAATGCGTCAAGAGCACTGCAGGAAAAAAATCCCGCTCGGGGCAGAGAGTTTCCGTTTTGGGGCAGAAGTAAAGAAGTAAGCCGAGGTATACTCTGTTTAGTTGCAAAAGTCTAACTTGCTTTTGCTGATTAAAGAACGGGAGGAATCATAATGAAAAAAGTGTTAGCGATACTCATGAGCCTGGTCATGATGGTGGGCCTTGCGGCCTGCGGCGGGGGCTCGTCGGACAGTGGCAGCGCAGCGGCTGAGGGCGCATCGGCGCCGGCAGAGAGCGCGACTTCTGAAAGCGGAACGATCACTGTCGAAGATATGAAAGGCACGGTGGAGATTCCGGCAGATCCACAGCGCGTGGTGGATGTTTCCGGATCGGCAGATGAGCTGATTATCCTTGGCGTGCCGTTTGTGGGCTCGGCGAACACGAGCATGTTTGACGGTGTCACAGTGCCGGCAAATCTGCAAGAATATTTCACAGAGAACGGCGTGGAGACAGTCGGTAACTACTCAGGCTCTGTTGGCGAGCTGAATCTCGAAAAAATTGCTGAGCTGGAACCTGATCTTATTATCATGAACATTCGCCACGAAAAAGTTTACGATCAGCTTAAGGAAATCGCCCCAACGGTGATGCTTGACGACGACATGAACTATGTCAACTGGAAAGGCCGTTTCCAGCAGCTCGGCGAATGGTTTGGCAAGGAAGATGTTGTGGAAGACTGGCTCGCTGACTACGAGGTGAAGGCCAAAGAATTTGGCGATCAGGTGCGCGCCGTCACTGGTGACGAAACCTTCGCTGTGATTGAGAAAAATTCCGTGCGTACAGGTTCCTACTATGTCTACAGCACAGGCGGTCCTGGTGAACTCGTTTACGATGCGATGGGGCTGCCGGCCTCCTCCGGCGTGCCTGTGGATGTCTGGGGTGAAGTGGTCGACGCGGAATATTTCGCGAACATCGACGCGGACCACATCTTCTTCTTCAGCGATGACGGCACCATCGGCGACACAGGAGATCTGCCATCCTGGCAGAATCTGAAAGCGGTGCAGAACGGCAACGTTTACTGCGACAAGAACGAGATGCAGTACGACCTGGCGTTCATGCCGAACGGCAAGCTGACTTATATGGAACAGATGGCGAACGCCGTCATTAATCATGAAAACGTCGACAAATAAGCAGCACACGCGCGAGCGATCCACGGCTTCCGGGCAGTGGATTCGCTCGCGCTCGGCATACGCAGGATTTCTGGCGGCGTTGGCTCTGGCGCTTGTGGCGAGCATGTTGCTGGGTGTGAGCGTGGGCGTGGCCGGCGGCGATTTGGGCGCGTTTCTTGCGGCGCTTGGCGGCGAAACGCCTCAGGCACTTTCAGAGATCATGCTTGAGATGCGCCTGCCGCGTGTGCTGGCGGCGGCGCTCACTGGCGCAGCATTTGCGCTGGCGGGCGCGGTCATGCAGGGGATTACGCGCAATCCGCTGGCGGATTCCGGGCTGTTGGGCATCAATGCCGGCGCCTGTTTTCTTGTGGCGCTGTGCACGGCGCTGTTGCCGCAGCTTTCGTCGCTGGGGATGATGAGCGCGGCCTTTTGCTGCGCGGCGATGGCTGCAGCGCTGGTGGCGGGATTTGGCATGCAGAAGCACAAAACGTCGCCGCTGCGGCTGATTCTCGCTGGCTCGGCGGTGTCGGCTTTTTTGACGGCGCTGAGTCAGGGCATTGCGCTGGCGTTTGGACTGTCGAAGGATCTCTCATTCTGGACGGTGGGCAGCCTTTCCGGCGTGCTCTGGCCGCAGTTTTCGCTGGTGGCGCCATGGCTGCTTGCGGCGTTCGTGGTGGGGCTGTTGTTGGCGCCGCGGCTGACGCTGCTGGCCCTCGGTGATGACGGCGCTGCCGGGCTGGGCGTAAATGTGGCGGCGGTGCGGCTGGCGGGAATGGCGCTGGTGCTGCTTCTGGCAGGCGCGAGCGTGTCGCTGGTCGGCGGGATCTCTTTTGTGGGCCTGATTGTGCCGCATGTGGCCAGACGCCTTGTGGGCAGCGACTATCTGCGGATTATTCCGGCGTCGCTGCTGCTTGGGGCAGTGCTCCTGGTGCTTGCAGACGTGGCGGCGCGCATGCTGCATGCGCCGTTTGATACGCCGGTGGGTGCGTTGGTTTCGCTGATCGGTGTGCCGGTGTTCCTGCTTCTGACGTATCGCAGCAGAAGGAGGGATCTGTGATGGAGAAACGCAGTGTGTTCAGACTCTGCGCGTTGGGGGTGGTGCTTGTCGCGGCGGTTGTTTTGGCGCTGAGCGGCGGCTATGCCGGGCTTTCGGCGCTGGCAGATGCGTTCACCGGCGAAAGCGGCGGGGCGCGTTTCATTCTGCTTGAGATTCGCCTGCCGCGCGTTTTGCTGGCGGCGCTTTGCGGCATGGGGCTGGCGCTTTCCGGCTGTGTGCTGCAGGCGGTCAGCGACAATCCGCTGGCGGATCCCGGTATTCTCGGCATCAATTCCGGCGCTGGCTTTTCGGTGATGCTTTTCATGAGCCTTTTTCCTGCGCTGCATCTGGACGGCAAACTCTACCAGCCGTTGTTCGCCATGGTTGGCGGGCTTGTGACGGCGTATCTGCTTTATCGCTTCGCCAAGCGCGGCGACCGCATCCGTCCGGCGCATTTTCTGCTCGGCGGGATTGGCTTGTCGGCAGGTTTCACGGCGCTGATGACAATCGTCGGCGCGGACATGGAATCGAGCCTGTATCAAATGGTCTCGCGCTGGCTTGTGGGCAATATCTGGGGCACGAGCTGGTATCAGATTGGCATTTTGCTGCCGTATCTTGTGGTGCTGCTGCCGCTGCTCTATTCACGCATGCATGTGCTGGATTTGCTTCTTCTGGGCGATGATGCAGCGGCTTCGCTGGGGGTGCAGGTGGAGCGCGAGCGCAAACTGTTGCTTTTCCTGGCGGCGGCCCTGGCAGCGAGCTGCGTGTCGGTGAGCGGGGGCATCAGCTTCATCGGTCTTGTGGCGCCGCACATCGCGCGCAGGCTGGTAGGCGCCCGGCATCGGCTGCTGCTCGGCGCGAGCGTGCTCACAGGCGGGATTCTGCTGGTGCTGGCAGATCTTCTGGGGCGTGTGCTTCTGGGCGATGTGGAGATTCCGACGGGGATTGTCACCTCGGTCGTGGCGGCGCCGTATTTTCTGTATCTGTTGCACAAGAAAATTTGAGGAAGTGGTTTTGTGCCTATTGAACTGATTGCGAAAGATCTTTCTGCCGGCTACGACCGACGCGCGATTTTTCGCCATTTTGATCTGAGCATTCCGCCGGGAAAAATCACGACGCTGATCGGCGCCAACGGCTCCGGCAAGTCGACGATTCTCAAGACAATGGCGCGGCTTTTGCGTCCGTTGGACGGAACGGTGCTTCTGGATGGTGCGTCCATCCACAGCCTGCCGACAAAACAGGTGGCACAGAAGCTGGCGATGCTGCCGCAGGGCGCGCAGACGCCGGAAGCAATCACCGTGCACGATCTCGTCGAATACGGCCGCTATCCGTATCGCGGGCGATTTGCCGGGCGCCGCACTGAGGACGACGCGATTGTGCGCTGGGCGCTCGAATGTACAAATATGCTGGAGCTGGCGGAGCGCGACATGGATCAGCTCTCCGGCGGTCAGCGGCAGCGTGCGTGGATCGCCATGGCGCTGGCGCAGAAAACGGGGCTGCTTTTTCTGGATGAGCCAACAACCTATCTGGATATTTCTCATCAGCTGGAGATTCTGCAGCTGTTGCGGCAGCTCAATCGCACGCAGGGCGTGACGGTGGTCATGGTGCTCCATGATCTCAATCAGGCGGTGATGTTTTCGGACCATCTCGTCACCATCAAGGACGGCGAGAAATACCGCGAAGGCACGCCGGAAGAGGTCATCACGACAGACATGCTGCGCGACGTTTTCGACGTGGAAGCAGAGATTCTGCCGCATCCGGTGCTTGGCGTGCCGGTTTGTCTGCCGTACGGTGTGCGTGGACAACGTTTTAATAATGAAGAGAAAGAGGTGTAGATGATGAAACAGCGAATTATTGGCGTGGTGCTGGCGGCGCTTTTGCTGGCTGGCTGCAGTGCCGGCACCTATGCGCCGGGATCGTACAGTGCGGAGGCGGCTGGTTTTGGCGGCGCCTTGACGGTGGAAGTGACGTTTTCAGCGGAAGAGATTACCGATGTCACCGTCACCGAACACAACGAAACGCCGGATCTGGCTGACGATGCACTCGCGGAAATTCCGCAGGCAATCGTCGAGGCACAGTCGAGCGATGTCGACAGTGTCAGCGGCGCCACGATGACGAGCGAGGCAATCAAGGCGGCAGTGCGCGATTGCATCGATCAGGCGCAGAAAGGATAAGCAGCCATGGCTAAGACAGCAAATACCTGGCGCGGCATTCTCGCTTTCGCGGTGGGGCATCGTTGGCTGCTCGTGGTTTCGGCGCTGCTCTCGGTTGTCGGCGTCATCTGTGGCGTGGCGCCGTATCTCGTGCTGGCGTGGATCGCCGCCGCGATAATCGCGGACACGCTGACGGCGGCGACATTTTTTTCGGCGTTGGTCGCGATGGCGGTGTTCTACCTCATGCAGGGGATTTTGCAGGGGGCCAGCACCCTGGTGTCCCATCGCTGCGCGTTTCAGATTCTCGAGAACATCCGCAACGCGCTGACAGAAAAGATGGAGCGGCTCTCCATGGGAAGCATCTGGCGCGCGTCGTCTGGTGAATATAAAAATCTCATCCTCGACGAAGTAGAAAAGCTCGAATATCCGCTGGCGCACGCGATTCCTGAAGTCAGCGGCAATCTTGGCGCGTTCCTTTTGACGTTCGCCCTCATGCTTGCGGCGGATTGGCGGCTGGCGTTGGCGGCGCTCATCACGATTCCGGTCGGCGTGCTCATCATGAAGGGAATGTTTCACGGCTACGCCGCGCGCTACGCCCGTTTTATGGAGGCAGGGGATGCGCTTAATAAAACTGTCGTGGAATATCTCGACGGCATCGAAGTGATTAAGATCTTCGGCCGTGGCGACGCGAGTTTTGACAAGCTGCGCCAGGCGGTGCTGAATTTTCGCGATTTCACCCTCGCCTGGTATCGCCACAACTGGCCGTTCACCGCGGCGTACAGCGTTGTTCTGCCGGCCTCGATTGTGGGCGTGCTGCCGTTGGGCAGCTGGTTTGTTGCGCAGGGGGCAATCGAACTTTCGACATTGCTGCTTTTTGTGCTGCTGTCGTTTGCGTTGATTCCACCGCTCATCAAGCTCAGCGAATTTGTCGACAATCTGGCGGTCATCATCAAAACTGAGCAGGAAGTGCGCGATTTTCTCGCGCAAGAAGAACCCCACTACGAGCATGTTGCGGTCTTGCCGCAAGACGCAGGCATCGTGATCAACCATGCGCGCTTTTCTTACGGCGGTCAGCTGGTGCTCGATGATGTCTCTGTGGTGATTCCACCGCGCAGCATCACCGCCATCGTTGGCGGCTCCGGCGCCGGCAAGACGACACTCCTGCGCCTGCTCGCACGCTACTGGGATCTGGCAGAAGGCAGCATCGAAATCGGCGGTGTCGACGTGCGCGCTTTTCCGCAGTCGCAGCTGGCGCAGGTGACGAGCATCGTTGACCAGGATGCTTTTCTTTTCGATCGCAGCATCCGTGACAACATTCTGCTCGGTCGACCGGACGCCAGCGAGGAAGCGTTGGCGCGGGCGATCGAGCTGGCGGAGTGCGGCGAGCTTGTGGCGCGTCTTGAAAACGGGCTTGACACCGTTGTCAGCGCTGGTGGAGCGCGGCTTTCCGGCGGTGAGCGTCAGCGTGTCTGTCTGGCGCGCGCGATTCTCAAGGATGCGCCGATTTTGCTTCTCGACGAGCCGACGGCGAATCTCGATCTGGAAAACGAATACAAGATTCAGCAGGTGCTTTTGCGGATGATGGCCGACAAGACCGTTGTGCTCGTTTCGCACCGCCTGCGCATGGCGGTGCCGGCGCAGCAGATTCTGGTGATGGCGGAGGGCAGACTCGTCGACTGCGGTCGCCACGAGGAACTGCTCGCGCGCTGCGAGGAATACGCACGGCTCTGGCGGGCGAGCGTGCGCGCAGAGACGTGGCAGTTGGGAGGTGCGCATCATGATTAAATTGCTATCGCGTGTGTTGGCGCTGGCGGGCGCATACCGCCGACAGGTGATATTGGGCTTTGTCTTTGGATTTTGCGAAGCGCTGTTCAATCTGCTGACACTGGCGGCGATTTTTGTGGCTTTCCTGTGGGGCGCAGAGCGACTCGGGCTGATTGTGCTGCTGCTTTTGCTGGGGCTTGGCGGCCGCATTGTTTTTCGCTATCTGGTGGCGCGGTTTCAGTCCGGCACAGGTTTTCTCATGACTGCCGATAAACGGCTCGAACTGGCGCGGCTTTTGAAAAATGCGCCAATGTCATTCTATGACAGCCACGATCGCGGTGATCTTGCGGCCTGCCTGACGACGGATTTGAGCTTTGTGGAAATGTATGTGATGTTCATCCTCGACAAGATTGTGAACGGTTTTCTCATGACCCTTGTCAGCGGCGTCTTTCTCTTTGTTTTTGACTGGCGCATTGGGCTTTGCGCGGTGCTTGCACTATTGCCAGCGCTGGTGGCTTTCGCCGTGCTCGAGCGCAGCGGAAAAAACCTCGGCGCGCTGCGCCAGAATACCCAGGCGGAACTCGGCGCAGCGGTGCTCGAATATGCCAAGGGCATCATGACTGCAAAGGCCTACGATTTGGGAAACGACGGTGCGAGTCGGCTGAAGCGCGCGTTTCGCGCGAGCAATCTGCGTTCGTTTCGCGTGGAGCGGGGATTTGTCTGTGGCGTTTCAGCGTTTCAGGTGCTGGTGCGGTTGGCGAGTGTGGTGATGGTGCTTGCTGTGGCCGGGCTCGCACTTGCTGGCGAACTGACTCTTGCGGTTGCGCTGACGCTGTTGGTGGCATCGCTGACGCTCTTCAACGGATTTGAAGAAAGCGTCTCCAAGATTCCGATGCTGCGCATCATGGAAGCCTCGCTCGACCGCATCGATCGCATTGTGCAGCTGCCGCAGGAAGCGGCGCAGGAGGCGCACAGCGCGCCAGAGAAATTCTCTATCCAGTTCGACAACGTGTCCTTTGGCTACGACGCCCAGCAGCTGGTGCTGGAAAATCTCAGCTTCACCATTCCTGCGCGTACAACGGCGGCCATCGTCGGCCGTTCCGGCAGTGGCAAGAGCACGCTGATGAAACTCATTGCGCGTTTCTACGATTGTTCGATGGGAACGGTGCGTATCGGTGGCATTGATGTGCGCGAGATACCGCCGGCGCAGCTTTTCTCGTATGTGAGCGTTGTTTTCCAGCAGGTCTATCTTTTCGAAGACACGATCGCTGCGAATATCCGCTTCGGCAAGCCGGACGCGAGCATGGAAGAAGTCATCGACGCCGCGCGGCGCGCCTGCTGTTACGATTTCATCACGGCGCTGCCGGACGGCTTTGAAACCATGGTCGGTGAGGGCGGGCACACGCTCTCCGGCGGACAGCGCCAGCGCATTTCCATTGCGCGCGCCATTCTCAAGGATGCGCCGATCGTTTTGCTCGACGAAGCGACGTCCAGCGTCGATGCGGAAAACGAAGCGATGATCCAGCAGGCGCTGGATGCGCTCGTCGCTGATCGCACCGTCGTCACAATTGCACACAATCTCGCTGCCGTTTCCGGCGCCGACAGGATTCTCGTGCTCGATGAAGGGCAGCTTGTGGCGCAGGGCGATCACACGACGCTGCTTGCAGAAGACGGCGTCTATCGCACGCTCTGGGAGATGAGCCAGCGTGTGCACAGCTGGAACGTAGCGGCTGGCAGCTGAAAAGCAAGAACCCCGACGAGCCATCGTGATGATTGCTCGTCGGGGTTTTCTGCGCGTGTGCTCAGTCCTCGTCGATGGTATAGGTGCTGCGCGTTGGGCGTGGCGCCGGGGCGAGGTTTGGCATGTCGGTGTAGTCGAGGGCGAAGAGGTTGTGGAGATCGTCCATGGTGAGGCGGCTGACGACGCCTTCTTCGCTGGTGATGATGGCGTCGGAGAGGGCTTGTTTTTTCTCTTTGAGCTGGAGGATCTTTTCTTCGATGGTGTTTTTGGTGATGAGGCGGATGACGTGGACGCTTTTTTTCTGGCCGATGCGGTGGGTGCGGTCGGTGGCCTGGTTTTCCACGCTCTGGTTCCACCATGGATCAAAATGGATGACGGTGTCGGCGCTGGTGAGATTGAGGCCGATGCCGCCGGCTTTCAGCGAAATGAGAAAGACGGGGATCTTTTCTTCATTAAATTGGCTGACGAGCTTCATGCGGTCTTCTGCTTTGGTCTTGCCGGTGAGGGTGACGTAGCCGATGCCGCGGCGTTCCAGCTCGGGGGCGATCATGTCGAGCACGCTGGTGAACTGGCTGAAAACGAGCATCTGGTGTCCCTGGGCGGCGCGGTCTTCGATGACGGAGAGACAGAGATGAAGCTTGGCGCTCGGTTTGTCGAAGCCGTCGAGGAAAAGGGCTGGCGAGCAGCAAACCTGGCGCAGGCGCATGAGGAGTGTGAGCACGCGCACGCGGCTCTGCGCCAGCGGATGGCCGGCGATCTCTTCGATGAAGGCTTTGTGGCTGAGGGCGAGCTGGGTGTGGTAGATGCGGCGTTCTTCTTCGCTGAGCTCGGCGTAGAGGACGGTGTCGATCTTGTCGGGGAGCTCGGTGAGGACGTCGTTTTTCATGCGGCGCAGGATGAACGGCGCGATCTGGCGGCGCAGCTGCTCAAGTCGGGCGCTGTCTTCGTAGCGGGTGATGGGGATCTCGTAGAGATGGCGGAATTCGCGCCAGCTGTGGAGATAGCCAGGCAGGCAGAAATCCATGATGCTCCAGAGATCGGCGAGGGAGTTTTCGATGGGTGTGCCGGTGAGGGAGAAATGATGCAGGCCGTGGAGGCTTTTGAGGCTGCGGGTGTTTTGAGTGTAGCTGTTTTTGATGTACTGGCCTTCATCGGAAATGATGCTGTCAAATTGGATGTTTTCGTAGAGCGGCGCATCGCGGCGCAGCGTGGCGTAGCTTGTCAGCAGGAGCGTGCCTGGCGGGATATCGGCGAGCAGGCGCTCGCGATCTTTTCTGGCGCCGGCGATAATGCGGTAAGGCAGGCCCGGCGCGAAACGTTGGAGCTCGGCCTCCCAGTTATAGATGAGGGAGGTTGGCATGACGATGATGGAGAGGGCGTCGGGATTTTCCTCGTGCTGGTGCAGGAGATAGGCGATGGTCTGCAGGGTTTTGCCGAGGCCCATGTCGTCGGCGAGAATGCCGCCGAAGCCGAGCCGCGCCAGACGTACGAGCCATTGATAGCCGGTGTGCTGATAGCTGCGCAGGGTGGCGTTCAGCCCTTTTGGCAGCGGCGCTTCGGTGGCTTCGCTGCCGCGGGTGATCTCTTCGGCGAGGGTGCGGAAGGCTGCGCGGCGGTCGAAGCGGATGCCGCAGTCGCTTTCGTCGAAGGCGTCGAGGGTGAGCGCGCGATAGAGCGGCAGCTCGACGGTGTCGTCTTCGGCGAGGGCTTTTGGCGAAACGGCGCAATCGGCGAGCAGATCGCTGACGGCGCGGATCTCGGGATTGATGATGTCAATGTAGGTGTCGTCGGTGAGACGGATGTATTTTTTGCCGGCGCGGTAGGCGGCGAGCACTTCGAGGAAGACGTCCATGCCGTAGACTTTTTCGTCGAAGCGCAGCTCGAGCACACCGTGGCTGACGTTGGCTTCCATGTGCGGCGCCATCGCCTGACGTGGCTTGACGCGGTTTAAGGTGTCTTCGATGTCGATCTGGGCCAGCGGCATCATTTCCGGCAGGCCGTCGTGGAGAAAATCGTAGACCTGTTCTTCGCCGACGAGGAGCCATTCGTCCTCGTTGACGGAGAAGCGGTATTTATCGAGGAGCGCAGCAAAGGCGTTTTCGGCTTCGATATCGCGCAGGAGCTGTGGCGGGATGTCCTCAGGCACGAGCGGATTGAACGCGACCTTGCCGTAGCGGAAGCGCAGGCGTCCGCGGATGGTGTTGCGCTGCGGATAATCGAGGGTGAGGGCGATCTCAAGGCTGGCTGGCAGATGCTCGCGCTGGATGGCGGGATCGATCTCAAGCTTGACGTACGGGCTGATATTTGGCACGACGAGGGCCATGAAACGCGTCAGCTGGTCGCCGTTCATGACGAAGTCGTTGCCCATCTGCTGGGCGGCGCGGATCAGCGGCAGCACCTGCTGCTGATAGCCGTCGCTTGGACGCAGGACTTTCTGCTCGTTGTAGAGATAGCTGGTCTGGGCATTGGCGAGGATCTGAAATTCGTCCATGGCGACGCCGAGCTGATAGGCGTCGTCGGCGCGCTGCACGACCTGCACGGTGGTTGGCGGCGTTTCTTTGGCAAAGCGGATGCGCGCTGTGCCGCCATTTGAACGGTGGGCGTCGATCTCGCCGCCATGGCGCACGATGTGGTCGAAGAACTGGTCGAACTGGTTGTGGGAAAGTCTGAGATAGCGGCCGATCTTTGGCAGATCGCCGATGTATTTGCCGCTGCTGTAGCACATCCAGTCGAAGGCGTTGTCGATGAGATCGAGATAAAACTGGCTCGGCTGGTCAAAATTTTCCCGCTTGTGCTCGAGCACGAGCTGTTTGCCGTAGGTGACGGTCTCGCCGCGGCGCAGATGCAGGTAGAAATTGGAGATGCTCTTGAGCACGTAAGCCTTGCGCGGTGTGGCGATGTGAAATTCAAGGCTGAAATATTGTTTGTAAGGATCGAAATCCAGCTGGGGAACGAGCGTCACGAGCTGGGACGATGAAGCGGCGCTGCCGTCTGGCGAAAATGTGACCTTTGGCTCGTACTGATCGAGAAAGGCGGTCACGGCCTGTGTGTCCACGCGGCTTGCCGGCGGCACGAGAATGTCTGAAAGGGCGCGCACGAGCGCCACGAGATGCTTGCAAAACGTTGTGCCCTGAGCGTCGCCACCGCAGGAGCAGTGGAAATTCAGCAGATCCTCGCCGCGGATGACGACGAAGGGCTTCTCCCCATCCACTTCGGCGTCGGCGAGCACGCTCTTGGAATAGGACAGCGTACACTGTCCGCCTGCTATGTGATCCATGGAATCGATCGTGATGTGCTGCACGCGACCGAGCTGGTAGAGCGCCAGGCCCTGGCTGATCATCGAACGATCCTGGGTGTAGTCGTAGATAAGATCGCGAATCGACATAAAGTCTTTCCTCCTTTATTGCATTCTACAATTATAACACAAAGAGCGCGCGACGAACGCCTGCGGCGAAAAATTTTTTCGCGAACGCGCGCCAGCAAATATCACGCGGCGACGCGCGCTGGCTCTTGTGCGGCGGTGGACATTCGCGTATAATTATGAGTTGGAGTGTGGGGAATTCTTGATACTTTCCTGACAAGACGTAACCAGCCCCACACCCTTTCAGAACAGAACCGACGTATAATATGATCGAAATGAAGGAGGAAGAGCGGTGCAATTTGTGAGTTTGGCCAGCGGCAGCAAGGGAAATTGCTATTACCTTGCGAGTGACGAAGGCGCTTTTCTCATCGACTGCGGCATCAGTTTGAAACGATTGGTGGCCGGTGTGGAGGCGCAGACGCCAGGCGGGATGGAAAATCTCGGCGGCATCTTCATCACCCACGAGCATCGCGACCATGTCGCCGGACTCGGGCCATTGCTCCGACGCTACCACATTCCCTGCTACGGCACAGCTGCCACACTGGAGGCGCTCGGTGAGGGCGTCATCGGCAAGGTGGATCCGAGCCTCATGCGGCCGCTCGAAGGAGAGGCCATGGAGCTGGCCGATTTTGCCATCGGCTGGACGCGCGTCAGCCACGACGCCGCCGATCCCGTGAGCTATCAGATCCTCTGGCGCGAGAAAAAGATCGGCATGCTCACCGACGCCGGCCGGCTTTCAGACGACAACCTCGAAGCGCTCGCCGACAGCGATCTATTGCTGATCGAAGCCAATCACGACCGCGAGATGCTGCGCCTGGGCCCTTATCCGGTGTCGCTCAAACGGCGCATCGCTTCGGACCACGGGCATCTCTCCAACGAGACCTGCGCGCAGGCGCTGAGCGGACTCATCGGTGGTCACACAAAGCATGTCGTGCTCGCCCATCTCAGCGAGAAAAACAACCTGCCGCAGCGTGCGTTTCACACCGTCTACGACCAGCTGCATCAAACCCCACCGAAAGCGGCGCATTTCCGCCTTTGGGTGGCGCAGCAAAAGCTGCCGCTGGCACTCTCCCTCTGATCAAAGACTTCATATTAACATGCGAAGGAGCTGTAAAAAATGGAAAACGATCAGAACATGAACAACAACGATCCACTGAACACCGCAGGATCTGACAATAGCAACAATACGAACACCTATGTGCGCGCCGACGACGCTGCAAGCGATGCCGATGTCACGCGGCTGGCGCAGCCGGTTGGCGAAAGCTACGAAGGTGCAACCTATGTGCGCGCCGAGGAGGCGCGCGCGACTGCTGAACCAGAGCAGGAATACACCGCGCAGGCTACGCAAGCGGAGCCGGAGTCCGCTGCGCAGAGCGCGTCTGCTTCCGCCGATGCGGAGCGTGTGCAGGCGGAGCAGATCGGCATTGTACCGCCGCAGCAGCCAGGCGGTACGCAGATGCCTGGCGGCAAGACGAAGCGCCGCAAAAACAACGGCTGGATCAAGGCCGTTGCGCTGCTCTTGATCGGCGCCATCATCGGCGGCGCCACCGGCGGCGTTGTCGGCGCCAAGGTCGGCGGCTCGAACACCATCCAGGCTGTTTCCACGCCGCGCAATACCGACGAGATCACCTACGACGAGAGCGGCAACATGACGGTGTCCTCCATTGCTGCGGAAGCGACGCCAGCCGTCGTCAGCGTTTACAATATGACCACCCAGTCGGCGTACGGCGGATTTTTCGGCTTCGGCCAGCAGCAAGAAGGCGACAGCGGCAGCGAGACTGCGCAGGGCTATGGCTCCGGCGTGCTCATCAGCGCTGACGGCATGATCGTCACGAACTACCACGTCATCGAAGGCGCCGACAGCGTTGTCGTCACCACCGAAGATGGCACCCAGTACGACGCCGAGGTGCTCGGCGCTGACTCGAACCTCGATCTCGCTGTGCTGAAGATTGACGGTAGCGATATGCCGTACCTCGACTTCGCCGACAGCGACCAGGTTCAGGTTGGTGACATGGCCGTCGCCATCGGCAATCCGCTCGGCAGCGAATTTGCCAACACCGTCACCGACGGCATCGTCAGCGGCATCGACCGCGAGATCTCCAGCGAAAACGGCGACATCGGCTATATCCAGACAAACGCCGCGATCAACAACGGCAACAGCGGCGGCGCGCTTCTGAATGGCCAGGCGCAGCTCATCGGTATCAACTCGCTGAAGGTTTCTTCCTCTGGCATGATGAGCAACGTTGAAGGCATGGGCTTTGCGATCCCATCCAACACCGTGCTGGAATTTGTCAACAGCGTCAAGGATGGAAAAAACACCAACACCTCTACGAAAAAAGCCTGGGTTGGCATCAGCGGCTACAGCCTCGATGAAGATCTGGCCAACCAGGTCGGCGTCGATCAGACCTCCGGCATTCTCGTTGCCAGTGTCACCAACGGCGGGCCAGCTTATGAAGCAGGCATCCGCATGGGCGATGTGATCACCGCCGCCGACGGCAGCGCTGTCACAAGCTTTGAGGATCTGTCCAAGCTTCTCGGCAGCAAAAAACCGGGCGACACCATCACCCTCACCGTCGAACGCAGTGGCCAGTCCTCCGATGTGCAGGTCACCCTCGGCGAACAACAGGAATAATTGATACAGCAGGCGCGGCATGCCGATAATGGTTGACCGCGCCTGCTTTTTTTCGTACACTGAAGGAGACAAACGACCACAAAGGAGGATCATTCCATGATCATTTTATATGCCATTCCGGAAAACGACAGCCGCGCTGCGCGCCTGCGCGACATTCTCAGCGAAGAAGGCATCGCCCATCGCTATGTCGGCACCGATGCCGCCGGTCACACCCTTGGGGAGCTCTTCGCCGGCGACGATACCCCAAAGCCACACGCCGCTGCCGACCTGCCGGAAGATCCAGGCATCATTTTCAACGCTGCCGACATCGACCACGATGCCGCCGCGAAATTCCTCGACAAACTCGTCGATAACGGCATCGTTTTCGGCTACCAGGTGCTCGCCGACGAGACCATGATGGATCTGCCGCTCGGCGATATCCTCATCGGTCACCGCGATTACCAGCAATTCCTGGCCAAGCTCTCGTTCCTGCAGCAGATGATCGACGGCTGCGCAGCGCTCAAAGAAACCAGCTACGATCCGGACAAATGGAGCGCGCTGAAGATCGCCATTGCCAACGGCAACGATTTTCTCGATGCCGTCGTCAGCGACACCGACAGCCAGTTTGACCAGATCGATCCGAAGGATATTGACGGCCTGATCGCCAATCTCCAGAACGCGATGAAAAATCTCCTGGGCTGAGGAGGAACGACAACGCATATTCTTTGCCGGCGCAGTCAACTGGTGGTTGACCGCGCCGGCTTTTTTTCGTATACTGAAAACGCAAAATGAACATGAGATGAAAATGTTCATCCTAAGCAGCCCTGCCTGTAGGACGGCCGAGGGCGTTCGGCCATCGGCACTGCTGCGTGGAGAACAGCAGGCACAGGCGTATGAGATTGGAAGTTATTGTCAAGGAATTTACATGAAGGAGAAAAAATGCTTAGTTTAACAAAATTACTGACCGGCGATGCGTATTTCGGAGATGATCTGCGTTATACGCCGGCGAGCCGTCGTGCCCAAAATGGCGTTGCGGAAGGGCGCGGTCCGGTTGTGAGCTGGAACTGCACCCGCACCTGCAATTTGCAGTGCCGCCATTGTTATGCCAATTCTGAAAGCAAACGCTATGAAGGTGAACTGACCACAGAGGAAGCGCTGGCATTCATTGACGATCTTGCCGCTTTTAACGTGCCAGTGATCCTCTTTACCGGTGGTGAACCACTGATGCGTGAAGATCTTTTCACCCTTACAGCCTATGCCCGCGAAAAAGGCATTCGCGCGACCCTGTCCACCAACGGCACCCTGATCACGCCGGAGATGGCACGCACCATCAAAGACCATGGCATTGGCTATGTCGGCATTTCTATCGATGGCGACCCTGCTGTTAACGACGCCTTTCGCGGTGTGGAAGGTGCATATTCGCGCGCCCTGGCAGGTATCCGCAATTGCCGGGCTGTGGGGCAGCGTGTGGGGCTGCGCTTTACGATCAACCGCAGCAACGCCGCTTCGGTGGCGACGGTGCTGGATTTGCTCGAACACGAAGATATTGACCGCATCTGCTTCTATCATCTGGTGTATTCCGGGCGCGGTGCCGCCATTCAGGAGGAAGACCTTACCGCACAGGAAACCCGTGCCGTGGTGGACTTGATCGTTGATCGCGTGTTGGACTTTGCGCGTCGCGGTTTGAAAAAAGAAGTGCTCCTCGTCGATAACCATGCCGATGGCCCGTACCTCTATCTCAAATACCGCGACAAAGATCCGGAACGCGCGGCGACGATCTATCGTCTGCTGATGATGAGCGGCGGCAACCGCTCCGGCATGGCTTTTGCCAACGTGGACAACGAAGGCAATGTGCATCCCGATCAATTCACCCAGCACCATATTCTGGGAAATGTGCGCGAACGCGCCTTTGGTGAGATCTGGAGTGACACGACGCTGCCGCTTTTGGCAGGGCTGAAAAATCGCAAACCTTTGCTGGATGCGCGCTGTCGGGCTTGCAGCTGGCTGGAAATCTGCAACGGTAATTTCCGTGCGCGCGGCGAAGCTGTGACAGGCGATTTCTGGGGCTTCGACCCAGCCTGCTATCTGACAGACGAAGAACGTGCCCTGCCGGCACCAGAGGTGCAGCCATGAAGATCGTCAGCTGGAACACCACCAACGCTTGTAATCTCTACTGCGCCCATTGTTATCGCGGCTCCGGCGAAGAAGCAGCCGGCGAGCTGACCACTGCCGAAGGCATGACACTCATCGAGGAAATTGCCAGAGCCGGTTTTCAGATTATGATCTTCTCTGGCGGCGAACCGTTGCTGCGGCCGGACATTCTTGAACTGATCCGCCATGCGCGCGAAGTGGGCCTGCGCCCTGTGCTCGGTACCAACGGTACTCTGCTCTCACTGGAGACAGCGCGCGCCCTTCAGGATGCCGGTCTGATGGCGGCCGGCATCAGCCTCGACAGCCTTGATGCCGCTGCGCATGACCGCCTGCGCGGTCAGCAGGGCGCCTGGCAGGCGGCTGTGAACGGTATGCAGCATTGCCGCGCTGTCGGGCTGCCGTTTCAGATTCACACCACCGTCATGGACTGGAACGAAGCCGAGATCACGCAGATTACAGATTTTGCCGTCGAAATTGGCGCGCGTGCGCACCATATCTTCTTTTTGGTGCCGACTGGCCGCGGTGAAGATATTGAAGACCAGGCACTGGAGCGGCACGCTTATGAAAATGTGCTCACGCGCATCATGAGCAAAGCAAAAAACGTGCCGATCGAAGTAAAGCCAACCTGTGCCCCGCAGTTCATCCGCGTTGCCGATCAGGTCGGTCATAGGCAGCGCTTTGCCAAAGGCTGTCTTGCCGGTATCAGCTATTGCATCATTTCGCCGCGTGGCGACGTACAGCCGTGCGCCTATCTGGATATGCCGCTGGGGAACGTGCGCGACTTGTCTTTCGACCGCATTTGGCATGAAAACGACACCTTTCAAAAACTGCGTACCGCCGAATACAGCGGCAGCTGCGGCCAGTGTAATTATCGCGCCTCCTGTGGCGGCTGCCGTGCCCGCGCAGCCTATTATCATCGCGGCGATTACATGAGCGCCGATCCACTTTGTGTGCTGAATCGAGAGGGGGAGAACGATGTTTAAGCCAGATGCCATCGACCGCCAGATCCTCATGATCCTGCAGCGCGGCATCGCCATCGCTCCACGTCCTTATCTGGCGATGGCAGAGGAGATCGGCGCAGGTCTCTCAGAAGAAGAGGTCATCCGTCGCATCGCGCGCATGAAGGACGAGCACATCATTCGCCGCATGTCCGGCTTTTTCGATTCGCGCCGGCTGGGTTATCAGTCGGTGCTCGTGGCTGTGCAGCCAGAACCCGGCCATTTCGACGATGCTGTGCGCGCGATCAATCGCTATCCCGGCGTCACGCACAATTACGAGCGCGACCACGCGTACAGCATTTGGTTCACGCTCATCGCCATCAACCGGCCAACGCTGGAGCACATCCTCGATGAGATCGAGAGCGAGCCGAGCGTCGCAGCGATGATGCGTTTCGCTATGAGCCAGCGCTACAAGATCGATGTCACCTTCGACGTCGCCGAAGGAGGGAAACGCCATGCCGTCACCGCTGACTGAACGCGAACGCGCCATTGTCCGCGCACTGCAGCAGGAGCTGCCATTGGAGCCGGAGCCGTATCGCGTGCTCGCTGAGCGTCTCGGCATTGGCGAAGAAGAACTGCTCGCCGATATCCGCGCCCTGCAGGAAAAAGGCTGTCTCAAGCGCATTTCTATCGCGCTGCGCCATAAAAACGTCGGGTATAAGGTCAACGTGATGATCGTCTGGGACATCCCTGATGCGCACGCCGCCAGCGTTGGCGCTCGTTTCAGCGGACACCCGGCCGTCACCCACTGCTACCTGCGCAATCCGGCGGCAGGCTTTCCCTACAATATTTACACCATGGTGCACGCCCAGAGCGAAGCAGATTACGCAGCCCTGCGCGACGATCTGTGCGCACTCGCCAGCGCCGATCTGGGTGCAGTGCCCGCCCACGCAGAGCTGCGCAGCCTGCGCGAGCTCAAAAAGATCGGCATGAAATATTTCCTCGAATCGCCCGACGAGATCATCGAGGAATAACCGCCCACGGACCGCTCAAAACGAGCGGTCCGTTCAGACTGTAGATAAACCCTATTTTGGCATCTAGCCAAAATAGGGTTTTCTCA